>Ga0247823_10001420_pt1 | contig 19940 bp, 9 predicted proteins | sample 13C_PalmiticAcid_2_FD_192426 | JGI IMG/M metagenome (GOLD analysis project Ga0247823, IMG submission 192426) | Soil microbial communities from agricultural site in Penn Yan, New York, United States - 13C_PalmiticAcid_Day30 | ecosystem: Environmental > Terrestrial > Soil > Agricultural land... | reverse complement strand
GCCGCCCGACCTGTTCCAGCGCCTGCCGGATGACATGTTCATGGCCGATATGCAGCGGCTGGAAGCGTCCGATAAAGACGCCGAAATCTGCCTTGTTCATCGCTCGAGGCTCCCTCGATCCATTTTTCATTCCCGGCCTCCCCGGGAAGAATGCGACTCCGGCCCGGTGTCGCTGGCCATCTTATATTCAATTGACATATATCTAGTCAAGATATAAGTAAACGCCATGCCCGAACCCTATGACCCCGCGGCTTTCCCGCCCCTCGCGGTGACGGTCGACCTTGTGCTGATGACCGTGCAGGATGGCCATCTGGCGGTTCTGCTGCAGCGCCGCAGCGAGAATCCGCACAGGGGCGAATGGGCGCTCCCCGGTGGTTTCGTGGGCGCGGCCGAAAGCCTCGACGAGGCGGCGCAGCGCATCCTTGCCGACAAGGCGGGACTGACAGGCGGCTGGCTCGAACAGCTCTACAGCTTTGGCGATCCGGGCCGCGATCCGCGGATGCGCGTCGTCACCATCGCCTATTTCGCGCTGCTGCCCGAGGGCCGGTTAAGCACCGCGCTCGCGGGCCGCGCCGACCTGATGCTCGCGCCGCTGGGAACGCTGCCCGGGCTTGCCTTCGATCACCGCGATATTGTCGATCACGCCGCCGAACGCCTACGCGGCAAGCTCGATTATGCCCCGATCGCCTTTGCGCTGCTGCCGTCGCGATTCACATTGCGCGCGCTGCAGCAGATACATGAGGCGATCCTCGATACGTCGCTCAACAAGCCCGCCTTTCGTCGCCGGATGCTCGATACGGGCTGGATCGAAGGCACCGGCGAGCGGGAGGAAGGCAGCGCTTTTCGCCCCGCCGAACTCTTTCGGATCAAACCTTGATGGCCGCTAGCGGACTGACGGCTTTCCAGCGCGCTCTCGGCTCAACGGACATTCTAACTCCGACCTCTCGGTGTATACGAGATGCCCTGCTCCATGCGGAGACTGATCGCTACCCGACGTCCGCCTCAGTGCGAACGTCGGGGCGATGACCTCAGACGGTTCGAATGGTGCCACCATCGATGACGAACTCTGCGCCATGGATCGCGGCGGCGCGATCCGAGGCAAGATAAGCGATAAGATCGGCAACCTCATCGGGCTCTGCCGGCCGTCCGATCGGGATCCCGCCCAGACCGTCCAGAACGGCTTGCCGGGCATCCTCGATCGTCCCGCCATTGACGGCCCTCAGACGCTCCAGCATGTGGACGGAGGACTCGGTCATGATCCAACCGGGAGATACGGAGTTGACCCGCACACCCTTAGGCCCGAGTTCCTTGGATATCGATTTGCTATAGGTTCTGAGCGCGGCCTTGGCGGCAGCGTAGCCGGTGGTCGACTCCGGAAGAGGCAGGGTAGACTGGATCGACGTCACGTGCACCACTGTGCCGCAGCCTTGTTCGATCATGTGCGGGACCAGGAGCCGATCGAGCCGGACCGTGGCGAGAAGGTTCAGGTTCAATTCGGCGAGCCAGTGATCGTCGGTCAGCGCGGCAAAGCCGCCGCCTGGCGATGATGAGCCGCCAATGACATGAGCAATAATATCGACGCCGCCCATTTGCGCGAGCGCCGCTGCTGCGAGCATCTCGCTTCCCGCGGACGTCGTCAGATCCGCCCGGACGAACTCCGCGCCAGCGACCGGCTCAGGGTTTCCGCGCGCCGCGGTTATGACCCGCGCACCACCGTTGAGGAAGCGTTCGACGGTGGCGCGGCCCAGCCCCTTTGTGCCGCCGCTGACGACGACGCGCTTGCCCGTAAACTCGGTCTGATCAGCCTTGATTTTCATGGCGTGATCTCCAGCATCTTGATTGCGTCGTTATCGAGCGTGAAAGCATAGGTGAAGCGGATCGGGCTGCCCTTGAAGTCGCCATGGGCGGGGCCTTCGACAACGATCTTGCCGTTTTCCGGGCGAACGCCGTCCGGCGTGAAGATTGCCTTCACAGCCACGACCTCCTCCTCGAACAAGGTCCGGAGTTCGGCCCGCCCTTCGAGACGGCGCTCCAGGTCGAAGAGGACTGCATCGACGGCGAAAGGAGCCAACATACCGTCGACATCGAGCCGTGCATTGGCCTCGATATAGTCGGCTATCGGTTTGGGTAAGGCTTTGATGAGCGCCTCCGCGTTGCGGCGCTGATCGTCAGAGTAGTCGGTCTGCATGACAAGTCTCCTTCGGTTTGGCTTGCCCCCACAATAGAGATCGGCCACTGTTCGAAGAAGTGGGCCAGTCCGGCATGAGATGATGAAGGATTCGGGATAATGTCACGACTGGCGCTTCGGGACTTCGACGCGGTCCTCGCGGTCGCGCGGCGCACCTCCTTCCGGCAGGCGGCGATCGATCTGGGCATGTCGACGACCGCGCTCAGCCATATGATCGCGCGGATCGAGGCCGAACTGGGTGTGCGCCTTTTCAACAGGACGACGCGGAGCGTGGCGCTGACCGATGCGGGACGGATCTTCGTCGATCGCCTCGGCCCCTCGCTTCAGGACGTGCGCGAAGCCATTGAGATCGTCCGCGAGCGCCGCGCGACGCCGACGGGCACGCTGCGCATCAACGCCCCGCCCTTCGCCGCGCGCTCGCCGGCATTCACCGATCTTCTCCTGGAATATTCCCGCCGCTACCCGGACATGCATGTCGATCTGGTGACAGAGGGGCAGCTTCGCGACATCGTCGCGGAAGGCTTCGATCTCGGCGTTCGCGTCGCGTCCCTCATTCCATCCGACATGATTGCGCTTTCGCTTGGCGAGTCCCAGCGCTTCGCGGTCGTTGCCTCGCCTGCCTATCTGGTAGCACGATCCCGTCCGCTGGTGCCGACCGACCTTCTCGGCCACGCCTGCATTCGCGTCCGCTTGCCCGACGGCGCGCTCTACCGCTGGCATTTCGAAAAGGGCGGCGACACGGCACAGGTCGAGGTGAGCGGCCCGATGACATTCGACGAAGTGAACCTGTCTCGTGCCGCAATACTGGCGGGCTTCGGTATTGGCTTTTTCTTCGAACAGGATGTAATTGCCGACATCGAGGACGGAAGGCTCGTCCGCTTGCTCGAAGATTGGACGCCCCCTTTTCCGGGCCTCTGCCTCTACTACCCGGGGCGAAGGCATCCGTCCGCCGGTCTCGCGGCCTTTCTTGCACTAGCGCGTCAAAATGCGTCAGCAGTTGGTGGCGGCCAATCATGAATGGCCGCTTGCGGACAGTCCGTTTTTGTCAGGAATCCGAACGAAATGAGCATGTTCCTTCGCCAATGGCCATTGGTCGTGCCAGTCTCCGGGCCCATGGTCCCGCTAGGGGACCGCTGACTCCGCGACACCGCCGGCACGCGCAACGACACCGCACCATGTTCGGGCGAACCCTTTCCTTCGCTGCGAATTGCATGTCATGTCCACGAAACATCGCCGATCTTAGGCCCACACGTCGCGATCGCAGTGGCTTGGAACGCGGCGCCCCCCGTCCCGTAAGGGACCCTCCCTGACCTAGCGCCCCTTTATTGGGGACGGGCCTTTTCTTCACGACGGGCAGTTCCATTTTGACGCGCCGCAAACACCGTCCGGAAACCGCCCACGACATCGCTATCCCGCGGCACCCGGAGCAGGCGAGCCTTCGGCGGGCTGGGGTAGCTTTTCGCGCTCGAAACGAATGGTCGTGATCTTCGCATCGAGCGCAGTCACGACGTCAGCGGTCAGGTCGTTCGCGAAATTCCCGCCGAGTGCGGCGCCGCGATCGAACAGCAGCCCGCATTTATGCGCGGAATAGACTTTGGCGATTACCGGCTGCGCTTCGTCGGCGACGAGGGCCAGCGCCTTGGCGCGGGTCGCCTCGATCTCACGGCTGCCATGCGCCGCCTGATGCTGCAGCGCCTGCCAGCGGATCGCAAGAGCATCGCGCCGCTCCTTCGCCTTCGCATCCTGACCGAGCGCCGCAACCGCCTTGGCTTCGGCTTCGAGCGGCCCACGCTGCTGATCGACTTCAGCCTGGGCGGCGCGCGTCAACTCGGCAATCCGGCCTGACGCGGCCTTCCCGACCGCTGCATTGGCAAAGACCGCCTCGCGCGACAGCAGGCAGACGCCCGGGATCGCGGGGCCGCCGAGAGCGGGCGCCGGAGTGGCCTGTTGCGCGGCCCCCGGCACAGCGAGCAAGGATGCGAGCACGGCAAGAAGCAGCGAGCGGGTCGTGTTTGTCCGGATCATCTCAAGCATCCTCTGTTTCGGTGGGGGCTTCGGTGGGAGCCGTATGTTTCTCCACGCGCGCCAAAAGATCGGCGAAGCGGTCGAGCGACAGGAAATGGAAATGGATGAGCGCGAGCCACCCCTTGCGGTGCCAATCGAGTATGATCGCGTCGGAAAGCGCGTCGAACTTTGTCCGGTCGACGATCTTGAACCCGCGGAGCATCAAGGCCTGTCCCGAATCGAGCCGCGCGTCGGCATGCTGATCGACGAGCAGGTCGTGCGCCAGCAGCGCCTCGACGAACGCGTCGGTCTGGATATGCGCGCCATGGAAATCGCGGCAGAACGTCAGGACATTTTCGACAAGCTCGGTCGGCTTGCCGTCCGCAAAGAGCGGCTGACCTGCGTCATCCAGGGCGAAATGTGGCGCGGCGCGATCGATCGCGAGGACGAAGCTGTCCTGTGACCGGTCGACGAAGACGAACGGATAACGGCGCGCATAGGCCGGCACATAGCAATCGGACGTCCATTCATCGCCGTCGACGAAGCTGTTGCGGCGATCGAGCCCGAGGATCGCAACGGGAAAGCCGTCGCCCGCCGCGAACACAACCGGATAATGCCGCATGGCGGGACCGAATTCGATGATCGTGAGCGGGATGGCATTGGCGTGCTGCGCGAAGCCATAGCCCGCCGAACGGAGCCGCAGGTCGGCGTGCTGCGCCGCGGTGAGCAATTCGGGCTGCCGGTAGAAGAGCGGAAATCTGGTTTCACTTTTGTCGGTCATGTCGAACCTGTCATTCGAAAGGAGAGGAAAGGGAGCATGATATTTGGCCGGGAGGGACACACCCCTCCCTCCCGGCCCGCACCCGATCAGTCGCGATCGACCGGGCAGCGGTTGGTGGCGCTTTCGACGCAATCGTCGGTGCCGAAGCTGACGACCGACCCGGTCAGGATCGTCTGGCGGACGGTGCGGAGCTTTTCGACTTCGGCCGCCATGTCGAACGCCTTGTCGAGCGCATCGTCCTCCGCTGACTGGGCGAAGTTTTCGAGGTTGAGCGGACCCACCGAACCTTCTTCGGTCGTCAGATCGACGTTCGTCTCGCCGCCCACGGTGATATTATCGAGCCCGCGGATTTCGACCGCGCCGACGAACAGGTCGCGCGACGCCCGGATGCCCGCATCGCCGGCGTTGACGATGCCGTTGAAGGCATAAAGGTCGACGTCGCCGCCCTGCTTGCCGTCAACCTGGTCGAGCGTCGCGATGCCCGCACCATTGGGCAGGCCAGACAACTGGATGTTCGTCTGTCCCCAGGCGTTGATCGGGAACGCCACCGGCGGAACCGAGAGCGAGGTCTTGCGCCCGCGCCCGGCGTCGATGTTGCCGTAGGACGACCAGATCAGGATATCGCCGTCGTCGGCGGTCATCGTGCGGCTCTGATTGACGATATAGTCGCCATAGGTGACCACATTGACCCCGCCGCCGCGCTGGGTGACGATCCCCGCCGTGCCCGGATTGGTGTTCGAGATCGCAAGGCTGGCGAGCTGGATCGCGCCGCCCGGGGCCAGCAGGTCGACGTTGCCGCCGCTTTCGCCGCGGATCTGGCTGACCATCATCTCGATATTGCCCGTCCAGCGATGCTCGCCGGCCGCCAGCGTGTCGCCCGGTTTGCGCTGCGCGCCGGGGAAGAGACGGCCCACCGCATCATAGCCGCGCGTCGGATCGCCCTGACGGACATAGCGGCCGTCGGTTTCGGGCGAGCGGCCCACCGCTTCGCGCCCGGCTGTCTTCAGCTCGGCATTGAGGATGCGAACCGCGAGCGGTCGCTGGAGCACGGGGTCGAGCGCATTGAACGCCGCGAGCGCTTCGGCATATTCGGCCGGATCGATTTCCGCGACCAGCTTGCCGCGCGTGATCGGGCGGCTGCCGCTGACCTCGTCGAACGCCTCGGTCGGGATCGGTTCCTGCCCCGCCATCTCGCGCATGTAATTGACAAGTTCGATCGCATAGACCGTCGTCCGCGTCTGGCCGTCGGCGAGGACGACGTCGGTCGAGACCGTCAACCCCTCGCGATCGCCGTCGACAAAATATTGGCGGAGCCACGCCGGCGCTTCGGCGACATTCTCGGGGTCGAGATAATAATCGAAGAAGGCCTGATATTCGGGTTCCTGATCGATGCCGGCGAGCACGCTGATGCTGCCGCCGCTGAGCGGCGCCGCGGTCGGGACGATGCTGTATGCTTCGCGCGCGCGGATACCCGACCCTTCGGTCCGGCCCATCCAGATTTCGTCGCCAGCCTGCACCCACAGGCGTCCCGGGCCATAGAGCACGGCGTCGGGCAGGTAGATCGAACCGCCCGCCTCGATCACCGGCACGTCGCTGCCGTCGTGGGTGATGAAGTTGATATCGCCCATGCGGATGTTGCCACCCGCCTTCAGGCGTGTCTCGTGCCCGAAGGTGAAGGTTCCGCCGTGCATGCCGTTGCCGCCGTTCGGATTGATGTCATAGCCCTCGTCCCAGCCGATCATGTCGCCCTGCGCGGCATAGATGCGGCTGTAGCTCGACGAACCGCTATGAACATTGGGTCCGTCGATCCCGTATCCCGGCCCCGCCTGATTGAACATCCAATGGCCGTTCAGCGGATCCTGCGTGATCGTCGACTGGAACAATCCGCTGCTGAAATTATTGCTGCCGGGGTTGATCGCGCGCGGCACCCACAGCGGGTCAGCATAGCCGAGAATGAAGCCGGCGCCGTCATAATTGCCTGCAAGGCGGAACTGGATATTCTGCTGGGCGAGGAGGTCGAGCCGCGTGTCGTGCCACATGTCGACCATCACGCGAGTGCCGGCCTTCTCCTCCGTCCCGAAGCTGATCGATCCCGCGGTTGCGACGAACGCGGTCTGGCTGGGCAGCACATTCACCCCGCCATTGGTTCCCGACTGGGTGCGATAGACGATATCGCCGCCCAGCGAGGTGACACGAAGGCTGGTGTCGGCAGTGTAGCCGAGCCAGCTCGGCTCGTTACCGTTGCTGCCATATTGGCCGCTCAGCCACAGCGGCAGCGACGTCGCGCCGAGCATCGAGGACACGCCGCGCAGGTTGACGTCGCCGCCGGCCTGCAGGCTGAGCTGTGCATCGTCGATCGCGAGTTGCAGATAGGCGGCATTGTCGAGCGCGAGGGCGATCCCCGTGCGCTGGTCGGTCGCGATGACGCTGCCCGCGACGTCGATCGTCGCGCGGCCCTTGCCGACCTGGACAAGGCCGCTTTTCATATTCTGGCCGACGTTCATCACCAGATCGCCGCCCCCCGACAGATGCAGTGTCTTGGTCGGCATATCGACCGTGCCGCCCGAGACGCGCACCCAGGTGGGCAGCGCAACGACCAGATTGTCGACATCACCGCCGCTGGTGATGCTGACGTCACCGCCGCCCAGCGCACCGATGCCCTGGGTAAAGCGGTCCGCGAGCAGCGAGAGCGCGGTCTGGCCAGTCTGATCGGGCTGATATTGCGCAAATTCCATGTTGAACAGAGCGTCAGGATTTTTCCCGGGATAGTTATAGCCGAACAGCGCGGTCGTCGGGGTCGAACCGCTCGCCACCATCCAGCGATAATTTTCGAGAATCGTCCCCGCACCGGTGATCGCGCCACCGACGTTCACATTCACATCGCCGCCATTGGTCATATAGGACCGGTGTGCGATGATCCCGGGCGCGTTGTTGCTCGAGAAACCGACATGCGTCTTGTCGATGTAATTGGCGACCGGCGCATCCTCGATGCCGACGGTATAGATGGCGCCGTTCACCATCTCGACCGGCCGCACGTCCTCAAATCCGAACGAACTGTTATCCGCGATATAGCGCCCGTCGGCGAGAAGCAGGGCGACATCGCCGGTGCCGCCGACGACGACGCGGACCTCAAGGTCGCCGAGACCCGCGATCGAAGCGGGAACGCGCATCTGGACTGGCGCGCTCGGGTCGTCTGACCGGTTCGACGCGATTTCCCAGATCAACTCGCTGCCCAGATAGGTCTTGCCGGCAATGACGACTTCGCCAGGGAAGCGTGTGTTGGCGGTCAGCGTGACATCGGCCGCCAGCACGGTATCCGCCGTCAGTACGCTACCGTCGGGCATTTCGGTGCCCGCAGGCAATTTCGTACCCTTGCGCAGCACCGTTCCCGCCGGAAGTTCGGGATAGATGGTGCGTCCGTTGCCGTCGGCCGAGGCATAGCTGGTCGGTTTCAGGATCGTGCCGTCGGCGACCGGCGTCCCCGCGGGAACGGTGATCCGGGCAGCCGGATCGGATTCGTTCCAGCTACCCTGATAATTGATCAGCGAAGCCTTTTCGTAGGTCAGGTCGCCGCTGGCCGCGACATTGATGTCGCCCGTGCCGGTACGCACCAGCCCGCCGACCTCGATCGCGCCGCCGCTGCCGGTTTGCGTCGACAGCACATTGGTCTGGGCAAAATCGGCGCCGGCGACGAGGTTGTAGCTCCAGCTGTCGTCGTTGGTGAAATCGGACGCAGGCGCATCGGGCAGCGGCGCCGCGCCGGGCGTCCAGCCATAGGGAAGGTCGGTCGGCAGGACCGCATCGGGCGTCGCATGACCATCGACGAAACCGTCGGAGAGATTGGCGTTGATCGTCAGATCGCCGCCGGCGCGCAGCGTCAGCACGCCGCCCTTGCCGTCGAAACGCGCGTTTTTGAAGTTCCAGTTATGGACAAGGTCCATGTCGCCCTCGGAACGCAGTTCGATACCGGGAACGAGCTGGAACGCCGCATTGCCGGTCTGGCCGAGCCGTGCCCGGATGTCGGTGCCATTGGCGTCCATGAACGCCGTCGCGTCGGCGATCACCTGTTGCTGCAGCGCGGTGTCGATCTCGGCCAGATGGCCGTTCGACGCATCGCCATCGGCGTCGTCCAGGTCATAGACGCGGAACGCCTCGAGCTGCGTATCGCCGCCCGAAACATGGGCATCCCAGCGCGAGACCGCGACGTCGTTGCCGGTCTGCGCCGCGCGCAGGCGGACGTCGCCGCCCTGCCCCTTGCCCTTGCCCGATACGTCGATCGATGCGTTGCCGACGTCGATATTACCGCCGACGGTAACCTGCAGGTCGACCGAACCACCGCGCTGGTCCGCACCTTTCGCGCTCACGTCGAAGCGCGCGCCGTCGGCGACGATCAGGTCGCCGCCCGAAGCGAGCAGGATCGTGCCGCCCTTGGCGCTGTCGCTGCCGAGGACCGCGTCGCTGGCGACCGAAATATCGCCGTTGCCGGTAACGATGCGCAGCGCATCGACCCGCGTCGTGCCATTGAGCAGGACATCGCCGTCGAGGATGGCGAAATCGCGGCGACGCGAGAAGCCCCAGTCGTTGAGCTTCGCATTGAGACCGCCAAAATCGTCGAGGGTCGAGGTGGTCAGCGCAAAGCTCCCGGTGCGATAGCCGCCCGCGACATCGGCCTTCAGCGTGCCGTCCAGCATGACGACGCCGCGCCCTGCCGACAGCGCGATGGTGCCGGCGTCACCGCCCGCCGAGCCGCCCGACACGTTGAGCAGCGAGCCCGCGTCGACCAGCGTGTCGCCGTTGACCGACGTCAGCTGGATGCTGCCGCCGGGCAGGAAGCCCTGGACTTCGAAGAAGGACACATCGGCGCCGCCGACATCGATCTTCGCGCCCGACGCCAGCCGGACGTCGCCTTCGCTCGCCGTCGCGCGCACCGTGCCCGAACCGGCGCGGATCGCGGCGTCGATCAGGACATCGGTTCCGCGAAAATCGAGCAGCGCACCCGCCGAGGCGAAAGCCGGAAGCGCTGCCGTGTTGCCGTTGCCGCGCAGTTCAACCGCGCCCGCCGCAGTCACGACATGCCCCGCCCCGCTCTCGCCCGTAATTTCGGCGGCACGGATCGTGAGGGCGCCATCGAAACGGCTTTCGCCGAGCCCGGCGAAGACCACCCGCTGTTCGGCGTCCATCGTCGTGGCGTCGAACGCGAAATCGACCTCGCCCTCGCCCATGACGATATTCTTGCCCGCCAGCGCCAGCGTGCCGCCGTTGCCGGTGGCATCGACCGCCGCGGCGTCGCTGTTGCGAAGCTCAAACGTGCCCGCGGTGATGCTGACATTGCCCGGCGTATCCCCGCGCGAGACGAAGGCCGCACCGTCGAGTGCGACGCCGCCGGTCAGGTCCAGCGAAACATCGCCATGGAAATCGATCGTCGAATAGCTTTTGAGCGTCAACTTGTCGGCTGTGGTCAGCCCGGCCAGCGTCGCGCCAGAGAAGACGAGGCCTTCGGTGCCCTGCGGCACCGCCCCCAGGCTGACGAGGCCCGCCGCCGCGGTGATCGCGCCGGCCTTGATCACCGCGCCGTTGCCGACGATCGTATTCTCGGTCGAATCGAGCAGGACTGAATCCGCGGCTTCGAGCACGGCGCCCGCCTCGACGATCATATCGCCCGCGACGCTCTGCACATTTTCGCGCGACACGGTGATATCGCCGAGGTTCGAGACGCGCAGGAACGCTCCACCGCGATCTTCGGCCGCTGCCTCCAGCTGGCCCTGCTGGTTGAAATAGGCGGGCATGCTCGGCGCGATCGCGATATTCGAGGCATCGGTGCCGTCGCCCACGGCGCGGATCACCGAACCGCTTTCGACGCGCACGCTGTTGTTCGCGGCGAACAGCAATTCGGTGCCGGTCAGCGGATTGGCCGCGTCGGTGCGCACCACGACATTTTCGGCGCCAACGCTCTTTTCGGGCGAGCGGACTTCGTCGGCCGAATCGCGCGTATATTGCCCCGTGACGACTTCGAGGCCGCTCTGCCCCTGACGGCGGACGCCGCCGATCAGGATGCTTTCGGCGATATTCGAAATCTTGGACGGATCGAGCACCAGATAGCCGGCAAGGTCGCTGACGTCGGTGCCGGGTGCGGCGATGACGATATTGTCCGAGGTGATATCGACGATCCCGCCGCGCGCGCCAGTCACGCCCGTCGCGCCGCCCGCGAGGATGGTGCCGTCAAGCTTCAGCGAACTGTTCGCCGCCAGCGTCAGGAAGCCGCCATCGACGGGCAGGCGCGGGTCGGCGTTATACGGATTGCCCGAGCGCAGCAGCCCTTCGAGGAAGCGCTCGCTCGAGAAGAAGCTGTTGCCATAGGTTTCGAAGAATTCGGACCGCTTGCGAACGTCGCCGCCGCTCGTCAATCGCCAGGTCGACAGCGTCTGGTCGGCGATGCCGGTGCCCGACACGCCGCGGCGCCCGAGCACGAGGAAGCTGTCGTCGGATGCCCGGCGCGCCTCGGTCGTCATCGGCGTGTCGCCCGCAAGCGAGAGCAGATAGCCGCCCGGGGTCAGCGCATATTCGGCCGGAAGCAGCGTGTACCAGCCCGCAGGATTGCCGTCGAAGGCGGCGAGCCATACCGACGAACCAAGCGGCAGATGCCCCGGCGTCGTACCGCCATTCACCGTGTCGCTCGACGTGCCCGGATTATAGAGCGGATCGATCGGCGCGACGATGCCGTTACCATAGGCCGGAACGATCGCATAATTGCCCGGCACGTCGAGAATGTTCGTCTGGCCCAGCGGCCCCGCGACGAACTCGAGGCCCAGCACGTCACCGCTGCCCGAAACATCGATCGTCGCGCCTTCCTGCACGTCGATGATGTCGCCGCTCAGCGACACGCGCTTTTCGGGCGGGGTCGACAATTCGGTCGGACCGGTGGTCTCGGCCGAGGTCGGCGCATACCAGCTCTGGCCGTCATAGGTGTAGCCATAGAGGATCGTGCGCCCATCGGCCCCGGTCGACGTCACGCTGCCCGGAAGCAGGGCCACGCTGCCGGGGACGAAGGTCTCCGCGCCATCGTCATTGGTCACATTATACCCGGTCGCGGTAAGGCGGATTTCGCCGAACGGCGCGCGCAGCGTGCCGGCCTGTTCGATTTTCGGGGCTTCGAGGATCAGCGTTCCGCCCGCCGACAGCGGCGCCGCGCTGCGGCCCGTCTGCTCGACGCGGATGCTGCGATCGGAATCGAAGCGAAGAACGCCGTCGGTGGTCGGATAGATTTGCGCCGCGCGCAGCACGAGGTCGCCCGTCGTGTGGATGCCCGGCGTGATGTCGCCGCTTTCGGGGACCGGCTGCCCGGCCACGACGCCAAAGCCGCCGCGCATGTCGCTCTCGGCCGAAATCACGACCTTTTCGAACCCGCCGACCTCGAACTTGCCGGCGATTTCGACCATCTCGCCCGAAACGGTCAGCGTGCCGCTGTTCGCGTCCTTCAGCACGAAGCCGTTTCCGCCGCCGCCGGTCAGGTAGACGTTGCGGCTGCTGAATGACATATCCTGCGTGCCATTGAACCCGCCGGCAACGGTGAGCACGCGCTGGCTGGAAATGTCGATCGCCTGGTCCGACTCCAGCTTGCCCGCGATCGACAGCGTGTCGAACCGCTTCATGTCGCGCAGGATGTTCGCCCCGATCGTGGTGCGCGAACCGCGCGCGAGCTCTGCCGGATTCTGGACGCCGCCGAGCGCGGTGAGCACGAAAGCCATCGAACGGTCGAAGGCGGCCATGTCGGCCGGCTCATATCCGTCGGGGAAGGCGTAGCGGCTCGGCGGCGGCACATCGGGAACCACCGTCATATCGGGATCGAGCACGAGCGCACCGTCGGCGTCCGACGGATTCGTCTTGACGAGCGGGCTCAGCACAGTGCGCACGAAATCGGTGAATTCGGCGATGCTGGTGATCTGGATATCTTCGATTTCGCCGGGTTCGAAGCCGAGCTGCGGCGCGAGCCAGCTGTAATTGTCCGCAAAAAACTGGCGCAGGCTGATCGGCTCTTCCGGTGTCGGTTCGGGGTAAAAAGCATATTGCAGATTGTCGAGGATCGATTGCAGGCCGGTCTCGCCGGTCGACCAGTCGGTATATTCGGGGAGCAGCAGCTTGCCGTCGAAGCCGCCGGCAATGTCGAGCTTGCCGCCATAATTATACTGGCTGCCGGCTTCACCGCGAAGGTTGCCGAGCAGGTAGCCGCTGTCGGCACCCAGGCCGATCGCGCCGGCATCGCTGCCGATCACCTGGTTGACCTTGACCACCGCATAGCGGCCGGGCTGAAGAACGGAGAGCAGCCCGCTGGTGCCCGACACGTCGATCGTCGCGCCGGCGTCCATGACGACATGCGAGCCGTCCACCGAAACCGTGCCCCCGTCGACGATCCGTCCGTCGTACCAGAAACCCCGGCCGTCGGCGCCGCCCGGCACCTTCACCGTCTGGGCGATACCGGTCGCATCGAGCAGCGAGCCGTTGCCGAGATGGATGGTCGACGCAGACGTCCCCCCGACCGTGATCAAGCCGCCGTGCGCGCGCAGCGTGCCGTCGACGCGGATTTGCGCCGCGTCGAGCGTGATGCTGCCGAGCGGGTCGACTTCGACCAGCGCACCCGCTTCGATCGTGATCGCATCGCCAAGCAGCTGAAGGCTTCCGCCTTGGCGCAGGTGCGGCGGCAGGAGCGTCAGGTCGGTCACGTCGCGCAGGTCGGTGCCGCTCGCGACATCATAGGCGCGGCCGCGGAAACGCATATTGCGCGTCTGGAACAAGAGGTTCGCGCCCGAAGCGATCGTCAGCGTATCGGCGCCAAGCGCGAGGCTGCCGACGCCCATGTCGCGGAACAAGGTCTCGTCGATATATTCGGCATCGCCCGCCGAACCGCCGACGGGTCCGACGACCACATCGCCCGACGCGAGCAGCGACAACGTACCGCCGCCGCCAAGCCCGCCGAGGCTGATGTCGGCGACATCGAGGATCGCACCCACGGACTGGCCGCCGCCACCGAGCGTAATGCTGCCACCCTTGCCTTCGATCAGGCGGAAATCGCCTTCGTTGAAGCGCGTCGAGGCGCCCTGGCCCTGGCTGTTCTGCCCGGGCTTGACGCGCTGGTACCAGCCGCCGCCGCCGGCATCGAGGGTGATGTCGCCGGTCAGCGTCGCGCCGAGCAGGCTGATTTCGCCGCCGTCGACATAGCCGCGAATGGCATTGACGGGCGCATCGACGTCGTTGATCCACGGCGCCGCAACCGACAGCAGGACGTCGCTGCCGATCGTCATGCCATTGGCGGCCGCCAGTCCGATATTGCCCGAGGGGGCGATGATCGAGACATTGTTGCCGACGATCCCGACACCATTTTCGCTGCCGGTCAGAAAGCTCCCGCCGGGGGCGAGACGGATCGACACGCCGGGGTTGATCGTCTGGGTCTGATGCCCGCTGCCATAGCCGAATACGACTTCGCCCATGCCCGAGAAAAAGTCGTCCTCGACATAGGTAACCCAACGCGGCTGGCCGTTTTCATAAGTGCCCTTGGACATCCAGAGCGGGTCGCTTTCGTCGTAGCTCTGGTCGCCATAGCTGGTGCCGACCGCGAACGGGTCGAGCAGCATGGGATCGCTTTCGATGAACGGGCCGTTGTTCTCGGTTTCGGTCCACAAGGTGCCGGTGAACGCCTTTTCGTCGGCGACGATGAAGCTGTAGGTCGAAGTCCAGGGCCCATATTCCGGCCCCCCGCGGTGCAGCGTCGCCGAGCCCGCCTTGGGCAGCCCGACCGTGCCGACCAGGTTCGCGCCGACCGCGCCGGCGGGAACGCGCGGCGCGCGAATCTGGCCGAGCGCCGCCATCACCTGCCGGTCGCCGGTCACGACATCGCCGCGCAATTTGCCGAACAGGCGCGAACTGCCCGACAGCAATTCGACCGCGCCCGCGTCGGCGCCCTCGACATAACCCTTCTCGAGCCGCGTCGCCTTGCTGATCCCGACATAGCGCAGGTTCGGGTCGGCGTCGGAGATGTTGTGGAAGCGCCCGAAGCTGTCCTGCAGGCGTGTGACCGTCACTTCGGCATCGGTATATTTGGTGCTGCCGCCCGACACATCGATCGTCGCACCATCCTCGACTATGGCATATTCGGACGCGCGGATGCGCACCGTACCGCCCTTGGTCGACATCTGCTCGGCGGTGCGCTGCTCGCCCGCGAGCGCACCGGTCCAGTCGACGATCGCCGCGCCGTCGCGGCGGTCGACATAGACCGTCTCACCGACGAGGATGCCGTCGCGTTGCTTGGGCGAGGCCGATACTTCGTTCGAGCGGACCTCGACCGCGAAAATATTGTCGGCGACGCTGCGCTCGACATCGCGCAGGCCCGACACGTCGATCAGCGCGCCCGACTTCATGACGAAGCTGCCCTTGTCGCCGCGCTGCTCCGTTACCGAGCCGTCGGTCGCCCCCGGGCTGCTGCCGCCGCGTTCGCCGACGCCGCTGGGGCTCGCGTGGATCACGACCTCGCCGCTGCGCGAGATCACGCTGGAATTTTCCTCGAGCACGATGTCCTTGCCCGCGATCAGGACGCGTCCCTTGGCAAAGCTGTCGGCAGCAAGGCCTGTGATGTCGGAGGTATCGGGGGTGATGCTGGTGACGCTGTCTTCGCCCAGCGTGACCTTGCCCGCGAAATAATTGCCGCCAACCGAATATTCGCTGATCATGAAGCCGTGGCTGGCCTGCAGCACGATGGTGCCGTTGCGCTGGCGCACGCCGTTGGTGACGCGAATGTCGCCCAATTGGTCGACGTTCGCGCCGACCATCGTCACCGCGCCGCGATCGGCGAGGATCTCGCCGCTGTTCGCGGCGGTCATGCCGACCTCATCGGCACGGTCCAGATAGTCCGCCTCCCACTCCAGGCGCGCTTCGGGCCGGCAGCAGGGAATGCCGGGATAGCTGCCATAGGCGTCGGTGATCCCCGTCGCCATCACGTTGACGGCCAGGCCGCCGCGCGCCGAGTTGGTGAAGGTTTGCCCGGCGCTCAGCTTGATCTGCTCGCCCGCCGCCAGCAGCACCTGCCCGTCGTGCGCGGTCAGCTTGCCGGCGTTCGAGACATTGGGGCCGAACAGCATGATCTTGCCGGGGCTCGCGCTATCCGACGAACTCGCCGTCAACGTCGCCCCGCGCTCGACCGTGATGCGCGAATTGGCCAGATAATTGTTGTAGTTCTGCTGCGTCGTCGCGAGGCGCGCGCTATACTGATCGACGAACTGCGTCTTGATCTGCGCCGCCACTTCGTCGCGCAAGCTCTGCGGAATCGTTTGCGATCCAGCGGGAATCCCCTGCCAGCTTACCCCGGTCCAGAATTGCGAGATGTTGGTGAAGTTCGAATAGTCATATTCGCCCATCTTCGACACGTCGATCGTCGCGATGATGCTTTCCAGCACCGCGCCCAGCCCGACATTCGCGAAGTCGGGGTTGACGAAATAGACCGTCCTGCCCTTCGCCGCGTCATAATAGCTTAGCGTGTCGATGCCGTAGCCCGAATTATACTGGTCGACGCCCTCCATGCCGTTCGCGCGCAGGATCGCGATACGGATCGCGGCGCGCGCAAGGAAATCCATGATGCTCGGCCGTTCGCCCGCGACCGGCGCCGGCGCCTGCCCCAGCAGGCTGTTCGGATCGAGCCCGACCGGCGGGCGCGGCACCATGCCGATATTCTGGCTCGGGAACAGCGGGTTGGCCGCCTCGCCGCGGATCACGCCATTGCCCGACAACAATCCGTTGTAAAGCTGGTTCTCGGTGATCGGCAGTGCGGTCGCGAGGATGCTGTGCGCGTTGATCTGCGCGCCGTCCTTGAAGATGATGCCGTTGCTGTTCTGCAGCCACACCTGGCCCTTGGCGGTGATCTTGCCCGCGATCTCGCTCGGCTTACTGTCGAAGATGCGGTTGAGCGCGATCCAGTCGGTGCCTTGCTGCTTGAAATGCACTTCTTCGTTCTTGCCGACGTCGAAGCGCGACCAGTCGAGCAGTGCGCGCTTCTGCTCCTGCTCGATCGTCATGACGAGGCCCGTATTCCCCTGCGCCACCGTCGGCAGCTTGGCGCCCGTCCAGCGGCCACCCTGCAGGACCTGCGTCCCCGGCAGGGTGCCGGCTTCCTGCGCGGCAGCCGGCTGCGAGGCCATGATCAGCAGCGAGGAGATGCTGACCGACGCCGCCAGCGCGGCACGGCTCAAACGGGTGATGCGCTTGCGGGCGGGGGCGATGAAAGCATTGGGAGTCAGCATGACGATTCCTCGGGATCGAATAGGGAAAGGGGGTAGGCGCGGGGTGTGCGGATCAGGGCGTGGCCGGCGCCGGCTCGGCCGCTGGCACCGCGTCGCGCTCGGGATAGAAGCCGAGGGCGGCGACCTGGTCGCTGAACTCCTGCAGCTTGTTTTCCAACCGAACGCGATAGAGCCCGGTCAGCGGCTCGCTCGCCGCCATCTTCTTGCCGAGCCCCAATTTCTCGTAATCGGCGATGATCGCATCGCCGAGTTCGCGCAGTTCGCGGTTCTTGTCGGCGGCGATGGTGATCGCCTTGCGGCTCGCCTCGATCTGGCCGGTGGCGTTGCGCGCGGCGGCGACCTCGGCCTCCATCGCGCGCATCTTTTCGGACATCTCGCGAAGCTGGTCGTTGCGCTGCTTCAACGTCGCGATCAGCTGTTCGGCCTGTTCGGGGACGATGCATCCGGTCGATGCGGAACCGGCCTGCGCGTGCGCGGCGGGGGCGAAGGCCAGCGCGAGGAGCGACAGGCCGATGATGGGCTTTTTCATCATGATATCCCTCAAAACTTCGCGTTCAGGTCGAGCATGAAGACGTCGGTATCGATCGGCGGGGCGGCGGTGCCGGTGGTCGGATCGAGCAGGTCGATCGTCCGCGCCGAAAGCCAAGAGCCGGTGAGCCAGAAATTCTTGGCGAGGCCCCAGCTGCCGCGGACGACAAAGCCCTTCTGGTCGGTCCCGCCGAGCCCGAAATCGGAGTCGGTGAACAGGTCGAGCGTCGAGTCCGCCTCGAGCCGGCGGTAACCGGCGCTGAGGCTCCACGCGTTCGCCTCGGCAATCTCGCGGTGGCCGATCGACAGCTGCGCATTCCACGCCATGTCGCCGCTCGACGCGGGTACGAGCCGGTCGTCCAGATCGTCGCGGTCGAAGGCGAAATTCTTGAGCACTTCGAAATCGAGCGCGCCGACGAGGGTCGGGTTGATGTCGAATTCGGCGTGCGCGGTCGCGGCGCCAACGCGGAACTTCGACGCGAGGCCGAACTTGACGGTATTCACGACGCCGCCGTCCTGGCGGAGGTTGAAGACCGAGTTGCCGAACTGGACGCGGTCGGGCGCGGTATAGTCGTTGTCGCGAAGGCCCTGCGTATTATACTTGCCCTGCACGTTCGCGAACTCGTAGAGCGCGGCGGCCGCCTTGAAGCGGAGACCCGATACGGGTTCGGTCTTCACGCCGACCTGCCCGGCGAACAGGAATTTGTCGTCGCCGGTGAAATCCCACTCCTCAAGCGGGAAAGCGCCGCCGGTCAGGAAGACCGAGGGCGCGCGCTCGTCGCCGCCAAGGCGGGCTTCGAGCGTCGCCGCCGCGCCTTCGAACTGAAGGTCGCGGTCGAACATCAACTCGGTCGAGAAGAAGGGGTTGTCGAACTTGCCAAGGATGACGTTGGTGCCGGCAAAGCGGCCGTCCTTCGCGAACGGGCTGACGCGGATATAGGCGCGGTCGAGCCCGACCATGAACTTGTCGAAATTGCCGGTCAGCGACTCGTTCGTCGACACGGGATCGCTGGGGTTGCCGGTGACGAAGCGCAGGCCGGCTTCGACCTTGTCGGACACTTTCGCATCGACGCCAAAGCGGGCACGGACGCGGGCGCGCTGGCGATCCTTCGTCGTCGCCCGCAGCGGCAACAGGTCGTCGACGAAATAGCCGCCGTCGGCGTTGATCGCATTGACGTCAAAGATCAGCGGCGTGTTGCTCTGGCCGAAAGCGACATGTTCGCCGCGCACGCGCATGTCGCCCGAGAAGCGGAAGCGGTTCAGCCATTCGGGAAGCGCGTCGGGCTGCGCCCAGCCTTCCTGCCGGGCGGTCGCGACGACCTCCTTCTTCACTTCGTCGCGGATCTGGTTGCGGACCGCTTCCGGCACATAGGGGACGCGCACCACACCGGTGTTGGCTTCGGCGCGCTTGCGGGCTTCCGACAATACCGAATTGGCATCGTCGCGCGACAGGACGCCCTTTTCGACGAGCACGTCGAGGATGTCGATTGTGGAGGGATCGGTCGGGCGGTCCTGTGCGGCAGCGCCCTGCGGGACCGCGGCCAGCGCCGCAAGCGCAGCGGTTGCGGCCAGGAGAGTCGGTTTGAACTTGTGGCTACGCATCGTTGATTTTCCCTGTTCCTTGGTCATGGGTTTCACGCCTGGTTGAGTTGAAGAGTGATCTGGTTGGGCACGCCCGCGGGTGGCGGGGTGTCGATCCGGTTCAGGCCGCGGAGGGCCTGCATCAGTTCGGTTTCGAGATCGGCCGGGCGGACGCCCGACAGTCCGAGGATTTCGAGCTGGCCCGATCCCGACACGCGAACCCGGACGCGGAACTGAAAGCTCGCCTGCGCCAGGTTCGGCCGCTTGCGCAGTTGCCGCATCAGCGCCCGCTGGACGAGTTCGGCATAAGCGCGCGAAGCGCCAGCGCCGCCCTTGCCGGTGCCGCCGATCATCGGGCCGCTGCCGGTGCCGCCCTGCCCGCGCGCGCCGCCGGTGAAGGCGCCGCTGTCGCTGGTCGGATCCTGCATCAGGCTCGACAGGTCGCCCGCCGGCGGATTGGTGCTCGCCGGCTGCGGCGGGGAGAGCGGGTCGGGCTGCACCGCCTGCGCGGTTTCGGCGACCTTCTCGACCTCCTCGGGCGGCTGCTCGGTGAGTTCGGGCGGCGGCGGCGGGCGAC
>Ga0247823_10001419_pt1 | contig 19944 bp, 25 predicted proteins | sample 13C_PalmiticAcid_2_FD_192426 | JGI IMG/M metagenome (GOLD analysis project Ga0247823, IMG submission 192426) | Soil microbial communities from agricultural site in Penn Yan, New York, United States - 13C_PalmiticAcid_Day30 | ecosystem: Environmental > Terrestrial > Soil > Agricultural land... | reverse complement strand
TTTGGCCCAGGGAAAGCTCATCTTATCTCGCTCCTCAGCCGATCGTCACGACGGTGTCGCTGTTGAATTCATAGGGCGGCACAACCAGATTCTTGGGTGCCGGGCCCTTACGGATGCGCGCCGCGGTATCGTAGTGCGAACCGTGGCACGGGCAGAAATAACCGCCGAAATCGCCCTTGTTCTCGCCCTCAGCCGCACCGAGCGGCACGCAACCGAGATGGGTGCAGACGCCCAGCGTGATCAGCCAGTTTTCCTTGCCGGGCTTGGTGCGCTGGTCGATCGTTTCGGGATCGCGGAGGTCGCCGAGCGGCACCGCTTTGGCTTCGGCGATTTCCTTGGCGACGAGGTTGCGCACGAATACCGGCTGCTTGCGCCAGCTGGTCTTGATCGCCTGCCCGGGCTGGATCGCCGAAATGTCGATTTCGGTGGTCGACAGCGCGAGCACGTCGGCCGACGGGTTCATCTGGTTGAGCAGCGGCAGCACCACAGCGACCGAGCCGACACCAGCGAAACTCACCGCCGCAATATTGATGAAATCCCGGCGGCGTACGCCATCCTCGATACCGGCGTTGAGTTCAGATTCACTGGCCATTCGACTGCCCTTGCATGGGTGAACTAACAAAAGTTCTCGAAGGTTATGGCCGCCCCTGTTGCACGCGCACGAAAGCGCACAACCCGGCGGCCCCTCCGGGAATTGCGGGCCTGATAGCCGCACTGTCCGGGCTTGCCAACAGGCAATTTCTGCTTCTCTTGCAGTACCAAGCCGTGCAGCGAACAGCTCTCGATTCCTCGCGCCGCCGCGGCTATGGGCCGCTTATGGAAATCGCCCTGTTTCAGCCGGATATCGCGGGCAATGTCGGCACGACGTTACGCACCGCCGCCTGTTTCGGCGTGCCCGCGCATATCATCGAGCCGTGCGGCTTTCCCTTCTCCGACGGCGCGCTCAAACGCGCCGGGATGGACTATGCCGTAAGGGCGAATGTGCGGCGCCATGCCGACTGGAACAGCTTCCATCAATGGAGCGCCGATGCGTGCGCGCGGCTCGTGCTGATGACAACAGCGGGCGCGACACCCCTGCCCGCCTTTGCGTTCGAGCCGGGCGACGTCCTGCTGCTCGGCGCCGAATCCTCGGGCGTTCCGCCTTATGTCCACGATACGGTGGCGGCGCGGGTCGCGATTCCGATGCGGGCGGGCTTTCGCTCCTTGAATGTCGCAGTCGCGGCTGGCATCGCGCTCGCCGAAGCGCTCAGGCAAACGAAAGGCTTTCCGGCATGATCTCGCTCGACCCGCAGCAACAGACGGCACGCAACTGGTTCGAATCGCTCCGCGACCGCATCTGCGCCGAATTCGAGAAGATCGAGGCCGAGGCGGGCAGCGACGCGCGCTTTGCCTATACGCCGTGGGACCGCGAGGCCGAGGGGCTCGAACCGGGCGAAGGCGGCGGCGGCGTGCGCGGCGTGATGACGGGCAAGATCTTCGAAAAGGTCGGCGTCAACGTCTCGACCGTCGCCGGCGAGTTCGCGCCCGATTTCGCCGGATCGATCCATGGCGCCGGCGAGGACCCCAGCTTCTTCGCCACCGGAATCAGCCTCGTCGCGCATATGGCGAACCCGCATGTCCCCGCGGTGCATATGAACACGCGCTTCCTCGCGACGACGAAACGCTGGTTCGGCGGCGGCGCCGACCTCAACCCGCCGATCGAATATGCCGAGGACACCGACGCCTTTCACGCGCGGCTGCGCGCCGCCTGCGCGCCCTTCGGCCCGGATGTCTACGAGCGCTATGCCAAATGGGCCGAGGATTATTTCTATATCCCGCACCGCGGCGTCCATCGCGGCGTCGGCGGCATCTTCTACGACCATCTCGAATGCGGCGACGATGCCGAGTTCGACCGCAACTTCCAGTTGACGCAAGCGGTCGGCGAGGCCTTTCTCGACATCTTCCCGCAAATCGTGCGCCGCCGGATGGGCCTGCCCTTCACCGAGGCCGAACGCGAAGCGCAGTTGATCTGGCGCGGACGCTATGCCGAGTTCAACCTCGTTTACGACCGCGGAACTTTGTTCGGGCTCAAGACCGGCGGCAATATCGACGCGATCCTGATGAGCCTGCCGCCGCTCGCGAAATGGAGCTGACAAAAAAAGGGCGCCCCCGTTTCCGGAAGCGCCCTTTTGCAACTGCCCCGGGCGGCGATCAGGCGAAAACGTCGCCCGATGCGCGCGGCGCGATGGCGCGATAGACGCCGACCGGCATCGAGAAGGAAATCATGATGATCGGCAGGTAAACGAGTGCCGCCATCACGATCATGCTCAGGATCGCCCCGACCACCGAACCGCCCACGATCGCGCCCAGAATGCCGCCGAAGATCATCCCCGCGATCAGCGCATAGACGAACACACCGATGGTGAAGAGCAGGTAGAAGCCGACGATCGTCCATTGCGACGCGCCGGTCATCCGCCATGATTCACCAAGACCCGTTACCGGATTGCGCGTCAGTTGATCGGCCATCACCGGACCGGCAACCATGAAACGCGCCTGCACCCACAGCATGAAGACGATCAGGCCGATATAGAGGATGACCATCAGGAAGATCGCACCGCCGCCGACCGCGCCCGATTCCAACGCGGCGGGGGACAATCCACCCATCCCGCCCATCGCCGCACCGAAAATCAGCGTCAGGACAAGCATGATGACGAAGATGACGATATAGGCCGCAATCATCACCACGAACATGCCGAACGCCAGCGCCGGCCCGGCCTGGAACGCCCATGCAAAATTCGGCGCTTCGCCCGGATGCATCCCCCCGCGCCAGATCAGCATCGACACGCCGTAAAAAACAATAGCGGCGATCAGCGCGAAAAGCGCGATCTTGCCGAACGCCCCCATCACAAGCGACGGGTCATTGGGCGCCAGTGCCATGGCCGAGAAGGTCGACCCAAGGAACAGATAGCCGAGCAAGCCCACGACGACCAAGGCGCCGCCCACCCATATCAGCATCTGCATCCAATTGGCCTTCAGAAACGCGAAGGTTTCCGAAAAGGCCGCTCCGATACTCATTTTTGTCATGTCACTTCCCCCTGCTTTTAAACCGGATTCTTACACTCCATCCAAGGCGGGCGAAGCCGGACGGCTTCGTCCCATTTGCGACACATCATTATGATTTGCGGTGACTCGCGTCACTGGAACACGTCGGACGAGGTCCGAAGCGCGAGCTGGCGGTAGGCGGCGGCCGAAACGGCGATCGATGCCAGGCTGCCGACGGTGCTGAACGCGGCCTCGATAAAACCGCCGAGCATTCGCCCGAACCCCGGCTCGCTGCCCGCAATGACCGAAACGACGCCGCCGACGATCAGCGCCGCGATCACGATCACCAGTGCGACGAGGAAAAGGAAAAAGAAGATCGCCCAACCGTTACCCCGCGTGAGATCCCAGCTGGCGCGGATCGCCTCAAAGGGATTGTAGAGGCCACGGTCGGCGACCGCCGGGGCGACGAGCGCGAGACGCCCGACGAGATACATGCCGGGGATGATCAGCAACAGGAAGCCGATACCGATGGCGAAGCCGCACAGAATCTGGATCGCAATCATGGTAGGAAAGACCGTGAGCGCGAACGTCAGCGCCTCGCCGACGCTGACACCGGCCCGCGACAGCCAGAGCCGCAGGATCCCCGCCGTGCCGATAAGCGAGCAGAGCGCGATGGCAAGCTGGCCCGGGATCATCTGCCGGAAGCTTTCCTGGAACGTCGCCATGACCTGATTGAGATCGGCCCCAGCCGCGGGCTCGATCGGCACCGGTCCGAACCATGCAACCGCAAGCGCCGGGAGGAACAGAAACACGCCCGCGATCGTGCCGACCAGCGCCGTGTGCGATTTCAAAAGCTGCAGGGTGTCGTCCCACGCCGCACCCATGTCGAATTTTACCATTGATACCCCGTCATTTTTTCGATTTCTCTATTGTCCGAAGGTGACGATCTTCGGCGCTCGTGTCCAGCCCTGTCGGCAAGCGGCGAGGAGGGCCTTGCGCAAGGCGCCGCGGCGCGCCAGATAGCCGCTCAATGAACGCGCTTCCCCCGCCCGAATGGACCATCAGCCCCGGCCTGACCGACTATGATAAGGCCTTGGCCGACATGGACGCGCGCGCGGCCGCGATCCACGCCGGCGAGGCGGGCGAGCGGATCTGGCTGATCGAGCATCCGCCGCTCTACACCGCCGGGACCAGCGCCGATCCCGCCGAGCTGCTCAATCCCCAGTTTCCGGTTTACGACGCCGGTCGCGGCGGGCGTTATACCTATCATGGTCCCGGCCAGCGCGTCGGCTATGTCCAGCTCGACCTGACGCGGCGCGGGCGCGACGTGCGCGCCTATGTGTCGGCGCTCGAAGGATGGGTGATCGACGCCCTCGCGCTGCTCGGCGTCGAGGCGCGGCGTGCCGACGGGCGTATCGGCATCTGGACCGACGATCGCGACGGCCGCGAGGCGAAGATCGGCGCGATCGGCGTGCGCGTGAAGCGCTGGGTGACGATGCACGGCTTTTCGCTCAACGTTGCGCCCGATCTCGCGCATTTCGGCGGCATCGTGCCGTGCGGGATCGCCGAATTCCCGGTGACGAGCCTCGCCGCGCTCGGCCGGACGGCGTCGTTCGCCGACGTCGACGCGGCGCTTGTCCAGACGCTTCCGGCCTTTCTCGACAAGCTTTCGCCAAGCGATTAGGAACGCCGCATGACCCGCACCCTTCTCGCATCGCTCTCCCTGCTCGCCCTCGCTGCCTGCGGCGGCGGCGACACCGCCGGCAAATCGACGACCAAGCTCGACGCGGTCGAGGTTCAGCCGGGATCGGTGAGCGATTCGATGATCATCCTCGACGATGCAGCGAGCGACGGCACCGCGGTCGACAACAGCATCCCCGACGACGGCACCAAGAAGGACGCGGCGAAGACCGACGAGGGGGACAGCGCCGATGAGGCTGCGCCCGAAAACGAATCCGGCGACAATCCCGAAGCGGTCGACATGCCGGTCGCGAAAAAGGCGATCACCGCCGATTCGGCCGCGAAAAAGGGCGAATAAGCCCTAACGCAATCCCAGATTCTTGTGCGTCTGCAGCGACAGGCGCCAACGCGGATCGTCCATCACCAGATCGATACACGCCTGCACATTGGCCGCAGCGTGCGGATCGTCGAGCGGCTGGACGAGCAGATGCGCGAAATCGAGCGCCGCGAGCCGCGCGACATCGCTACCCGGTTGCGGCCAGACCAGCTTGAGCTCGTCGCCGCTCGTCTGCACCAACTCGCTACCCGCCTTCGGGCTGACGCAGATCCAGTCGATGCTGCGCGGGATAGGAAAGGTGCCGTTGCTTTCGATCGCGATCGTGAAACCGCGTTCGTGGAGCGCGTCGATCAGCGCGCCGTCGACCTGCAGCATCGGCTCGCCGCCGGTGAGCACGACATAGCGGTCATCGCTGCCCTGCCCCCAGCTTTCGGCGATGACATCGGCCAGCGCTGCAGCATCGCGATATTTGCCGCCGAGCGTCCCGTCGGTACCGACGAAATCGGTATCACAGAACTGGCAGACCGCCTTGGCGCGATCCTTCTCACGCCCAGTCCACAGATTGCAACCGGCGAAACGGCAGAAGACCGCACGGCGGCCCGCCTGCGCACCCTCGCCTTGCAGCGTGAGGAAAATCTCTTTGACCGCGTAAGTCATCGGCTCAGGCGTAACGCGTCGGGTCTGCAAGCCCCGCGTCGGCAAAACCCTTGGACCGCAAGCGACAGCTGTCGCACGATCCGCAATGAAGCCCCTCGGGCGTCGGATCGTAGCACGACCAGCTCATCCCCGCGTCCATGCCGAGCCGCGCCGCTTCGGCGGCGATATCGGCCTTGGTCATATGCTGAAGCGGCGCGAGGATATGGAAATCGACGCCCTTGTCGCCGTCGCGCGTCGCGAGCATCGCCAGCTTCTCGAACCCCTGGATGAATTCGGGCCGACAGTCGGGATAGCCCGAATAGTCGAGCGCGTTGACGCCGATCACAATGTCCTGCGCCTGCCGCGCCTCGGCGAGCCCGAGCGTCAGCGACAGGAAGATAAGGTTGCGCGCCGGGACGTAGGTAACGGGCACGTCGCTGCCGACCCCATCCTTCGGCACGTCGATATCGGCGGTGAGCGCCGATCCGCCGAAGCGGCGGAGATCGAGCGGCAGCACAATATGCTCGGCCGCGCCGACATAGTCCGCGATCCGCGCTGCCGATTCCAGTTCGACGCGGTGACGCTGGTTATAATCGATCGTCAGCGCGACGATGCGCGCGCCCGCTTCGCGCGCGAGACCCGCGCACACCATCGAGTCGAGGCCGCCCGACAAAAGGACGATCAGGGTTTTTCCGGCTAGATCCTGCATCGGCGCCAGATAGGCCCGCGCTGCGAGGGGTGCAAGTGCTGCGCCGCACCAAAAGAAACGGGCCGCGAGGCAATTGCCGCACGGCCCAGTTCGGCATGACAGCCGTTAGGGAGAAAGGGCACTGAAGAAGAAGCCCTGCGCCTCGTCTAGCGTGGCATGGTTAATATTTCGTTCGCTCAGCAGCCGCCGGTGCGCCGCGCCTCGATCGCCTGCGAGAAAGGCTTGCCCTCGGCAATGCCCTGCGTGTCGATCTGGACCAGCCGGTTCGTCTCGCTGCGGATCGTGGTGCGGCCATGGCCGGCGCCAGGGCAGGTATAATGGACCGTGACCGAATTCGGCGTGTCCTCGATGACATAGCGCGAGCAGGTTGCGCGGGGGTGCTGGATCTGGATCATCCGGCGCGCGTCGCCGACGCAGATCGTCTGCAGTACGGCATCCTTGCCGCGTTCGCGAAGCTGCCAGCTGCCCTTTTCGAGCCGGTCGAGCATCGCCAGCGACGGTGCCTGCGCCGGCACCGCGCTCGCGCCAGCGCAGCCGAGCGCGATCAGGGACATTCGCAATGTGGGAGAGAAGATCGCCATTCCACCTATCCATTGGCCGCCCGCAAGCGAACGAATTGCGACCCCGTTGCCAATTAGCTAGCAATCCGAAACCGCGATTTCAACCGCTTGGCGCTCGATCGACCCGCTTCATCGCCAGCTGCGCGAGGAATTGCGCCCTTATTCCGTACGATTATGGGTCGCAATTTCATCCAGCGGGATCGGAAAGAAGCGCGAACAAAAGGCGCAATCGACGACGATCCGGCCATTCTCGTCGGCCATGTCGGCCCGCTCGGTCTCGGGAAATTGCGCGAGCACGCCGGCGAAATAGGCGGTGCTGCACCGGCAGCCGCGCGACACCGAAACGCCGGGTTCGACGCGAACCTCATCCTCGTGGAACAGCCGCCATGCGAGGGTTTCGAGCGATGTCGCGGGATCGGTGAGTTCCTCGTCCTTCAGCGTCGTCGCGATCGTGCGTGCGTGATCCCATTCGGGGTTGTCATGCCGGACGTGCAAGCGATCGCGGCCGACTTCGCCCTCGGGCAGATGCTGGAGCAGCAGCCCGCCGGCGAGACATCCGGCTTCGGGATCGTGGCGCGCAGCAAGCTTGATGAGGCTCGAAATCTGTTCGGACTGCTCGAAATAATGCTCGGCCGCCTCGCCGATCGACGCGCCTTCGAGCGGGACGATGCCCTGATAACGCTCGGCGGTCGCCGCCTGGTCGAAGGTGATCGCGAGGAAGCCTTCGCCGAACAGCGCGAACAGGGTCGGATCGGATCCGACCTCGGCGAGCCGCTCGGCGTCGAATTTAAGGTAGCCCCGCAATTCGCCGCCGCGATAGTCGCAGACGAGCAACTCGATCGGGCCGCCGCCGGTCTGCGCCTGCAGCGTCATCTGGCCATTTTCGTCCTTCAGCGTCGAGCCGAGCAGGACGGTGAGCACGAGCGCCTCCGCGAGCAGCTTTTCGGCCACCGGCGGATAATTATGCGCCCCCATGATCGTCTGGAGCGTCGGCCCCAATCGCACCAGCCGCCCGCGCACATGGCGTTCGGCGATGGTGAACAGCAAGGGCTGGTCGAACCAGGTTTCGATGATTTCACTCACGTCTTCGAACTCACAATTTTCCGAACGCCCAGAGCAGGATCGATTTCTGCGCATGGACACGGTTTTCGGCTTCGTCCCACACTCGCGATTGCGGCCCGTCCATTACCGCGTCGACCACCTCGTCGCCGCGATGCGCGGGCAGGCAATGGAGGAAGATCGCGTCGCCCTTGGCGCCCGTCATCAGCCGTTCGTCGACCTGATAGGGCGCCATCGCCGCGATCTTGTTGTGGGCATGATCCTGTCCCATCGACACCCAGGTGTCGGTGACGACCAGATCGGCGCCCGCCACCGCTTCGCGCGCGTCGCGCGTGATGTCGATGCGTACGCCCTGCGCGCGCGCCGCTTCGACGAAGCTCGCATCGGGTTCGTAGCCCTGCGGTACGCCCGCACGGACGTGAAAGCCGAACAGGCCGGCTGCCTCGATCAGCGACGCAAGGACATTGTTGCCGTCGCCGAGCCACGCGAGTTCGAGCCCGGGCAGCGCCTTGCCGCTCTCGACCACTGTCAGCAGGTCGGCGACGATCTGGCACGGATGCGACAGGTCGGTCAGGCCGTTAATGACCGGGACGCTGGCATATTCGGCCAGCTCCTCGACCTTCGCATGATCATCGGTGCGGATCATGATCGCATCGGCATAGCGCGACAGCACGCGCGCGGTGTCGGCGATCGTCTCACCTCGGCCGAGCTGCGTCACGCCCGCGTCCATGATCATCGACGTGCCGCCGAGCTGGCGGATCGCGATATCGAACGAGGCGCGGGTGCGCGTCGAATTCTTCTCGAACACCATCGCGAGCACATGCCCCGCGAGCGGTGCATCGGCGTCGACCTTGCCTTTGGGCCAGCCCGCGCGCGCCGCCTTGCGATCGATCGCATCGGCGAGCATCGCGGCGACCGCATCCCCGCCCGCGTCGGACAGGTTCAGGAAGTGCCGCATCATGCCCCCCGTTCCACAGGAACGGAAAACATCAGGACTCGGGCGGCGTATAGCTCGCCGCGCCCGCTGACAGTTTCTCGATGAATTCGGCAATGTGGCTGTCGTCGATGTTGAGCGGCGGCAGCACGCGGACGACATTCTCTCCCGCCGCGACGGTCAGCAGCCCGTGGTTGTCGCGCAGATGCGCCACGAACGCACGGCTGTCCGAGCTGAGCTTGAGCCCGAGCATCAGGCCGACGCCGCGGACGCTGTCGAACAGCTGGTCGTGGTTCGGGATGAGCTGCTCGAGCGCGCCGCGCAGGCGTTCGCCGGTCGCCTTGACCTGATCGAGGAAGCCCTCTTCGAGCACGACGTCGAGCACCGCCTGCCCTGCGGCGCAAGCGAGCGGGTTGCCGCCATAGGTCGAACCGTGGGTGCCGATGACCATGCCGCGCGCGGCCTTTTCGGTGGCGAGGCACGCGCCCATCGGGAAGCCGCCGCCAATGCCCTTTGCGCTCGCCATAATGTCGGGGGTCACGCCGAAATGTTCATAGGCGTAAAGATGGCCGGTGCGCGCGACGCCGCACTGGACTTCGTCGAACACGAGCATCAGGTCGCGCTTGTCGCAAATGTCGCGCAGCGCCTGAAGGAAGGGCTGCGACGCCGGGCGGATGCCGCCCTCGCCCTGGATCGGCTCGACGAGAAAGCCCGCCGTATTGTCATCGACGAGATCGAGCGCGGCGTTGATGTCGTCGAACGGCGCATAGGCGAATCCCGGCAGCAGCGGGTCGAAACCCTTGCGCAGCTTTTCCTGATTGGTCGCCGAGATCGTGCCGAGCGTACGGCCGTGGAAGGCATTGTTGAAGGTGATCAGCGTGTGCTTCTCGGCATTGCCCGCGCTCGAATGATAGGCACGCGCGGTCTTGATCGAACATTCGACCGCCTCGGCGCCCGAGTTGGTCAGGAAGACCGTGTCGGCGAAGGTGTTTTCGACGAGGCGCGCGGCATAAGCCTCGCCCTGCGGGCTGCCATAGAGGTTCGACACGTGCATCAGCGTCGCGGCCTGCTCCTGGATCGCCTTCGTCAGATGCGGGTGGCCGTGGCCGAGCAGGTTCACCGCAATGCCGCTTGCGAAGTCGAGATAGCGCTCGCCTCGATCACCGATCAGATAGGCACCCTCGCCGCGAACCGGACGCACACCGCACCGGGGGTATACGGGCATCAGCGGCGTGATCGTCATGGCAGGCACCTTTCAGGCAAAAGTAAAAAGGCGACCCTCCTATGGGCCGCCCTTGGTCGGGGCGCCCCTATACCGCCGCAGCCGGAGGTGCGTCAACATGGGGCGGAGGTGGCTAGAGCGCCTTCGCTGCCTCGATCGTCAGCGCGAGCGAATGTTTGCGCGCGTCATGATCGTACATCGACGACGCAATGATCACCTCGTCGACCCTGGTGCGCGCCACGAACGCTTTCAGCCCCGCCGCAATGTCATCGACGGTGCCCACCGCCGAACATTGCAGCACATGATCGAGGATCGCACGCGCGTTCGGTGGCAGGCTGTCCTTATAGCCCGCAAGCGGCGGCTGCATCTTGCCCGGATTGCCGGTGCGCAGCGCGACGAACGCCTGCTGCTGCGACGAGGCGAGCAGTTCGGCCTCTTCGCGCGTGTCGGCAGCGAAGCTGTTGAACGCCGCGGCGACATAAGGCTCGGCGAGCTGCGCCGACGGCTTGAACTGGCGGCGATAGATATCGAGCGCCTCGTCGAGCGCGTCCGGCGCGAAATGGCTGGCAAAGGCGTAAGGCAGCCCAAGCATCGCCGCGAGCTGCGCGCCAAAGGTGCTCGACCCCAATATCCACAGCGGGATATGCGTGCCTGCCCCCGGCACCGCGGTGATGCCAAGTTGCTCGTCGCCGGCGAGAAAAGCCTGAAGCTCGAGCACATCCTGCGGAAACTGGCGTTCATCGCTGGCGAGCGTGCGGCGCAGCGCGCGCGCGACACGCTGGTCCGATCCCGGCGCGCGGCCCAAACCCAGATCGATGCGGCCAGGGAACAGGGCTTCGAGCGTGCCGAACTGCTCGGCGATCATCATCGGGGCATGATTGGGGAGCATGATACCCGCCGAACCGATCCGGATGCTCGAGGTGGCCTGACCAAGATGCGCGAGCACGACCGAGGTCGCGGCACTCGCGATCCCCGTCATGCCATGATGCTCGGCAACCCAATAGCGCGCATAGCCGAGCGCCTCGGCATGGCGAGCAAGATCGGCGGCGTTGGCGAGCGACTGGGCGATCGTGCCGGTGTCGGTCACGGGCACGAGGTCGAGGAAAGAGAGTTTCGTCATGAAACCGATATGCGGTGGCGCACGCCGCGGTTCAAGCTCACCCTTCGCGGGCCGCACGAAGAAAAACTATGCGCGCTCGTCCTTTGGCGAGTCCATCAGCACATAGGTGGTGATCGAATGGACCTGCGGCAGCACGCCGAGCACCTCGGTATGGAAATGCTTGTACGCCGCGAGATCCTCGGTCTCGATACGCAGCAGATATTCAATCGCGCCCGTGATATTGTGACATTCGCGCACTTCGGGCGCATCCGCCATCGCCGCCTCGAAATCGGCCTGCGCCTTCTTGGTGTGCGACGACAGGCCGACCGTGACATAGGCGAGGAAGGTCAGGCCGAGCTTCGCGGGGTCGATCACCGCGCGATAGCCTTTGATCACCCCGCTGCGCTCGAGCTCCTGCACGCGGCGCAAGCACGCCGAGGGGGACAGCCCGACCCGCTCGGCAAGCTCGAGATTCGAGATTCGCCCGTCGCGCGACAGTTCTTGCAATATCTTGCGGCCGATTGCGTCTATCTTGATCATAGATTGCACAATCTACCCGATGACTACGTATCTTTGCAATCCGCTGTGCATTGAAACGCATTATGTTGCGCGCATGGAACAAACCACCCTCGCCGCGCTCTCCGCCTTTGCGCTCGTCTCGTCGATCACGCCGGGACCGAACAATATGATGCTGATGGCGTCGGGCGCGAATTTCGGCCTGCGTCGTACCGTGCCGCACGCGCTCGGCGTCGGATTCGGCTTCACCTTGATGATCGTCCTCGTCGGGGTCGGGCTGATGGGCCTGTTCGACCTGTTCCCGATCCTCAACACCGTGCTCAAGGTGGTGAGCGTCGTCTATCTGCTGTGGCTCGCGTGGAAGATCGCCAACGCCGCCGCCCCCGACACCGAAACCGGCGCGCGCAGCAAGCCGATGACCTTCTTTCAGGCGGTGCTGTTCCAGTGGGTTAATCCCAAGGCCTGGTCGATGGCGCTGACCGCGATCGCGCTCTACGCCCCCGACCGCAATCTCGGTGCGGTGCTGCTCGTCGCAGTCGTCTTCGGCATCATCAACCTGCCCTCGACCAGCCTGTGGGCGGTGATGGGTCAGGTGATGCGGGGCTGGCTGTCGAGCCCGGCGCGGCTCCGCGCGTTCAACTGGACGATGGCGGCGCTGCTCGTGGGATCGCTCGCGCTGCTGATCTGATTGCAAGGTTGCATCCCGCAACCTATGGACGGCGCTCCCCTCTTCTGACCGGAGAACAGAGCATGCAGAGTCGTCGTCTCGGCAAGAGCGCCATCCATGTGTCCGACATCTGCATGGGGACGATGACCTTCGGCAGCCAGACCGACGAGGTCGAAGCTTTCCGCGTCCTCGACCGCTGCTTCGACGCGGGGATCAATTTCTACGACACCGCCGAAGGTTATCCGGTACCGCCCGACATCAAATGGGTCGGCCGCACCGAGGAGATCGTCGGGCGCTGGATGAAGACCAAGCCGCGCGATGCGATCATCCTCGCGACCAAGGTCTCCGGCCCGAGCCATGTGTGGTTCAAATCGCCGTGCCGGAACGGCATGACCGCGCTCGACCGCAAGAACATCATGCAGGCGGTCGACGACAGCCTGACGCGGCTCCAGACCGACTATGTCGACCTCTACCAGACGCACTGGCCCGACCATGACGCGCCCTATGACGAGATGATGGACGCGCTCGACGAGCTCGTCCGCGTCGGCAAGGTCCGCATCCTCGGCTGTTCGAACGAGACGAGCTGGGGACTGATGAAATCGCTCGCGGCGTCGGAGCGGCTGGGTGGTGCACGCTATCACACGATCCAGAATAATTTCAGCCTCAACAATCGCCGCTTCGAGGACGAGCTGGCGCAGGTGTGCCGGCAGGAAGGCGTCAGCCTGATCCCTTATTCGCCGCTCGCCGGCGGCGTGCTCTCGGGTAAATATCAGGACGGCGCCCGCCCCGAAGGCGCGCGTTTCTCGCGCTATCTCGGCATGGAAGGACGGCAGGCGGTGATGGGCCGCCGCTTCGTAAACGACAAGAGCCTCGCCGCGACCGAACGCTATCTGGCGATCGCCGAGGAAGCGGGCCTCCATCCGGTGACGATGGCGACCGCCTGGTCGAAGCAGCATGACTTCGTCGCGTCGACGATCGTCGGGGTCAGCGCCTATGATCAGGTGGACCCGATCCTCGACGCGATGGAGCTGGTACTGTCCGACGATGTGATGAAGGCGCTGCACAAGGTCAGCAAGGAGATCCTCTACCCGATGGGGTGATGTTTCCTAATCGCGTCATTGCGAGGAACCGAAGGCGACGCGGCAATCCAGAGTGTGCGGTAACCGCTCTGGATTGCTTCGCTACGCTCGCAATGACGAAGTGTTGTGACTAGTGAAACCTACTCAACGTCGGCCACTCAAGCGTCAGAGCCAGACCGACAGGTAACGCGCGCCAGGCCTTCGAAAGCCGTTCGAAATCGGCGAACACCCGTGGCCCCGCGGCGTCGATCCGCTCCCGCTCGTCGACGCTGAGCGATGCACGCGTCCGTTCGGCCTCGCCTAGCGCCGCGCGCTGCTCCGCGCTGTCGGGTCGCGTGCTGCTACGCCACGCTATGTCGAACAGGAAGGCAGCAAGCTCGGACAGCTCACCTTCGCGGCCCTGCGCCTTGATCAGCTTCGCGCCCTTCGCGACCTGCTTGCGCGCCGCACGCTGACGTTCCTTTGCCGACAACGTTCCGCCCGCCTCGACATGGAAGGAACCCGCGTCGCCGCCCGCCGCGATCTGGCCGAACACGCCGGCCTTCAGCCCGAGCGCCGCTTCGACGACGAAATGCACCATATCGTGCGGCATATCGGGATCGAAACCGGGCGCCGGGTCCATCACCAGCACCGGCAAACCGGCACGCTCGATCCGCATCGAGTAGCGGCGTTCGCCCGACCGGATGAAATGGACTTTCATGGACCCCGCCTATAGGCTCCGCCGCGGTTCCACCAAAAGGATTTACGATGACTTCTGCCCGCCGCGCGTTTTTCGCCCTCGCCGCTTTCTCCGCCATCATCGGTACCGCGCACGCCGCGAACCCGGTGATGTTCCGCGACGCGGGCTGCGGCTGCTGCCTCAAATGGCTCGAGCAGGTGAAGGCGTCGTTCGGGCAAAAGGCGACCATCGTGAATTCGCCCGACATGAGCGCGGTCAAGGACAAGCAGGGCGTGCCGCAGGCGCTGCGCAGCTGCCACACCGTGCTCGTCGGCGGCTATGTGATCGAGGGGCATGTGCCCGCGAAGGAAATCAGCCGCCTGCTCCGCGAAAAGCCGAAGGGCGTGAAGGGCCTCGCGGTCGCGGGCATGCCGACGGGATCGCCCGGCATGGAGCATGGCGACCACCGCGAGGCCTATAAGGTCATGACTTTCGGCCCCGCCGGCCAGCGCGTCTATGCGAGCTATGCCGCGAGCGGCGGCGCGCACGCGCACTGAGGATCAGGCCAGCTCGGCCTTGAACAGTTCGAGCATCCGCCCCCACGCCTTTTCAGCCGCCGCCTCGTTGTAGGCGCGGCCGTCGGGCGGGCACCAGCCGTGCATCGCGCCGGCATAGACTTCGACCTCGTGCCACTGCTTGCGCGGCGCGAGCACCTCTTTCAGCAACACCTTCTCGTTCGGCGCCTCCTTGTCGTCATTGTCGGCGATAGCGAACAGATAGCCGGCGTTGGTTTTCGGGATCAGCAGGTGCGGGCTGTCGGGCTTGTCGGTGCCGACCCCGCCGCCATGGAAGCTCGCCGCCGCGCCGACGCGATCGGGCTTGAGCGCCGCGGTATAGATAACCATCGGACCGCCCATGCAATAGCCGGTCGTGCCGAGCTTGCGCTTGGTATCGACCTCCTTCTGCGCGTCGAGGAAGGCGAGATGCGCCTTGGCATCGGTCTCGACGATCGGCCTTGTCAACTGCTTCAGATAGCCGAACAGCTTTTCGCGGATCGCAGGGTCGCTAAAGTCGTTAGCGGCATCGACCACCGGCGACTTCTGCCAACGATAGAACGGGTTCACGGTCAGCACCGCATATCCTTCGGCGGCGAGCCGGTCGGCCATCTGGCGGAATGCGGGGCGGAGTCCGCGGATATCGGGCCACACCAGCACAGCGGGATGCTTGCCGCTCGCAGGCGCGACGAAATAGGCGTCGCAGGTGCCATCATCGGTCTTGATCGTGACGTCGCGGCCCTTCACCGGCTTGCCCGCCAGCGCGCGCGCCGGCAGCGCCGCGGCCAGCGCACCGGCACCCGCAAGCGCCGTAAAGCTCCGCCGCCCAACGGACAGACCCGCGCGGTCGAGGTCGGCTTCGGTGTTCTCGGTGCACATATCTCTCTCCTTGGGGAATTTTTGAAAAGCCGCAGAAAACCGCGCAACTTTACTCGCGATCGCATATTTCGCCCCGTGATCGGGATCGAACTGACGGCGAAGCTAATCCAGCGATTCAAAGTAGGACAGCGATTTTTGCAGCTTCGATCCTCCCTGCGGCGAAGCCGTGGGGAGGCGGCAGCGCGAAGCGCTGACGGAGGGGCCCATAGCGCGACGTCGCTGCCCCTCCACGCCCGCCTCCGGCGGCGGTCCCCCTGCCCATCGCTACGCGACAGGGAGGAATCAAGCGGCCGTGGTCAGCAGCGCCACCTCGTCAAACGTCAGCGCCACATGATGGACGCCAACCTCGCGCAGCATCGCTCCATGGCTCGCGCGGTCGACGATATGCCCCGCGCCGCAAAAGCCGACCACGGTCATCCCCGCCGCAATCGCAGCCTGCGCACCCGTCGGCGAATCCTCGATCGCAAGGCAGTTGGCCGGATCGACGCCCAGCCCCTTGGCAGCTGCAAGATAGATATCGGGAAACGGCTTGCCGCGATCCCAACCGTCGGCGCTGTAGACATGCTCGCCGAAATGATGGCCGAGCCCGAACAGCCCGAGCGCCCAGCCGATATATTCGGCGCGGCTCGACGAGGCGATCGCACGCGGCAACGGCCCGAGCGTGCCCAGAAACGCCGCGACGCCCGGCACCGCGTCGAAGCCTTCCATATAGCGCGCCCGCGCCCGCTCACGGTGCGTCTCGCGGAAATCGGCGGGCAACGCGCGCCCGTATCGTGCGACAATCCGCCGCTCGGTCTCCTGCCAATTATGGCCATAATAGTCACGCAGGCACTCGTCATAGGTCGCGGGCATGCCGGCGGCGGTCAGGCTCTCGGCGAGCGACAGGTTCGCGCGAACCTCGCTGTCGGCGACGACGCCGTCAAAATCGAAGATGACCGCGGCGGGGGGAGTCAATCTCATATTCTTCATATTTGCCGCCTAGAGCATCGGGGATCAGGAGACACCCCCATGAAGTTTATTTCGCTCAAGTCGCGCGGCGGCAATTACCTCGTTGTCGCCGAAAATGTCGCCTGGCTCCGCGACTATGAAAATGGCCAGACGCAGGTCGGCATGGTCGGCGGCGCCCCGCTGCTGGTCGCTGGCAAGCTCGAGGACATCGCCGCGTCGATTCTGGAACAGGCCAACTCGACCGAGTGATGCGCCGGCGACGGCTGGCGCGTCAGCGCATGACCTCATGCTCGCGTGCATAGCCCCACGGCCCCTCGCCCGACCAGCCGCGCCCGTCGGGAAAGCTGAGCTTCAACCCGCTGAGCAGCGCCGGGTCGAACAGGCGCATATTGACGCCCATCAAATCGACCTCGCCGCCCATCCGTTCGATCAGCCCGTCGGTCGCCGACCAGTGCGTCGTGCAGCCGCAGGTCGCGCAAAAATGCAGGTCCGAATTGGGGTTCTCACGATCGGCGCGATTATAAGTGCGCGTCGCCCCCTCGATCACCACATCGCGCGGCGACATATAGCTCCAGAGGATGCCGTGCGAGAAACAGAGCGAGCAATTGCACTCGGCGATCTCCTCGGGCGCCTTGGCAAGCCGCACCGAGACGGCGCCGCAGTGGCAGGTGGTGTTCCAGGTCATTGGCGCCTCATGCTTCATTGACAGTCGCATCAAACACCCCGGCGTCCAAAGCCCCGCAGAGGCGGTTGCGGCGAAACCGGGGGTCGTTGGTGAGCGTTGCGATGATATTGGATCGCTGCGATGACTTCGTCAAAACTGCAATCCATGCCCGTCAGGGTTATCGTAATATCGCCGCCAGTCAGCATCCGGTCAGCCCCTGCCATTTTTCCGGATAGCGTTGTCGAAGGATAGCGGCTGGGATGGACAAGATGCAACACAGGGAGCTTGTGCCTCTTGAACTTCCAGACTGAAACCCCGGAGATCTCTTCCCAGGGAATGGTCTGTTCCGACCATTGCTTGTAATAGATACCGCTCCCGGAAATCCGGATCTGGACTTTGTCATCCAAGAGCCGGCTGAAGACTATTGGCACGCAAACGCTACAAAAAATGATCGAAAGCCAGCCCGCCCACTCCTTGCCGGGCGCAGGGGCTGACCCCGCAATGCCCGCCATCCAAACGCCCGCCGCGGCAAAAACCAAGCTGCCCAATATCACCAGCAGAATTCGCCAGCGCGAATTCCGGGCGACCAGCGGCTGCATCACTCCACCGTCACCGACTTGGCCAGATTGCGCGGCTGGTCGACGTCGGTGCCCTTCGCGACCGCCACATGGTACGCCAGCAATTGCACCGGCACTGCATAGACGAGCGGCGCGATCAGCGGGTGGACCTTGGGCATCTCGATCGTCGCCATGCAGCCTTCGCCCGCTTCGGCCAGCCCCTCGGCGTCGCTGATCAGCACGACCTTGCCGCCGCGTGCCATCACTTCCTGCATATTGCTGACGGTCTTTTCGAACAGCGGGCCGCTGGGCGCGAGGACGATCACCGGGACCGCCTCGTCGATCAGCGCGATCGGGCCGTGCTTCATCTCGCCCGAGGCATAGCCTTCGGCGTGGATGTAGGAGATTTCCTTGAGCTTGAGCGCGCCTTCCATGGCGAGCGGATAGTCGGGGCCGCGACCGAGGTAGAGCACGTCGCGCGCGGGGGCGACGAGATGCGCCATCGCCGCGATATCCTCGTCGTGCGCCAGCGCGGCGTTGAGCGCGGCAGGCGCCTCGATCAGATGCTTGACGATCTCATGCTCATCGGCGGCGCTGAGCTTGCCCTTCTTCAGCGCAAGATGCGCGGCGAGCGCGGCGAGCACCGCGAGCTGGCAGGTAAAGGCCTTGGTCGACGCGACGCCGATTTCGGGGCCGGCGTGCGTCGGGAGCAGCAGGTCGGCCTCGCGCGCCATGCTGCTCGTCGGCACATTGACGACGACCGCGATCGTCTGGCCGTTCGCCTTGCAGTGGCGAAGCGCGGCGAGCGTGTCGGCGGTCTCGCCCGACTGCGAGATGAAGAGCGCGAGCCCGCCGGGCTGGAGCACCGGGTCCCGGTAACGGAACTCGGATGCGACATCGATGTCGACGGGGACGCGCGCGAAGGTTTCGAACCAGTATTTGGCGACCATCCCCGCATAGAAGCTGGTGCCGCACGCAACGATGGTGATGCGCTCGACCTTTGAGAGGTCGAAGTCCATCTGCGGCAGCGCGACGGTCTGTTCGAGCGGGCGGATGTAGGAGGAGAGCGTCTGCGCGACCACGGTCGGCTGCTCGAAAATCTCCTTCTGCATGAAGTGGCGATAATTGCCCTTCTCGACCGCCGCGGCGGTGACGCCCGACGTCGTGATCTCGCGCGTCACCGGGTTGTTTTCGGCGTCGTAGATCTGCGCGCCGTCCTTGGTGATGACGACCCAGTCGCCCTCGTCGAGATAGGCGATCTTCTGCGTCAGCGGCGCGAGCGCGAGGGCGTCCGAGCCGAGATAGGTTTCACCCTCGCCATAACCGACGACGAGCGGCGAGCCGAGCCGCGCGCCGATCAGCAGATCGGGATGCTGGCGAAAGGCGATTGCGAGCGCGAAGGCGCCGCGGAGTTGCGGGAGCACCGCCTTGACCGCATCCTGCGGCGACTTGCCGGCCTCGACCTGTTCGGAGACGAGGTGCGCGACGACCTCCGTATCGGTCTCGCTTTCGAACTTGCGCCCGCGCGCCTGCAAGGCCTCGCGCAGCGGTTTGAAATTCTCGATGATGCCGTTGTGGACGAGCGCGACTTCGCCCGTCGCGTGCGGGTGCGCATTGCTCGTCGTCGGCGCGCCGTGCGTCGCCCAGCGCGTGTGTGCGATCCCCACGGTGCCCGGCGCCGGATTGCCCGCGAGTTCCTTGACGAGATTGCCGAGCTTCCCCTCGGCGCGGCGGCGGATCAGTTGCCCGCCCTCGACTGTGCACACGCCCGCCGAGTCATAGCCGCGATATTCCATGCGCTTCAGCCCGTCGACGAGGCGGTCCGCCACCTGAGCCTTGCCGATGATTCCGATAATTCCGCACATGGATGATGGCTTTCGTTAGAGCGTGTAGGGGACGCGAATACCCGGCATCGCGGCCGGAAACACTTTGATATTGCGCGTAACGAGAATGCGTCCCGATATTTGCGCGGTGGCTAAGACGAAAGCATCGGCCAGCGTCAAGCCTTTGCGTTCGGCGCGCAGCGCCGCGGCGCGGCGCGCGACGGCGTCGCCGACCTCTTCAACCTGGAAACAGCCGAGGAACGCCTCGACCGCTTTCACCGACACGGGATCGGCAGCCGACATGACTTCGGTCCAACTGATCCGGCTGATGCTTTTGCGACC
>Ga0247823_10001417_pt1 | contig 19964 bp, 22 predicted proteins | sample 13C_PalmiticAcid_2_FD_192426 | JGI IMG/M metagenome (GOLD analysis project Ga0247823, IMG submission 192426) | Soil microbial communities from agricultural site in Penn Yan, New York, United States - 13C_PalmiticAcid_Day30 | ecosystem: Environmental > Terrestrial > Soil > Agricultural land... | reverse complement strand
CAAGTTCAACGCCGACGTGCAGGTCTATGCCCCGTACGTGTACGACGCCACGAAGGTGCTGGTCAACGCCATGGTCACCGCCGGCTCGGCCGACCCCAAGGTCTACCTGCCCGCGCTCAAGGCCACGAACTACAAGGGCGTGACCGGCAACATCGCCTTCGACGAAAAGGGCGACATCAAGAACGGTGCCCTGACGCTCATGACCTACCGGGGCGGCAACCGCACCACGCTGGCCGTGATCCGCTGATCGGCTCTGCGATCTCCAGAAAGCCACCGCTTGCGGTGGCTTTTTTTCGTCTGGGCGGCGCGTGGGTGCAGTCCTACAGGGAAGGGGGGCCTCTGCCGACACCCTTGGCCGGGGTCGTTTTTTAGACTGGTTGGGCGTGGCAATCCTGCCTCGCAGCAGCTACTTTCTTCGGGAGATTTCGCATGAGCAACCAAGGCAAGTCCAACCAGCAACAGCAACAGAATCCGAACCAGCAGCAACCTGGCAGCCAGAGCAACCCCAACCAGCAACAGCAGCAACCGAACCCCGGTCAGCAGCAGCCCGGCAGCCAGCAGAAGCCTGGCCAGCAGCAACAGGCGCAGCAACCCGGACGGGACGACAAGCGGCAGTCACCGCAACAAGGCGGCAACCAGGCAGGCAACGATCCCTCGCGCAAGCCGCAAGGCGGCAACAACCCGCAGCGTGGTTGATCACCTGAGCTGAGCCATGCCCGGCCCCTGGCCGGGCTTTTTTGTAGCAGGAGACCCCATGGACAACATCTACGAAGCCCTCCGCGAAAGCCACGAGACCCAGCGCACGCTGTGCCGACGGCTCCTGCGCACCAAGCCCGAAGACCCCCGCGCCCAGGAAATCTTCAAGGCGCTGCGCATCGAACTGGCCGCCCACGCCGCCGCCGAAGAGCGCTACCTGTACGCCCAGATCCTGTTCGACGATATGGGGCTGGACTCGTCGCGCCACGCCTTGCACGAGCACCATGAGATCGATGAATGCGTGGAAGCCCTGGAAGAGGCGCGCCACAAGCCGCAGGCCTGGCCGGCGCTGGCCAAGAAGCTCTCGCACGAGGTGCACCACCACCTGCGGGAAGAGGAACGCAAGTTCTTCCAGCTCTCCGGCAAGATCCTGAACGACAAGCAGAAGGTCAGCCTGGCCACCCAGTACCGGCGCGACCTCGACCGCATGCGGCACGTGGTGGCCTGACCCCCCCAGGCATAAAACCCCTGGCCGGCGGGGAATGTTGCGTTGCAGCATGATCGCCGGATGTCAGCCGCCCCCACCCCTGCGCCCACGGGCGACACCGCCACCCACCCGGCCTTTCGCTCCACCGTCTGGGCCCTCGGGCTCGGCGGCTTCGCCATCGGCACGGGCGAATTCGTCATCATGGGCTTGCTGCCCGAGGTGGCGACGACGCTGCAGGTCAGCATCCCGCAGGCCGGTCATGTGATCAGCGCCTACGCGCTGGGCGTGGTGGTCGGGGCCCCCTTGCTGGCCATCCTCACCGCCCATTGGCCGCGCCGCCTGCTGCTGGTCCTGCTGATGGTGCTGTTCGCCCTGGGCAACCTGGCCAGCGCGGCGGCACCGGGCTACTGGAGCCTGAACCTGCTGCGCTTCCTGGCCGGCATGCCGCACGGCACCTACTTCGGCGTCGCGTCGCTGGTGGCCGCTTCGCTGGTGCCGCCCGGGCGCCGCGCCCAGGCCGTGGGCCTGATGATGCTGGGCCTGACCGGCGCCACGCTCATCGGCGTGCCGGTGGCGGCCTGGCTGGGCCAGCATTGGGGCTGGCGCAGTGCCTTCGTGCTGGTGGGCGTGATCGCCTTGCTGGCGAGCGTGATGGTCCATCGCGCCTTGCCGAACCTGCCGGCGCCCGAGGGGGCCAGCCCCTTGCGCGAGCTCTCGGCGCTGACCAATCCCCAGGTCTGGCTCACGCTGGGCATCGGTGCCATCGGATTCGGCGGCATGTTCGCGGTGTTCAGCTACATCAAACCGACCCTGATCGAAGTGACCGGTCTCTCGCTCGGCGCCATCCCGCTGGTGCTGGCGCTGTTCGGCGTCGGCATGATCGCCGGCAACCTCGTGGGCGCGCGCCTGGCCGACAAAGCTTTGCTGCCCACCATCGGCGGCACGCTGGTGTGGTCGGCGCTGGTGCTGCTGCTCATGCTGGTGACCGCGCCCTACGCGGCGGCCGTGTCGCTCAACGTGCTGCTGGTGGGCACGGTGGTGGCGCTGGCGCCGGCGCTGCAGATCCGTTTGATGGACGTGGCGGGTGAGGCGCAGGCGCTGGCTGCCGCGCTCAACCACTCCGCCTTCAACCTGGCCAACGCCCTCGGCGCCTGGCTGGGTGGCCTGGCGATCGCCGGCGGCCTGGGCTGGACATCGACCGGCTGGGTTGGTGCGCTGCTGGCGGTGGGCGGGCTGGTGGTCTTCGCGGCCTCGATCTGGCAGCAGCGCCGCCGCCGCGCGGCAGGCCTTCCCGTGGCCACCGTCTGAAGGCGGCTGGGCCCTGCTCAGCCGTGCTCGGCGTGGCCCGAGGCCATGTCCCACACCTGCTGCGCGATGGGGTTCTTCTGCTCTTCGATGATGTGGGCCATCAGGCCGACGGTGCGCCCGATCATGGTGAGCGCCTTGCCCAGTTCGGGCGTCAGGCCCATGTCGAGCACGATGGCTCCCTTGGCACCGGTGGCGTTGAGCGGGATCTTGCGGCCTGAGAGCCGGGCCGCCGCCGCCGCCAGTTCCACCGCGAAGCGCGAGTAGACGCCGTAGTAACCGCACTCGCGCGCGATCTCGAACATGCGCTCGCAGCGCGGGTCGCCGTCCACGTGGATGGGGTGGCCGACCCCCGGGATCTTGCGCTTGGCCGCCTTGTTGGCGCGCACGCATTCCTCGGCGCACGCGCGCAACTCTTCGTCGGTGTAGCTGTCTTTCGGGGGCAGGGCGTCGCGCAGGAAGCGCGCGCTGTACTCGATGACGCCGAGGAAGCGGCTGCCCGCACCGAGCAGGCCTGCGGCCAGCGCGCCCTGCATGGCCTCGGGGGCGCCGTGCAGCGTGAGGCGCGAGGACAGCGCGCTGGGCGTAAGGCCGTGGTCGGTGGCGCTGACCAGGAACAGGTTGAGCATGCGCTTGAGCGGCGGGCTGGGGAACTCGCCGAGCAGTTCCAGTGCCAGCACGTCGATGAAGTCGCGGTTGAACAGGTCGTTGACCAGGTCATGGCCGCGCACCAGGATGGAATGGGCGTCGCCCCCGCCGATCTGGCTGTTGAACATGGTGATGTTTCCTTTGATTGAGAGGTCAGGTGGGCCGGCGCGTCACTCGATCACGGCATCCAGGGCGACCACGCCCTGGCCGTCGTCGAGCACGACCAGCGGATTCACTTCCAGGGACTGCACGCGCTCGCCCAGGCCCAGGAACAGCGCGGCCATGCGCTGCATGGCGTCCAGCAGCGCAGCGCGGTCGCGCGCGGGCAGGCCGCGGTGGCTGGCGAGTCGCCGGGCGATGCGCGTCTTGTCGAGCGCGCGTTCGAGCACCGCGCGGCTGGCGGGCAGGTGGCAGCGGGCCACATCGGCCTCGACCTCCACCCACACGCCGCCCGCGCCCACGCTGAGCACCGGGCCGAAGACCGCATCGCGGTGAATGCCGACCAGCATTTCCACGCCGTTGGTCACCATCTCCGAGACCAGCACGCCGCGGATGGCCTGTGGGGGCACCCCGTGCCGCCGCGCGTTGGCCAGGACGCGCTCGAAGGCCTCTCGCACCTGGTCCGCGTCGCGCAGGTGCAGGGCCACGCCGCCGACCTCGCTCTTGTGCAGCACGCCGTCAGCCACCAGCTTGAGCGCCACCGGAAACCCGATGCGGCGCGCCTGCGCGGCGGCCTCTTCGGCGCTGGCGGCCTGCGCCTCCTGCGGCGAGCGCACGCCGTGTTGCGCGAGCAGCGCCTTGGCCTCGGTCTCGTTGCGGGGCAGCGGCACGGCCGAGGAGGGCCCGTCGGCCACCACAGCCTCGGGTTCACTGGCGGCGCCGAGCTGCTGCGCATATGCGCTGCAGCGCTGCAGGGCCAGCGTGGCGTTGCGCAGGCTGTAGATCGGCGCGAAGCCTTCGCGCACGAGCAGGTCGTGCGCCGGGCCACGCCGGCTGCTCATCCAGACCGGCACGAAGGCCTTGCTGCCGGTGCGCGCCACTTCCAGCATGTTGCGCACAGTGCCTTCGGTGCTGGCCGCGTAGTTGGAGGTGATGGGGTACAGCACCACGTCCACGCCGGGGTCGGCGAACAGCGGTGTGAGGCAGCGCCGCGCCAGCTCGGGGTCCACCAGCGCCTTGGTGGTCAGGTCCACCGGGTTGGTCAGCGCGGCGTAGGAGGGCGCGTGCTTCGCCATCTCGGCCACGGTGGCCTCGGCCAGCGTGGCCATGGCCAGGCCCGCTTCGCCCACCTTGTCGGCCGACAGCACGCCCGCGCCGCCCGACGACGAGTACACGCAGACCCGCTGCAGGCTGCGCACGCCCACGCGCGAGATCAGGCTGGCCACGTCGAGCAGCTCGTCGAGGTCCTCGACGCGGATCACGCCGTACTGCGAGAACACCGCGTCGTTGACCACGTCTTCACCCGCCAGCGAGGCGGTGTGCGACTGGGCGGCTTTCTTGCCGAAGTCCGAGCGGCCGATCTTCAGGGCGATCAGCGGCTTGCCGGCGCGCTGCGCGGCGCGGGCTGCAGCCACGAAGCGCGCGCCGTCTTTGATGCCTTCCATCACGGTGCAGATCAGGTCGGTGCCGGGGTCGTTCGCCAGCCAGTGGATGAAGTCGGCGCTGTCCAGGTCGACCTCGTTGCCGGTGGAGAACCAGCGCGAAAAGCGCACGCCGCGCTCGTCGCCCTGCATCAGCGAGCGGCCCAGGCCGCCGCCTTGCGTCACCAGGCCGATGCGCGAGAGCGCGCCGCTGCGGCCGTCGTTGCGGAATTCGGTCGAGAAGGTGAGCCCCAGGCGCGGGGCCAGCAGCGTCATGCCCGCGCAGTTGGGGCCGTAGATGCGCATGTCGGTGCGCTCGGCCAGGGCCCGCATCTCGGCCTCGACCGAGCGGCCCGCTTCGCCCAGCTCGGCGAACCCGCCGGTGAACACGATGGCGTAGCGCACGCCCTGGGCCGCGCAAGCGCTCAGCGTGGCAATGGCCGATTCGGCCGGCACCAGCAGCAGGGCGACGTCGATGCCCTGGGCCGGCACCTCGCCGACGCTGCGGTGCAGCGGCCGGCCCATCAGCTCGCCGCCCTTGGGGTTGACGAGGTGGACCTCGCCGCTGAAATCCGAGTGCTCCAGCAAGTTGAGCACGGTGGTGTGGCCCAGCGTGCCGGGGCTGGTGGAGGCCCCCACGACCATCACGGAGCGCGGCTGCGTGAGGCCCGCGAGGTCGTCGAAACGAACGGCGCTGCTCATGCGGCCTCCGTTCTGCATTTCATCAGCGTGGTCCATTCGCTTTCCACCACCACCTCGCCGCGCTGGTTCTTCACGGTGCGGTGCATCGCCACACGGCCGGTGCCGGGGCGCTTTTTTGAGAGTGTCTTCTCGCCGATGCGCAGCTCCACGTGCAGGGTGTCACCCATGAAGACGGGCTGGCGCCACTGGCAGCGCAGCTCGGTCAGCGCCAGGCGGGCGCCGTCCATCAGCCGGTACACCGGCATGCGCGTGGTCAGGCCCGAAGCGATGGCCAGGGTCAGCAGGCCGTGCGCGGCACGCTGACCGAAGGGGTGTTCCGCGGCGAACACCGCGTCGGTGTGCAGCGCGTTGTAGTCGCCCGAGAGGCCCGCGAACTGCACCACGTCGGCCTCGGTCACGGTGCGGCGCGGGCTTTCCCACACCTGGCCGCTCTGCAGGTCGTCGAAGTACAGGCGCCGGCCCAGGTGTTCGTCCAGATCGAAGGGCGGGTTCATGCGTAGCGCCCTCCGGTGACGTGCACGGTCTCGCCGGTGGTGAAGCCGGCCAGCCGCGAGGCCAGGAAGGCCACGGTGGCGGCCACGTCGGCCGGGTCGCCCAGGCGCGCCACGGGCGTGTTGGACTTGGCGCGTTCGGTGAGCTCGGCGTAGTCGGGCCGCTGCTGCATGCGCGGCGTGGAAATCACGCCCGGTGCGACGGCGTTGGCGGTGATGCCGAACTTGCCCGACTCCAGCGCGAGCGAGCGCGTGAAGCCGATCAGGCCGGCCTTGGCCGCCGAGTAGTTGGTCTGCCCCGGGTTGCCCAGGTGGGCGCGCGAGGCGATGTTGACGATGCGGCCGTAGCGCTGCGCCATCATCAGCGGCAGCACGGCGCGCGAGCAGTGGAAGGCGCCGAGCAGGGTCACGTCGAGCACCGCGTGCCAGTCTTCCTCGCGCATGCGGGTGAGGTAGCTGTCGCGCGCGAAGCCCGCGTTGTTGACCAGCACGTCCACCTTCTGCCAGCGGTCGACGGCCTTCTGCACGGCCAGGCCCACCTCGTCCTTGCTGGTCACGTCGGCGCGCACGCCCAGCGCCTGGCCGCCCAGGGCGGTCAGCTCTTCGCAGGCGGCGTCGATCGCCTCCTGGTTGGTGTCGCACACGACGACGTTGCAGCCTTCCTGCACGAAGCGCCGGGCCATGGCCAAGCCCAGCGTGCCCGCGCCGCCCGTGATGAAGGCGGTGCCCTCTTTCAGTCCGAGATCCATGATCGGTTCATTCCATTCAAAGCAAAGAGGATCCGCCGCCGTGAGGCGGCGGGGGTGCCGTCAGTCGATCTGCAGCTTGGCGGTTTCCACCAGGGTCTTGGCCTCGGCGCGTTCCTTTTCCCAGAACTTCGCGAAGACCTCGGGCGTGCTGCCCACCAGCGGCGTGTAGATGCGCGCGAAGCGCTCGCGCACCTCGGGCGATTCCAGCGTCTCGCGCAAGGCCTTGGAGAACTTGTCGACGATGGGCTTGGGCGTGCCTGCGGGCATCACGACGGCCTGCCAGGTGGTGACCTTGAAGCCGGGGACGCCGGCCTCCTCCACGGTGGGAATCTCGGGCATGTCGGCCGCGCGCTTGGCGCCGCTGACGGCCAGGGCGCGCAGCGAGCCGTCCTGGATGAACGGGGCGGTGGTGGAGCGGCTGTCCACCATGAACGTCAACCGCCCGGCCAGCAGGTCCTGGATGGCCGGCGCGCTGCCTTTGTAGGGCACGTGGGTCATGGGTGCGTTCAGGGCCAGGGCCAGCGAGGCGCCGGCGATGTGCATGGAGCTGCCGTGGCCGGCCGAGCCGTAGGACATCGTGGCACCCGTCTGCTTGATGCCCTGCAACAGCTCCTGCATGGTGCGGTAGGGCGAGGTCTTGGGCACCACCACCACCAAGGGCGAGTCGGTGAGCTGCGTCACGGGCACGAAGGCCTTGCCGGGATCGATCTTCACGCCCTTGTAGAGGTAGGTGTTGACCGCCAGCGGGCCCACGTTGGCCCACAGCGCGGTGTAGCCGTCGGGCGCGGCGGTGGCCACGGCCTGGTTGGCGATGTTGCCGTTCGCGCCGGGCTTGTAGTCCGGCACCACGGGCTGGCCCAGGCGGCGGGCGAGTTCTTCCTGCACCATCTTGAAGGCGATGTCCGAGGCGCCGCCGGGGGCGAAGCCGATCACCATGCGGATGGGCTTGTCGGGCCATTCGGCCAGGGCGCTGCCCGCGAGCGTGCACGCCGCGAGGCCGAAAACGATTTTTTTGCTGAGTGTCATGGTGGTCTCCTGGGTTGAAAAGGCTTACACGCTCATGTCGTACTTGACGTTCTTGAGCTGGGTGTTTTCGTAGATCGCTTCGAGTCCGCGCTCCTTGCCGATGCCGGACTGCTTGTAGCCGCCGAAGGGCGCGTCGAACGAGGTGCGCACGCCGGTGTTGATCGCGACGCTGCCGCTCTGCAGGCCGTGGGCCACGCGCAGGGCACGGCCGCCGTCGCGGGTGAACAGCACGGCGGCCAGGCCGTAGCGCGAGTCGTTGGCGATGTCCAGCGCCTGCGCCTCGTCGCTGAAGCCGATGACCGACTGCACCGGGCCGAAAATCTCGTCCTGCGCGGACTGCATGCGGTTGTGCGAGTTCAGCAGCAGCGTGGGCCGCACGAAGAAGCCGGCGGCCGTGGTCGCGTCCAGCGCCATCTGCCCGGACGCGGCGGGCAGGGCGCCTTCGCCAGCGGCCAGTTCGATGTACTGCTCGACGCGCTGCTTCTGCGCGGCGCTCACCAGCGGCCCCATCTCGGTGGCCGGGTCGCTGGGCGAGCCCACGCGCACGGCCGCGAGCCGCTGCTGCAGGCGGTGGATGAATTCGTCGCGGATGCCGTCCTGCACCAGCAGGCGCGTGCAGGCGATGCACACCTGGCCCGAGTTCTTGATGAGGTCGCCCGCCGCCACGGCCACGGCCTTGTCCAGCGGTGCGTCGTCGAACACGATGAGGGGCGATTTGCCGCCCAGCTCCAGGGTCACGCGCTTGACGTCGCCGGCGGTGGCGGCCAGGATGCGCGCGCCCGTCACGGTGCCGCCGGTGAACGACACGCGCGAGACTAGCGGGTGGGTCACCAGCCGCTGACCCACGGTGGCGCCCGGGCCGTTGACCACGTTCACCACACCCGGGGGGAAGCCGGCTTCCTCGAACAGCCGCGCCAGCGCCATGGTGGACAGCGGCGTGACCTCCGAGGGCTTGAGGATCACCGTGTTGCCCGCCGCCAATGCCGGCCCGAGCTTGTTGACGGTGAGCGTCATCGGGTAGTTCCACGGCATGACCAGCGCGCACACGCCCAGCGGTTCGCGCAGGGTGAAGTTCAGCACGTCGGGCTGGCCCACCGGGATGGTCTCGCCGCGCACGGCCGGGATGATGCCGGCGAAGTACGCCAGCGACGCCGGCATGGCCTTGAGCGATTCCAGCGAATGCGCGATGGGCTTGCCCACGTTCAGGGTTTCGAGCCAGGCGATCTTTTCGCGGTCGCGCTCGAACAGCTCGGCCAGGCGCCGCAGCAGCCGGCCGCGCTCGGCGGGCGAGGTCTTGCGCCAGTGTGTCGTGTAGGCCTCGTGCGCGGCCGCCACGGCGGCGTCCACGTCGGCCTCGGTGGCCTCGTGCACCTGGGCCAGCACCTGGCCGGTGGCGGGGTTCAGGGTGTCGAAGGTGCGACCTTGCGCGCCCGCGGTCCAGCGCTCACCGATGAGCAATTCGTAAGGGCGGGGATCGACGACGTTCATGGGGCAACTCCTGGGTGGGCCATCTGCAGGTACAGCGACCGGATCTCTTCGTGCGCCAGCGGGCGCGGGTTCAAGGGGGTGGAGGCGCTTTGCAGCGCCTGCGTGGCGAGCTGGTCGGCGTCCTGCGCCGACAGCTGCAGGTCGTTGAAGCGCGTGGCGATGCCGCCGAGCTGCGCCAGGGCCTCCACCGCTTCGATCAGGGCCAGGGCGTCGTGCAAGTCGCCGCCGGTGTTCGAGACGCCCAGCGCGCGCGCCGCTTCCGCATAAGGACGCGCGTGGGTCTGCACCGTGTGGCGCGCCACCGCGCCGAACACCGGGGCCAGCACTTCCGCGTGCGTGAGGTGCACGCGCGCTTCCAGCGGCGTGCACATGCCGTGCACCGCGTCCACCTTGCTCAGGCCGATGGCCACGCCCGCGAGGTAGGCGCCCATCTGCATGTCGGCGCGGGCCTGCAGGCTGTCGGGGTCGCGCAGCACGGCGGGCAGCGCCGGCAGGCCGATGCGCAGCGCCTGCAGGGCCAGGGCCTTGCCGACCGGCGACGGGTCGGTGTTGACGCAGGCGCCCAGCGCGTGCAGCACCGCGTCGAAGCCGCCGTGGGCCGTAGGGCGGGGCGGCAGGCCCAGCGTCAGCGAAGGCTGCAAGGCCACGACGGCAGGGCGGGTGCGCAGGGAGCGGTACAGGTGCTTGCGGCCGTCGTCGCCCTGGATCAGCGCGGCCGAGCTGCTTTCGCTGCCGGTGCCCGAGGTGGTGGGCACCGCCAGCAGCAGGGCGTCCTCGGGCGTGGCGGGGGCGTCGAGCCAGGCCCGGCCGCGCGGCGCCTGCAGTTCCTCCACGTCCAGGCCGCCGGCCAGGCCGGCCAGCACCACCTTGGCCACGTCGATCGCGCTTCCGCCGCCCACGGCGATGAGGCTGCCGCAGCCCAGGCGCCGCGCCGTCTGCAGCGCTTCGCGCACCTGGGTCAGCGTGGGGTTGGGCACCACGCCGTCGTACACCTGCCAGGACAAGCCGGGCACGGTGGCGAGCGCGGCCTGCACGGCGGGGCCGACGGCGCGCCACACCACGGGGTCGGTGATGACCAGGGGCTGGCGCAGGCGCGCGCCGGCCGCCCGCACGGCGCGCTCCAGCGCATCGGGGCCCCAGTGGCTGTCGCCGGGCCAGGAAATGCCGCCGCCGGTGGTCAGGGCGGCCATGGGCTGAGGCAGGGGGTTGATTTTGTCCGTCATTCTCTTTATAATTTGCATAGCGAATTGATAACTCGCTAAGTGAATTGATGATACGAAAGGTGGCATCCCCATGTCAAGCACCGACACGTCCACAAGTCCTGTGAGCGACCCCCCGGAAGCGGCCGAACCCGACCGCCAGTTCGTCACGGCGCTCGCGCGCGGGCTGGAGGTGCTGCGTTGTTTCGACGCCGAGCGGCGCATGCTGGGCACCACGGAAATCGCCCACCTGACCGGGCTGGCGCAGCCCACGGTCTGGCGCCTGTGCCACACCTTGCAGAAGACCGGCTTCCTGAGCCCGGTGCCGGGCAAGGACAAGCTGCAGCTGGGCGCGGCGGTGATCGCGTTGGGCGCGGCCGCGCTCGCCGGGCAGGAGGCGCTGGAAGTGATTCGCCCACGGCTGCAGGCGTTGGCCGACCGCTACCAGGTGGCGGTGGCCCTGGGCCGCCGGGACGGCGACAGCATCGTTTACCTGCTGCGCTGCCAGGGCAATTCGCCGCTGCTGATGAACCTGCGCGTGGGCTCGCGCATCCCGCTGTTCCACAGCGCGATCGGCTGGGCCTACCTCGCGTCCTGCACGCCCGAAGAGCGCGAGCGGCTGCTGGCCGAGGCGGGCGAAGCGGCCGCCGATCCGGCCGAGCTGCAGGCGCTGGCGCAGGCCGTGGCGCTGTACCCGGAGCGCGGCTTCACGTACCACGAGCGCCCCCGGCACCAGATCAACACCGTGGCCTCGGCCATCGAGCTGCCCGCCGGCGAGCGCTACGTGATCAGCTGCGGCGGCCCGGCGACGCTGCTGCCGCAGCCGCTCATGTTGAGCGAGGTGGGCCCGCTGCTGCGCCAGCTGGCGCTGGAGCTGCACCCGATCCTGCTGATGGGGCGGCACGTATGAGCGCGAGCGTCGTGATTCCGGACCGTTTCCCCACGCGCATCACCGAGCTGCTGGGCATCCGCTGGCCCTTGTTGCTGGGCGGGATGATGTGGCTGTCGGACGCGCGCCTGGTCGCCGCCATGGTGCGCGCCGGCGGCATGGGCTTCATCACCGCGCGCAGCTCGCGCACCGACGAGGCGTTCCGCCAGGCGCTGCGCGACTGCTGCGAACTGACGCAGGGCCAGCCCTTCGGTGTGAACCTCACGCTCTCGCGCCGCGTGGCGCAGAACGACGTGATGCTCACGCGCCTGCGCATCGCGCTGGAAGAGGGCGTGCGCATCTTCGAGACGGCGGGGCTGCCGCCCACGCCGCTGTTGCCCACGATCAAGGAAGCCGGCGCGGTCGTCGTCCACAAATGCGCCCACGTGCGCCACGCGGTGGCCGCGCAGAACATGGGCGTGGACGCGGTCACGCTGGTGGGCATGGAAGAGGGCGGCCACCCCGGCAACAACCAGCTGCCGACCTTCCTGAACGGGGCCTATGCGCTGGAGCGCCTGCAGGTGCCGCTGGCGCTGGGCGGCGGCATCGGCCACGGCCGGCAGATCGCCGCCGCGCTGGCCCTCGGGGCGGACGCGGTGGTGATGGGCAGCGTCTTCACGCCGGCGGCGGAGACGCCCGCGCACGAGGCCTACAAGCAGCGCGTGGTGGCCACCGACGAGCACGGCACCCGCGCCGTGCTCGGCAGCCTGGGCGACACCTGGCGCATCATCGACAACGACAACGCGCGCAAGGTGGCCGCGCTGGAGCAGACGGGCGCGAACAGCTACGCCGCGTTCGGTGAGCTGATCAGCGGGGAGCGCACGCAGACCCTGGCTTACCAGGCCGGTCAGCACGAAGAGGGCATGCTCTCCATGGGGCCCGCAGTGGGCTTTGCGCGCGCGATCGAGCCCGTGGCCAGCATCGTGCAGCGGCTGCAGCGGGAATGCGTGCAGGCCTGCGCCCAGTTCCAGCGCATGCAGGTGTCCGCTTAGGCGCGCTCAGCCCCGGCGCGCATCCCCGCCTGCCAGGTGCGCACCTCGCCGACGATGAAGTCGATGAGGGTCCGCGTGGCCAGGGTCTGAAATCGGTTCGGCATGCGCAGCAGGAACATGCGCGTGCCGAACACGCTCAGCCGCCAGTCGTCCAGCGCGGTCACCACCCGGCCCTCGGCCACGTCGCGGTCGACCACGTAGTCGGGCACCAGGCCCACGCCCAGGCCGGCCAGGATGGCCTCGCGCAGGAACTGGAAATTCTCCGAGGCCAGGGTGGGGCGCTGGCTCAGCTCGCGCCGTTCCTCATCGCGGTAGGCCGAGATGCGCAGCTCGCGGCCCGACACGGCCGAGGTGATCAGCGGCACGCGCGCCAGATCGTCCAGCGAGGTCGGCATGCCCTGCGAGCGCGCGTGCCCGACCGAGGCGCAGACGACGTAGCGCACGGCCGCCAGCTCCGTCGCCACCAGCTGCTGCGGCGGCTCGGACATCACGCGCACCGCCACGTCCACTTCCTCGTGCAGCAGGTCGTCGACGCGGTTGTCGAACAGCAGTTCCAGGGCGATGTCGGGGTAGCGGCGCTTGAACTCGATCAGCCAGCTCGACATCACCAGGTGCCCGAAGCCGGTGGGCACGCTCAGGCGCACCGAGCCGTGCAGCGAGCGCCCGAAGGTCGCCACGGATTCGCGCGCGGCCAGCAACTCGTCTCGCACCGCCTTGCCGTGCCGGTACAGCCGCTCGCCCACCTCCGTCAGCTCCACGCGCCGGCTGGTGCGCCGCATGAGCTGCTGGCCGATCGACTTCTCCAGCTGCGCCAGGTGGTAGCTGATGTTGGCCCGGCTCATCTTCAGATGGCGGGCGGCCGAGCTGAGGTTGCCGGCCTCGACGATGTCCACGAAAAGCACGAGCGCGTTGGAGTCCATGGCCTTATCTGTCAAAAATCCTTGACGTATTGTTCATGATTTTTGTGATTGTCAAGCGAGATCGATGGGTCAACAATCCGGCTCTCTACAGGAGACGCCCCATGCCGCTGGACCCGGAAACCTTTTCGTTGCTCAAGGAGAGCGTGCACCGCTTTGTTCGCGACCGGCTGATGCCGGCGGAGGACGCCGTGGAGGAACACGACGAGGTGCCGGCCGACATCGTGGCCGACATGAAGGAACTCGGCCTGTTCGGCCTCTCGATCCCCGAGGAGTTCGGCGGCATCGGGCTGAGCCTGGCGCAGGAATGCGAAGTGGCCTACGAACTGGGGCACACCGCGCTGGCGTTCCGTTCCGTGGTCGGCACCAACATCGGCATCGGCTCGCAGGGCATCCTGATGGACGGCACGCCGGCGCAGAAGGCCGAGTACCTGCCCCGCATCGCCAGCGGCGAGCTGATCGTGGCCTTCGCGCTCACCGAACCCGATGCCGGCTCGGACGCGGCATCCCTCAAGACCCGCGGCGTGCGCGACGGCAGCGACTACCTGCTGAGCGGCACCAAGCGCTTCATCACCAACGCCCCGCGCGCGGGTGCCTTCACGCTCATGGCGCGCACCGAGGGCGCCGGCGCGGCGGGCATCACCGCCTTCATCGTCCCGGCCGGCCTGCAGGGACTGTCACTCGGCAAGCCCGACAAGAAGATGGGGCAGCGGGGCACCAAGACCTGCGACGTCCTCCTGGACCAGGTGCGCGTGCCCGCCGCGAACATCATCGGCGGCGAGCCCGGCAAAGGCTTCAAGACCGCGATGAAGGTGCTCGACCGGGGGCGCCTGCACATCTCGGCGCTGGCCTGCGGCATGGCCAGCCGCATCCTGCGCGAGAGCACCGCCTACGCCCAGCAGCGAAAACAGTTCGGCCAGCGCATCGGCGACTTCCAGCTGGTGCAAGCCATGCTGGCCGACAGCCAGGCCGAGCTGCTGGCCGGCTGGGCGCTGGTGCAGGCGGTGGCGCAGCGCTACGACGCCAAGCCCTTCGGCGCGCCCGACGCCGAGGTGAGCATGCAGGCCTCGTGCGCCAAGATGTTCACCACCGAAATGGTGGGCCGTGTGGCCGACCGTGGTGTGCAGATCCACGGCGGCTCGGGCTACATCAACGAGTACAAGGTGGAGCGCTTCTACCGCGACGTCCGCCTGCTGCGGCTCTACGAGGGCACGACGCAGATCCAGCAGCTCGTCATTGGCAAGCAGTTGATGAAAGCAGCGTAACGGGCGAGGGACCGGCGATGAGGTCGCCGTGTTTAGGCCTGTCCTTCCCGGTGGATCGGGCCGGCCCGTCGTCGCCGTCCTCCAGGGGCTCCAGGTCTTCGTCCTCGAAAACGCCGTACACCGATGGCGCCAGGGGCTCCAGGGTGTCCGCGTCCTGAATGCGAAGAAGGCCGCTCAGCGAGATCGTTTTCCAGGGGAAGAGACCGGCGACCCACTGACCGTCACCACCCCATTCCTCGCCAGGAAAATGCGGGCCCACGACCAGAACAATGGCGCCCTGGTTCCAGCCTTCGCCAATCACCCTGGCGCGCTGCCCCGGTTTGCAGCGGCGGCTCATGGCGCTTCTCCCGCGAGGAGGGAGGCATCGGGCGTGATGAGCTTGTCGAGCTGAGCGCAGAAGGACGCATCGGCCGCGCGGATGGCCGCCCGGTGCGCCTCCACGATCCGCGCATGCCGTTCGGCGTCGAAGATCACCTCGCCCTGCGCCAGCGCTTCGACGATCGCGTCCACCGCCATCAGGGCGGACTCCTTCGTCTCGGTGCTGAACCTGTAGCCGTGCCCGCTCTTTTCCTTGTCCAGGCGCCTGAGGAAAACGAGGTCCGCCAACTCGCGGATGGTGGCGGCGGCTTCACACACGAACTGCCGCTCCGAGCCGGGCATCCGCGCGAGTTCGCGCTCGGCGATTTCGGCCTTGCATCGGGCGATGCGCTGAGCCCGTTCCCTGCGGCGCTTCTCGCGGGCCTTGGCCCTGCGCTGGAGAAGCTCGCCACGCGGCAGGCCGACACACACCAGCCAAGGCCTGTCGGCATCGTTGCGCCGGCACACGCGAAGGTAGGTCTCATCCACCCGACAGCGGCGGGGCATCACCACGCCGCCCAGGTAGGACACGCTCCGTTTGCCCTCAGGCGGGAACTGCTCGGGCCTCACCAGACCGGCCGCCATCAGATCCTCGGCCTTGCCGATGTACCCGTCGAAATCTGTCTCCTCGATCTTCTGGATGGAGGAGGGGAGTTGGCTGACTGACATGTCGCATCCTCCCTCACAGCGCCGCACGGGCGGCTTTGCGAATGGGGTCGCGGCGGATGCGCGCTGCGCGGGCTTGGGCAATGTCGACGACATTGCTCGCGGTCTTAGAATCGGTCTTAGCCATGATGTGCGGTCCTTCCAAGGTTGTTGCACGTTTTGGTTAGAACGGCTGCAGGGTTGCCCCCCTGTGGCCGTTCGCTTTTGTGTCTCGGATCAACTCCCTGCAACGCAGACAGTCACGCCCCGAGACGCGGCGCTATTCCTTCGGTTCCTCCGCCTTCTCGATCCTCTCGCGCACCCAAGGAGCGCCGCCCAGGCGCCTGAGCTTGTCGCGTTGGGGCTCGGTCATCTTGATCATGACGGGGACGGTGGCCACCCCTTGAGCCAGCGGTTTGCGTCCGCTCCCAGGTCTTGCTCCACCAAGCGGCTTCTTAGTTTCCATGCGCAAAATGGTAAATCGATTTCAATTAAATTGACGAACTTTTTTCCTAGGTACTAACCCTTGGATCATCGTGTGTGTATGTAGTCATCGAAGAAAAAGGTGGTGGGCCGGGCGAGTGCCGATGCCTGTTGAATTGCACTTGTCTCTGACCCATCATTTCCATCGAACATTGACCCACCCGCTTTGTGAGCAAAGAAGCTCACGGTGTGGATAAGTGCTGCGTTTTCTCCTTTTCAGACTTGGGGTGTGTGGAGCTGCAGCAAAGTGCGCCGCTGTTTGCGCGACTTTGTTGCCTCGATCGACAGCCAGGTAGAGAGTTTTTCAGCGTAAGGATCGAGCTTGCTGGAGCTCGCACGCTTGGCGTAACGGGGCTCTTCATCGCCCGCCCGCAGGTACTTCTTAACGGTGTTGCGAGCCAGGCCTGTACGCCTGGAGATCTCGCGGATGGACATCTGCTCGCGCAGTGCCCAGCGTCTTATGACACTCAGTGTCGCCACGTCTATCACTCCTGAAATCTCCTGCTGCCAAAAGCAGCAGGATAGGGTTCTTACGTGGGTCAGCTTTCAATGGAAATTGATGCTCTAACTGGGTCAGTTTTCAGTGGAAGACAACACCCGATCCCCCAAAGATACCCCCAAAAAACGCGAGATGGCAAGAGACGTTTTGAGAGCTTTGGAGACAAAAAAGCCCCGCTCTCCTAGGGAAAACGGGGCTTTTAGGGGTTTGTCTGAGACCTTTTGAGAAGGTCCGAGACTCATTAATGGCGGAGAGGGCGGGATTCGAACCCGCGGTGGGGATTAGCCCACACACGCTTTCCAGGCGTGCGACTTAAACCACTCATCCACCTCTCCGCGAAGCCTGCGATTGTAGCAGGCCGTTGCGCCCTTTATCCGGCCCGGCTGCCGTCGGCGGTCTTGTTGTGCCAGGCGTGCTGCAGCAACACGTCGAGCGACACGTATTCCAATGCCGCCGCGTGGGTGCTGTCCAGCACCACCGGCGGGGCCACGCCGGCCTGCAGGGCTTCCAGCCAGCGTTGCACGCACAGGCACCAGCGGTCGCCGGGCTGGAGGCCGGCGAAGCGCCATTGCGGGCGCGGGGTGCTCAGGTCGTTGCCGTTGTCGCGCGAGAAGTCCAGAAACGCTGCCGTGACGCGGGCGCACACCACGTGCGTGCCGTGGTCGTCGGCGTCGGTCTCGCAGCAGCCGTCGCGGTAGAAGCCGGTGAGCGGGTCGTAGGAGCAGGGCGCCAGCGGGCCGCCCAGCACGTTGCGCGACAAGGTCATGGTGGCGGCTCCGCGAGGGTGGCGTTGCGTCAGGCGCCGGTCTTGCTGCCCACGCCGACCATCTTCATGGCCGAGGTGATCAGCGCCGACACTTCGGTCATGTTGCTGGGCACGATGAGCGTGGTGGTGGCGTCGGCGGCCACCTTGCCGTAGGCCTCCACGGCTTTCTCGGCCACCTTGAGCTGCACGGCCTCCTGGCCGCCTGGCTGGCGGATGGCTTCGGCCACCTTGCGAATGGCCTCGGCGTTGGCTTCGGCCACGGCGAGGATGGCGGCGGCTTCACCTTGCGCGTTGTTGATCTCGGCCTGCTTCTCGCCCTCGGAGCGGGCGATGAAGGCTTCGCGTTCGCCGGTGGCGATGTTGATCTGTTCCTGGCGGCGGCCTTCGGAGGCTGCGATCAGCGCGCGCTTCTCGCGCTCGGCGGTGATCTGCGACTGCATGGCGCGCAGGATGGCCTCGGGCGGCGTGAGGTCCTTGATTTCATAGCGCAGCACCTTCACGCCCCAGTTCAGCGCGGCTTCGTCGATGGCCGACACCACTTGCGCGTTGATCATGTCGCGCTCTTCGAAGGTCTTGTCGAGTTCCAGCTTGCCGATGACGGAACGCAGCGAGGTCTGGGCCAGCTGGGTCACGGCGACGATGTAGTTGGACGAGCCGTAGCTCGCGCGCATGGGGTCGGTGACCTGGAAGTACAGGATGCCGTCCACCTGCAGCTGGGTGTTGTCGCGCGTGATGCAGACCTGGCTGGGCACGTCCAGCGGAATCTCTTTCAGGCTGTGCTTGTAGGCCACCTTGTCGATGAAGGGCACCAGGAAGTTCAGGCCCGGTGCGAGCGAGGCGTGGTACTTGCCCAGGCGCTCCACCACCCACGCGTTCTGCTGCGGCACGACCTTGACGGACCGTGTGATGAAGATGACGGCGATGATGAAGAGGAGGATGGCAATTTCCATGGCGATGGCTTCTCAGAAAGGTTTCAGGAAGGGGCGAGGGTAGCGCACGCGTGTTTCGCGCTCAGACCTTGTCGACCAGCAGGCGGTTGCCCACGAGCTCGGCCACGCGGTAGGCGCCCGGCACGGGCGAGTTGCCCGGACGCTGGATCACGGTCCATTGCGCGCCGCGGTATTTCACGCTGGCGGTGCCGTCGGCGTGCCATTCGTCGATCTGCAGCACCTCGCCGATGTCGAGGTTGACGCTGCGCATGGCGCGCACCGAAGGGTCGCCAGCGCCGCGCTTCTTGATGAAGTACCAGGCCACCACGGCGGCCGAGCCGACCACCGCTGCCGCGATCAGTTGCACGGTGGTGCCCAGGCCGGCGTGCGCCGCGAGCGCCCCGGCGGCCATGCCCACGGCCAGCATCAACAGGTAAAAGGTCCCCGTGAAAAGCTCCAGCGCGACGGCGGCGCCGGCCAGCAGCCACCACACGGTTGAGTCCGACATGAATACTCCTGTCTTCAGAATGCCAGGGAACCCCGGGCGCAGTTCCCGGGTCTGGCCAGAGGAATGTCTGGCTTGCGCCACATTCTGCGACAAAAGGCCGGCGCGTTCCGCAGGCCGACACGCGATTTCCGTACACTTCGCGCCTGCTTTGCCACCGTTGGGGTCCCCGCCGATGGTGCCCTTCCCCCGTAGCCGGCTGAACGCGGCTGGAGAATCACATGAAATTCCGTTTTCCCATCGTCATCATCGATGAGGACTTCCGCTCGGAGAACACTTCGGGTCTGGGCATCCGCGCACTGGCGCAGGCGATCGAGGTCGAGGGCTTCGAGGTGGTGGGCGTGACGAGCTACGGCGACATGAGCCAGTTCGCGCAGCAGCAGAGCCGGGCGAGCGCTTTCATCCTGTCGATCGACGACGAGGAGTTCAGCCACGGTGACGACATCGACCCGGTGGTGCTGAACCTGCGCAGCTTCATCGACGAGGTGCGCCGCAAGAACGCCGACGTGCCGATCTACATCTACGGCGAGACCAAGACCAGCCGGCACCTGCCCAACGACGTGCTGCGCGAGCTGCACGGCTTCATCCACATGTTCGAGGACACGCCGGAGTTCGTGGCGCGCCACATCATCCGCGAGGCCAAGAGCTACCTCGAAGGCATCCAGCCGCCGTTTTTCAAGGCCCTGCTGGACTACGCGGAAGACGGCTCCTACTCCTGGCACTGCCCGGGGCACTCGGGCGGCGTGGCCTTCCTGAAGAGCCCGGTGGGCCAGATGTTCCATCAGTTCTTCGGCGAGAACATGCTGCGCGCCGACGTGTGCAACGCGGTGGAAGAGCTGGGCCAGCTGCTGGACCACAACGGCGCGATCGGCGCGAGCGAGCGCAACGCCGCGCGCATCTTCAACGCCGACCACTGCTTCTTCGTCACCAACGGCACGTCCACCTCCAACAAGATGGTGTGGCACCACACGGTGGCGCCGGGCGACGTGGTGGTGGTGGACCGCAACTGCCACAAGTCCATCCTGCACAGCATCATCATGACGGGGGCGATCCCCGTCTTCCTCAAGCCCACGCGCAACCACTACGGCATCATCGGTCCGATCCCGCAGAGCGAGTTCGAGATCGAGGCGATCCAGGCCAAGATCCGCGCCAACCCGCTGCTGGCCGGCGTGGACGCCGCGACCGTGAAGCCGCGCGTGCTCACGCTGACGCAGTCCACCTACGACGGCGTGCTCTACAACACCGAGGCCATCAAGCAGATGCTGGACGGCTACGTGGCCAACCTGCATTTCGACGAAGCCTGGCTG
>Ga0247823_10001416_pt1 | contig 19969 bp, 27 predicted proteins | sample 13C_PalmiticAcid_2_FD_192426 | JGI IMG/M metagenome (GOLD analysis project Ga0247823, IMG submission 192426) | Soil microbial communities from agricultural site in Penn Yan, New York, United States - 13C_PalmiticAcid_Day30 | ecosystem: Environmental > Terrestrial > Soil > Agricultural land... | reverse complement strand
GGTTACCGCGCGCGTTTTCATTGAGTGTGGAACTCGATTATCTCTAAGCGTTGAATTTTCCGGACTTATTCTCTGTAAGCGTTGAATTTTCGCTGCAGCGATCGATTTCGACGAATCCACGCCTCGTTGGAGCGCTGCCCCCCCCCGGGAACGGTCGTCGGCATCTTCCTAGGAGACAGGCTCACTACACGATGCACCAAAAAATGCGTGACGCTCGCGGCACCCTTGCAGATCGGAAGCTCACGGCCGCTCGAGCATCAGGGCCTGCTAATCCCTACCCAGAAACGAAAAAGGAGTCGGCAACGCCGACTCCTTTTTTCCTGAAAACTCAGCCCGCGCACCAAGCTGGTCAAGGCTTGTTGATGCTGTCGAAGTAGTTACCCGAAATCGCCCGATAGACGTCCATGTCCGTCTCCGACGCTCGCCCCTTGAATGGCGGTGCCTGATCGTGGCCGCTCTCCTTCGCCTGGGCGAACGAACCGACGGACGTACCCGGTCCGCTACGAGCCTTCAAATCCGACAGCAACCGCAACTCAAGCTGCGTCGGGGCCTTATTTGGGGGCTTGGCCATTTTGATCCTCACTAGGAACGAGGCTCGGGAGAAGAAGAGCGTTGGTCTGGACCTCAGCGACCACGACCTCTTCAAGTCGGGGAATCGCCTTCAGGCTCACCTGCGTCAGAGGAGACGCATCGGAACGATGCTTCAATGCTAACACTCCACCCCGCTTCCTGACGCCGCCGTCAAACATCTCGATGAATCGGCGTGGCGCGATACCGTCATACTGCCTCACCTGAACCTTCCCCGAGGACTCATACGACTCGGTAAGGGCGTCGTTGTGAAGGCGGGTCGCCAAGCTCTTTCGATACGGCTCGATGTAGTGCACCTCTGCAATTCCTGCCGCTACAAGGTGGCGCGCGCAGGAGTGGCATGGGTAGGTGGTCACGAAAATCTTACCTCCGATCACGCGATCTCCTGCAACCCGACTGGCGCCCAGAATCGCATGCATCTCAGCATGTACTGCGCGGGAGAACTCGATCAAGTCCTTCACGCGAGAGTCAGCCAAGATCGTTTCGACTGCCCTCGCTGCCGCATCGGCGGCAATGACTTGAGCCGAGACGAGACTTTCGACGACCTTGGTGGCGATCGTCGATTTCTCTCGGTCGTTGTGGCAGCCCCTTCCAACTTGCGCGAAGCAACGGTGATCTTCAAGCTGCTGCGACTGGCCGCCCGGGAACTGAAGTGGCTTCATACCGTAGAGCCCCCCCCCGCTCTGCGGCACATCGTTCCAGCCAACCGCCAACAGTTCACCGCTGGAACTTGTCACGGCAGCCCCAACCTGTCGGGAGAGGCACGCTGAGTTGCGCGCCGCCGACGTCGCGGCATACATCGCAGTCTCTTCGGACGTTGGTGTCAGGACTGCCGTCCTGAAAACAAGATCGAAGAAGCGCCTGATCCGCTCGTTCAGCTGAGCTATTGCCTTCGCTTCGGATGGCCCAACCACTGCGTGATCGACCCGGAGAAAGAAGTCGCACCGCGGAAACGTGTCTCTGACGGATTGGCCGTGTGAAAACTCCTCTCCCGAATCCATGTCGACTAGTCGCTCTACTTCGTCGCGCGTGAGTCGGCCGGGTCGCTCAAGGTTGACTGTCCGTAACTCCAACGGAGAAAACACGCCAATGGCAAACAACGCGTCGCCGTAGATCAAGCGCAGCAGGGCCAACTCAGCGGTGTTCTTGACCGAGTCAATGACGTGACAAATGCGTTGGTCACGGATGGCCTGCCCCTCAACCTTGCCGGCCTCAGCAGCCACATCTTCAAACGCACCGTAGCGATGACGTCGGTCGGCGCCAATCTTCGCTATCGCGAGCTTCGCGAGTACATCGTTGCCGTACCGCTCACGCAGAGCGTCGCCTATCGCGATCAACGACTTGATCTGCTCAAACTCACTGCCCGGGTTGAGCGGCACATTCACCTTCTCGGCGTTGAGCCTAATCAGTGAACTAAGTCGTACCGTCTCGGTTTGATACGAAAACTCTCGCAGAGTGTTTTCGATCTGCCTGGCCGCTTCGTGAAGCGGCGAGCCAATCGGCCCACATAACGCGATCACCAGCTCCGGGGTGAGACTGCCCGCAGCCTCGCGAGTAGCGTCTACAGTCGGCGACTCTTCGGTCGAGCCAACGGGTGATTCGGCGACTGCTGCGGACATACTCTCCCCTTCATTTTTTTGTCCCACCGATCCGTCACAGCAAATCGTGCCGTGACGCCGTGCGTCAGGGTATTCGCACAAATCCACAACCGAAACTAGGTCCAACCCGGTCAGCAAGCTCGCGTTCGACTGCCACTCTGGCACCACCTCGATCTGAGGCATCGAGACCACCAATCCAGCGCAAACATTTCGCTGTCAGCGAATTTTTCTTGCTGGCCAGCTGCAACTTCGCCTACACTGCACTTGAGGCTGACAGAGACAACTGTCGATTGATCGGTACGCCTCGTGCGTACTGTGGAACCGCAAGGTTCTAACACTCACACCGTTGCGTCGCGCGTGGTAGGCCGGAACGCCGATACGCCGGATCAGCGCTGTGGGCCTGCCTGGGCGACCCCAGGCAGGCCACTGGGGAGGAGAGGGAAAACTAGCCGCTTTGCTCTGCTTGGTTGCGGGCGACAGCCACGGCAAACGCATTTTGCGTTTGTTGGTTGGTGCAACCAAGGAGAACTATGAAAGTTCTTAAGCCTCAAAAGCGGCAAGCGACGACGCGCCAATCCAAGAAGTCCTGGTGGATGCGTCGCGAAACGTTCGACATCGCCATCCTCGTGATGAAGGTGATCGAGCGGATCGCGAAGCTCATCGACTATCTATTGCGGTAACTCGTCACCTCTCCCTTTTCAAATTGGAGGCTCGTTGATGTTGAACCGTGCCTTAAAACTGCTTCGGACCTACCACCAGATGAGTCAGGTGGACTTGGCGAAGCGCCTGCAAATTTCAAACTCCTATTTGAGCGAGCTCGAGAAAGGCGACAAAACGCCAGGGCTGGAGCTGCTGGGCAAGTACGCAGAGACATTCAAGATGCCGCTGTCGTCGATCCTGTTGTTTTCCGAACGGATTGATGCAGGCGGCTCGTACAAAGTGGGCGAGAAGCTCCGCATCACCGCGGCGGAAAAAGTCTTACGCATGCTTGAATGGCTGGAAGAACGCGACGCGATCAGTCGTGCCGCCTAAACGATATCCGCTCGACCAATCTCCGCTCTTTAAACTGCGCGGGAAGGAGAAATTCCGCGTGGCTACGGGAGTCGACTGGGACCACGTTCCTACGCTCCTTTCGTCCAACGCGTATCGCGAGTGGACCAACGAGGCCGGACGACTCATTCAAGCGCCTATTGGTTGGATGAACTCCGTGCACTCCAAGTTGGCAAGGCTGTTTGCCCGCATCGAGCTCCCAGACTACGTGTACTCGCAGCGAGGACGCTCCTATGTGGACAACGGGAGAGAGCACGCTGGGATCCACCCTGCAGTGCGTACCGACATCAACAAGTTTTATCCAAGCGTCACGCGAGACATGGTGTTCCGGATGTTCCGAGACGACCTCCAGTGTGCAGCAGACGTTGCCGCGCGACTCGCCGACATTTGCTGCTTCCAGCAGGTTCATCTCCCAACGGGTAGCCCTCTGAGCGGACGTGTCGCATTTTTCGCGGCCAAAGCGATGTTTGATGAAGTCGAGCAACTCGCCTCGCGGACCGACTGCACATTGACGGTGTATGTGGACGACATCGTCCTCTCAGGGTCGGGAGCTACAAAAACAGTCCTCGCAGAGATGCGAGGCATCATCGCGAAGCACGGGCTTAAATCGAAGGCAAGCAAGTCGAAAACGTACGCAGCCAACGCGGCTAAATCCATCACAGGAACTGTCGTGGTGGGTGACTCGGTGCGTTTGCCGAACGTCCGTCACCGACTGATGAGAGAAGCGCGCATCGCCGCAGCGAATCGAAGTGCTCCTGACCGAGAAGGGCTAATTCGGCAGCTACGTGGTAGAGAAATCGAGGCGGCGCAGTTCCGGGCTCGTCGCAATGCGATCCAGCCCTTGGGTTCGTCAACACAATCGCCGGAGAGTCCAACCACTGACTCCGCTGCGGTCGACATCTCAGCGTCCGAGATCAAACTTGACCGAATCAAGTAGGACACAGTGGAGAGTGCAGCCAATCGTCGCGGCGACGCCGACGCGCTCCTCTCGGTGCGGTTCTCCCCTGCTCGATACCGCGCTCGCCTTGAGACCAGACCCACCGACAAGTGGATCTTCCCGAGACGTACACATCGCGACTAACGACTGGCGGCAAAGGTTCTGTCTTATCTCTGCAGAGAGTGCCCGCCACTTGGCATCGGCATCCGCAAGCTGGCCAAGTTCTTACACCCCAGCCTCGGCGCTTGCCGTGCTTCGCCTGCCGGGTCTACCAGCAGGAACGAACCTCTACCGCTCGCTCTTCGCTCGCTTGACAATCCGGGAGCGTTTCGCCGACCGCGGATGGCGGGGGCCAATCGTAATGTCGCCCTTGAACTCGGCCAACTTTGCGAACGCCTCCGGCGTGACCCCGAATGCTTTTAGGCCCTCCCGGGCGCGCGCTATCGCCTCGTCGCTGACAAAGACGACCTTTCCAGGACGGAGTCTAACGCGCTTCACATGATCACCATCGCTCGACGAATGTACCTCAGCGCTCCGCGGACGTAAGCGGTTCCCTGCTGAACGCCATGCGACCCGCCCTCGGACGCCATTCGCTAGGCGCTAGCCGATCAGATGTCTGTCCACCCCTTGAGGGACTTCACCTTTCCGCCTAGGGGACCAGGCATCCCCAGGCCGACAAGGCTGGGTTCGCGGTCAATTCGCCTTGATCGCCAGTTTGGCCCGTTCAAGCGCCCGTTGCTCGGGTACTTTCGTTGTCTTGCGTTCAGGCGAGTACTGCCAGCCCTGTAGGGCCGTTGCGACCGCGGCAATCTTTCCCGGTGCGGCCTCGATGAGCATGGAGCCCGCGATCACACGTAGCACGGTTGCGCCTTTCCCTGTTGCAGTCTTCCTTGCCGTTGCGAGCGGCATGGCACTAGGCGATGCTGGCGAGAATCTGTAGCGGGCCATAAGAGAGATTGTCTTGAGTCCGGAGGTTTCGTGCGAGCGAGCTGTCACTTCTCCCGGCGTCGACTCTTCGATTTCGGGCCGATCATCGAGGTAACACCGTTCGGTTCAAGGACGTTGAGCTCGTCAACCGTCTCCTTGGTAAATGGACTTTGCGCGACTACATCCGCCATGCGGTCTTGGACCGCTTTCGAGACCATCACGAGTTTCTCCGGAGCAACCCTGACGCGTGTCATTGCACCTCCACCGATAGAACCAATCCGCTCATCTGACTCCCGCTAGACGATAACGCGGGATGCCCCCCCGGACGGCAATCGGGGGATCGCCAACGCAGCCTCGGATCACGCATCCCAAGGCGATCTCTTCGCCAACAGCTTGAGCGTCGGCTCGCCAGCCAGCATCCGTTTCGACAGCATCGCCTCCAGCAACCTGGCCTGCTTTCCGGTGACCTCGAACACCACCTGATCCATGACCGTTTGCTCAGCGGCGATCACACATGAGTTCAGAATGAATGCATGCGTACTCGAGCCGTTCAGCCAAGCAGCGCGTTCGATCATGCGAAGCGACGCGACCGGAACCCGAAGAGCTATTCGAACCGCCCCGCCCGAAAGTCGGATGGAAATCTTCGCCTTCTTCATGATGAACCCCTTCCAACATAGCGCGTTTAGGGTGCCGCTCCGCTCGAGGAGACTGGACAGGAGGGAGTCTGTGCGTCGGCTGCGCCAGACACACCATGCATCAGCTCTCGCTGTTCGATCGAGACCCGGAGCTCATCATTGAGCACCATGCGATCGGTGCCCAATAGGCCCATTCGTTCCAACTTGGAAATGCGGCTCAGAGGCGCCACCTTCGCATCGGTCACCTGCACATACCCGGCGTACAGCGACGCCAGCACCGCCCGCCCGTTTTTCAGCAGCATGCGCTGAATGATGCTGATCCCTTGAAGTTCGTCACCCAGGTGAAGAACAGGGCCCCGAGCATGTGACTTCCCGCAAGAAAGGCACTGACTCAGGTATGCACGGGCACGGCCTTCTGCCCGAAACATCGTAGCGGGCAGTTGAATCGGTGCGTTGCACACCCAACAGCAATCCACCATCAAGCACATGTGATCAGGGCAATACCGCCAGCATGAAAACCTCCAGTGGATGTACGCGTGAGGCGTCCTGTCCTTCCTCATGCAGACCGGACAGATCCGATAGCGCGGTGTCCCATTCGGAGCAGACAGCAGCAGCCTTGGTCTTGTGCGTCCCAAGAACTCCAACCGGCCCATGACGCGGCGGGCGACGTAGAAGGTGTCCCCGCCTAGGCCGCAAAGGCTTGCCACCCGCCCAAACGTTGCCTCATCGACGAGCGCCCAATCCAGATCTCGGCAGCCCTCCAGCCCAACAGCTCCCAGAAGCTGCCTGAGCGAGATTCCTTGCCCAAGCGCAGAGCGAGTGAACCACGACGAAGGTGACTCGAAGGGGAGAACTTCAGGGAGCGAAAAGATGGTTCGCTCATGCGTCATGGCCGCCTCGAAACAAGTCCATCTGCCTGGTCGGCCGACGCCCACTCCGACTGGTTCCCACCCGCGGCACGTCCCGCAGCCAATCTCGCAAGCTACCGGCCACCAGGCAGTCAGCTTCAGTGCCGCCACGCACCTCGAGCCTCTCCAGACCCTCGTCGTGGATGAGCCTCGCAAACTCCTTGGGCAGCGGCGACTTGAACTCAACGACTTGCCGCACACGGTCTACACCCCGACCGAGAATCTCCATCAGCTCTGAGCGATCCACTGCGCGGCTGGAGCTTGGCAGCTGAACCTTCCCAAGCGATCCGCGTCGGATGCCAAACGCGTGGACACACCAGAAAAGCCCGTCGGGTGACAACGCGCGCAGCCAGGGCGGAAGTCCATCAGCGAGCTGGTGAACGAACCTGCCTTCCAACGCATCGTCCAACGCCCTCAGCCAAAGCAGCTGCGACTTGGAAAGTCGAAGGTCGCATGGGGACAAGAACGCGCCGCAGCGGCACACATCCAACGCCGGGCGGTCCCAGTTGAGGCGGACCCCACATCGAGCGCAGCGGTCGATCAACGGGCATTCATGCTTGGGGCAACCAAACATGCCCGTCACTTCCCACGTCTCGCGGCACGCGCCGTACTCACGAAGGCATTGCGGACAAATCTGAGGTCGTGAACAACTGAGCGCCGCCCGACTTGACCATGTGACGCCGAGCAATCGAACAAGTCGAACACCGTTCCGGTCCCGGATGCTGGGAAGTCGAGGCATGAGCCAATGACGTGGACACTGCGCAAGGTAGCTAAGGAGAGCCACATCCGCCTGAGAGACTGCCTCCATTGAAGTGACAGCGGACCACTCCAGCATGCGCCGCAGAGTCAGCCCGTTCTGCCTGGCCACGCGAAAGAGATAGGAACGCCCTGACTCTCCATCAAGCGGATCGACACGTACGGGCAACGGATGCAGTTCAGCTTGCATATGGCCCCCCTGCCGCTTTGACCGACCCATTCGTCCGCTCAGATGCAAGGACAAGGTGGGCGGGCGTCACCACCGCTGAGCCGGCGTCGACCGCGATCAGCACTGCCTCTGTGATGAAACGCTTGAAGGTGCGAGGATTTCCACCGCAGGCTCGGTGCAACCGCCCAGCCTCCGGGTCCGAATCGATGATCGACAAATCGATCTCCGTGCTCTTCTGCCTGAACCCATGAAGGAAGCCTCGCCAGTTGCCATCGTCCTCGAACTCTCGCAACTCGAACTTCGCACTGACTCGCCCACCCAAGCTCACGTCGATCGTGCGCAAGTCCAGAAGGGCGTTGCTTCCACACAAGCACAGGCCAAGAGGGACCTCATCCATCAGCTCCCTCAGCACGTCCGTCGCTGATGTTCCGTCGTCGTAGACCCGGGTTCGCAGCTGAACCTGTTCCCGCAGATTGTCAGCTTCGTCGATGAAGATCAGCCGCGTTCCTTTGTGCCGCAGCGCCTCGATCAACGCATCGCGACGTACGGAGAGCGTGCTCGAGGTGACTGGAAACGGGTATTTGAGTTGCCGCAGCAGACCGCCAATGATCTGACCGACGTTCGGCCGTCGGGGTGCGCGCAGCGCCAGCACACCCAGGCCCGGCTCAAACAGCGTCGAGTTCGGTAGGGTCGACCTGAAGAAGCGAATCAGTGCGGTTTTCCCAACACCTGTCGTGCCTGCGAGGACAGCGCCCTGTTGAACGTTGAGTTCGCGACTCAGCTGAAAGATTCGATCGCATCCCTCCAATGCAGACTTGAAAGCAGGATGAGCCACGAAGATTCTCTGCACTCGTGCCGCACCTTGAAGCGCTCGCGGCGTGTACGTGAACTGCCGCCTCGCGACCGTTTCCATCTCTTCTTCGTCAGGCGGATCAAAAACATCGTCGAGGTCTTGCATCACAGCCCCTCCATTTCGAAGGAATCAAACTGCGGGACGATGAGCTGGCTCGCCAGCGTAGGAACGTGGATCTTGCTGAGTGGAGGATCCGCCTTGGCCAGCGGTGTTCGCGTAGGCGGCGGGGCAATCCTGCTGGATGTGAGCCCAACAAAGCGAGCAGCGAGTGCGGCGTCCGCGCGTTTTCGCTTTCCGGTTGACTTTTGCCAGTGGTCATGTAGGCGCATGCGCGCCTTCCACAACGTCTCCTCGCAATTCTTCGCCTTCAGTTCGTTGCGCAGAAAGTTTCGGATGACTTTGTGCTGGTTCCAAGACAGGTTCTCCGCGTACTCGGGCCACATGCAGGTCGCTCGCACCCACTGCACCGGATCCGCAGGGTCTTGAACGAAGATCGCGCTCATGTCGTCCGGATCCCACTTGCAGAGGGCCCTGAGCGACTTCCCATGCTTCTTGCGCAAGGCCAGCAGATCGGGACCGCCGTACGGAAGCCCCAACAGCTCAACCCCTCCTTGGGAGACTCGCAACTCTTTCGACAAGCTTGAGATGAGCCGCAGTGCCTGGTCGCTTCCAGGGAACTCCGCAGGAGGGCATCTCGTCATTCCGTCCATGAATAGGTCGTAAGGGCGAGCGAGCTTTCGGTTGTTCACATGGAACGGGTAGACGTCTACGAAGAACATGATCAAGCCGGTCAGCAGATCGCTGAACGTAATCGCTGCGGTTCCGTATGGATCAGACGCCTCCCCGTTGGGAGTGCTCTTTCGAACACGGCCGTTCGTGAGCGTGAGCCAGTCGAGGTTGGCGAAGAATCGTTCGACGTGCGGCTTGAGCCACGGCGTTCGCACGCGGCAGAACGTCATGTCCGTGCGGAGTTCCCAGCACATGGCCTTGAAAGCCTTCGAGTGGAACTCCATGCCGTTGTCGAGGACCACTTCGTCGGGCAGTCCGTACGCGAGCCACCGATGCTCCAGCTTCACCCCCGAGCAGACGTCGTCCTTGTGCGCGATGGCCGAACGCATCACGCCGCACACGCTGGTAACGCCGGCGCCGTAGAAGGACAGGTAGAAGCCATGCGGGTAGGCGGTGGCGCCGTCGATCGCGGAGGTCAGCAACGGCCGTCCGAGTGGAAGTCCTGTTCGATCGCAGATCACGACCCAGTTCAGCGGCGTGTGATCGATCTCAACGCGCTGCAGCGGATAGGTGGCGGGATCGCCATGCAAAGGGGACCGGAGCTCCATTCGCGCGCGGCTCGTGCCTTCGCGAGACGCGATGCGCTGGTAAGCATCAACCTCCTTGCTCCGGCGGTAGAGGGTCGCCTGGCTCACCGCTGCCTCCGATGCATCCAGCGTTCCATCGCTGATCCGCAGACTGATCTCGCGCCGCACGCAGTCGACAGCGTGTCGCATTGGATGACGGGCACGAGTGAAGTACTCCCGGCGGAGAACCTCCGCGATCAACGCCTCCATGCGGTCACTCAATCGTCTGCGGCGCTTCCGGAAGACCGAGGCGGACAGAAGAGCCACCACGTTGTTTCCTGCGGCTTCGTAGTCTCGAATCCACATCATGACCGTCGAGGCAGTCGGTCGCGGCCCACCATCTGGGTGCATCTTGGAGAGAAGTACTTCGATGTGAGCCCGTTGCCCCCGCCGTAGGTGCGCAGCACGAACGGCCTTGATGTATCGCATCTTGTATTCGATGTCCTCATCAGCCCCGTTCGGTAGCGAGGTCAGATCCAGGGGTTCTTCGGGCCGACCAACTCCGCCGACCGCATCCAGGCTGCCGCCGGCGATCTTGTACTTCCCGGTGTAGACGCGTTTGACCAGATCGGAAATCGATATCTGCCTCGCGCGGCGCGTCAGCACGTCTTCGAATTGCACCTCGCGGTCATTCAGGACTCGAGTCAGCTCCAGTACCCGTTCCCCATCTTTGAGCGTCAAACCAACTTTGAGTGCAAATCTCATTTCGTTGTCCCGATTCCTGATTGAGGGAGACGATCGCGTCGTCATCCAGAGAGAGTTCCGACGAGAGGTAGACGGCTTTGGTGGCCACCATGTGGAACACAACCTCTCGCGCCTGCTGGGTGCCTTTGACGAGGTCTGCCATGGACACTGCGGCATCCGCAGCCCGTAGCCGGTTCAGCACCGCCTCACAGCTCTGGGCAGCTGGGGTGAACTTTCGATACCTCAGGACCAGAGCGGCTCGCCGATGAGCCTTGTTGCGGCGAATCTGCTCTTCTGTCAGGACCAGGAAGCCCACACCGCGCTCGACCAACTGTTCGGTCGCGTCGTTGAAGACGGTTCGGTAGCCCGCCACCCTGCTGGCGGGCTTGACCTCCACGACCACTTCGGTTCCGTCGGAGTGGCGGACAAGGAAGTCCGGGGTATACGACCGTCCGCCCCTCGCGCGCAGGGCGAACGGCTGATGGGCGATATGCACGACCGTCGGGCACAGCGCTGCCCGGTAGACAAAGTCGCGTTCAAACGAGGATTCGCATTCCACGGGTGCGCTGAGGCACCCGCCGAGGTTGAGGACGCGCACCGTCTTGTGCGGCGCGCGCGTCACCACCCTCCGGGCCGGCGCTGCCGGCGGCGGGGTGTCGTTCATGGTTTCTCCAGGCGAAGCCATCCCGCACCCGGAAGAATTTCGGGCGCCACTGGCTTGACAGGCGGGGGACGCTGGAAGAAACTGAGGTTGCTTAGGCCGTTGGAGTTTCTTCAGCGGTGGCCACGCCGGGCATCCGAAAGGATGTTCGGCGTTGTCATTTCTGCGTTACGTTTTTCATTGGTCCATGGCGTTCCTTCGCGAAGGTTCTGCGGTTTCGTGCATGCGAGGCCGGGCAGGCTAGGGAGCGCGAGCCACCTGATGGCAGCGCGGCTCGTGACCAGCCGCGGCGTCAGGATCTCGGCCGCCACCGGGCACCGTGGCCGCCTGGCGCAAGCGCGCCAGCCACAGAGCCACGTCTCGGGTCAACGCGAAGTACCCGCGGCGGTGAGCAATCTTGAAAACTGGCACAGGTACGGTGTCTCGCGCGACCGCTTGCGAGAACGCGGCAGTGCTGGCGTAGCCAAGCGACTGCAGGAGTGGTGCCGGCGGCATGAGCACTCCATGCCGCTCGACCAACTGTTGCTCCAGTTGGGCTTCCAGCGTTCCGGTCGGCTCAGGTGCTGCCACGTTGCACTCCGTTGACTTGGTGCGCTGATCGTAGGCAGCTACCCTAGCGCTGTAAACGTGGTCGAGTTGACCGAGTTTCGCGTCGTCGAGACGAATTGAAGTTCCCGCTGTAACTCCTTGTCCGAGGGGCCGAACGTGGTCGACACACCACCGCCTACAACGCGTTTCGCGTCCAAAGTCGATGGCGAGAACCGGCTTGCTCTGATTCGTCGTCTGCGGGTGATGTACTGGTTTCGAGGCTGCATGGCTCGTCACGACGTTCCTTCGGCGCACGCGCTCGCCAAGGTGATGGTTTCGCTCACCCCCTCGTCGACCGAAACGTTCAACCCGAAGCGGTACTACAAGTACGCTCAGGGAAATCGACTACCCACCGACTTCACCGTTCGAGCTATCGAGCAGGCGCTTCATCGCCGCCACCGGCCCATTGGGTCAGCTGAGGAGTTCTTGCACCCTGTGTGGCAAGTGATTTCGACCACCGCGCCTCGGCCGTCGGCCGTGTACGACTGGATCCACAGCATGGCCCCGGAGCTTCAGTCGATTGCCGCACGAAGCGAGTTGCCCTCGAGGAACAAGCACTGGGTGCCGAACTTCCGTTCGTCATCTCTCAACGCGATCCACAAGGAACCCGGCCTCGACGCGATTGCCCTGCTGTGCATAGCAACTCGCCAGGCCTTCCGGTTTGGGAGCCTCCAGCAGGCGGGCGATCTGGCAGTACACCTCAGTCATGCCTTCTGGATGGCCTCAGACCTGTTTCGCGGTCGAAAGCTACTGACAGACTGGGCTCGAGTGTTGGACCAATGCGTATTCATCGATATCGCCGATGCAGAACGGCGACTGCGCTTTCCAGAGTCATGCGTAGACGCCGATGCACGAGCGCTCGACTGGGAGTTGCGCCACCTACCAGCGTCGAGTCCTTGGACCATCTGTACGAGAAGGACTGCGGAACTGCGCAAGGTCCTTGGCACAGATCGGTCCTACCTCTACTGGCGTTGGCACTACCCACGGGTTGAACCGATCACGATGGAACCCGTTGTACAAGCGCCATCTGACATCTGACGCATGCACACGTGGCGAGCGACACCACATCAGGACTGCTTGCCCATGGCGCCACGAACTTGCCGGGTTCAATCCTCCTCACCTCCATCGCGTGGATGCGGCATGAGGCAAATGTGTGACTTTAACGATTCGTTTTCAGTGAGTGAAGGCGTTAAGTTAATGGCTCGCTCTGCAAGCCTTGAGCTAACGACAAACGGCCCTAGTGGGCCGCTTGGCTCAGCTCCGCTGCCCCGGATGTGGTCATGGACGTACCACGGGTCATTCGAGTCGCCGATCTTTCGCTGAGCCTGATAAGCGACAGCATTGACCCGTTGTGGTCTTTCATATCACTTCAGCCTAGAACCGCAATTGCCGGGGGGATTGAACTAGCAAAGTTGTGGATGCTTGAATAGGTCCGACAGCCTGTCTCGTCACTGATTCAACCAAAGCTCAGACGCGTCGCTTACCTTTGCCTCGGGCCGCAGCGCGTTCCCTCTGCCGCGCCTCACGACGGGAGATGCGTCGTTGTCGGTCCTTGTGGTTCAGGTGCAGGCCATAACACACCGCCACGGTCACCCCGATGGCGCCGGCCCAGGCCAGCAGCACGAATACTGAGTTGTGTGGGTCGCTCACAGATTACTCAACTCCGGGGCCTGGCGTAGTGTCGATGCCAGATCAATACCGATTTCAGTCGTCCCGTTCTTCGACGCGGCGATCGGCGACCCGCCGTGCATCATCGCAATGGCCTCGACGATCGCCAGTCCAAGTCCATGGTTCTCGCCACTGCCCTCTCGCGCAGCGTCCGCGCGGTAGAAGCGATCGAAAATCCGGGGCAGCTGGTCGGTCGCAATGTCCGGGCCACGGTTGGCCACCACGCAGCGGATCACCCCCTTTTTCGGCTCTGAGATGCGGACCTCAATCGTCGACCCGCGCTCGGCGAAGCGGGTCGCGTTCGACAAGAGGTTTGAGAGCGCGCGTTTGAGCAGCGCTGCGTCGATCGATCCCGCGGCATCTCCCACTACGCTGGCCCTCACCTGGGCATCCTGGAGAGCCGCGTCGTGGAATTCGACCACATCTCGGGCGACCTCCGCCACGTTCTTGACGAACTGCCGACGCGCTTCAGCGCCATTGTGGGCCCTCGACATGAACAGCATGTCATTGACGATGCTCGACAGGCGCTGGATCTCCTCCAGGTTCGAGCCAATCACCTCCTGCAGCGCTGCCACATCGCGAGGACGTCGGAGCGCCATTTCGCATTCACCGATCAGGTTGGTCAGGGGGGTCCGCAGTTCGTGGGCCACGTCGGCATTGAAGGATTCAAGCTGCCTGTGAGCGGCGCTCACGCGTTCCAACAGTGCGTTGAACTGCTGCACAAGAGGCTGGAGTTCCTGAACTTGTGCCGAGCCGTCGAGAGGCTGCACCAGGCTCTGCGCAACGCGCTGCTGGATCTGGCCCGACAGGTGGCTGACCGGGGTGAGTGCAGAACGAACCAGGATGAAACCTCCTGCGGACACCAGCACCGAGCCGATCAACGCGGACGCCAACAGCGTCCATGCCAACCGGTTGAGCACCACGCCATCGGCCGTGGTGTCGACCTCCATGTCGATGCGAGCCAATCCTTCCGGACTGTGCGGCCATGGCATCTCGAAAGATGTCTGAACCTGATCAGGGGCGACGAGCGGAGTCGCCGAACTCTCATAGATCGTTCCCGCCGGCATGGCCTTCAAAACCACACGAAGGTCCGGTCGCCCTTGGAAGAAGTCATCCATCTTGTGGCGCAGTGCGTCGGTGGTACCGCTTTTCGATGCCTCTGCAACGAGGTGTCGAATCACCTGTTCCTTCTGGGCAAGGTCGTCTCTCTGGCGCGACGCCAAGCTGAGGCTGGTCGCGAGATAGACCCCCAGGCACACCGCGCCGAGACCGGCCAATGTCTGCGCCGCGAACCACCAGGACAAACGATGTCCCAGCGACTTTGGCTGGGCGAAGCTCATTCCTCTGTCCTCGCCTCAAGCACGTAGCCCATGCCGCGTACGGTGTGCAGCAGCTTGCGTTCGAATGGATCGTCGATCTTGCTGCGAAGTCGTCTCACTGCCACTTCGACGACGTTGGTGCCGCCGTCGAAGTTCATGTCCCAGACCTGCTCCGTCAGCAAGGTGCGGGAGAGCACTTCTCCCTGCCGGCGCAGCAGCAGAGAGAGCAGGTTGAACTCCTTGGCCGTCAGATCGATGCGACGACCGCTCCGCTGAGCTTTGCGACGGGCCAGATCGAGTTCCAGATCCTCGAGTCGCAGGGTCATCGACGCCTGCGTGTCCCGGACGGACGGTCCTCTTCGCAGCAACGCATGCACCCGGGCGAGAAGCTCAGAGAATGCGAAGGGCTTGATGAGGTAGTCATCAGCCCCGCTCTCCAGACCTCGAACGCGGTCCTGGACCTGGTCACGCGCCGTCAACATCAGAACGGGCACCGACTTCACCTTGCGCAGCGCGGAGAGGACGGCGAAGCCGTCCAAGCCGGGCAGCATCACGTCGAGCAGCACCACGTCGTAGTCCGCCTCCAGCGCGAGATGAAGCCCGTCGATGCCCGTGTGCGCGACGTCGACGACGAACCCGCTCTCGGACAGTCCCTTGGAGACGTACTGTCCGATCTTTGCCTCGTCATCGATGAGCAGCACTCGCATGGGGTCTCCTCGGGTTCAGGGTCTCGTCGACCCCACATTTCAGTTTTGTCATCTGCATGGTGGGCAGCTGTTGGGGCCACCTTCTTAAAGTTCATCTGTGGCGCAAACGTTGCGTCACAAGAGCAGCGGCAACGCGCTCCGTTCCACACCTACTGACTGGAGATAAAGATGAATTCGAAGCACGTTCTCAACCTCGCTGCCTGCGCCGCCCTCCTCGCTTCCGGCACAGCCTTCGCGGCCAGCGAAACCTATCTCAACGGCAAGTCCATCTACGGCCAGCCGGCCCGCGAGGCGGTGAGTGCCAAGTTGGTCGACGTCGGCCAGGCGGGCAAGCTGACCGTCCGTTGTGGCGAGACCGTCACGTTCATCAACGGCGACAAGAAGTTCTCTTGGAAGTTCGACGTCGCGAGCCACCGCGCGGTGGAACTGGCCAAGATCGCCCCCGCCGATTTCGGGGGCAAGCTGGCGACGGTCTACGTCCACCCGAATGAATCGGAGCGCGGCCGTTCCTGAGTCATGAAAATGGGAGTTGCGCGCAGCGCGCGTGCACCTCATTTCGGCGTGCTATCCTTTGATGGGCGCCGATCCCCGAACATCTCACTCTCGATGTGGTCGCAAAGCACATGCCCTAAGAGGGCATGTCCTTGCTGGATCGTCGGCGTGTGAGTCGACGGCATGGACAGGAGGTGATCGCACAGTCCAGCTAGCGCGCCCCCTCCCAGCCCCGTGAAGCCAGCGGTGGTAAGTCCGTTGGAGCGCGCGAACTCGGCGGCCAGCAAGACGTTCTTGCTGTTGCCCGAGGTCGATATGCCGACGAACACATCGCCGGGCCGCCCCAAAGCCTCGAGTTGGCGAAGGAAAATCTGTTCGTAGCCAAAGTCGTTGCCAATGGCGGTAATGGCCGACGTGTCCGTGGTGAGGGCGATGCCGGCGAGCGCCGGCCGGTTGAAGCTGAAGCGCCCCACCAACTCGGCGGCCCAATGCTGGGCGTCCGCGGCGCTCCCTCCGTTGCCTGCGAACAGAACTCTCCCGCCACCGCGCAACGCCCTCACACACGATGCGCCCAGGGCTTGCATCTGCCGGAGGATCTCGCGATCCGTCCGCAATTGCTCGACGAGTCGGCTGACTTCGTCGGCGCTCTGTTGAAGCAGTTTCTCCATGAGGGTCTCCTCGATGTGACGACGCGGGCCGCCGCGCATGGTCCTGACCGCGCAATCCTCACCCGGACGGTGAGGTGGTGCGGCCAAGAGCTTCTGCACAGTCTCGACCGGGATTGACGTAGACGGCCTCTGCGACACGGAATGAACCATTGGGCGCTGGTGCAGCGAACTTGGTCAAATGACCAGAGCGGATGTAGCGAATAACGACCCAGACATCGTCTGCTGCGGCTGCCGGGCGCCTGCACTGGGGCAAACGCTCTCGCTGGACATCGGCCCAAGAGAGGATTGCATCAACCTCCCCCTTTCGCCAGCCGTCACGAAAGTCGTAGCGTCCCTCGTACACAGCGGCGCAGCCGGACAGCAGGGCCACGACAGAACATGCCGTCAAGGCGCCGAGTCTTCTCAGCACCGTCACGCCACGGCCTCCGGCCGCACGTCGGGAGTCGGTGTCGCCGCTTCTGCGGGAAAGGCAAGTAGCCGCAACGCGTTTGCAACGACGATGAGGGTCGAGCCTTCGTGAAAAAGAACGGCAGTCCCGATGTTCAAGCCAAAGATCGTGGCGGGAATCAGCACCGCGACGACGCCCAGACTGACCCACAGGTTCTGCTTGATCACTCGGCTCGCGCGCCTGGAGAGACCGACGGCAAACGGCAGCTGCCCCAGGTCGTCGCCCATCAGCGCCACGTCGGCGGTTTCAAGCGCGACATCGGACCCCGCGGCCCCCATCGCGATGCCCACGGTGGCGTTGGCCATCGCCGGAGCGTCGTTGACCCCATCTCCCACCATCGCGACCTTGCCGTTCGCCTGGCGCAATTCCTTGATGGCGGTGACTTTGGCATCCGGCATCAGGTCGCCGCGCGCTTCCGTCAGGCCGACCGTCTTTGCGACCGCGTTCGCGACCTGCTGGTTGTCCCCGGAGATCATGATCAGGCGCTCGATCCCGAGCGCCCGCAACTTGCCGACCACCTGGGTCGCAACGGGTCGGGGGGTGTCCATCACGGCGAGCACCCCAAGGAATCTGTCGCCACGACGCACGATCATCGTGGTCCGACCCGACGCGACGAGCCGCTTGTTCGCCTCTTCCACATCTGCGGGCATCCTCGCGCCCGCCAGCTCGGAGAACAGGACTGGCTTGCCGATGTGGACTTCGTCCGAATCGACACGTGCGCTCACCCCGCGCCCCGTGACGCTGCTCACGTCGGTTGCCGTCAGGGCGGAGAACCCCGCGGGGAGCCGGTCGCGCGCCCCCTGCACGATGGCAGAGGCCAGCGGATGGTCACTGTGTTCTTCCACCGCGAGCCCCACGCGAAGGAGCTCCTCTTCCGTGGCATCTTGCGCGGGCACGGCGTCAGTCAACTTGGGTTTCCCCTCGGTGAGCGTCCCCGTCTTGTCGAATGCGATTGCAGTCAGTGTGCCCAGGTTTTCCAATGCGGCACCGCCCTTAACCAGCACGCCTCCTCGCGCAGCACGCGCAATGCCGCTCAGCACGGCGCTGGGCACCGAGATCGCCAGGGCGCATGGGCTGGCTGCCACGAGGACGGCCATCGCGCGATAGAAGCTTTGGGAGAATGTCTCGTCGACGACCAGGAAGGCGAGCAGCAGCACCGCGACGATGCCGAGAACAACGGGGACGAAGATGCGCTCGAACCGCTCGGTCAACTGCTGAGTCGGTGAGCGCTCGGCCTGCGCTTCGGCCACCATCTGAACCACACGCGCCATCGTCGACTGGCTGGCCTTGCGAGCCACTACCACCTCCATGGCACCGCTTCCGTTGATGGTTCCGGCGAACACCCGGTGCTCGGGTGGCAACTTGTCGAAGGCGCTCAAGGCCGCCTGCGAATCCTTGACTGGTTGCTTGTCCACCGGAACGCTCTCGCCGGTGACCGGTGCCTGGTTCACACTGGAGGTCCCCTTGACCACGGCCCCGTCCGCCGGCAATCGCTCGTTGGGTTTGACGATCACCACGTCGCCCAACACCAACTCTCCTACCGGGATTTCACGGGTGGACCCATCACGACGGACGAGAGCCGTCTCCGGTGCAAGCTTCGCGAGTGCCTCAATGGCACGCCGAGCCCGCCCCATCGCGTAGTGCTCCAGCGAATGTCCCAGGCTGAACAAAAAGAGCAGCAGCGCGCCTTCCGCCCACTGTCCCAGCGCGGCAGCCCCGATCGCCGCCACGAGCATCAGGGTGTCGATTTCGAATCGGCGCTGCCGAAGGTTGTCCAGCGCCTCCTTGGTGGTGAAGAAGCCGCCGAAGAGATAGGCGACCACGAAGCAGGCGACGGGAACCCACCCGGGCAGCGACGCCCATCGTTCGAGCGCCCAGCCCACACCCAGAGCCACACCGGCCAGGATCGCGAAGGCGAGCTCTGACTGCTCACCGAACGGCCCGCCGTGCGAATGCGCCTCCTCCGACTTGGAACTCGCCTCGTCGTGGCCGTGTGCTTCGGACCCGGCGCCGTGCTCGTGCTTCATGAAGAGTTCCTCGCTTTCGGGGTTGGGACTTCGATGGGCGGGCCGAGCTGCTTACTTCAACGTGAACTTGGCCGTCACTGCAGGCTTGTTCGGCAGCGTGATGGTGGCCACGGCCTTCGTCCCTGCCGCGACCTTAAACGATCCTTTTGCCTCGAACTTGTCGCCCGCTGGCGCCAGCGTCGTCTCCGACTTGTCCGCGGCGGTCAGCAACATCACTTTCGCCGTGGCACCCTTGAGGTCAACCGCTTTGCCGTGGTCGCTCACATAAAGTGCCAAACCGTCCGGCTTGGCCACCAGTTCGTAGTTGACGTCCTTGACCACCGCAACGACGCCACCAAATCGCGCCTTGTCCTCATGGGCATGCGCGGCGCCCTTCTTGTCGCCGTGATCGTGGTCCTTGTGATCGTCGGCGGCAAAGGTGGGTGCGGACAGAACAGCCATCACAGCGATGGCGGCGAGAGATTTCAGTGCGTTGTGCTTCATGGTTATGACCTCGTTGAGTTGATTACAGACCTGTGGAGTAGGGACCGGCGCTTGAAGACATCTCGCGCCGGTCCGTGGCGGGCTACGTGAGTCGGGGTGCTTCGCTCGGAGTCACGCCGGTCGCGGAGGGAGGTTCATCGAAGACCTCCTCTTCCTCATCGCGCCGATGAATCAGCCGGTAGAGCAGCGGCAGCACCAGCAGCGTCAGTGCCGTCGACGACAAGATGCCACCGATCACCACCGTTGCCAGCGGCCGTTGCACCTCCGCGCCCGTGCCGGTGGCCAGGGCCATCGGCACGAAGCCCAACGACGCGACCAGCGCCGTCATCAGCACCGGCCTCAACCGGGTCAAAGCACCTTCGTGGATCGCTCGGTCCAGCGGCAAGCCCTGCTCCCGCAGGTTGCGGATGAACGAGATCATCACCAGCCCGTTGAGCACGGCCACGCC
>Ga0247823_10001415_pt1 | contig 19973 bp, 20 predicted proteins | sample 13C_PalmiticAcid_2_FD_192426 | JGI IMG/M metagenome (GOLD analysis project Ga0247823, IMG submission 192426) | Soil microbial communities from agricultural site in Penn Yan, New York, United States - 13C_PalmiticAcid_Day30 | ecosystem: Environmental > Terrestrial > Soil > Agricultural land... | reverse complement strand
CCTCGATGTAGTCCTTGAAGGTCTTGTAGGGCGAGTCGGCCTTGACGGTGAGGCCGAAGGTGTAGCCCGAGACGCCGATGATGTAGGTGAAGTCGGTCAGCGGGTCCCAGTTGGTCTTCTGCATGTGGGGCATGCGCAGCAGGCCGAGCGGGAACTGGGCGATGGTGTAGCCGTCGGGCTTGGCGGTCTGCGCCATGGTGCTCGGGCCCAGGGTGCCGCCGGCGCCGGGGCGGTTCTCGATCACGATGGGCTGCCCCAGGTGCTTGCTCGCGATCTCGGCCAGCGCGCGCAGGTGGCGGTCGGTCGAGCCACCGGCGGGCCAGGGAATGATCATGGTCACCGGGCGGTTCGGGTACGCGCCCGACTGCGCCTGCGCGAGGCCGAACGGGGCCAGGCCCGCGCTCGCGGCGGTGGCGAGCAGCAGCGCACGGCGGCGCTTCGAGGGGATCGAGTGGTGTTGCATGCGTTGTCTCCTTCTGTGGTGATGCCGGGTGGGCGGTTGCTCAGGAGGGATGGGGTGTCTGTGCGTCGCGCGCGGCCTGCTGTTCCTGCAGTTCGCGCCACATCACCTTGCCGCTGCCCGAGCGGGGCAGCGTTTCCACGAATTCCACGATGCGCGGGCTCTTGTAGGCGGCCATGTGGCCGTGCGCCCAGTCGATCACGTCCTGCTCGCTGACCCGGCCGCGCTGGTCGGGCCGCAGCACCACCAGGGCCTTGACGGTCTCGCCACGGCGCGCGTCGCGCACGCCGATCACGCAGGCCTCCTGGATCGCCGGGTGGTGGTACATGAGCGCCTCCACCTCGGCTGGCCAGACCTTGAAGCCGCTCGCGTTGATCATGCGCTTGAGCCGGTCGGTCATGAAGAAGTAGCCCTCTTCGTCGACATGGCCGAGATCGCCGGTGCGCAGGAAGCGCTGGCCGTCGAGGTCGATGAAGGCTTCGCTCGTGGCCTGCGGGTTGCGCCAGTAGCCCTGCATGAGTTGCGGCCCGTGCACCACGATCTCGCCGGTGCGGCCGGCGGGCAGCTCGGCCAGGGTCTCGGGGTCGAGCACGCGCGCGTCCACGTCGAACACCGGCAGGCCCAGGCACTGCGGCTTGGGCCGGTGCACCGGGTTGATGTGGGTGGCGGCCATGGTCTCCGACATGCCGTAGCCTTCGATGTAGTGCTGCCCGGTGAGCGCCTTGAGGCGCGCGGCCACCGCGTCGGGCATGGCGGCACCGCCGCCGCGCACGCAGGCCAGGCTGGTCAGGTCGAAGTGGTCGAGCTGCGGGTGCGCGAGGAAGTCGATCACCATGGTGGAGATGGCCTGCCACATGGTCACGCGGTAGCGCTGCATGCAGATCGCGGCCGCCTCGCGGTCCCAGCGCGAGAGCACCACCAGGGTCGCGCCCGCATACAGCGGGCCGTTGAGGCTGCCCGAAAGACCGGTGACGTGGAAGAAGGGCAGCACCGAGAGGCAGACCGCGTCCTGCGAGGTGCCGAACCAGCGCACGCCGCCGACCAGGGTGCTCATCACGCTGCGGTGGGTGTGCATGCAGCCCTTGGGCAGGCCGGTGGTGCCCGAGGTGTAGGGCATGGCGCAGAGGTCGTCGGGCCCGGTGGTCAGTGGCCCGGGCGTGCGGGCGGCGGCCACCACCTCGGCCCAGGCCACGAGGCCGGGGCCCTCGAGGGGCGCGCGCGGCGCGGCCACGAAGTCCGGCACGCGCAGGTCGGTGGGCTCGCGCAGGTGGTCGCTGTAGGTGGCCACCACGAGGTGGCGCAGGCCTTCGCCTTCGGTGGTGAGCAGCGGGCGCAACTGCGGCAGCAGGTCCTGCGCCACGAAGGCCACCTGCGCGCCGCTGTCGCTGAGGCAATGGCGCAGCTCTTCCACGCGGTTCATCGGATTCACCGGCACCACCACCGCGTTGGCGCGCAGGATGCCGTAGAAGGCCAGGGCCCACTGCGGGCTGTTCTGCATGCACAGCAGCACGCGGTCGCCCGGCTTCACGCCGCACACCTGTTGCAGATGCCCGGCGATGTGCTTGGCCTCGCGCAGGCACTGCGCGTAGCTCAGCGGCGTGTCGTAGAAGACGATGAAGGGCTTGTCGGGAAACCGCGCGGCCGACACCGCCAGGTTGTGGAAGAGGTTGGTTTGCGGCAGGGTGAGCCGCCGAGGCTGGCCGGGTGGCCAGTGGGCCGTTGGCGAGGGCATGGTGGTCGTTCCGCTAAGCGGAAAACAAGAAGGTAGAAATCAATATACGGTTCGCCTTCACGCCCTGTAAATGCCACTCAGGGAAATCGAGCATCGGCCATCCGACGAAAGAGATCCAGAATTCCGATGCGCGGAATATGGGATGGGCTGTATTCCGGTCTGCAGAAAAAGGAGACCTCCATGGGGCGCCAGCGCCACACACCATCCCCCCTGCTGGCCGACGCCGATCCGGCCGAGGACCGCCGCTTCGTCACCGCGCTGGCGCGCGGGCTCACGCTGCTGCGCTGCTTCGGGCCGTCCGACCGCTGGCTCGCGCACCAGGAACTCGCGCGCCGCACCGGGCTGCCGCAGGCCACGGTCTCGCGGCTGGCGTTCACGCTGACCAGCCTGGGCTACCTGCGGCACCGCGCGGCCACCGGCGAGTACGCGCTCAGCCCGGCGGTGCTCTCGCTGGGCTTCAGCGTGTTGTCCAACTTCCAGGTCGGGCGCATCGCGCGGCCGTTCATGGAAACACTGGCCGAGCACACGCAGGCCGCGATCTCGCTGGGCGTGCGGCACGGCACCTCGGTGGTCTATGTGGCGCATTGCCGCAGCACGGCGCGCCTCATCCTCGGGCTGGACGTGGGCACGCGCCTGCCCTTCGCCGAGACCGCGATGGGCCGCGCCATCTGGTGCGCCACGCCGCCGGGCATGCGGGCCCTGATCGCCGGGCGCCTGCAGGCGGAAAGCGCCGCCCTGTGGCCGGCGCGCGAAGCCGGCCTGCGGCGCGCCGAGGCCGACAGCGCCGGGCGCGGTTACGTGACGTCCGAATCGGAGTGGGAGAGCGAGATCGCCGCCGTGGGCGTGGGCATCGACCTGGGCGATGGCCGCGAACCGCTGGCGCTCACCGTGGGCGGGCCGGCCTCGCGCCTGCAGGGCGCCTTGCTGCACGAGAATTTCGGGCCCGCGCTGGTGCGCACGGGCCGTGAGATCGTGGCAGCGATCCAGGCCGCGGCCTGGGAGGACTGAGCACCATGAAAAACGCCACCGCGAGGGTGGCGTTTTTTTCGTGACCGGGGTCGGTCAGTTCACGAGCTGGGCGAGCTCGCCCTTGGCGTACTTGGCAGCGACGACCTGCAGGGTCTCGCCCTTGATCTTGCTGCCCTGGCCTTCGCAGCCGAACTCCAGGTAGCGGGCCTTGCAGACCTGCTTGGCGGCTTCGCGCGCGGGCTTGAGCCACTCGCGGGCGTCGAACTTGTCGGGGTTCTCGGCCAGGAACTTGCGCACCGCGCCGGTCATGGCCAGGCGGATGTCGGTGTCGATGTTGATCTTGCGCACGCCGTGCTTGATGGCTTCCTGGATTTCCTCGACCGGCACGCCGTAGGTCTCCTTCATCTTGCCGCCGTACTGGTTGATGATGGCCAGCAGCTCGGCCGGCACGGAGGACGAGCCGTGCATCACCAGGTGGGTGTTGGGGATGCGCTTGTGGATTTCCTTGACGCGGCTGATGGCCAGGATGTCGCCGGTGGGCTTGCGGCTGAACTTGTAGGCGCCGTGGCTGGTGCCGATGGCGATGGCCAGGGCGTCGAGCTGGGTGGCCTTGACGAACACGGCGGCTTCTTCGGGGTCGGTCAGCATCTGGCTGTGGTCCAGCTTGCCTTCGGCGCCGATGCCGTCTTCTTCACCGGCTTCGCCGGTTTCCAGGTTGCCCAGGCAGCCGAGCTCACCTTCGACCGTGACGCCGACCTTGTGCGCCATGTCCACCACCTTGCGGGTCACGTCCACGTTGTAGTCGAACGAGGCCGGGGTCTTGCCGTCTTCCATCAGCGAGCCGTCCATCATCACCGACCCGAAGCCCAGGTTGATCGCGCCTTCGCAGATCTTGGGCGAGGTGCCGTGGTCCTGGTGCATCACCAGGGGGATGTGCGGGTAGGCCTCCATCGCGGCCTGGATCAGGTGCTTGATGAAGGGTTCGCCGGCGTATTTGCGGGCCCCGGCGCTGGCTTGCAGGATCACCGGCGCGCCGACTTCGTCGGCTGCGGCCATCACGGCCTGCACCTGTTCGAGGTTGTTGACGTTGAAAGCCGGAATGCCGTAGCCGTTGGCGGCGGCGTGGTCGAGCAGTTCGCGCATGGAAACGAGCGCCATGAGATTCCCCTTAATCAGTTGGTAACCGTGGTGTAACCCGGCATTTTAACTTTCGACCTGTTGGCCCGTTGTGATGGCTTTGTGTCATTTCACACGGCCTTAATGTGCGCGGGACAGACTGGGGCGAACTTCGGACACCCCATGACCCGCCTCGATACCCTGCTGTTTCTCTGGATCAACGCCACGGCCGACACGCCGGCCTGGCTGCTGGCGCTGGCGCGCTGGATCTCCACCGACCTGCCCGCCCTGGCCGTGGTGGCCCTGGTGCCGCTGCTGCTGTTCGGCCCGGCCGCGCGCCGGCAGTTCCTGGGCGTGTGCCTGGCCATGGTGCTGGCCTGGCTGGCGGTGCGCGGCATCCGCGAGACGGTGCACGTGGCCCGCCCCTTCGAGCTGGGCCTGGGCCGGCAATGGCTCGCCCACGCGGCCACGGCGAGCTTTCCCAGCTTCCATGCGGCGGTGGCGGGGGCCTGGGCGGTGGCGCTCGCGTTCTTTGCGTCCCGGCACCCGCGCCGCTGGCTGATCGCGGCCGGTGCGGTGGCGCTGGCGATCGCCTGGAGCCGGGTGTTCCTGGGCCTGCACTTCGTGTCGGACATCGCCGTGGGCCTGCTGCTGGGGGCGGCCAGTGCCTTGACGGCCCGGCAGGGCTTCGCGTGGCTGGATCGCCGCCGTCGTCGCCTGCTGCCGACGAGCGTCCCGCAGGCGGTCGCCGACACCGCATTGGGCAGCGTGTCGCAGGCGCTGGATACCAATCGTCACAAAACCGGGGGAACCGGGGCGGTGTGAACGGGAGTCCTTCTGGGATGTGCCCAACCCAGAAGAAAGGATTCTCCATGCCATGCCGCCCCCTGATCGGGACCCTGACCGCCGTTTCGGCCCTGCTGTTGCCCACCTTCTCGCAGGCCCAGGTCACGCTCAAACCGGACGGCCAATGGCGCTACCTGTTGACCGCCGGTGCCAACATCTCGTCGGGCAACAACAACGCCGGCACGCTGAACCTCGCGGCGGAGGGCGCCCGCGAGACCGACGGCGACAAATGGACCTGGGCCGCCAAGGCCGACCGGGCACGCAGTTCGGGCGTGGACACCACCGAGCGCTACGGCGCGCGCACCCAGTACAACCGCGATTTCTCGGTGGACTGGTTCGGCTTCGGTTCCGGCGAGCTGTTGCGCGACCGCCTGGCCAACATCGCCGGGCGGTACTCGGTGGCCAGCGGCGTGGGCCGGCACGTGTGGCAGGAGGAGCGGGGCTTCTTCGACGTGTCGGTCGGTCTGGGCTACACCTACGACCGCTACATCCGGTCCACCGACGTGGCGGGTGCCATGCGCGACCGGTACGGCCGCCTGGAGCTGGTGCTGGCGGAGGAGTCCAGCCACAAGCTCACCGAGACCACCAGCCTGCGCCAGAAATTCGCGCTCTACCCCGACCTGCGCGATTCGGGCAAATTCCGCGCCGTGTTCGACACCGGCCTGACCGTGGCGATGACCGAAGCGATCAACCTGTCGGCCGGCCTGAGCTACCGCTACGACAGCGACCCCGGGACCAACCTCAAGAAGGCCGACACGATGTTCGTGACCGGCGTGTCGCTGCGCTTCGATTGAAGACCCACAAGCCAGGCTGCCGCCGGCGCGAGCACGTCTCATCCAGGGCACACGAGGATCCGGCTTTGCCGGTCCCAGGGTGCGCCCCCCTTGAGGGGGGACGCGCGCAGCGCGGCGGGGGGTGCTCGTTCAAGCTGCTCTGCAGATCTTGAGCGTGTTGGTGCCGCCGGGCTGGCCCATGGGCTCGCCCACGGTGATGGCGTAGACGTCGCCGGTCTGCACGATGCCGCGCTTCTTCAGGTGCGCCTCGGCGTCCAGCAGGGCGGAGTCGCGGTCGGTGCTGTTGTCCATCAGCAGCGGGCGCACGTTGCGGTAGAGCGTCATGCGGCGCTGGGTGGAGAGGTTGGGCGTCATGGCGTAGATCGGCATGCGCACGTTGTGCCGGCTCATCCACAGCGCGGTGGAGCCCGAGTCGGTCAGCGCCACGATGGCCTTGGCGCCGAGGTGGTGGGCGGTGAACAGCGCGCCCATGGCGATGGACTGGTCGATTCGCTTGAAGGTCTTGCCCTGGAAATCGGCCGACAGCTCGCGGTACTCGGCCTTCTCGGCTTCCGAGCAGATGTTGGCCATCTCCATCACGGTTTCCAGCGGGAAGCGGCCGGCGGCGGTCTCGGCGCTGAGCATCACCGCGTCGGTGCCGTCGAGCACCGCGTTGGCCACGTCGCTCACCTCGGCGCGCGTGGGCACCGGGTTGACGATCATGCTCTCCATCATCTGCGTGGCGGTGATCACCACCTTGTCCATCTCGCGCGCCAGGCGGATCATGTGCTTCTGCAGGCCGGGCACCGCCGCGTTGCCCACTTCCACCGCGAGGTCGCCGCGCGCGACCATGATGCCGTCGGACACCTTGAGGATCGCGGCCAGCTCGGGGATCGCCTCGGCGCGCTCGATCTTGGCGATCAGCGCGGGCTTGTGGGCCAGGGCGGCGCCCGCCACGTTGCAGAGCTGGCGGGCCAGCTCCATGTCGGTCGCGTTCTTGGGGAAGCTCACCGCCACGTAGTCGGCCTTCAGGCCCATGGCGGTCTTGATGTCGTCCATGTCCTTGGCGGTCAGCGCGGGCGCGGTCAGGCCGCCGCCCTGCTTGTTGATGCCCTTGTTGTTGGACAGCTCGCCACCGAGCTTGACGGTGGTGTGCACCGCCGGGCCGACCACCTTGTTGATGGTGAGCACGATCAGGCCGTCGTTGAGCAGCAAGGTGTCGCCGGCCTTCACGTCGCGCGGCAGTTCCTTGTAGTCCAGGCCCACACCCTCGATGTCGCCGAGCTCGGTGCGCGAGGCATCGAGCACGAAGGGCATGCCCGGCTCGAGCATGACCTTGCCCTGGGCGAACTTGCCGACGCGGATCTTGGGGCCCTGCAGGTCGGCCATGATGCCGACCTCGCGGCCCGCGCGCTGGGCCGCCGCGCGCACCAGTTCGGCGCGGTCGATGTGGTCCTGGGCGGTGCCGTGGGAGAAATTGAGCCGGACCACGTTGACGCCGGCGCGGATCATCCGCTCGAGCAGGTCGGGGTCGCTCGATGCAGGACCCAGGGTGGCAACGATCTTGGTGGCGCGCATGGACATGAAAGCTGTCTCCAGGAAGGCCGCAATGGCCGGGTTGTAATTTGGTTTCAATTATCTGTGAAACCAGTTACGACCTGGTTACAGACCGCCGCCTGTCGCTTTTGTAGGACAAGTCCGACACCCCGAGCCGCCATTGTCCGGTTGGGGTGGGCGCCCATCGTCCCTAGAGTGGACACATGCGGGAAGGACGCTCTCCGGAACGCCGACGCCAGCCATTCAGGGAGAACCTCATGCACTTGCCCGCACCTGCCATCGTGGGTTATCTCGCGACCCTTGCGATCGCCGTGTCTGCGGCGGCGGTTCATCCCTGGTTCGATGTCGAGGCGCACTTCGTGCGGGCCGTGTCGGGCATGAACATCGCCGTGTCGGCCATGACGGCCACGCTCACGCCCTGATCCCTGCCGCGTCAGCGCCCCGCGCCGGCGAAGACGTTGACCGCCGTGGCCAGCACGATCAGGTTGAAGGCGAACGACAGCAGCGCGTGCACCAGTGTGAGGTGCCGCATGGCGCGGCTGCGGATGCTGACGTCGGACACCTGCGAGGTCATGCCGATCACGGCGCTGTAGTACAGCAGATCGAGGTAGTCCGGGTCCTTGCCGTCCGGAAAGCCCAACCCCCGGGTCGGCGTGTCGTCCTGCGCACCCTGGCTGCGGTAATAGACCCGCGCGTAGTGCAGCGTGAACACGCACTGGATCAGCAGCCAGGCGCCCGCCAGCGAGAGCGCCATGAGACCGAGGTTGGACGCGCGCTGCCAGCCTTGCAGGGCCTGGGTGGCCTGCACGTTCATCGCCACCGCCACCAGGCTGGCACAGGCCGCGAGGGTGACCAGCACGAACAGCATCACGGCGCCCGGGTCCTCGCGCCGCGCGCGGTGCCGCGTCGCGGTCGCGTCCAGGCGGGCCGCGAGGTGCCAGACCAGGCCGACGTAGGTGGTGCAGTACACGATCCAGGCCATCAGCCAGGGCGCGGGGGTCGGCAACGGCGTCCAGGCGGCGCCGGCCAGGCCGGCCAGCACGGCGGGCAACAGGGCCACGGCCTGCCGTTGCCAGGCCGTGAGGTGGGTCAGGCGGTGTGCGCCGGGCATGGGGCGCTCAGGCCGGGTCGGCGGTTTCCACGGGCTGGGCCGGCAGTTCGGCTTCGACCCGCGTGCCCTGGTGCATGGCGCTTTGGACATTCAGCTGGCCACTGTGCGACTCCACCCGCACCCGCATGCCCAGCAGGCCGTGGTGGCCGGCCGGCACGCTGTCGATGTCGAAGCCCTTGCCGTCGTCGCACACGGTGACGCGCACCATGTCCGCCGCCTGCAGCAGCTCCACCGACACGCGGCGGGCATGGGCGTACTTCTGCACGTTGGTCAGCGACTCCTGCACCAGCCGGTACACGGTCAGCTCGGCGTCCTTGCCCAGCTGGACCGGTGAGAACTGCGTGTCCACCGCGATGCCCATGCGGCTGGCCGCGTCCTGGCAGAGCATGTCCAGCGCGGGGATCAGCCCCAGCTGGTCCAGCGACGAGGGCCGCAGGTGCTCGATGATGCGGCGCTTCACCGCGATGCCTTCGGTGAGGCGTTGCTCGATGCTCGCCAGCCGCTCCAGCGCAGGCGCCGGTAGCGCGGGCACGCGGCGCAGGCGCGCGATGTCCAGCTTCATGGCAGTGAGCAGGCCACCCATCTCGTCGTGCAGTTCGCGCGCCACCCGACCACGCTCGTCTTCCCGGGCGTTCACGTGGTGGCCGGCGAGGTTGCGCAGCGCGGTGGTGCGCAGGGCCACCTGGGTCGCCAGCCGCTGGTGTTCCTCGGCCTGGCGCCGGTCGCTCTCGCGCAACTGGCGCATGAACAGGATCAGCGCCACCCAGGCCACCAGCACCAGCAGGTGGATCGCCAGGCGGTTGATCATCATGGCGTCGAACAGCGACACGCGGGCGGTCTTCTGGATCGCGGCGGCGCGCTCGAGCACGAACTCGAACTCCTGGCGCAGCTCGGCGTACCGCAGGCGGCCCTGGTCGCTCACGGCCAGGGTCTGGGCGTCGGTGCGCCGGCCCTGCTCGATCATGCTGACCCACTGGTTCAGGGTGGCCGTGCGTTCCTCGATGCGCCTGCGCACGTCCGACACCGACACCGTGCGCTTGGGGTCCAGCTCTTCCAGCCGCTTGAACGCGTCCTGCTGCACGCCCTCCATCTCGTTGATGGCTTCGCGGTAGTTGGCCAGGTCGGCCTGCTGGGCGCTGAGCATGAAGGCGCGCACCGCGACCTCGGCGTCGGTGAGCGCCTGCAGGGTGCGGGCAGCCTGCTGGCGCGCGTCGCTCAGGGTGATGCCCTGCATCAGCGTGGAGCGCGAATGCTGGTAGCTGGCTTCGTTGACCACGACCATGATCAGCGCCAGGGCGAGGATGATGGGCATCCCGAAGCGGTTGCGCGCGACACGCTCGATCGAGGATTTGATCATCATGGCGGGGTTGTAGCACGTGGTTGGCGGGTGTCCAGAGGGCGCTGCTGCATGGGCAGGCGCGCCTGGATGCGGGTGCCCGAGCCCGGCACCGAATGCACGTTGAACTGCCCGCCCAGCGACTCGATGCGGTGGCGCAGGTTCTTGAGCCCGCTGGCCGAGGTGGTGCCCGACCGGTCGGCGAAGCCCCGGCCGTTGTCCTGCACTTCCACCAGAGCGTGCACGCCTTCCTGCGTCAGTCGCAGCGACACCTGCGTGGCGCTGGCGTGCCGCTCGATGTTCGAGAGCGCGCCTTGCACCACGGCGAACAGGGCCTGCTCGGCCGGCACGTTGAGCGTCACGGGCATGAAGGCGAGATCGATGCTCACGCCCGTCTGGCGCTCGAATTCGGTGGCGCGCTGTTCGAGCGCGGCCTGCAGGCCCAGGTTGTGCAGGGCCGATGGCATCAGTTCTTCCATCATGCGCCGTTTCATGCCGATGCCCTCATCCAGCGACGCACTCAGGTGTCGCAGGCGTTCGGTCACTTCCGGGTCGTTGGTGTGAAGCGCGTGGCGCAGCCGCGTGAGGTCGAGTTTGGCGGTGGTGAGCAGGGCGCCCAGGTCGTCGTGCAGCGCGCGCGCCAGGCCGCTGCGCTCGCCGTCGCGCATCTCCTGCAGGCCCAGGTTGAGCTGGGCCAGTTCGTCCGTGCGCAGCCGCACCTGGCTTTCCAGCGAATCGCGCTCGGTCTGCAGGTGGCGGGCATGTTCGGTCTGGCTGTTCTGCAGGGCCGCGTTCTTGCGCAGGAAGAACACGAAGGCCAGCAGGCTCAGCAGCGCCAGCGCGTACATGCCGATGCGGCCAGCCGCCAGGGTCCGGTAGATGGATGCGCGTTCGAGGGCCAGGCGGCGCTCTTCCGTGACCAGCAGGACATCGGCCACACGGCGCACGCCTTCCATCTTTTCGCGCCCGATGTCGGTCAGCATGAGGCCCTGCCAGGCCGCGTGGGAGCCGGCGTTGTACAGGGAGATGGTCTCGGTGACTTCGGAGGTCTTTTCCTGTGCCCGCTGCTGCAGGCTGTCCACGAGCCGCAGCATGTCGGCATCGTTTCGGTAATGCTCGCGCAGGCGGCTGATGGCGTGGGCGATGTCGGTTTCGGCGGCTTGGTAGGGATCCAGGTACTGGGGGCGCCCGGTCAGCAGGTAGCCGCGTTGCGCGGTCTCCATGTCCAGCAGCCGGCGCATCACGGTCTGGATGGCGGTGCGGGCGGTGTCGCGCGCGCCCAGCCCCCCCATGGCGTCGACGGCACGGCGGTAGGTCCACTCCGAACCGGCCAGCACCCCCAAAGCCAACAGCACCGCCAGCGCAATCGCCAGCGGGGTTCGCCACGGCGCGCGGCGCCTCGGGAGTGGTGGGGGCATCGCGGGGTTGAACCGTTCCTATTGAAGCCCGCCGGGGGCGGTGGCCGAACCGTCGGCAATGTGTTCGCAGTAGGCGATCAGGTCCTCCAGCTCGCAGGACTTGTCGAACACGCGGTCGGCCCCGAGCAGGGCGCAGCGCTTGCGGATGTCGGGGGTGGCGTAGTTGGTCAGCACCACCCGGCGCGCCGGCACGTTGGACTCCTGCGCCGCCTTCAACACCCCCAGACCGGATCCGGTGACCAGGAAGATGTCGATGATCATGAGATCGAAGCGGTCGCCCTGGCTCAGCCATTGCACCGCTGTTTCTTCGTCGCGGGCGTGCCCGACCACTTCCACATTGGCCAGCTCTTCCAGCGTGGACACCAGGTTCTCATAAATGACCTTGTTGTCCTCGACGATGTAGGTTCTGAGCGGCGACATGGGGCAGGCAGGTGTGAGCGTTCCAAAGAAGTCCGGCGCGAGGGGGAGGGCAGACCCGCTGGGATCGCGCTCAGACGACGCCATCATGCCGCGTCCGAGCGCTTCCAGGCTCTCCAGGTCGCTGATTTTCATGTAGGTGGATTCCTACACGGCGCGGCCGTTCAGCCAGGTCAGCGGACCACGATGTCGTTCTTGACGGATTTCACCCCGTTCACGTCGCGCGCCAGGCGCTCGGCCATGCTCTTTTCGCCGGCGGACTTGGCAAAGCCCGAGAGCTGCACGGTGCCCTTGAGCGTTTCGACGTTGATGGAGGTGGCGGCCACGGTCGGGTCCTTGGCGTACGCGGCCTTCACCCGGGTGGTGATGGTGGCGTCATCGACATAGGAGCCGACGGTCTGTTGGTCTCGGGCCACGGCGCAGCCGGTCACTTGAACGACGGCGGTGGCGGCGGCGATGGCCAGAAGGGTGTGGGACAGTTTCATGACATTCTCCTCAGTTGGGGTTCTTGGAACAACCGGCGATCCCGTGTTTCGGGACTCGCCGGCTGTGTGTGGTGGTCATTCAAAGCAGGGACAAGGGAGGCAGGGCGATCAGCCCTTGGCCTCGACGGTCAGGCGGTTTTCCACCTTCACCACACCTTCGACGGCCGCGGCCAGCACGGTGGCGCGGTCGCGGGCGGCGGGGTCGGGGGCGGTGCCCTTGAGTTCCACATGGCCATTGGTGGTGTCCACGTCGATCTTCAGGGCGCTCAGTTGCGAGTCGCCGGCCAGTGCCGCATTCACCTTGGCGGTGATGGCCACGTCGGCCGCGCCGATGGCGATCTTGTCGGCGGCTTCATTGCCGGCGGCCTTGATGTCCTGCGCGGCGTTGTTGGCGTCGGTGCGCAGCTCGGCGCTGGCCGCCTGCGTCTGTTCCACCGTGTTGTCCATGCGCTGGCCCACGGTTTCGTCTTCCTTCTGGCCGCAGGCCACGATCAGGCTGGTGGCCATGGCAGCAGCGGCGAGCGCGGCGAGTCGGGTATTGCGTTTCATCATGATGTGTGCTCCTTGATGAGGTCAGTGCGGTTTGCGGGCGTTCGGGTCTTCGAACCAGTCGTCGCTGACGCGGCGTTCCCAGTCCGCCACCTGACGTTCTGCTTCGTCCTTGGCCACGCCGTAGCGCTCCTGGATCTTCCCGGTGAGCTGTTCGCGGCGGCCGGCGACGACGTCAAAGTCATCGTCAGTGAGCTTGCCCCACTGCTCGACCATCTTGCCCTTGACTTGTTTCCAGTTGCCTTCGATGCGATCCCAGTTCATGGCGACTCCTTGTGGTTGGGTTGCAAGTACCGGTCAGAAGACCGTGGATTGACTGTAGGAAATCGGCCGCGCGCCGGATGTCGGGCGGCGGGCCGAGCCGGTGTAGGACTTCGCCGATGCGCAGGGAAGGGTTGTAGGAGCCGTCTGACTGCCCTCTGTCGGCGGGCCTGTTAAATTGCTTGCGCCCCCCAAGAGCACAAGCAAGCACAAGGACACCATGATCAAAGTCGGAATCGTTGATGACCACGCCATCGTGCGCTCGGGCCTGCGCCAGTTCCTGAGCGAGCACGTGGACCTGAAGGTCACGGGCGAGGCCAACAATGGCCGGGAGGCCCTCGATCTCGCGCGCGGCGGTGAAGTGGATGTGCTGCTGATGGACATTTCCATGCCCGACCACAGCGGTGTGGACGCACTGCAGGCCATCAAGGCGCGCTTCCCCGACCTGCCGGTGCTCATCCTCAGCGGCTTCCCCGAAGCCCAGTACGCGACCACCCTGCTGCGGTACGGCGCCAGCGGCTACCTGAACAAGGACTGCGCGCCCGACGACATCGTCACCGCTATCCGCACGGTCGCGCGCGGGCGGCGCTACATCAGCCCGGCGGTGGCCGAGCTGCTGGCCGACAACGCGGCGGGCGACGCCGAGCGCCCGCCCCATGAGCTGCTGTCCGAGCGCGAGCTGCAGGTGTTCCTGCGCCTGGCCAAGGGCGAGACCATCGGCAACATGGCCGAGTCGATGTTCCTGAGCATCAAGACGGTGAGCACCTACCGCACGCGCGTGCTGGAAAAGCTCAAGCTCACGAGCAACAGCGACCTCACCTACTACGCCTTGAAGAACGGCCTGATCCAGTAGGTCGGGCGGCGATCTGTCGGTGCCGTCCTACGCCCGGATGGCATCGGGGCTTGCAGCCTTTCCCACCTGGCGCCCCTACAGTGGAGCCATCACAGCGGAGGTCGTTGTGAACCCACCAAAGGGCCGGACCACCGGCCCCGCACACACAGGAGCCTGACATGCTGCACTACGCCGTGGTTTTCTTCGTCATCGCCCTGATTGCCGCCGTCCTGGGCTTTGGCGGCATCGCCGCCAGCGCGGCCGGCATCGCCAAGCTGCTCTTCGTGATCTTCCTGGTGATGGCGCTCGTCTCGATCGTGGTCGGCCTCATCCGCAAGCGCTGACGACCGGTCCCGTTGAGGACGGCGTCGAGGCCCCGACCGGTGTTTGCCGGCCGGGGCCTCGACTTTTGTGGGGTCAGCGTGCGGTGCTCACGCGCCAGACGGCATTGCCGGCGTCGTCGGCCACCAGCAAGCCGCCACGCCGGTCGATCACCACGCCGACCGGCCGGCCCCGGGCCTTGCCGTCCGCGCTCAGGAACCCGGTCAGCACATCGACCGGCATGCCGGCGGGCCGGCCTGCGGCGAAGGGCACGAAGATCACCTTGTAGCCGCTGTGCGGCTCGCGGTTCCACGAGCCGTGCTGGCCGATGAACATGCCTTCGCCCGCGAACGGCGCAGGCAGTGCGCTGCCCGCCGATGAGGCCAGGCCGAGCGAGGCGGTGTGCGGGCCCAGGGCGTAGTCCGGCGCGATCGCCGTGGCCACGAGCGCGGGTTGCGGCGGGCGCACCCGGGCGTCCACATGCTGTCCGTAGTAGCTGTAGGGCCAGCCGAAGAAACCGCCGTCGCGCACCGAGCTGAGGTAGTCGGGCACCAGGTCGCTGCCGAGTTCGTCGCGCTCGTTGACCACCGTCCACAGCGTGCGGCCCGAGGCGTCCCAGGCCATGCCCACGGGGTTGCGCAGGCCGGTGGCGAAGAGGCGGTGCGCCCCCGTGGCCACCTCCACCTGCCAGATCGCGGCGCGGCCTTCTTCGGCCGCCATGCCGCGCTCGCCCACGTTGCTGTTGGAGCCCACGCTCACGTACAGCCGCTGCCCGTCCGGGCTGGCCAGCAGGTTCTTGGTCCAGTGGTGGTTGATGCCGGCCGGCAGGTCCACCAGCCGGGTGCCGGCGGCGGCTATGGTGGTGTCGCCCGCGCGGTACGGAAAGCTCAGCACCGCGTCGGCGTTCGCCACGAACAGGCGATCGCCCACCAGCGCCATGCCGAAGGGCGAGTGCAGGCCGCTGAGCAGCACCGAGCGGAACTCGGCCACCCCGTCGCCGTCGGCATCGCGCAGCAGGGTGATGCGGTTCGCGCTCGGCACGGCTGCGCCGGCGCGCTTCATGAACAGGCCGGTCACCCAGGCCTTGAAGCCACCCCCGCTGCCCTCGGGCTTGGGCGGCGCGGCGGACTCCGCCACCAGCACGTCGCCGTTGGGCAGCACCAGCAGCCAGCGCGGGTGCGCCAGGCCGTGCGCGAAGGCGGTCACGCGGGTGCCTGGCGCCGGCGTGGGTGCCGCGCCCTCGGGCCAGCCGACGACGGGCGCGACATTCACCGTGGGGATCAGGGTCTTGTTCGGCGCCGGCAGGGTCGGGTTCGGGCCTGTGCCCTCGGCCACGCTGTGGCGGGCTGGCTCGGCGCAGGCGCCGAGCGCCAGCAGCGCGGCCAGGCCCACGGCGGTGCGGGTGTGCCGGCGCAGCGGCAGAAGGCGATGGGTCCAGGGCATGGTGAATCCTCGTTCGCGTGAGGACTTCCACCGTAGGACCTGCCGCGAGGCCGGTCTGTTCGCCAGCGCACGCGCCCGTCTAACGCGCGCGGGCGTCTTCGCGCCACAGGGGCCGCAAGGCCCACAGCCCCAGCGCGGGCCCGACGGCCAGCCACGGCAGCAGCGCGCCCAACGACACCCGTTCGGCCAGCGAAACGAACAGCAGGATGCTGGCGATGGAGATCGCAAAGCCGATGCTGTTGGTGAGCGTGAGCACGCTGCCCACGGCCTGGGGCGGCGCGTTGCGCGCGGTCAGGGTGGAGAACTGCGGTGAGTCGCCCGCGACCGTGATGCCCCAGAGCAGCAGCCAGCCGTAGAAAAAGGCGGCCGGTGCGTCCAGCGCCCAGGGGGTGGCCAGGCAGCAGGCCCCGCTGAGCGCCAGCTGGGTGCCGGCGACGCGGGCACTGCCCCAGCGCGGGGCCAGCCAGCCCCCGCCCGCGCAGCCGATGGCGCCCGCGCCCAGCACCCCGAAGGCGGCCCACGACAGCTCGGTCCCCTGCAGCCGCGTGGCCAGCACCAGCGGCACCAACACCCACATCGTGTACAGCTCCCACATGTGGCCGAAGTAACCCAGCACCGAGCTGCGCACGCGCGCGTCCGTCCAGAGCGTGGCCAGGGCGCGCCACTGCAGCGTGGCGGCGCGCCGGGGGGCGCCGGGCGGGTCGGCGGTGCCGAAGAACAGCAGCAGGCCACCGCCGGCGGCCAGCGCGGCCACGCCGAGCATGAGCGTGGGCCAGGGCAGGGCGCCGCTGAGCGCGCGCAGCGCATGGGCGCTGGCCGAGCCCAGCACCAGTGCGCCGATGAGCAGGCCGAGCGCGCCGCCCAGGCCGCGCGTGTACCACTGCGCGGCGATCTTCATGCCCACGGGGTAGATGCCCGCCAGGAAAAAACCGGTGGCGAAACGCCAGGCCAGCAGCGCCGTCTGGTCGCGCACCATCCACCAGGCGCCCACGGTGCAGGCCGCGCCGGCCAGAGAACACAGCAGAAACACGAGGCGCGGTGCGAACCGATCGGCAATCGCCAGCAGCGCGAACACCAGCGTGCCGGCGATGAAGCCGAACTGCAGCGCCGAGGTGAGCGTGCCCAGCGTGCCGACGGGCCAGCCCAGTTCGCGCTGCAGGTCGGGCATGACGGCATTGACCGCGAACCAGAGCGAGGTGCCCAGGAACTGGGCGAGCACCAGCACCGGCAGGATGTGGCGCGGGGCAGGGCGGTCCATGCCGGCCTCAGCGACGCAACTGCGTGAAGGCCTCGAATTCCCAGCTGCGCATGGCCAGCACCAGCGTGTAGCCCTCGCGGTCCTTGTCGTTGAGTTTCTGGTCGGTCTGGTGCTGCTGCGCGAAGTCCTGCGCCACGCGCTGCAGGCGTTCCAGGAAGCCCGGCGCCAGTGTGCGGCTGACCGAGCCGTGCACCAGCATCACGCCTTCGCCGATGCCGTCGAAGCCGCCGGCGAAGTAGTCGAGCAGGGCGTGCTCGCGGAAGTAGTTCATCACCGGGCCGTGCGGGCGCCAGCGGAAGGTCTTGGCGAGCTTGAGGCGGTAGCGGTTGAGCGGGCGCAGCTCGATGATGCCGATGCGGTCGAGCTGCACCAGGTACTTCACGCACTCGGCCTCGCTCAGCCGGTACTGCGAGGTCATCTGCTCCAGGGTCCACTGGCTGAGCACGCAGATGGCCACCAGCAGCAGCTTCTTGTCGGCCACCACCGCGCGCTCCTGCTCCTGCGTCATCTCGCGCAGCAGCGGCTGGGTGTCGGCCACGCGCCGCGCGAGTTCCGCGAAGTCCAGCTTGAGCGCCCGGCAGATCTCGTCCACGCGCGAGAGCGACATGTCGCCCCCCGCCAGCATGCGCTTGACGCTGGACTCCGCCATGCCGATGGCCTGCGCCAGATCGGCGTAGGTCATCTGCGCGGCCTTCAGCTCCTTTTTCAGCGCGAGAACGAGGTCGGCGGTGGTGCTCATGGCGTGTCCGGTATCGGTAGGCGGTACTTGCGGTCGGGTGTGGATCGACTGTATCGGAAGGCGATGCCTCTGTGGGGGTCTCACGCCAGACACTGCGGCGCATCTCAACCCCAGGAGTGTTCGACATGGTGTTTTTCACCGCTTCCCCGGATTCGACAGCGCCTCGCCATGCCAGGGTGGGCGCCCTGTTCATGGGTTTCTGGCTGATGGCCTGGCTGTTCGGCCCGTTCCTGGCGTCCGCCGTGGGGGTGGACCTCAACCTGCATGGCCACGCCCCACTCCATGAGCACGGTCACCCGTTCGTCGATGCGCGGACGCAATGGGGCGTGCCCAACGCCATGGACGTGCTGAGCAACCTGCCGCTGGCCCTGGCGGGGCTCTGCGGCCTGTGGGTCCTGCTTCGCCACCGGGTGGCTGCCGAGGCCCGGCCTGCGCTGGGCCTCTTCTTTGCCGGTTTGCTGCTGGCTGCCCTGGGCTCGGCGTGGTACCACTGGGCGCCCGATGCGGTCGGCCTGGCGTTGGACCGGGCGGGCATGGCGGTCACGTTCGCTGGCGCTCTGGCGCTCGCCCTGGGCGAGCGGGTCGGCCTGCGGTCCGCGGCGATGGTGTGGCGCGCCGTGCTGCCGATGGCGCTGGTCTCGGCGGTCTTGCCATTGACGCAGGACAACCCGTGGCCCTGGGTCGTGGTCCAGTTCGGTGGCATGGTCTGGCTGGCCGTGGCCGCCCTGCAGCCGCCCCGGCCCGGCGCCCTGGGCGTGCGGCTGGGGATGCTGATCGCCATTTATGCGCTGGCCAAGCTCTTCGAACTGGGCGATGAGGCCGTGTTCCAGGCGACCGGCCAGACGGTGTCGGGCCACAGCCTCAAACATGCCGTGGCGGCACTGGCTGCCTGGCCGGTGCTCGACGCCTTGCGGCAGAATCCGCGGGCGAAGGGCGGCAGCGCTGCGCCCCTGGTCCAATGAATACAACGCATCTGGAGGAGACCCGCATGAGCCACCCCGCCGTCACGTCCACCGTGGCCGACGCCCCGCACGCCCCGGCCCATGAAGGCGGCCAGTTCGCCCTGCTGGGGCAGCGCCGCTTCGCTCCGTTTTTCTGGACCCAGTTCCTGGGTGCGGCGAACGACAACCTCTTCAAGTTCGCCTTCACCGTGCTGGTGACCTACCAGCTGCAGGTGGCCTGGCTGCCGCCCACGCTGGCGGGGCTGGTGATCGGGGCCTTGTTCATCCTGCCCTTCCTGCTGTTCTCGGCCACCAGCGGCCAGCTGGCCGACAAGCACGACAAGAAGACGCTGATCGTGTTCGTCAAGCGGCTGGAGGTGCTCATCATGGCCCTGGCCGCGTTCGCCTTCTTCACCACGAACATCGTGCTGCTGCTGGCCTGCACCTTCCTCATGGGCCTGCACTCCACGCTGTTCGGGCCGGTGAAGTTCGCCTACCTGCCGCACCACCTGGGCGAGCGCGAGCTCACCGGCGGCAACGGCATGGTGGAGATGGGCACCTTCGTGGCCATCCTGCTGGGCAACCTGGCCGGCGGGCTGATCATCGCGGTGCCCGAGATCGGCGCGCACCACGTCGGCTTCAGCTGCGTGGCCCTGGCGGTCCTCGGCCGGGTGACGGCGCAGTACGTGCCCGCCACGCCGGCCACCGACCCGGGCCTGAAGATCAACTGGAACCCCTTCACCGAGACCTGGCGCAACCTGAAGCTGGCGCACGGCAACACGGTGGTGTTCCGCTCGGTGCTGGGCATCAGCTGGATGTGGTTCTTCGGCGCCGTTTTCCTGAGCCAGTTCCCCAGCTTCGCCAAGGAGGTGCTGCACGGCAACGAGCAGGTGGCCTCGCTGCTGCTCATCGTGTTCTCGGTCGGCATCGGCACCGGCTCGCTGCTGTGCGAGGTGCTCTCGCGCCGGCATGTGGAGATCGGCCTCGTCCCGCTGGGCGCCATCGGCATGAGCGTGTTCGCCATCGACCTGTACTTCGCCTCGCGCGGCCTGCCGCCGGTGGCCAGTCAGGGCGTGGCCGAGTTCATGGCGGTGCCGGCCCACTGGCGCGTGCTGGCCGACCTGACCCTGCTCAGCCTGTTCGCCGGCCTGTACAGCGTGCCCATGTACGCACTGATCCAGATGCGCAGCCAGGCCACGCACCGCGCGCGCATCATCGCGGCCAACAACATCCTCAACGCGCTGTTCATGATCGCCAGCGCGCTCATCGCCGGCGCCCTGCTGGGCGCGGGCTTCACGATCCCGCAGATGTTCCTGCTGGTGGGCCTGGCCAACGCGGTGGTGGCGTTCTACATCTTCATGCTGGTGCCCGAGTACCTGCTGCGCTTCGTGGCCTGGGTGGCCTCGCGC
>Ga0247823_10001414_pt1 | contig 19991 bp, 35 predicted proteins | sample 13C_PalmiticAcid_2_FD_192426 | JGI IMG/M metagenome (GOLD analysis project Ga0247823, IMG submission 192426) | Soil microbial communities from agricultural site in Penn Yan, New York, United States - 13C_PalmiticAcid_Day30 | ecosystem: Environmental > Terrestrial > Soil > Agricultural land... | reverse complement strand
TCGTCGAGCCCGCGCAACCCGGCACCGCGGGCGCCACCGGCGCGACGGGTCCGGTCGGGCAGTCCGGCCGCGACGGGCGGGACGGTGTCACCCCGCCGTGCATGGCCGAACCGGATCGGTGCCGCGGCCCGGTCGGCGCAGCGGGCGCGGCCGGTGCTGACGGCAAGGACGGCGCCAACGGAGCCGATGGGCAGAGCGGCCAGTCCCCGCCGTGCCTCGCCGAACCCGGGCAATGCCGCGGCACCGACGGCCGCAACGGCGCCGACGGGGCGAATGGTGAAGACGGCCAGCCGCCGGCGGGCTGGACCACCAGCTACCCGGACGGCACCAGCGAGACCTGTGCTCGAGCGGATCCGTTCGATCCGGGCAGCCCGCGTTACGAGTGCACCCGCTCGGCGCCACCGAGCACCGACCCACCGCTCCCGATCCCTGGAGGTAGCTGATGGACCCCACTCTCACGACCGTGCTGATCTGCATCGCCGTGGCGCTCGTCGCGTCGGCGATCATCGTCGGCCGCCGCCCCGCTCAGGTGATCCTTGCCGCGCTCGGCCTGGCGCTCGCCGCCGTCGTCGCGCTCGTCACCCTCCTGATCACGAAGGGAGCCTGACCATGGACGCCACAGGAGTGCTGCGCGGCGTCGATGTCTCGCACCACCAGGAAGGCCTGGACGTCGGTCGCCTGCCGGTCGACTTCGTCATCGCTCGCACCGGTCAGGCTGCGGGCGGGAAGTACGGGACGACGCGGGACCGCGCGTACGCCAAGCACAAGGTCAACGCCTTGAGGGCGGGCAAGCTGTTCTGTTCGTACTTCTACCTCGGCAACGCGATCAGCGCTGCGGCGAACGTGGCGCTGCACGCGAGTATCGAGCCTGACCGCGGTGTCCCGGTGATGGTCGACTGGGAGGACGGCTCCGGCGACGGTGGCTTCCTGCGCGCGGTGGTCGCCGAGTTCGGCAAGGCCGGGTACCGGGTCGTGCTCACGTACGCACCGAAGTGGTACTGGCAGAAGGTCGGCAGCCCGAAGCTCGACGGGCTGCCGCCGCTGGTGTCGTCGCGCTACCCGGACAACAACCCCGGCGGCTACGCCACCCAGTACGCCAAATGCCCGGAGTCCTACTGGAGCGGCTACGGCGGCAACGCGGTCGGCGTTCTCCAGTTCTCCTCCAGCGGCCGCCTCGACCCCTACCCCGGCAACAACCTCGATCTCCTCGCATTCCGAGGAACCCGACCCCAATTTGCCGCCGTGCTCGGCGGCCAGACCCAGGAGGACGAGATGTTCACGCCCGACGACTTCAAGGCCCTCATGTGGGGCAACGACTTCGACGACAACGGCAAGGGCTTCAAGCGCAACTTCGCTGCCTACATCAAGGACATCGGCGGTCAGGTCAACGGCCTCACGATCGCGCTGCAGGCGCAGACCAAGCTGATCGTCGACAACGAGCTGAACGACATCACGCCTGCGAACCTCGCGGCCGCGCTTGAAGGGCTGCTTGTCGCGAAGATCGGCCCGGTCGTGCGCCAGGAGGTCGCCGACGCGCTCGACGACGACAACGCCGAGCAGGCCGACGCCATCGCGGACCGCGTGCTCGCGAAGGTCGCCGACAAGCTGAAGGCCGATGCCTCATGAACGGGCTCGGTGACCGTCTGGTGTCGTGGCTCCGCACCGTCGTCCCTGGCGTGTGGGCTCTCGGGATCGCGTGGCTGGCCGGGCTCGGCCTGCCGGACAGCGTGACGACCGCGGTGAACGGGCTCGGCCATATGGTGCTGATCCCGGCGGCGCTCGCGGTGGTGTACCCGCTGCTGCGCGCTGTTGAGGCGAAGCTCCCGCCGTGGCTGACTCGCGTGCTGCTCGGCTCGAACCAGCCGCCGAGCTACGGCGTGGCCAGCGACGGGACATCGGTGGTGACGAGCCTGCCGCCGGGTGGCCCGCCGGTGCGGGGTGGCCCGGTCGACTGACCCCGGGTTGTCACGACCGAACGGGCCTCGCTCCCACCGGCATGGGGGCGTGGCCCGTTCGCACGCTACTTGTTGTCGTCCTCGTCGGTTCGTCGTCGAGTCGGCGGGTCTGGATCATCGATATCGCCGGTGTTCCACCACCTCATCATGGGCGGCACCTCCTTTCCTCAGATGTCTGGAAAGACGAGGGCCCCGGCGACGTACCGCCGGGGCCCTGCCTCCGTGCCCGCCGTTGCGCAACGAGGCACGGTCTGGTCCGCCCGCCGAGCGGGGGGCCGATCCTCAGGAGAGGGCAGAAGGCGAGGTTCGGGCTCGGCGGGCGGAGATGGACGCCTGGTCGACGCGCCGTTGCGGGGGCCGTCGCGCCGGCCAGGCAGCTTTAGGCGGACGGAATCACGAGCCCACCCGCGGTGACCCGGTGGCCCGGCACGATCAATTTCCGCTCATCCCGGCGCATGAACCGGCGGTACTCGACCCGCTCGATCCCGGCCTGGATGGTTTCGAACGACGGTCGCTTGTCACCGTTGAGGATCACGGTGAGACTCTTCGCCGTGACGGGCTGCCGCTCCACCGCGACATCGAGATCGATGCCCAGGTCGATCAGCTCTAGACCCCAGTCGTCGTGGTCTTCGGCCTGCTCCCACGGCAGGATCAGGTAGCGGCCGAGCGTCAGCTTCCCGAGGACAGCACGGTGATCGCGGATGAACTTGATCGGTTCCACTAGCCCATCACCTTTTCTGCGTCGGGGTCTGCCGTGTGTGCGGGTAGCGGGGCCAGGCAGATGCACCACTCGCATGGGCGCGCCCCTTCAAGGTGGGTGCTTGCGCTGTCCGCCGCGCCGCGAGGGGCGTCGGCGAACCGCGAGTCCTGGCACCACAGGTCGATGCGTTGCACACGCAGCTTCGGCTCGTACGCCCAGTGGATGCGCTGGTCGGATCCGCGGACCGGTACGTACAGCGCCCCGGCTTGCCTGACCCTCTGCCCGTCGTCGAGGACCACGGCAGTGGCCGGCGGGTACGGGCTGTAGTAGGCCACGACCATCGTCATCGCCTCCAGATCAGCGGGCATCGGACGATCCGGTCGCGGCGCCGCAACGAGCTGCACGCGGTGCAGGCTTGGGCGCGCGCGGGAGCGTCGGCGCGCATCAGCAGCTGCGGCTGCTTCGCCGGGGCCGATGCGCTCTCTTGGCACCGCGGGATGAGCCAGATGATCTCGTCGTCAGCGAGATCGTTCTTGAGGAAGTCGTGGATGACCCCGCCGCTGATCCGGTCCGCGCAGTACCGCGGCTCGTAGTCGGCATCGGTCATCGCGAGCACGGCCGCCGTCACCGTCCGCCTTCAGCCCGCTGAAGGTCCATCGCGGAAAGGTCGAACGACAGTGCTAGCTCGGAGAGGAGATCGGCGGTCAGAACCGTAGTCGGCCCGTCGCCGATGCCGAGGACACGCTGCCATCTGCCGACGTGGTTCTTCGTCAGGCCGACGACCACGTCGACGGATCCGCCGAGCGGGTCCAGTGCGTGGTGTACGCGTTCACTTCGCCATCCCCGAATTGTCACGGGGACGAAGCTAAGAGTGATCAACCGCCGTTTGTGTTCTAGAAGTACACAAACGGCCCTCGTCACCCGGTTGGGGCAAGCCCCATTCGCCACGCCAGATACCGGATGTCCCGGCCGTCGGCGTCGTTCTGATGAGCGTTGCGCAGCTGGTTACGAACGGCTTCTCTCGCGAGCGCGTTGTTCCGGAGCTGCTGCACAGCGAGCCCGTCCGCGCGCTTGAACGCCTCGATCCCGGCACGCCTGGTCTTCCGCTCCGGGATCAGGCCGCGGCCCATCTCGGTCCAGAACGCAACCTGCCTGCTCACACTGATGGGCGACACATCGAGTCCGCGCGCGGTCTCGGCGACCTTCGGCCCGTCGCCCAGCTCCACGCCGATCGACACCTTCCAGATCCCGACGTTCGTCCGGCCGAACACCATCATCGACAGAGGCCACGGCGACACGTCCGGCTCAATCAACTCAGCGATCGTGCCCGCCTCATCGAGGTGCATCCGCGCCGTATCCGCTTGCCCTTGAGCGGCGGCAGCGATCGACGCGGTCAGGTGCGCCATACCGAAGACCTCCGGCCGCTCGCGCGGCGCTGTGTCGGCGACCTTCACCGCAAGCTCATACTGCCGAGGCCGGTCCGTTCCGGAGAGCGTTTGTGCCCGCACCCAGTCGACCGCCGCCACCCACTGCGGATCACCCAGCTCAGCGGCCGCGGCGTGCATCCGCTCAATCGAGACGATCGGCAAGCCCGCGTTGCCAAGCCGCCCAGTCAGCGACGTGGCCACGTCGTAGGCCTGGATCAGGTGCACGAGCGCGTCGCGACGATGCGGACCGCGCGCGGCCAGGAAGAGCAGCTCCTTCAGCAGCCGCGGGAGGAGCTCAACCTCCTTGGCGTACCGGCACGCCGGGCGCAGCTCCAGGTGCAGGTGGACCGACTCGGCGGCGATCTCTTCCCAGGGTCGTGGCTCGATGTCAGGTATCTCGCCGATCCGGTAGCCCAACAGCACGTCGCTCAGCGCGTTCAGCCCGCCCTGCGCAGCCGCGGTTTCCGGATCCGTCGACGAGTGCGGCTGCTTCGTCAGGTCGGTCGGCGAGACACGCAGAGCGTACGAGATAGCTTCCAGCTTCTGGCGGTTGTTCACGACCTTGGCGCCGCGCTCGATCGCCGCCCAGTAGCCGTAGCTGATACCAGCCAGGTCGGCAGCCGTTCGGACGGTCAGCTTTCGCCAACTGCGGAGCTCAAGGATTCGGTTGCCGAACTCGTTTTCGTTCAAATCGTCGGTCATCAAAGACCACCCTCATTCGCGGAGTCGACCTCTTCCGCGTGCCCCCGGTGGCCAAACCGGGGGCGGCACTCCGCGAAAGAGATGCAGCACCAGCCTACCGGCCAGCACCCGCACAGCAGAACGCCCCGGCACCGACAGGCACCGGGGCGACACAGCGAGTCAGAGATTCCCTACTTCGTCAGGTCGACGTCGCACGTCACCGACTCCCAAGTCGGCGCGTTCACCACATCCGCCGGACCACCACCCGTGATCATCGTCTGCGGTGCCACCGTCGGCGCTGACCCCGCCCGCTCCACCAGCACCGCGCCGGCCATCGTGTGCACGCTGCACCGCGGCTCCGCGCCGGACGACGTGACGGTGACGCGCACGCTGTCGGCGGCGGTCACGGTGACCTGGTCGGCGCCGTCGGCTGCCCTGAGCTGGATCACCTCGTCACCGTCGACGATGACGCTCCCGCCGAGGTTCCCGATGATCGATACCTGCACCTGCTGCGGAGGCCGCGCGTCGCTGCTGGTGACCAGGACGGCGGTGACGACCGCGGCGGCGGCCACGATGGCAGCGGCGGCGGAGAAGGCGATGACGCGTCGGCTCATGGTTGCCCTATTCGCGTGGATCAAGCGGGTTGTTACGGCTCGCGGGGGAGTCGCTCGTAGTTCATCCAGGTGCCGATGAGCGACGCCCACCAGCCGAGCAGCACACCGACGGACGGGAGGACGACACCGGGGTCGTGCATGCCGCGGTCGAGGATCGCGACCGGGACGACGAGGAGCAGCACGACCGTGAAGAACACGAACGGCATCGCCCACGCCCGGTAGACCGCGAGCTGACGCTTCGGTGTGCGCCGGCGGGTCACCACTTTCCACCGCCGATGACGATCACGACCACGACCGCCGCGACACCGAGCGCGACCAGGAACGCGAGCTCGGCGACCTGGCGCCGGTTCATCGGTGGTCCTCGAGGAGGAAGCCGTCGGCGTCGACGGGGTCGGCGTCGGTGGCGGCGAAGACCGGCTCGCCGGCCGGGTCGTTGTGGCGGATGAACCAGGCGCTCGCGTGCCGCGGCCGACACCAGCACGAGATGGTCATGGTGTGGAAGCGGCGGTCGAGTGCGTGCGGCGGGGTGGCGATGAGGTCGGCGGCACGGTCGACGGTGAGGTCGAGCCGGGACGCGAGGACTTCGATCCGCCGGCGCCGGTCGGTGCCGAGCGGGGGCGCGCCGTCGGCGAGGAGTTCGGCGAGCGCGAGGGCGAGCTGCGTGTCGGCGGGGCCGAGGAGCTGGTCGGGCAGGTAGGAGACGCGCCACCGTTCCGGGCGGCCGTGGTGGCGGGCGGCCTGGACGCGGCGGGCGGTGTGCGGGGTTCGGTAGGTGGTGCGGCGGACGGTGGTCGCTGGGATGGCAGTGGTCATCGGGTGCTCCCGGGTAGGGGAGCGGGTGACCGTCTGCCTCTCGGCGATGGGCCCGCTGGCTATGGTTGCCAGAAGGCCCAGGTCGGAGACCTAGCCGGATAGGGTCATCTAAGGCTAGGTGTCTTTCGAGAAACCTTCTTAGATGTACCATAACCCGATGGACCTCACCGGGCTAGAGGCGGCCGCTTACGAGCTGCATCTCGCGGACGTCGAAGCCGCCGCATACGAGCGGGTATCGAAGGACGACAGCGGGGTTGAACGGTCTCCCGAGGAGCAGCACGACGGGCACATGGAGACGTGCGAACGGTTCGGCTGGAAGCTGAACCCGAAGGCCGTCTATCGCGAAGTCGGCTCGGCATCCAAGCATCAGCGGAAGGCCCGCGAGAGGTTTGACCTGTTGCTCGACGACATCGGCTCGGGCCGATTCACGGCGAAGGTCTTGATGCTTTACGCGGTCAACCGCGGCTCGCGCCAGACCGAAGAGTGGCTTGCGCTGATCAACCTGTGCGCGAAGCACGGCATCGTGTTCTGGGTCACTGTGTACGACAGAATCGTCGATCCGAGGAAGCCACGCGACCGGAAGCAGCTCATTGACGACGCCTCGAAGGGTGAACTGGACGTCGCGGAAATGAGCCAGAACATCCGCCGCACCACGAAGGCGTCGGCGAAGAAGGGGATGCCGCACGGTCGGATCCCGTTCGGGTACCGGCGGATCTACGACGAGCGGACCAAGAAGTTCATCCGCCAGGAGTTGCACCCAGACGAGGCGCCGATCGTGCAGGAGATGTACCGCAGGGTGGAGAAGGGGCACCACTTGAAGGGGATCGCGCGGGACCTCAATGCCCGCGGCCTGAAGCGACGTGGCGGCGGCGACTGGGTCCCGCAGAACATTCCGCTTATCTTGCTGAAGGAGACCTACCTCGGTCTCCGCGTGCACGACCCCGAACGGAAGTCGGCGTACAAGCCGCTGACGCCTGACGCCGCGGTGACGGACGCCGTCTGGCCAGAGTTGATCGACAAGCCCACGTGGCTCGCGGTGAAGCGGATTCTGCGCGACCCGTCCCGGAATGTGAACCCAAGGCCTGGCGCGGTGATCCACCTGCTGTCTGGGATCGTCGCGTGCGCCGAGTGCGGCGAGCCGCTGCGCGTCAACCTCAAGCAGGGGAAGTACTGGCGGTACGTGTGCATCAAGACGGGCTGCGTGTCGATCGACAAGTTCGCCCTCGAGGAGTACGCCGCGAAGTTGATCCAGGACTACCTCGAAACCCTCGACGAGCACCTCCTGGTCGACGACGAGGCAAATGCCGATCTCGTCGAGGTCGTCGGCAAGCTGGCTGAAGCGCGCAGGGAGTACGACGAGGTAACGGCGGCGGCGCGTGCGCGCAGGGACGCGGGGAAGAAGCGGTCTGCGTTCGCGACTGAACGCGCCATGGAGTTGGAGGACGAGATCGAGGCGCTGGAAGCGCAGGAGTCGGCTCTGCGAACGCCGAGCGCGTTGTCCGGGTTGATCACTCCGGGCGCCGGCGTGCGGCGCGAGTGGGCGGGCGTGGCGTTCTCGACGAAGCGCGAGATCGCGAAGATCGTTTTCGCGCCGACCCCGAAAGGTTCGCTCGGGTTGGGGCAGCTTCGGGTCGTGCGGATCCGCCAAACGGGGCGCGGGCCGAAGGTGTTGCCGATCGATCGGACGCATTTCTACCGGCCGGAGAAGTCGAAGGTGAAGCGGCTGCGGTAGTGGGGGAAGAGGTGGGGAAAGACGGCTTTAGAAGACGCCCCCCCCCCCCGCAGTTTTACGGTTGAAGATCGAGAGTGGACATTGTCAGCGTGGCCTGGGTCTAGGGCTTCCGCTGTGCCACAGGTTTGGCCGGGGGAAGCGGCTACCTGTGTCGTTGATCAACGTCGGGCGGGACCACCCCGTTCGCCCGACGATTCCCCATTTTTACTTGGCGTCACCGTCTAACCACTCTTGAATTTCGCTGACCATCATCCTGGCGGCGAGGTTCTCTTCGCGACGGTGGTTGATCTCTGCCCGCCATGCGAGCAGCCCCAGAACGATCACGAACCCCAGGTGCAGGTTGACGAGGTGCGGCGGCCAGTCGAGCGCGACAGCGACGATCGCGTGAATGACACAGAAAAACAGTGCGACGGCCGCGATGGTGTAGAGGATGCCATGCAAGAGCTTGTGGGTCTTTGGCATGGCTACCTTCGGGGTGGTCACCTTTTGACTCCCTCCTACGTAGTAACGGGTGTTGACCCGATTGCAGGAGGACTATCGGCGGTATCCGCCCATTTGTGACCGGTATCGAACGGTTTTACTGAGCGAATCTCATGTCCACTCGACCGGCCTAGCAACTTAGTCACATTGCGGTTGCGAAGGAGTAGAGACTCGGTCTACCTGTTTCAGGTGATCTTTCGCCGCACTACGGTGCCACGCTCCACAGAGGATTAGCGCAGGTCAAGGTTAGGGTGCACTGTCCTTAGAGGACTATGCGCTCTCGTGTGATCGCTCTCCGCGCTCATAATGCGCGGCTTCCAGATAGGCGAGGCGGCCGTCGATCCCGAACCGCTGCTCGATCCGCTTCCCCTCGGCGACGATCTCGGCCGCCGTCATGGTCCGCCATCGCGCGCGTTGTTCGGGTGACCACTCAGCCAGGCTCGCGGGTGGAGGCGAGGCGCCGGCGTTGAGGATGCGGTCGAACTCGCCTTCTGGCCACTGCAGTGCGCGTTCGAGCTTGCGCCGGGTGAGCGGCGGGATGCTGGTGGGTCCGACTCGGACGCCGCGGATTCCTTCGACGGTGATGTCGCCTGCTATTTCGGCTACTTGACGCCAGCGGAGTCCGAGCTGGGTGCGTCGTTCTTCCATGCGCCTGTTGAGTTCGGCGCGCACTGCGGGATCGATGGGGTCGATCGCCATTTCTTTACCTCTCCCCCTGGGCGGAGGTTCCAAATTACCCCAGATCACTACAGATCACAACAGACCTGTGATCGATCGATCACAGTCAGACGTGTGACCGATCTGTGACACCAGATCTGGCCTAATCTGTTGTTATCTGTAGTGACTTGGCATAACTTGGCGTCATGCCCAACGGATCACCGAGCTACACGATCGACAGCGCCGAGCTGCGACGACGCCGGGAGAACGAGGGCTGGTCGTTGCGCGAGCTGGCTGACGAATGCCGCAAGACCGGTCAGCCCGTCGACGCCTCCCAGATCTCCAACTACGAGCTCGGCAAGAGCAACCCCCGGCCGCGCGCACTGAAGGCGCTGGCCAAGGCCCTCGGGTGCGAACCCGACGAGCTGAAGGAAAAGGACGACTCGCTCGCGGAGGCGTCGTGATCATCCGGGCCCTGCCGGGCGAGACCTATGAGGAGTTCTTCGCTCGTCTGCTGGCCGCGTCCGGACCGCCGACCCCCGAGGAAGCCGAACGCCTCCGGCAGCTGCTCCCGCTGCCGCGCGTCACCCCGGCCGCCGAAAAGGCGGCCTGACCCCCAAAGAAAGACGCCCGCCCCTTCGCCGTGCAGGGCTCCGGAGCGGGCTAACCAACAGAGAGGACACCTCTGATGATTGATCAGCAGGATAACGGCACCGAGACGGTGTCGCGGTTTCAGGAGCGGGAGCCGGTGATCGGCCGCCGCTGGGGTGGCGAGGACCTGGTGTCCGGCTACTTCGTCCAGTCTTGGGGCACCGACGGCGAAGCCGTACTCGTCGAGACGCTCGACGGTGAGCGGATCGCGCTCGTCGGCGACACCGTTGAGACGGTCGAGGCCGTCATGCCGGCGAATCCGATGGACACCGCCGGACGCCATCGCCAGATCGAGGCGGACGACGAGCCGACCGCGGTTCTGCCGAAGGACCTGCTGCCGCTGCCCGGCGACGATGAGCCGCGCGAGCCGGTCGAGTGGCCGACGGTCGCCGAGCTGGAGAGCCTGGAGGTCATCGACGTCGACCACGACTACCGGCCGCGGCGTAACTGGCTGGTGCTGGCGTGGTTCTCGGTCGTGGTGTTCTTCGGCGCGGTCGTGGACGAGCTGGCGGTCCGGTTCGAGAACGCCGGGCAGGACGTCATCGACCACGCGCGGGTCATCGCGAAGGTTTTCTTCGCCACGCTCTCGGCGCTGATCGTCGTGGGCGCGGGCACCTTGTGGTGGCTGTCGTGACCGCCCGCGTCGAGGTCCAGCTCGACAAGGTCGTGCCGGAGTGGATGACCCCGAACATCATGTGGTCGCCCGCGACGCGCGCGGACTACGCCGAGGTCGCGCACTGGGGCGAGGACGGCGCGGAGGCCTGCGAGTACCGGGTGCACGACGAGCCGCACCCGGCGACGATCCGGCTCACCCCGGACCCCGACCCGGACTTGGTGCACGCGGGTACCGCGCACACCGAGCAGCGCGTCGTCTGCCACTGCTGCGCGTACAAGGCCGGTCACCTCTACGAGGAGATGCGCGGCCAGTGCCGTACCTCCGGCGATGTCGGGGTCGAACTTCGTCAGCCGAACGGGGCGTGGATTTCGTGATGCGCAAGGAAAAGCTTTGTGGAGTGCGGGAGATTTTCGCCGCGCTGGACGAGGCCATGCCCGAGATCGACGACCAGCGCCGGGACTACGGGCCGCAGGGGTGCGCCGAGCGTGGCGTCCTGTTCGGGCTCGCGGTCACCGTCGCGATCGTGGCCGGCTGGAAAGGGGTGCGGCGATGACGCGCACGCAGGATCTGGCGGATCTGTTCTCGGCGCTCGCGACGCACCTTCGTGCCTACCCGCACCTGCCGACCGTGGACGTGGCCGAGCGTGGTCAGGCCGCGACCGGCTTGCAGATCTCGACGTTCCCTCACCTCGGTGAGACGGACGGCGTCGCAGCGCTGCTGCTGTGGGCGAAAACGCTGGACCGGCCGGAGATCACCATTCGGTGGCACAGCGAGACGCATCTCGTCACAACGGTCACGGTCACGTCCAGGCTCGGCGGGCAGACGGTCGAGGTGTGGGACGTCGACAACGGTGACCTCCACCGCTGGCTGACCAGCGGATCGCGCGACCGGATCGTGATCACGCTGGCGCAGCTGGCCGGGTATGTCGCGGCCGGGACCGTCGAGCACGCCGACGAGCACGCCCCGGGGACGTTTACCGCCGAGCAGCTGGCCGAGGTCGAGCACTGGTCCAAGACGCCGCTCCCGGATGAGAACACCCCGGCGGTGACGTCGTGACGGGCCCGGTGTTCGTGGGCGAGTTCGAGCCTGGCTCGGCGGAATGGCAGGCCGCGCGGCGGCACGGGATCGGTGGTAGCGAGATCGCCGCCGTGCTCGGCCTGTCGCCGTTCGAGTCCCGCTTCTCCCTGTGGCACAGGAAGATCGGGCTCGCCGCCCCGGTGCAGCAGAACGACGTCATGTACTGGGGCAACCGGCTCGAAGCGGTCGTCCGCGACGAGTTCAACCTCCGGCACTCGGCGTTCCCGGACGGCGAGGGCCCGGGCGCGGTTCCGATCGGGACGTGGCGGCACGCCGCGCGGCCGTGGCAGATCGCGAACCCGGACGGCATGATCCACCGCCCCGAGTCGCACCCGCGCGCCGGACGCCCATGGATGCTGTACGAGGGCAAGACCGCGTACAACTCCGACGGCTGGGGCGAACCCGGCACCGACGAGATCCCGGTCTACTACCGCACCCAGATCCTTTGGTACCTCGACGTTTTCGGGCTGAAGACCTGCCACCTCGCGGTGCTGATCTCCGGATCGGACTACCGCGAGTACGTCGTCGAGTACAGCGCGGGCGAGGTCGACATCATGCTCGCCGCCGCCCGCGACTTCCTCGGCACCATCGAGCGGCGCGAGCGCCCGGACATCGACGAGCACGACGCCACCTATCAGGTCGTGCGGGAGCTGCACCCCGAGATCGAGGACGTGAAGGTCGACGTCCCCGGCCACATCGCGATCCCGTACCTCGACGCGTATGCCGCGCACAAGGCCGCCGCGGCTGAGAAGAAGCGCACCACGGCGGTGCTCGCCGACTTCATGGGCTCGGCTCGGCGCGCGATGTTCGACGGCCAGCAGATCGCCATGCGCAAGGCCACATCGGGCGATGGCCCGCCGGCACTGAGTGCGACCCCCAACACCAAGACTCCTGGACTGAAAGTGAGCGCAGCCTGATGACCGAAACCGTTGGCAAGGCGTTGGAGCAACAGGCGCCCAGCGCGGGCGGCCTGGTCCGGTCCTATTCGGACTTCCTCGTTCCCGTGCTGCCGTCGCACGTGAAGCCGGAGATGTGGCTCCGTCTCGCACAGTCCGCTCTCCGTAAGGGCAAAAAGGAAATGGCCATGATCAATGGCCAGAAGGTGACCGGCACCGAGCTGGAGTTGGCCGCGCTGAACAGCCCGGCCTCCCTTGGCGCGGCGCTGACCGAGGCCGCCCGGCTCGGCCTGGAACCGGGTACCGAGCAGTACTACCTGACGCCGCGCAAGGTGAAGGGCAATCGGGAGATCCTCGGGATCGTCGGCTACCAGGGCTACATCGAGCTGATGTACCGGGCCGGTGCGATCTCCTCGGTGATCGTCGAGTGCGTGTTCCGCCGGGACGTGTTCGTGTGGAAGCCGGGCGCGTTGGACACGCAGGTCCCGCCGCGCTGGGACGGCCCGCAGGAGCGCCCGTACCACGACATCGACTGGGACCTCGACGACCGCGGGGACCTACGTCTCGTCTACGCCTACGCGATCATGCAGTCCGGTGCGACGTCGAAAGTGGTCGTGCTGAACGCGGCCGCGATCGAGCGGATCAAAAAGTCCAGCATGGGCTCGGACACCAGCTATTCGCCGTGGCAGCAGCACGAACAGGCGATGTGGATGAAGTCCGCCGCCCGGCAGCTGGCGAAGTGGGTGCCCACCTCGGCCGAGTACATCCGCGAGCAGCTGCGCGCGGTCGCCGAGGTGAAGGCCGAGACCGAACCCGAAGCGCCCGCCGCCCCGGCCATCACGAGCGTCGGCGACGCGTGGATCGGCAGCGACAACGCCGAGACCGCCGACGACGTGCTGGACGCCGAGGTCGTCGACGAGCAGCCTCCCACCGCCGGGCCCGGCACATCGACCAAACCCGCGACGCAGGAACAAATCACGGCGCTCGTGCAGCTGCTCGGCCAGCACGACGTGGCCGACCGCAACGACCAGCTCGCCGTCGTGTCCCTGCTCCTCAACGAACCGGTCCCGGCGTTCAAAGACCTGACCGACAACGAGGCCTCCTACCTCATGTCCCGGATCGGGGAACTGACCGCCGCCGGAACCTTCGCCGACTCGGTCAAGCGGGCCCGCGACATGGTCGGTGCGAAGTGACCGGCTGGCACCAGCGGCGGCTGGCCGCATTTGACACTGAGACAACCGGGGTCGACGTCGAAACGGATCGGATCGTGACGGCCGCCGTCGTCACGATCGACCCGGACGCCGGCGCGGTGAACAAGCGCGAGTGGCTGCTCGACCCTGGTGTCGACATCCCCGCCGAGGCGACCGCCGTGCACGGCATCACGACCGAGATGGCCCGCACCGCGGGCCGTCCGGCCGCCGACTGCGTGCACGAGATCCGCGCCGCCCTGTGGCAGGCGTCGGCCGCCGGTGCCACGGTGATCGTCTACAACGCTCCGTACGACCTGACCCTCCTTGACCGCGAGTGCGCCCGGCACGACTTCGTCGGGCTCGGCCCGGTCGGCTCACCCACCTCGCCGATCCGCGCGGTCGTGGACCCGCTGTGCCTGGACAAGAAGTTCGACAAGTACCGCAAGGGTTCACGGAAGCTCGTCGCCGTCGCGAAGCACTACGGCATCGTGCTGTCCGAACTGGACGCGCACGGCGCCGCGGCTGATGCGCTCGCGTCGGCGCGGGTGGCGTGGAAGCTGGCCCGGGTCTACCCGGAGATCGGTGCGGCGTCGGTCGACGAGCTGCACGCCGCGCAGGTCGGCTGGTTCCGGACGCAGGCGCAGGGGCTGGCGGAGTACTTCGCGAAGCAGGGCAAGACGGAGCAGGTCTCCACCGAGTGGCCGGTCCGCCCGGCGCGCGCGGAGGTGACCCAGTGAGCACCGACACCGTGGAAATGGCGAACCGTGGCCAGCTGACGGTCATACACGCCGGCCTCACTGAGCACGGCGCGAAGCTCCGTGATCACCGGCTCGCGATAGTTGCCGGGATCGTCGGCCGCCCCGGGCTGGAGTCCACAAAGGACCTGACCCGCGCCGAGGCGACGTCGGTACTTCGCTACCTGGACACCGTCGAGGAGATCGGCGAGATGCCGGAGCTGATCGAGGGCCACCGCCCGGCGGTGACGTCGTGAGCGCGCACCCGAAGTTCACGAAGGTGGGGGACCGGCTCGACGCCATCAAGCCGTGGGCCGTGGTCGTCGGACTGAGCCTGGCGATCGCCGCGCTCGGCCCGGTCTTCCTGCTCAGCCTGATCGACATGGTGGGGCGGTGCCTGCGATGACCACTCTGGACACCCTGCTGCACGTCGTCGAGCACGCGAAGCGTTGGCAGATAGGCGATCACCAGCTCAAGCAGGTCAGTGCCAATGCCGCACAGTTCGCGTTCCAGCTGCCTGACAACGACCTCGACCTGTTCATGCAGTGGGCTCGGCACCTCGAAGACTCCACGATCATGGGCATCGTCCCCGGCCCGATAGGTGTGCTGGCCGTTCGAGGCCAGATCATGTCCGGCCACCCGGTAGCGATTTCCGTGATAAGCGACGGCCTCGCGATGCGCTTCCATGACCTCATGGGCGTTGTGGTGCTCGGCGAGGTCGAGCAGTACGCCCGCAAGGTCGCCGAGCAGGCCGCGACCGCGGGCAAGGCCGGTGATCAGTCGTGACCGAGCAGGCGTGCAAGCGGTGCGACGACCCCGGTACCGGCCCCGAGGACTGTGAGGTTCACGGCGACGGCACCAGCGCGATCGAGCTGTCCGTGCCGGAGGAGGCGCGGCGGCTCGCCGCCCAGTACCTCACGAAAGCCGCGGACGCCATGGCCGATCAGGCCGCCCGGCTCAAGGCCTCCGGCTACCGCGCCAAAGCGAACGGTAGGACGGCGACGTTCCAGGAGCAACAGGCCCGCGAAGGCGCCTTCACGTGCGCCGAGTTGCGGCTGCGCGAAGACGCGGCCGAGCTGACCGGCGTCCGGCCGCCGCTCAAGCGGACACGGCCGCCGACCGTCGAGCCCGCCGGCCTTTTCGAGGTGGCGTCGTGACGCGGCGGCAGTGGCGCGAGTCGCTGCGACGTCTCGTCACGCGCACCAACATCGCGGTCCGCGAGGACCGTCCACAAGCGAGGGTCGAGGCGCCCATGTGGCTCCTCGCCGACATCGCCGCCGCTGGAGAAGCGGTCAGGAGGAAAACGCCATGGCTTTGAGGAAACCCTTACCGGTCGCCGTGTTCATCAGCGCGAACACGGACATGGTCGAGCGGGCGCTCGTCGACCTGTCCCGCATCGGGATCGCGCTGATCGAGCAGCCGAGCGACGTCGAACAGCTCCGGACTTTCGGGGCATCGCCCAGCGAAGACTCGATCCGGGCACGAGCAGCGACCGTCGCCGCGATCGCCGCGTCCGGGCTGAGTGAGCGGCAGGTCGACGTGCTGGAACTGATGGCCGAAGGGCTGACGAACCGCGAGATCGGTCGTCGGCTGTACGTGTCCGAGATGACGGTGAAGACCCACGCCGCCGCGATGTTCAAGCGGCTGGGCGCGAACGGCCGCGAGATGGCCGTCGCCGCTGGCTACCGGCACGGCATCCTCGGCGGTGCCCGATGATCCAGCACCCCGACATCCTCCGGCGCTTCACACTGGAAACGACCGAACACGTGATGACCGTCGCCCACGACGACGGCCTGTACCGGCACCTGAAGTTCAGGCACACCGGCAAAAACTACTCCGGCTACTACTGGTTCGACCTCATCACCGTGCCCGGCTCGCTGATCTTCCGAGGCGACGGCGAGAGCTTCGTCTTCGCCCGCCTGCCCGACATGTTCGAGTTCTTCCGCGAGTCCGCCTACAACGGCCAGCCGAACCCGACCTACTGGGACGAGAAGGTCACCAGCGACCAGGACTCTCTCAAGAAGTTCAGCTACGACAAGTTCGTCGCGCGGGTCAAGGAAGAGTTCATCGAGACCGCCCGTAACGGCGGTGTCCCACCCGGTACAGGCAAGGCGCTCCTGGAGCTCGCGGAAGACTATGACCTCCACTACGAGGTCAACGCCCGCCAGTTCCTCGACGACTTCGAGCACGACGGCTTCAGCTTCTACGACGTGTGCGAGTGGGATTTTCGGGACTACGACTGGTGGTTCCTGTGGGCCTGCCAGGCGATCGTGTGGGGCATCGCCTACTACGACACGGGCGTCCGGCCGCCGCTGCCGGACTTACCCGCCGAGCAGGCCCGTGCCGCGAAGGCGTCCCGTCCTCCCCGGATCGTCGACGTGCACCTGCCGGAACCCGTGACGGAGGCATTGACGTCATGACTGGCCGGTGCCAACGCCCCCAATGCGGCAGGCGACTCACAGACCCGACGAGCCAGCTCCTCGGCTACGGGCCCGTGTGCTACCGCAAAACGTTCGGCAGCCCTGCCCCGCTGGAGGCAGCGGCACCCGTCGGCCCAGTGGCGCTGTTCGACCTGCCCGGCGCACCGCCCGTCGACGCGCCCCCGCTGAGCCGGGACGCGCGCCGCACCATCCGGCAGGCCGAGGCGATCAGCCGGGGCTACCACCCGCTCGGCGGCGCGCTGCGCACGAACATCCCGCTCCACCCGGACGCGCCTCGCACTGCGGACCGGAAGGCACCCGGCCTGCGGTGCGGCACCTGCGTGCACCGAGTCGTGCCGCTCCGCGACGTCGCCGGCGGTTATCCGAAGTGCAACTTCGGCGGCGACTGGCGGCGCGCGTCCGGCGGCCCCGGCACCGACTGCCGCGCCTGGTGGCCCGCCTGCCACGACTACCGACCCAAGGGAGACAACAAGTGATCAAGATCTACGGCGCGAGCGTCGACCTGATCGAGGTCGACGGCGACCTCTGCGCGGAGTTCCCCGTCACCGACACCGGCGACGACGGCGTGCTCCTGGTCGCGTCGAACGGTGTCGTCCTCCGCATCCGCTACCGCACCTGCTGGCGTCTCGACCTCGTCACCGGCGCCGGTGTCGAGATCGTGCCGTGCCCGGAAGACGACGAGACCAACTACTCCGACGTCGCCACCATCACCGACCCCCTCAGCTGGATCGTCTGCCGCAACGAATTCGTCGCGGCCTGATCCGTACCTGTTGCACCACAACGAAAGGAACACGACGGTGACCGACCAGAAGTCCGCAGAGGACACCACGACGGCCGACGAAGCCCCCGACTTCGCCAAGACCCTCCTCGACATGAGCCGAGGCAAGACCCACCGCGACCTGTCGGAGCAGCTCCGCGAAGTCATCAAGGCCTGCACCGTCACCGGCAAGGCCGGGAAGATCCAGCTCACCCTGAACTTCAAGCCCCAGAAGGGCACCGGCGCCATGTTCGTCTCCGCCGACATCAAGGCCGCGAAACCGAAGTTCGACGCCGAACCCTCCATCTTCTACGCCACCGAAGACGGCGCGCTGCTGCGCAACGACCCCACCCAGCAGTCCCTCTACTGACCCGCGCGTCCCCGTACCTGCAAGGAGAACCACGACCGTGAACGACCTGACCCCGATCACCTCAAGCACCGGAGACGGCGCCCTGATCGAAGACCTCACCCGCCGCGCGGAAGCGGCCAGACGCATCGACACGGCGGCGGTGATGCACGGCGAGAGCATCATCACCCGCGTCGTCCGCGAGGACGAAAGCATCGCCGTCGTCAACCTCGAACGGCTGCTCGACTCGCCGGTCCGGCACCGCGGCACCGCGACCCTCTACGACCCGATCGACTTCACCGAGTACGTCAACCGGCTTCGCGACCCGAGCACGACCGTGTGGGCCGACGAGAAACGCGGCCGCGTCGCCGCCGTCTTCAACGACCACCACCAGAACTACGGCGGCGTCGCACCCGCCGGGTGGCGCGACCACACCGCCGTCCTCGAACTCCAGACGGACCCGGAGTGGCAGGCGTTCCTTGAGCTCGACGGAAGGTACCTGCCGCAGGTCGATTTCGCCGAGTTCCTGACCGACCACGACACCAGCTTCGTCCGGCCGGACGGCGCCACCATGCTCGAGGTCGCCTCCTCGTTCAAGGCGCACCGCAAGGCCGAGTTCTCCAGCGCGGTCAACCTCGACACCGGCGACCTCCAGCTGACCTACAACGAGGAAACCAGCCCCAAGACCACGAAGAGCGGGCAGATCGAGGTCCCCCGCGAGTTCGTCGTCCAGCTGACCCCGTACCTGGGTTACCCGCTCGTCGAACTCCCCGCCCGGCTCCGCTGGACCATCGACGGCGGCAACCTCCGCATGGGCTTCAAACTCCGGCGCCCAGACCTGGTCAAGCGGACGGCGTTCGCCGACATCCGCACCACCATCGCCGAACGGCTCACCGCGACCAACGACGCCGGCATCACCACCCCGGTGCTGCTCGGCCCCGCACCGAACGCGATCACCCCGCAGCAGTAACTGCCCCATGACCGGCGCTGGCCGGACCTGCTTCCCCGCGGTCCGGCCAGTGCCACCCCCACGACTTCGAGAGGAGGCCCCCGTGTCCGCCTACCTGACCGGCGATCGACGCCTGGACCAGCTGCTGCCATCGGCCGAGAAACTCGTCATGGCCGTCCGCACCGGGAACGACCTGTACATCGACGCGATGCTCGCAGACGCCGAGCTCGAGTACGGCGATGCCCTCACGGGCGCCCGCGCGATGTGCGTCCTCCTCGCCGCCCTGGTGCCCGAGCATCACTCCGCCGAGCACCTGCTCAAGTGGAACCGGAACCCCGACGAGTACCGCCGTCTCCGCGCGGCCGGCGTCCCCGCGCCCGAGGCCGCGGAGCTGTCCGCGCACGTCACCCCGATCCGTCCGCACAGGGCGGCTTCGTGACCGCCGTGAAGGCCGATGATCCCAACGCTCCCCGCCCGGTCGGCCGCTACGAATGGGAAGCGATCATCCGGCGGCTCAACCTGTCCATGAAGACGTCGTACGTGGCGCTGGTGATGGCGACCTACGCCGACCCGGACGGCACGCGGATCCGCCCGACGGCGCCCGAACTCGCGGCGGCCGCGCGCATGGGGGAGTCCACGGTTGCCCGCTACGTGCGGGAGCTCCGGACGGCCGGGCTGATCGTGAAGACGCGGCGCGGCGGGGGTCGCAACGGGACGGGCAGGCCGAACGAGTACCGGCTCACGGTGCCCCTGGATCTGTTGGAGAGGTTCGAGATCCGGCCGCTTGGCCCGGCCAGGATCCGCGTCGTCCCCACTGATTCACCGCTCACCCAAGGCGAGCAGTCAAACGAGGATTCACCGCTCAGCCAGAGCGAGCGGTCAAACAGTCCGTCCCCTGTGGACAACTCCGATTCACCGCTCACCCTAGTGAGCGCTCAAACACCTACACCCCAAGACTTTGACCGCTCAAAAAACACCGTTACGGAATCTTTGACCGCTCAATCTGACGCTTTGACCGCTCACCCCTGGGTGACCGACTACCGGCCACAAGACCTACCACCTAGACCGACCACTACCCCCGACCCGACGCAACCATCCACAGCGCGCGACCCCGCCGACGACGAACACCCCCAAATCCCCGCCGGCGAACTCAAACCCGCCAAATGCGTTCACGGCCTCCCCGCCCACATTCGCGACGGCCAACCCAGCTGCCCACTCTGCCGACGCGCACCCGCCGGAGCTGAGCCATGACCCGCCGCAAAGGCCGCGCGAACC
>Ga0247823_10001413_pt1 | contig 19993 bp, 14 predicted proteins | sample 13C_PalmiticAcid_2_FD_192426 | JGI IMG/M metagenome (GOLD analysis project Ga0247823, IMG submission 192426) | Soil microbial communities from agricultural site in Penn Yan, New York, United States - 13C_PalmiticAcid_Day30 | ecosystem: Environmental > Terrestrial > Soil > Agricultural land... | reverse complement strand
GTTCGATTCGGTCGGGTTCGCGGTCGAGGATTTCGCGGCGCTGCGGCTGCTGCGCGATCTGGCGACCGAGACCGGGCAGTATGAGACGCTCGACCTCATCACCAGCCCGGCCGATCCCCGCGACCTGTTCGGGCTGATCGCCCCGGTGGAAGTCGAGGCTGCGCAGGCGGCGTGACGGGTAAGACGGTAGCGCAAACGGGTGGCGGGCTGGACAGATCGTCAACCCCGCTGTGCAGATCGACCAGCAGTTTCGAGAGGAGTGACGCATGCCGATGACGCTTGCCCAGGCCGACGCGATCGCGCGGCTCGACGGACATGGACAGGCCGAGCTGGTCCGGCGCGGCGAGGTTTCGCCCGAGGCACCGGTCGAGGCCGCGATCGCGCGGATCGAGGCGGTGGACGGCGCGCTCAATGCGCTCGCGGTGCGCGCGTTCGATCATGCGCGTGCCGCGGCGGCAAGGGTGGATCGCGCCGCGGCGATGGCGGCGGTGCCGTACCTGCTCAAGGCGTCGCTCGAATATCCGGGCTTCCCGTGCGAGGCGGGATCGCGCGCCAAGAAGGGCGAGGTGGCCAGCCGCGCCTTTCCGCTGGTGCAGACGCTCGACCGTGCAGGCATGGTGCCGGTGGGCATGTCGACCATGCCCGAATTCGGACTGAACGCGAGCGGCGAAGCGCTGCTCTATGGCCCCACGGGCAATCCGTGGGATGTCGCGCGCAGCTCGGGCGGATCGAGCAGCGGCGCGGGCGCGGCGGTCGCGGCGGGGCTGGTGCCCTTCGCCACCGCGAGCGATGCGGGCGGATCGATCCGCATCCCGGCGTCCAACTGCGGCATTATCGGGTTCAAGCCGAGCCGCGGATGGAACGTCCGTGCACGGGCGTACAATCTGGTCGACGACATCCTGTGCTCGGACAGCCTGTACGGCCGGTCGATGCGCGACACCGGATGGGCGGCGCGACAGCTGCGCCCCGCAGCGAAGGGCGCGGCGATGCCCGCAGGGCGGAGATTGCGGATCGCGCTCGACCTCAAAGGCATGGACGGCGCCGGGCCGGATGCGGAGGTCGAGGCGGTGGTGCGCCGCGCAGCGGCGCTGTGCGAGACGCTGGGGCACCGTGTCGAGGAAACGGCCCAGCCGATCGACCGCGCGGGCCTGCGCACCGGGTTCACGACGCTGTGGGACTATCTCGGCGGCGAGACCGTCGATCATTATGGCGAACGTGCGAGCGAAGTGCTGGAGCCATGGACATTGGGGCTGGCCGAGCGGCGGGGGCGGGTGACGCCCGAGCTGCTGGCTGAAGCGCTGGCGCAGATCGACCGCGCATCGGCGGCGCTGGCGGGGTTCCATGAGCGGTTCGACGTGGTGCTTTCGCCGGTCACGGCGAGCGTACCGCCGCTGCTCGGCCATCTCGCGCCGACGCGGCCGGCGGACGAATTGTTCGATGCGCTGTTCGGCTATGTGAACTACACGCCGCTGCACAATATGACGGGGACACCGAGCATCTCGCTGCCGTTGTTCCCGGGCGAGAGCGGCCTGCCGGTCGGCGCGATGTTCTCCGCCGCGCAGGGCGGGGACGAGCTGCTGCTCGGGCTGGGCGAGGAGCTTGAGGTGGCGAGCCCGTGGGCGGACCGCTGGCCGCCGGTGGCGTTCGGCGTCTAGGTCTCAGCCCACATCCGCCACAGGTCGCTGGTGTTGCGGGTGAGCGTGTCGAAGGCGGGGGTCTTGCCGCCTTCGGCGAACAGGGCGGCGCGCAGGTTTTCGAGTTCGAACAGAACGCGGCGCTTTTCATGCTCGCGGATCAGGCTCTGGAGCCAGCCGACCGCGACGTCGCGGCGACCGGCGGTGACGGTCGTCACCCAGTGCAGCGAATTGGCGGGGTAGAGGATCGTGGCGCCGGCGGGCAGCTTGAAACCGCGCGTGCCCGCCGACTCGTCGATCTCCAACTCGCCGCCCTCGTAGCTTTCGGGGTCGGAGAGGAAGAGGGTGAAGGCGAGGTCGATCCGTGTCTGCGGCGCATCCCCCATCAGCGCATTGTCGACATGCGGGCCATAGCCCATGCCGGGACCGTAGCGGCTGAACAGGATCGGCCGCATCTGGCGCGGCATCGCCGCCATCGCGAAGATGCGGCTGGATGCGAGCGCGCTTGCGACCAGCGTCTGCATCGCGGCATAATCCGGGGAGTCCGCTGCGACCTGCGTGTTCGCCTTCACTCCCGCGGCCGCCCAGCCCGCCGTCTCGCGCCCGTCGATAAAGGATTGCCGGTCCATCTGCGCGGCCAGCTCGGCGAGCTGGCCGGGATCGAGAATATCCGGGATGCAGATGAACACGGCCGTTCCCTCCTCACATGTCCGGCGCGGCGCCCTTTTTGAGGGCATGGGCCTTGCCCGAGACGCCCCCGTCCGGTTTCACCATCGCGACGCTGTCCATCACGAAGAACATCGAATAGCAGCCGTCGATCCTGCCATCCTTGCCCCAGCGAATTTCAACGCAGAGCTTGTGGTCCTGCGCCTTCCAGCTGCCGGTGACCGGCTCCTTGACCTGAGCGCTGCACACGCCCTCGTACAGCAGCAGCCCGTCGCCGGGGATCTCGGTCTTGGGGCATTTCTTCACATCGACCGGATCGTAGCGGATGTTGTAGCCGCCGACCTTGCCGTCCGCGCCATATTGATGGGTGTAGTGATAGGCGATGACGAGCGAGTTTCCGGCTACCGCCTTGCCGATCTGTTCGGTGGTGAGCGCGGGGAACATGAGAGTCGGCCATACCTTGTGTACCCCGATCCCGTTCTCACCGCCTTCGCCCGCAAGCATCAGCGACAGCGCCTTGTCGAAGCCGGTGGGATAGACCGTGTCGGTCGGCGCGGGGATGACCGGCGCCGGACCGTCGCCTGCCATGGCCGGGGCGGCGAGCGTGGTGGCCGCGGCGGCGGCTCCGGCCGCAGACCAGAGCTTTATCGTGAATGTCTGCATATCGTCCCTCCTCATGGGGACGGCGTGACGGTGCTGCATGGCCTCCGCCATGCGCCTGATCCCCGGCGACAGGGCATCATAGCTGCGCCGCGCCGTCACTCCCGCGCGCGGGGTAACAGTCGGGCAAGGCGGGTAAGGCTTACCCGGCGCTTCCCGCCCTTACCCGCGGGCAGGGTTTGGCGGTGCCGGCCGGCGGGGTTAGCCTGATGCGGAACCAAACAGGCTGGGGAGTTGGCGATGAAGAGCGCGTGGATCAGGCTGGCGGGTGCGGCCGCGATGGTGGTGGCATTCCCGGCGGCAGCGCAGGAACCGGTGCCCGCGGCACCCGGCTACACGATGCCGCAAACCGCGACGTTTGACATGACCGCTGCGCATGGAGGGGTCTATCGCATCTTCGTGTCCTTCCCCAAGGGCGAGCCGCCCGAGGGCGGCTATCCGGTGCTCTATGTGCTCGACGGCAACGCCATGTTTGCGGCCTTCGCCGAGACACGGCGGATGGTGGAGTGGACCGATGCCGGCAAGGCGATCGTGGTCGGCGTTGGCTATCCCACTGACGACGCCTATCATGTGCGGCGGCTTGACGATTTTACCGGCGCGCCGACCACCTCGGGCGCCTATGCCAAATTCGCCAAGGAGAAGAGCGGGGGGTGGGACAAGTTCCTCGACTTCCTGACCGGCCAGCTGCGCGCTGAGATCGGCAAGCGCTACAAGACCAACCCCGACCGCGCTTCGCTGTTCGGCCATTCGCTCGGCGGGCTGTTCGCGCTGCATGCGCTCTACACGCGGCCAGGAGCGTTCCACACGATCATCGCCGCCAGCCCCTCGATCTTCTGGCATGAGGCGATCACGCTGAAGGAGGAGCGCGACTTCGTGGCGCGGCTTCAGGGCGGGAAGGTGCCGAAGGTCAGCCGCCTGCTGGTGGTGGCGGGGGACCGCGAGGAAGCGATCCTCGAGCGCTGGGATGCCGAGGACTTCGTCAAGCGGATGGAGCCGCTGTCGGCGTGGGGCCTGCGCACGCGGTCGGAAATCTTCGCGGGTGAGGGGCATATGACCGTGCCGGTACGCGCGGTGCCAGAGACGCTGCGGTTCGCCTTCGCCTGGCCGTGAGCACGGCGTTCGCGGCAGCGTGGATCCCGGCACAAGGCCGGGATGACGGAAATGGGCTATGTCGGCTACCTACCTCGTAGCGGACACGCCCCTTTGCGCGCTCACGATCCGGAGGACTGACGCACTTACTGCTTCAACGTCTCCAGATCGCCGTACACCGGCTTGCCCTGGAACACCGTCACCAGCACTTTCGCCTTCGAAATCTCGGTGACCGGCAGCTTGAAGATATCCTTGTCGAGCACGACGAGGTCGGCGTTCTTGCCCGTCTCGATCGATCCCGTGAACTTGTCCATGCCGTTCACGGTCGCGACGTTGAGCGTGTGGCTCTCGATCGCCTCGGCGAGGGTGACGCCCTCGGCGGCGATCAGCGGTTTGGCGTTGGGATCGCCGGCGACGCGGCGGGTGATCGCGACCTCGAGCCCTTCGAGCGGGTTGGCGGTCGCGACCGGCCAGTCGGCACCATAAGCAAGCTTGCCGCCCGCGCGGACGATGCTGCCCGCGGGATAGATCGACTCCATCCGCTTCTTGCCGATCTGCTGCTCGGTCAGCTCCATATAGGGGTACCAGGATGACCATGTCGGCTGAAACTGGGCATAGGTGTCGAGCTTGCCGAAGCGCGGCTGATCGGCTGGATCCACGACATTGAGGTGCGTGACCATATGATGGGTCGGACGGGCACCATTGGTCTTGCGCGCCGCTTCCACCGCGTCGAGCGAGATGCGCACGCCGCCGTCGCCGATCGCGTGAAGAAAGGCATACATGCCTTTCGCATCGGTCGCGGTGACGGCTTGCTTCAGCATCTCCGGCGAGATTTGCGGCGCGCCGCGCTCGCTGCTGCCTTCGTACGGCGCGAGCATGTAGGCGGTCCGCTGCGGGATCACGCCGTCGACATAGAATTTGACCGTGTGGGTGGGGATACCAAGCGCGTTGGCCCGCTCCGCCGCCTTCAGCAGGCCGGGCAGCTGATCCATCCCGCGCTCGTTCTTCCACTTGAGCGAGACCGAGACATAGGTGGTGAGCTTACCCGCATCCTTCACCGCCTTATACGCGTCGACCATGCGGCTGCCGCCCGCATCGTCAAACTCGACGCCCGCGTCGTTCCACGCGACGATGCCGAGGCTGTTGAACAGCTTCGCGGTGTAGAGGACCGAATTCTGGATGTCGGCGTCGGTAGGCGGCGGGATCAGCTTCGCGACCAGTCCCTGCGCCGACTCCTGAAGGCTGCCGACCGGCTCGCCGGTCGCGGGGTCGCGGTCGATCGTGCCGTTGACCGGGTCTGGCGTGTCCTTGGTGATTCCAGCGAGCTTGAGCGCTTTCGAGTTCACCCAGTTGGTGTGTCCGCCGACCGAATCGAAGATCAGCGGGCGGGTGGTGGAGATCGCGTCGAGGATCGCCTTGTTGGGCACGCCGTTGGGCGGGAACAGCGAATCCTCCCAGCCCACGCCATAGACGGCGCCGGTGCCCGGCGTGTCGGCGACGCATTTGGTGATGATGCGCGTGTAATCCGCGATCGACTTGCCGTCGTGGAGCGAGCAGCGGGTGTGGGAGAGCGCGCCGAACAGCGGATGGGCGTGCGCGTCGCCGAAAGCGGGAAGGACGAGCCGGCCGCGCAGATCGACGACGCGGGTATTCGCGCCCTTCGTCCTCGCCACCGCCGCGGCGGAACCGACAGCGACGATCCTGCCATCCCTTATCGCCACCGACTGCGCCCAGGGCTGCTTCTTGTCGACGGTATAGATGCGGGCGTTGGTGAGGATGGTGTCCGCGGTCTCGCGTGCCTGCGCGGTACCGGCGGTTCCCGCCAGCAACAGCGCGAACGCGGTAAGACAGGCAGGGCGGGACAAGTTCAGCATGGTCTCTCCGGTACGCTGGAAACAAAACGGGCCGGCGCCGCAGGTGCGGGCCGGCCCTTGGGGCATCATCAGAATTTACGGCGGAGCGAGGCCATGATCGTGCGGTCCTTGCCCATGTAACAATATCCTTCGTTGACCGGCGGGCCGCCATAGCTGCAGTTGGTGTAGACCTTCTTGTCGAAGATGTTGGCGCCGTTCACCGACAGCGTCCAATCCTTGTAACCAAGCTCGATCATCGCATCGACCAGCGTCACCGGATCGATGCGGTAGAGCTGATCGAAGCTCACCTTGTCGCTCTGGTAACGCACGCCCGCGCCGACCTTGGCGCTTAGATCGTTGCCGAGATCGAAGCCCTTCGACGCCCAGGCCGAGGCCTGATGCTCGGGCAGATTCTCGCGCCGGTCGCCGCGCTGACGGCCGTCGACGACGAGATATTCGGCGCGGGTGTAGCTGTACGACGCGGTGAGGTTGAAGTCGCCGGGCAGGCGGATATTGGCTTCCGCCTCGATCCCGCGCGAACGGGTCGAGCCGCCCTGGATGAAGTTCTGCAGCTCGTTCGGGTCCGCGATCAGGACATTCTGTTCCTTGATGTCGTACGCGGCGATGGTGAACAACATGCTCCGCGTCGGCTGGAACTTGATGCCGGCCTCATACTGGCGGCCGGTCCGCGGCACATAGGGAACGCCGAAGAAGTTCGAGCCGAACACCGGCAGGAAGGATTCGGAATAGTTGAAATAGGGCGACACGCCCTTGACCACGTCGGCGATGATGCCGCCGCGGAAGCTCCACGCCTTGTTGTCCTCGTTCTGGAAGCCGTTGACGTTGGAGCGGACTTTGTCGTGACGGGCGCCGAAGACGAGGGAAATGCGGTCCCAGGCGCGAATCTGATTCTGGAGATAGAAGCCGATCTGGGAGTTCTTGGTGTCGGTCTTCCAGCCGACGCCGGTGACGAAGGGCACGCCATAGACCGGGTTGTAGAGGTTGAGCCCCGGCGCCTGGCCGAAGCCCTCCTCCTTGTCCTCGCGGAACGAGGTGTAGTCGAAGCCGGCGAGGATCTGGTGCGTCAGCGGTCCGGTGTCGAAGCTGAGCACCAGATTATTGTCGCTGTTGAAGCCGTTATACTGGGCGCGGTTGAGGTACCACGCGCGGTTGGCGATGGTGCGTGCCGCATCGGCATAGGCGCCGCCGAACCCGGTGTAACCGAACACCTCCTGATAATCGACGTCCTGCTCGAAGAAGCGGTTGCGGCTGTTGAAGCTGAACCGGTCGCTGAAATTGTGCGTCAGCAGGATCGTCGCCGAATAATAGTCGGCGAAGGTATGGTTGAAGCCTGGCTCGCCCAGATAGAAGTCGTGCGAAATCCGCTCCGGGCCGGTGGCGTCGATCGTCTTGCTGGTCGGCAGATAGGTCTGACTGCCGAGGCGGTCGCGCATATAGAGGCCGATGAAGGTGACTTCGGTGTCCGGACCCGGCTTGAAGGTGACGGCGGGCATCACGACGATACGGTCGTTCTGCTGCGATTCCTGCTGGAGGTGGCCGTCGCGCACGAGCCCGACGAAGCGCGCCGACAGGCCGGGCGCGAGCGGCCCGGTGATGTCGAACTGAAGCTGCTTCAGATCATCGGTGCCGTACATCAGCCCGATTTCGCCGCCGAAGGTCGTTTTCGGACGCTTGCTCACCGAATTAAGGATGCCGCCCGCGCCGCCGCCGCCGTACAGGGTCGAGGAAGGGCCGCGCAGCAGTTCGGCGCGCTCGACCGTGAAGATCTCGACTCGCCCGCCATAGATGAAGCTCGGCATGCGGTTGAGGCCGTCGAGATACTGTTCGGCGCCGCTGCCGCGAACCGCGAAGAAATCGCCACGCGTGTCGACGCCGTTGAGCTCACCGGCGGCGCCGGCGCTGTAGCGGATCACGTCCTGAAGGTTGACCGCCGCGCGATCGTTGAATTCCTCCGCGGTGATCACGCTGATCGACTGCGGGATTTCGGTCAGCGCGGTGTCGGTCTTCGTGCCGCCGATCGCGCGGGTGCCGATGACGGTGACGTCGTCGCTTTCGGCCGCGGGCTCCGCTTCCTGCGCCGCCGCGGGCAGCGCCGCGAGACAGCAGGCCGCGAGCAGCGCGCCGCGCAAACTGTGCCCCGAGCCGTTTAGTCCGATCCGTTTGGTCATGATCAAAGCCCTTCCCCGAAATTTATATGTCCGGCCGGATCGCTCGCCGCATCTTAGTTGCGCGGTTCGATCCTCCCACAGCATTGAAACCCGGATCGGCCGGCAAGCCACGCGTTTATCAGGGTAAGAGAAGCGCAAGACGGGTAAGCGCGGGTAAGGGGTGGGGAAGCTCTGTTTCAGGCGGCCGGGTGGGCCGCGCCGTCGGAGATCAACCCGCGTTCGCGCAGCACGCGCACCGCGTCGCGGCGCTTGTGCACGCCAATCTTCCGGAACACCGATTTGAGGCGGTATTTGACCGTGTCGGGCGACATGCCGATCAGCCGCGCGATTTCCTTGTTCGAATAACCGAAGCCGAGATGCTCGAGGATCTCCGCCTCGGCATCGCTGAGCAGACCCGGGGCGGGGCCGGTGACGGGGCGTGCGGCCAGCGATCGTGCGATACCCTTGAGGAACTGCGCGCGGAAGCGGTCGAGTTGCGCGGTGCCGCCCAGCGTCTCGCTCAGCAACGGCTCGGCGAAGCGGCGCTGATCGATGAAAGGGCGGGCGATGTTCTGGAACATCGCGGTGCCGACGGCGTCGTCGAAACAGGCGCGCGCCCTGCCCTCGTCCCCGGCCGCGCGATGGGCGAAGGCTAGCAGGATGTTGGCATCGACCAGCAGCCGACCCGCGCCATGCTGAGCCGCCCAGCGCTTGAGCTTCTGAAGATCGGCGAGCGCTGCGCCGCGCTCGCCGTCGATCAGCGCGAGGCGGGCACGGCACAGGCGTGCGGCGGTGACCACCGGACGGTGAACGGTCGGATCATCCTCGCTGCGGTCGGCGAGCGCGTCGAGGTCGAGCGCGTCCGCGGCTTCATGCGCCTCGGCGAGGTCGTCGCCATATTGGACCAGCAGGTCGAGTTCGCACAAAGCCGCGCGCAGATCGAGCTGGCGCAGGCGGCGGCGGCCGGCGAGGCGGCGCGCGCGCGCGATCATTTCGCGGGCGGCTTCGAGCGTCCCTTCATGCGCTTCGGCACGGGCGGCGGTGCAATAGGCGGCGGCGTAGACGTCGGTCCAGCCGTCGGACAGCTCCATATGCGGCACCGCCCAGTCGAGCAGGGCGAGCGCGGCGGCGGGCTGATCTTGTTCGTAGAGCAGCTCCGCGTCGAACGCGGCGCAATTGGCCGCGAGATCCGAGCGCGGGCCGAAGTTCGCCTCGATCTGTTCGCGCGTCGCGGCGAGGATGCCCGTAGCATCCTTCATCCGCGCCTGCGCCTGACGGATGCGCGCTTCGAGGAAACGGGTGAAGACGTCGCTGTAGAGCGACCCCATCGCCAGATAATGCTCGCGCGCGGCGATGGTCGGTTCGAGCGCGCGTTCAAGCCAGCCGCCTTCGAAATATTTGGCGCCCAGCGTCTCGCTGATGTTGGCGAGGACGAGGTGATCGTTGGCGGGCAGCGTGCGCAACAGCGATTCGCGTTCGAGCAGGTCGTCGAGCGTGACCGGCTCATTCTCGTAATCCGCCAGCACATCGCCGACGACGCGGATCTCGGTCCATTGATCGGCGGAGAGGCCCGCAGCTTCCGCCTCGGTGGCAAAGCGGTCATAGTCGGCGCGCGCCGTTGCCATCTCGCCGCGCTTGATCTCCAGATAGACGCGCGCGAGTGCGAGTCGCGGCCGCGCGGTGACCAGCGCGGAGGGCAGCTTGCCAAGGCCCCGCTCGACCATCGCCTGATGTCCGAGCGGGATCAGTCGCCAGCCGCCGGCATCCTCGAGGATCGTCGCGAGCATCGCATCGTCGTCGGATTGAATCGCGTGGCTCACCGCCTCGGCGGTCTCGCCGCGCTCGGCGAACCATTGCGCGGCGCGGCGGTGGAGTGCGCGAAACTGCGCCGCGTCGCGCCGGGCGAGCCGGTCGCGCAGATGCTCTGCGACGAGCTGATGATAGCGATAGGCCTTCCGCTCGGCGCTGAGCGGGGTCAGGAACACGCCCTGCTCCTCGAGCCGTTCGAGGATCATCCACCCGTCCTGCCGGTCGCACAACAGGTTGACGAGGTCGCCGGTGAGGCGGTCGAGCAGCGCGGTGCGCAGGACGATCTCCTGCGTCTCCGCGGGCATCGTCATCAGTACCTGTTCGGAGAGATAGCGGGCGAGATCGGGGCTGGGGCCGTCGAACTCCGCGACCAGTCGGCGGTGGTCGGCGCCGCGCTTGAGGGACAGCGAGGCGAGCTGGAGCGCGATCGCCCAGCCTTCGGTTCGCTCGACGATGCCGCGCACATCCTCGCCGCTCAGCCCTTCGCCGTGAAAGCGCGCGAGCAATGCCTCGGCCTCGTGCGTTTCGAATTTGAGGTCGTCGGCAGTCAGCTCGACCAACTGCTCCTCGGCGGCCAGGATCGACTGACCGAGCCAAGGATAGTCGCGCGAGGCGATGATGAAGTGGCAATGTTCGGGCGCGAGCTGGATCAGCGAGCGGACGAAGGCGTCGACCTCGGGGCTTTCGGCGCGGTGGAAATCGTCGAGGATCAGCACCACCCGGCGCGTTTCCTGCGCCAGCCGGTTGACGATCGCCGAGACGGCGGCGCGCGGGGGCAGGGCGGCGGCGAGATGCTCGCCCTCCTCGCCCTCATGCGGGCCGGCGCCTTCGAGCGCCCGGACGATATAGCGGGTGAGGCGACGCAGGTCCGAATCGTCACGCTCGAGCGTCAGCCATGCGACGCGCGTCGCGGCGGTATCGAGCCGGTCCTTCCATTGGGAGAGCAGGCTGGTCTTGCCGTAACCGGCCGGGGCTTGAATCAGCGTCAGCCGCCGCTCAAGCGCCGCGTCGAGGCGGGCGAGCAGCAGGTCGCGCCGGATCTGATTACCCATCCACATGGGCGGCGCGAGCTTGGTATGGATCAGCGCATCCATCGGGCGTTTCCCGTTGCGGCCTCCGTCCTTTGCCCGTCGCGGGAAGCGGCGTGCCCACAGAGGGTATGTTACACGAACATGTCGCTCAAGCGGCGGTTTGATGATTACCCGGAAACCGCCCCCCGTTACCCGTTCCGCGAGGCCCGGCACCCGTTTTACGCGTTGCGGACAAGGGCTTGGCTCCGCACCCTTTAGGCCTAGAGTTTTGAACAGGCCGGGAGTGTTTCGTGCGGATTGGTGTCGATGTGGGCGGGACGAACACCGATGCCGTGCTGATGGACGGGAGCGCGATTCTCGCTTCGACCAAACAGCCGACCACCGCCGATGTCAGCTCGGGCGTCGCCGCGGCGATCGCCGCGGTGCTGGCGCAGGGCAGGATCGCGGCGAAAGCGGTGCGGTCGGTGATGGTTGGCACCACCCATTTCACCAACGCGCTGGTCGAGCGCAAGCAGCTCGAGCCGGTGGGCGTGCTGCGGCTCGCCAGCCCTTCGGGCGAGGCGTTGCCGCCGCTGACCGGCTGGCCGGCGGAGTTGGCGGATTGCGTGGGCGGCCATGTCTTCCTGCTGCCCGGCGGGTATGAGGTTGACGGGCGCGAGATCGCGCCGTTCGACGCGGCAAGGGTGCGCGCGGCGTCGGAGGCGCTGAAGGAACGCGGGATCAGGGCGGTGGCGATCACCAGCGCCTTCGCCCCCGTCAACGCGACGATGGAGGAGCGGGCCGCGGAGATCGTCCGCGAGGTCCATCCCGAAGCGGCGGTGACGCGGTCGAACGCGATCGGGCGGATCGGCTTCATCGAGCGCGAGAACGCGGCGATCCTCAACGCGGCGCTGTCGACGCTGGCCGCGTCGGTCGTTGCCTCGTTCGAGCGGGCGCTCAAAGATTTGGGCATCGCGGCGCCGCTCTACATCTCGCAGAATGACGGGACGCTGATCTCGGCCGGACAGGCGGCGGCGCATCCTGTGCTGACGATCGGGTCGGGGCCGACCAACTCGATGCGCGGCGCGGCGTTCCTGACCGGGGTGCAGGACGGGATCGTGATGGATGTCGGCGGGACGACCACCGATATCGGCGTGCTCGCCAACGGCTTCCCGCGCGAGTCTTCCGTCGCGGTTGATATCGGCGGGGTGCGCACCAACTTCCGCATGCCCGACATTCTGGCGATTGGCCTCGGCGGCGGGACGCGGGTTCATCTCGATCCCGCGCTCTACGCGGCGCGGGTCGTTTCGAGCGAGGCGCTGCGCGTCGGGCCGGATTCGGTCGGCTACCGCATCGCCGAGGACGCGATGCTGTTCGGCGGCGATACGCTGACCGCGAGCGATGTCGCGGTCGCGGCGGGGAAGGCGGCGTTCGGCGACGTCGCCCGGTTGCCCGATCTGAGCGCGGCGACGATCGCGGCGGTGTGGGACCGGTTCCAAGCCATGCTGGAGGACGGCGTCGACCGGATGAAGACGGTGCGCGGCGATGTCACCATCCTGGCGGTGGGGGGCGGCAATTTCCTGATCGCCGATACGCTGAAGGGCGCGGCGAAGGTGATCCGTCCGCCGCATGCCGCCGTCGCCAATGCGGTCGGCGCGGCGATCGCGCAGGTTGGGGCGCAGGTCGAGCAGATCGTCGCCTATGACCAGACACCGCGTGCCGTCGCGATCGAGCAGATGCGCGCCGACGTCACCGCGCGGGTCGCGGCGGCGGGCGGCGACCCCGGGACCATTCAAATCGTGGAAGTCGATGAAGTGTATCTGAGTTACCTACCCGGCCGTGCGGCGCAGCTGCGCGTGCGCGCCGTCGGCGACCTTGCCGCCGAGCCGCGCGGCGAAACCAAGCGAACCAAGCTGGCCCAGCATGCGCATTGATCGCACGGCGCTCGCCGATCTTGCCCGTGGCGCGGCCTTTCTGGGGTCGGGCGGCGGGGGCGACCCCTATTACAGCTTGCTGCTCGGCGAGGCGGAGTTGGCGCGCGGCGAGAAGTTCGAGCTGGTTTCGCTCGACAGCCTCAGCGACGACGCGCTGGTCGTGCCGTGCGGCTGGATCGGCGCGCCCACGGTCTCAGTCGAGAAATTGCCGAGCGGGCGTGAGGCGCTGGCCGGGCTGCGGCGGCTCGAAAAGGAGCTGGGGCGCAAGATCGATGCGGTGCTGCCGATCGAGATCGGCGGGGGCAACGGGCTTGCCCCGCTGATGAGCGCGGCGCGACTGGGCGTGCCGGTGGTGGACGCCGACGGGATGGGCCGGGCGTTTCCGGAATCGCAGATGGCGATCTTCAATATCCACGGCCTGTCGGCGTGCCCGTCGGTGCTGACCGCCGCGTGCGGGTCGCTCAATGTGATCGAGACCGACGACAACCTCGTCCACGAACGCGTGGCGCGCGCGCTGTCGGTGGCGCTGGGCGGGATCGCGCATATGGTCGAATATCCGCTGACCGGCGCGCAGGCCAGGGCGCATGCGATCGGCGGGAGCGTGTCGGCGGCGATCGCGGCGGGTGCGGCGATCCGGATCGCGCGCGAGAAGGGCGACGACCCGTTCGAGGCGCTCTACGCGGCGCTGCGCGACAGCGGGCTGTATCCCTTCGCGGGCGGGCTGTTCGACGGCAAGATCGTCGATCTCGAGCGTGAGACGCGCGGCGGCTTCTCGGTCGGGCGCGTGGCGATCGAGGGGTTCGGCGGAGCCGGACGGATGGAGCTCGAATTTCAGAACGAGAACCTCATCGCGCGGCGCGACGGCGAGGTGCTGGCGCTGGTGCCCGACCTGATCACCGTGATGGATCTCGAGACTGCAGACTCGATCACCACCGAGCGGCTCAAATACGGCCAGCGCGTAAAGGTGGTCGGCGCGGCGGCGCCCGCCATGCTACGCGAGGCGCGGGCGCTGGCGTTTGTCGGACCCGCGGCATTCGGGTTCGGCGAAGCCTATCAACCGATCGAAACATTGAACGGGTGGGACAAGGGATGAGTTCAGGCGCACCGGGCGGAGAATATGCGAACGCGCCGCTTCCGGAGCATCTGACCGTCGCGGGGTGGCGTGTCGCGCTGATCGTCGCGAGCTTCAACATCGCGCTGCCGGGATTCCTGAACGGCGCGCAGACCGGCCTGGCGCTCGGCTTCTGGCCCGCGGCGCTCGCCGCCTTCCTTGCCGGACTCATCTTGTGCGCCACGGCCTGCTTCACCGCATGGACCAGCGTACGCACGCGGCTCACCACCTATCTCCTCATCCAGCGCTCATTCGGGCGTTGGGGCGCGGCGCTGGTCAACATCGTCGTCGCGATCGTCCACTACTGCTGGTTCGGGGTGAACGTGTCCTTCTTCGCCGGGGCGATCGTTGCGCTGGTGGGGCAGGGCTATGCGATCCCGGGCGACTTCACGGCCTTCGTGATCGCGGGCAGCGTGCTGATGATCGTCTCGACCATCTACGGCTTCCGTGCGCTCGACCGGCTGGCGCTGGTCGCGGTGCCGCTGCTCGGCGTGATCCTCGCCACCGTAGCGATCCTTGCCGTGCGGCGTTACGGGCTGGTGGTCGAGCCGGCCGCCAGGCCTCCGGTGCCGATGAGCTTCGGCATCGCGTTGTCGGCGATCGTCGGCGGCAACATGCTGACCGTGGCGGCGATGCCCGATCTGTCGCGCTATATCCACAGCGCGCGCGGCGCGGTCTCCTCGATGATCCTCTCCTTCCCGGTGGCGACCCCGCTGCTGGTGATCGCGGCGGCATTGCCCGCGCTGGCGACGGGTGAGACCGACATCATGAAGCTGGTGACGATGCTGGGCTTCGGTCTGCCGGTGCTGCTGATCCTGATCCTGTCGATCTGGACGATCAACGCGGCCAATCTCTATTCGGCCAGCCTGTCGATGAGCGCGACTTTCCCGAAGGTGCGCGAATGGGTGTTCATCTGCATCGGCGGCGCGGTGGGCGGGGCGTTCGCGGTGCTTGGGATCATCGATTCCTTCGTCCCGTTCCTGCTGTTCCTCGGCATCCTGATCCCTCCGATCGCCGCCATCTACGTCATCGACGCCTTCATCACCTTTCGCGGATGCGATGCGGGCGAGAGTATCGCGACGCTACCGCCGGTGCGCTGGCCCGCGGTGCTCACCTGGATCGGTTCGCTCGCGGTTGCGCTGGGAATGGAGCGGCTCGGGCTGACGCTGACCACGGTGCCGATGATCGACGCGACGATCATCGCGACGCTCAGCTATCTCGTGGTGATCCGGCTGCGCGTGACGCCGACCGTCAATGCCGGAGCCGTGCAGACTAGCGGTTGAACGGGTAACCCGCTATTCAATGCGGGTCATTCGCAATAAAAAGACGCTAATGCTAGTGACTCGCAACAAGCCAGACGCTATCGCGCCCCCGAATCATCGAAGGGGTTGTGAAACATGCGTAAGTTCGGAGTGCTGCTGGTGAGCGTGGCGGCGGCCGGTTTGTGGGTTCCCGCAGCCGCCCGCGCGAATGACACCGTGGGCAACGCCGAAGGCGAGTCCGCCGCCAGCAATGACGACGACGTCGTGATCCTCGGCAAGAGTGCCGGGCAGGAAGTCGGCAAGACCGTCACCCCGCTCAAGGACGTTCCGAACACCATCACCGTGGTCGACCGCCTCCAGATCGAGGCGCAGAACCTGTTCACGCTGGAAGACGCGATCACCGCGACCCCGGGCATCACCGTCACCGGCGTGGGCAGCGAGGATCCCTCGTTCATGTCGCGCGGCTTCACCATCAACAACTATCTGGTCGATGGCGTCGCGACGATGGCGTTCGCCTTCCCGTCGGTGGTGCCCGACCTGTTCTTCTACGACCGGATGGAGGTGCTGCGCGGCCCGGCGGGGCTGTTCAGCGGATCGGGTAACCCCGCGGGCAGCATCAATCTGGTGCGCAAGCGGCCGCTGGACACGTTCAAGGCGCAGGCGTCGATCGGCTATGGCAGTTATCAGAACATCCGCGGCGAATTCGACATCTCGGCGCCGGTCGCGGGCGGCGTTGCGTTGCGCGCCGGGGCGATGGTGCAGGATCAGGACCAGTTCTTCGACGTGGGCCACCGCAACCGCGTCGCCGGTTTCGTGACGGCCGAGGTCGAGATCGGTGCCAAGACCACGCTGACCTTCGGCGGCAGCTATGACCGGTTCAAGCCCGCGATCCAGTCGGGTCTGCCCGGTTATCTGGGCGGTGCAGACGGCAGCGAGGGACGCTTGCTCGACGTCGATCGCTCGACCTATCTCGGCGCGGACTGGAATCGTTTCCGGTCGGAGACGTGGACGGCATGGGCCGAACTGTCGCACAAGATTAGCGATCGCTGGACGCTGCGCGCGAGCGGTCTCTACACCGATGTCGATCGCGTCGACGTGTACAGCTATATAGGAAATCAGGCGATCACGACCGCAGCCAATCCGCCGCTGACCGGCGCGCCCAACAACGGCGTGACCAACCACATCGCCTATCGCGGTGACAGCTTCGCGACGACCAAGGCGTTCGACTTCAATGGGATCGGCACGTTCCCGCTGTTCGGGCGCGACCAGACGTTGATCGTCGGCGCCGATTATCAGGCGGTGGATTACGACAGTTATTACACCCGCCTGTCCAACTATGCCCGGATCGACGTGTTCAACCCGGTTTCGCCGATCGAGCCGCCGCTCAACCCCTATGGCGCGCTGCCCTATTATCCGGTGCAGGGTTCGGGCGCGACCTGTCCGAGCAATACGACGCCGGTCACCCCCGCACCCGCCAACTGTGTCATCCAGAGCTGGGGGGCGACCAACACCAAGACCGAGCAGTACGGCATCTATGGCCAGATGCGGCTGTCCCCCGTCGAGGGGCTGACGCTGGTCGGCGGTGGCCGTTTCACTTGGTGGGACACCAACAATCGCGTGCTGCTGCCGACGGTGGGCAACGTCACCGGGTCGACGGTGGACGGCCGCTTCACGCCCTATGCCGGCATCGTCTGGGACGCGACCGACAATCTCAATTTCTACGTCAGCTATGCCGACAGCTTCACCCCACAGACCGCGCCGTCGGGCCGCCGCCGTCCGGACGGGCAGCCGGTAGATCCGATGACTGGCAAGCAGTTCGAGGCCGGCACCAAGCTGTCGCTCGCCGGCGATCGCCTACTGCTCTCGCTCGCGGGGTATCAGATCGAGCAGACCGGGCGTTTGTTCAACGATCCCGACGATCCCACCGTCGTGCTCCAGATCGGCAAGGTCCGCGCGCGCGGCGTCGAGGCCGAGGTGGCGGGTGAGGTGTTGCCCGGCTGGCGGGTCAATGGGGGCTACAGCTACACCAAGACCAAGTATCTCGAGGACCAGAATGCCTCGTTCGAGGGGCTGCCGCTGGTGCCGATCATCCCCGAGCACATGGTCAAGCTGTTCACCAACTACACCGCGCCCGACGGTGTTCTGCGGGGCGCGAGCATCGGCGGCGGCGTCACCTGGTTCAGCGAAACCTGGGGCGGCAACCCGGCGGTACGCAACGCGGCCGGGACCGTGACCACCCTCTCGACCATCGTGCGTCAGGGCAGCTATGCAGTCGTCGACCTGCGCGCGGGATATAAGGTCAACGACCAGATTTCGTTGTCGGTCAACGTCAACAACCTGCTGGACCGCAACTATTATGCGCGCATCTCGTCCACTGGCCGCGGCAACTATTATGGCAGCCCGCGTACCGTGTTCGCGACGCTTCGCGTGAGTTACCCGTGAGCGGGCGCGGCAATGCGGCGGCGGTCTCGCCGTGGCGGAAGCGGGGTGACATCGCCCTGCGCATCCTCGCCGCGTTGCCGCTCGGTTATGCGGTCGCGACCTTCTGGGCGATGGCGCTGTCGCGCATCCTGCCGATGAACCCGGCCGAGGCGACGACGACGGGCATGCTCGTCGCTTTCGTCATCTGCGCGGTGTCGGCGATGTGGGCGTTCGCGGCGAAGAGCGGGTGGCGCGCCATTTGGGTGCTGGCGGCTGCGGGCGGCGTCGCCGCGGCGATCACCTGGATATCGATGCGCATGGGGGGCATGGCGTGAGCGAGCTTGGCGACAAGGGATTCCGCCAGTCACAGGCGTTCCTGCACACCTGGTCGGGGCTGTTGCTCGGCTGGGTATTGTTCGCGGTGTTCGCCGCGGGGACGATCGCCTTTTATCGCGAGGGGCTGAACCGCTGGATGCGGCCCGAGCTGGCGAAGGTCGAGCAGCCCGAAAAGGTGCTCGCCGGGGCGCAGCGCTTCCTGCAAGAAAAGGCGCCCGACGCGAAGAGCTGGTCGATCTACCTGCCGAGCGGGAGCACGCCGGGCGCTCAGGTCTCGTGGCGGCCGCAGCCCGTGGAGGGCGAGGCGCCGCGGCGCGGGCGCAACCGCAATCAGGTGATGATCGACGCGAACGGCGAACCCGCCAAGGTGCGCGAGACGCGCGGCGGCGAGTTCTTCTACCGCTTCCATTTCGACCTCTACTACATGCCGGTGATCTGGGCGCGCTGGCTGGTCGGCGTCGCGGCGCTGCTGATGCTTGTCGCGATCCTGTCGGGCATCGTCACGCACAAGAAGATCTTCCGCGACTTCTTCACGCTGCGCCGGGGCAAGGGCCAGCGCTCGTGGCTCGACGGACATAATGCCACCGCGGTGCTGGCGCTGCCCTTCCACCTGATGATCACCTATACCGGGCTAGTCACGCTGGCGGTGATGCTGCTCCCTTGGGCGACGAGCGCGGCGTTCAAGGACGAGGCGGGCTATTTCGAGGCGCTCTATCCCGAGCCGGCCGAGGTCGAGCGGACCGGGCGCGCCGCGTCGCTGGTCGATCTGACCACGCTGGTCCGCGATGCCGAGCAACGGCTGGGCGGCAAGGCCGGTTATCTCGAGGTGAGCGAGCCGGGCGATGCCGCGGCGCGGGTCGGCGTGATCCGCTCGGGCGCGTCGATGCTGTCCTCGCGCACCCCACGCATCAGCTATGACGGCACCACCGGCAAGCCGGTCTGGGCCTCGCCCGAAGCCGGACCGGCGGTGGTGACCGCGGGCAGCATGATCGGGCTCCATGCGGGCCGCTATTCGAGCGACTGGCTGCGCTTCCTCTATTTCCTGTGTGGCGTTGCCGGGTCGGTGATGGTGGCGAGCGGGATGGTGTTGTGGACCGTGAAGCGGCGCGAGAAGCTGCACGACCCGGCACGCCCGCATTTCGGCTTCAAACTGGTCGAGCGGCTCAATGTCGCCGCGATCGGCGGCTTCCCGCTGGGCGTCGCGGTGATGCTGTGGGCGAACCGGTTGTTGCCGGTCGAGATGGCCGGGCGCGCGGCGTGGGAAGTGCACTGCCTGTTCCTCGCCTGGGGCGCGGCGCTGATGCTGGGGATCGTGCGCAAGCCGCAGCCCAATTGGGTCGCGCTGCTCGGGCTGACCGGCGTGCTGCTCGCGGCGCTGCCCGTCTACAATCTGTTCGCGACCGAGCGCGGGCTGTTCGCCAGCCTGTGGAGCGGTGACGGCGTGCTCGCCGGGATCGACATCGCGCTGCTGGTGTTCGGCGCCGCCTTCCTCGCGCTCGCGCGCCGGGTGGCGCGGCACAAGCCGGCGGCGCCGCGCGTGCGCCGCAGGGCCGCGCCGGTCCAGCCTGTCGCGGCACAGATGGAGCCCGCCGAATGACCGCGCTCGCCTTCCTTCTCGCCCTGCTCGCCTTCGCGCTGTTCGGGCTTTCGACCGACGAACATCACCGCAAGCGGCTGGGCGCCCGGCCTGACGCGGTGACCGTGCTGCGGTTGCGCGGCGCCGCCTGGGCCGCCGTCGCCGCCGCCTTCCCCTTCGCGATCGCCGCGCAGGGATGGGTATTCGGGCCGATACTTTGGGTAGCCCTGTTGATGCTGGGTGCAGGACTGGTGTTCCTTGCGCTCAACCTGATTCCCGCGCCCGCGGGGCGCAAATGAACTCGGGAGGAGAGACGATGAAGAAGCTGCTGATCGCCGCGCTGGCGCTGGGGACCGCGACTGTCGCGCAGGCGCATGAGGTGTGGATCGAGCGTGGTGCCAACGGCGCGGCGCAGATCTGGCTGGGCGAGCCCGAACTGCCGATCCCGGCGGCCGGGCGACACC
>Ga0247823_10001411_pt1 | contig 20004 bp, 18 predicted proteins | sample 13C_PalmiticAcid_2_FD_192426 | JGI IMG/M metagenome (GOLD analysis project Ga0247823, IMG submission 192426) | Soil microbial communities from agricultural site in Penn Yan, New York, United States - 13C_PalmiticAcid_Day30 | ecosystem: Environmental > Terrestrial > Soil > Agricultural land... | reverse complement strand
GGGAGGCAATCGACCGCCTGGCCCACGCGCTGGACCAGACCCTGGTGCTGGGCCTGCCGACCAACCGCGCCTTTCTCGCGGCCTGCCTGCGCCACCCCGTGTTCCACGAAGGCGGGGCGCTGATCCCCTTCCTGGCCGAAGAGGGTGACACCGTGCGCGCCATGCTGCTGCACCCACCCGACGCGGTGCTGGCCGGTGTGCTCGTGGCGGTGTTCGGTGCGCAGGCGCCCGCCACCGCGTTGCCATGCCCCTTCGCCCGCCCGCTGCGCTGGTTGCACGGTGACCAGGTGCTGGACCTCGCGGTGCAGGAACAAGGGCAGGGCGCCCTGAGCGTGGCCTGGGGCGAGCGCACCGTGCCCGCCCGCGTGGCCCCGGGCCGCGTGGTCATCGGCGGCGTCACCTGGCCCGTGGCCGCCGCGCCCCTGGGCGCGGGCCGCTGGCAGGTGCAGGCCGGTGCGCACACCCTGTCGCTCACCGATCTCAGCCTCGCGCCGCGCGAGCGCGCGGGCGGTGCGTCCGCCGCGCGCGAACTGCGCGCGCCCTTCAACGGCAAACTGATTGCGGTGCGCGCGCAACCGGGGGCGGTCATCGCCAAGGGCGAGCCGCTGCTGGTCATCGAATCCATGAAGCTCGAACACACCCTGGCCGCGCCGCGCGACGTCACCGTGGAAGCGCTCTCGGTGGCGGCGGGCCAGCAGGTCGCGCCGGGGCAATTGCTGGTGACCTTCGCCGCATGAACGCCGCCGCCCCCACCTTCACCGCCGAAGACCGCAACGCGCTGGTCGACACCGTGCAACGCTTCGCCACGCAGGCCATCGCGCCCCACGTGCCGGCCTGGGAAGAGGCGGGCGAACTGCCGCGCTCGCTGCACCGCCAGGCCGCCGAGATCGGCCTGCTCGGCCTGGGTTACCCCGAGCCCCTGGGTGGCACGCCCGCGCCCTGGAGCGCGCGCAACGCCATGTCGCGCACGCTCGCCCGTTACGGCGGCAGCGGCGGCGTGATGGCCAGCCTGTTCACCCACAACATCGGCCTGCCGCCCGTGCTCGCGCACGGCACGCCCGAGCTGCAGCAGGAGGTGATCCCGCCCGTGCTGCGCGGCGAGAAGATCGCGGCCCTGGGCATCACCGAGCCCGGCGGCGGCTCCGACGTGGCGGCCCTGCGCACCACCGCGCGGCTGGAGGGCGATGACTACGTCATCGACGGCGAAAAGGTGTTCATCACCTCCGGCATGCGCTGCGACTGGATCACCCTCGCGGTGCGCACCGACCCGCAGAGCAAGGGCGCGAGCGGCATCTCCATGATCGTGGTGCCCTGCGACGCGCCCGGCGTCTCGCGCAGCGCGCTGCAGAAGATGGGCTGGTTGTGCTCGGACACCGCGCACCTGCGCTTCGACGGCATGCGCGTGCCCGCGCGCTACCGCCTGGGCGCCGAAGGCGCGGGTTTTCGCATGATCATGGGCAACTTCAACGGCGAGCGCCTGGCCCTGTCCGCCATGGCGCTCGGCTTCGCCGAAGCCTGCCACGACGAAGCCCTGGCCTGGGCCCGGCAGCGCAGCACCTTCGGCGCGCCGCTCATCGAGCGCCAGGTGATCCGCCACAAGCTCATGGACATGCAGATGCGCATCCGCTCCACCGAAGCCTGGCTGGAGGCGCTGGGCGCGCGCGTGGACGCGGGTGACGACGGCGCCGATTGGGTGGCCAACGTCTGCCTGCTCAAGAACCACGCCACGCAGACCATGCAGTTCTGCGCCGATGCCGCGGTGCAGATCCTCGGCGGCATGGGCTACATGCGCGGCACCGTGAGCGAGCGCGTGTACCGCGAAGTGAAGGTGATGATGATCGGCGGCGGCGCAGAGGAAATCATGAAGGAACTGGCCGCACGACAATGGGGACTATGAGCAAACACACCGCCGCCACTTCTTCCGCGCCGACCGAGTTCGAGCCCGAGTTCATCGCCGTGCTCAAGGACCTGTTCGAGAACAAGATCGTCTTCAACAAGGTGCTGGGCCTGAAGATCGAGGACATCCGCCCCGAGCGCGTGACCGCGCGCATCGACATGAAGGCCGACCTGATCGGCCACTACCAGCACGGCCGCGTGCACGGCGGCGTGGTCAGCGCCGCGCTCGACGCCATGGGCGGCCTGGCCTGCATTGCCGCCAACGGCGCGCGCCACATGAACGAAGAGCCGATGCAACGCCTGCAGCGCTTCGCCAAGCTCGGCACCATCGACCTGCGCATCGACTACCTGCGGCCTTGCGTGGGCGAGTACTTCAAGCTGAGCGCCGAGGTGCTGCGGCTGGGCTCGCGGGTGGCGAACACGCGCATGGCGTTCGAGGGGGCGGATGGCAAGCTCCTGTGTGTGGGGGCGGGGGCGTACATCGTGTCTTGATCGACGCAGAGGTCCGATTCCCAAGTCGATTTCTTAGACCTTTGCATCTTTCAGCAGTGCTTGCTCGACCTGGAGCACGATCCACGCAATCGTCGAAGGGTTCAGCCGCCCCTCGCCAAAGTGAATGCATGTTCTGTTGATCTGTTCGTGCACCGCTGCCATGACGGCCTCTTGAGACACCAAAGGCGCTTGCTCAAAAACCGCAAAAGGCTTTCGCTTGAAAATTTTCTCGAATTCATCCAAACCGCGTTGCGTCCAATAGGTGTCGTAGAAGGGCGTGGCGTGCGCGCGAAGCCAGGCCCACATGAAGCTGGCATCTGAAACATTCGGGGCTTCGCGATGACAGCGACGGCACAGGAGAACCAGGTTGCCGGGCTCCTCCGATCCCTCCAATGCACGGGGAACGATATGACAGCGCTCGAGCGCGCTTCGGTAGCCACATCGCCAGCAACGCTCGTGGGCTTCGGACCAGTCCACGGACAGACCGCATTCGTCTTGCATGCCGCTCCATTGGGCAACGATTTCATCACGCGTTGTTTTCACGAATTTCTCATGTGTTTTGAGTGGAATGGCGAATATGGGTCAAATCAACCGTGCAATGCCATTGCCGTGAAATGAACCTTCCTTGCCGACCACGGTCGGACTCAGTTACATGCAGTTGCGAATGGCTATCATCTGTCGTCCGCATCCGCGCACAGTCAGCCAGCGTCGGTGCCGCCAGAGAGGCGGGCGCCTGCACAGCCAGTCCCCGGTCAGCCTCTCTGCTCCCGCCTTCTTTCTTCTCTTTTGGTCTTCATGTCAGAACCTGACCCCCTTTCCGTCGCGCGTTCCCATCGTCTGTCCTGGCCGCGCCGGCTGTTGTGGCTGGGCCTGTTCCTGGGCGTCGGCTTCGCGGCCTGGTGGTTCCTGCTGCGCCCGCCGCCACAAGCTCCCGCCGCACCCAGCGCCTGGCGCGGCCCGGTGGCGGTGCGGGTGGAGCCGGCGCGCACCGAAGACTTCACGGTGCAGGCCCGCGCCGTCGGCACGGTGGCGCCGTACAACACGGTGACGGTGCGCAGCCGGGTGGACGGCCAGCTGGCGCGCGTGCTGGTGCGCGAAGGGCAGAAGGTGGCGCGCGGTCAGTTGCTGGCCGAGATCGACCCCGAGCCCTTGCGCGTGGCGCTGGCGCAGGCGCAGGGCCAGCAGCAGCAGAACCTGGCCCAGCTGCGCAACGCCGAGAGCGAACTGGCCCGCTATGAAGGTCTTTTCAAGCGCGACGCCGTGGCCCGCCAGGTGCTGGACCGCCAGGCCGCGCTGGTGCAGCAGCTGCGCGGCACGCTGAAATCCGACGAGGCGCAGGTGGACAACGCGAAGCTGCAGCTCTCCTACACGCGCATCGTGGCGCCCATCGCCGGCCGCATCGGCCTGCGCCGGGTGGACGCGGGCAACCTGCTGTCGGCCAACGACGCCAACGGCCTGTTCACGCTGACGCAGACGCAACCGGTGTCGGTGGTGTTCAGCGTGCCCGAGCCGCAGGTGGCCGAGGTGCGCGCCGCGCACGACGGCAAGAACCCGCCTCCCGCCGAGGCCTGGGACCGGGACAACCGAACCCGCCTGGCCCTGGGCCGGCTGGACACGCTGGACAACCAGATCGACGCGGCCACGGGCACGCTGCGGCTCAAGGCGCGTTTCGAGAACGCGGACGACGCGCTGTTTCCCAACCAGTTCGTGAACGTGCGCCTGGCGCTGCGCCAGCTGCCCGGCGCGGTGACGATTCCCACCGACGCAGTGCAGCACGGCTCGCGCGGCAGTTATGTGTATGTGATCGCCGAGAACAAGGCCCAGGTGCGCGACCTCACGCTCGGCCCCGCGAGCGGCGGGCGCACCGTGGTGCTCAAGGGCCTGGTCAGCGGCGAGCCGGTGGTGCTCGAAGGCCTGGACCGCCTGGAGAACGGCCGCGCGGTGAACGTGGTGCAGGCGGCGGCGCTGCCCGCCGGTTCGCCGCTGGCGCCGGAACCCGATCAGCCGGCGGCACCCGCCACCCCGGCGCGCTGACGGGGGCGTTCGCCGATGTCTTCCGCCGCCGCCCCCCTCTCGCTCTCGCGCCCCTTCATCCTGCGGCCGGTGGCGACCTCGCTGCTCATGCTGGCCGTGCTCATCGCCGGCCTGCTGGCCTGGCGCCAGCTGCCGGTGTCGGCGCTGCCGCAGGTGGACTACCCGGTGATGCAAGTGTTCACCTTCCAGCCCGGTGCCAGCCCGGACGTGACGGCGCGCACCGTCACCGCGCCGCTCGAGCGCCGGCTCGGGCAGATCCCGGGCTTGTCGCAGATGTCGTCCACCAGCTCGGGCGGCGCTTCGGTGATCACCCTGAAGTTCGCCCTGGAGGTGGACCTGGGCGTGGCCGAGCAGGACGTGCAGGCCGCGCTGCAGAGCGCCAACAGCCTGTTGCCGTCGGACCTGCCCGCGCCGCCGATCTACCGCAAGGTGAACCCGGCGGACGTGCCCATCCTCACGCTGGCCATCGGTTCGGACACGCTGCCGCTGCCGCGCGTGGTGGACATGGTGGACACGCGCATGGCGGGCCAGCTGTCGCGCCTGCCGGGCGTGGGCCTGGTGAGCCTGGCGGGTGGGCAGCGCCCCGCCATCCGGGTGCAGGCCAACAGCCGCGCGCTGGCCGCCAACGGCCTCACGCTGGAAGAGCTGCGCACCGCGATCGCCGCGGCCAACAACAACCAGCCCAAGGGCAGTTTCGACGGCCAGTTGCGCAGCACCATGCTGGACGCGAACGACCAGTTGCGCTCTGCGGCCGAGTACCAGCGGCTCATCGTGGCCTGGCGCGACGGCGCGCCGCTGCGCCTGGCCGACGTGGCGAAGGTGGAAGAAGGCGCGGAAGACCGTTTTCTCGCGGCCTGGGCCGGCATGGCCTGCGCCGAGGGGCAGAGCAGCGGCTGCGGCCTCGCGCCCGCGGTGCTGCTGAACATCCAGCGCCAGCCCGGCGCCAACGTGATCGCGGTGGCGGACCAGGTGCGCGCGCTGCTGCCGCAGCTCACGGCCACGCTGCCGGCGAATGTGAAGGTGCAGATCGTGTCGGACCGCACCGAAAGCATCCGCGCCTCGGTGCGCGACGTGCAGAAGGAACTGCTGTTCGCCATCGCGCTGGTGGTGCTGGTCACCTTCGTCTTTCTGCGCACCTTGCCGGCCACGCTGATTCCCAGCGTGGCGGTGCCGCTCTCGCTGGTCGGCACCTTCGCCGCCATGCTGTTGCTGGGCTATTCGCTCAACAACCTGAGCCTGATGGCGCTGACCATCGCCACCGGCTTCGTGGTGGACGACGCCATCGTGATGCTGGAGAACATCGCGCGCCACCGCGAGGAAGGCGCGGGCCCGATGGAAGCCGCGCTCAAGGGCGCGAGCGAGATCGGCTTCACCCTGGTCTCGCTCACGGTCTCGCTGGTGGCGGTGCTGATTCCGCTGCTGTTCATGGCCGACGTGGTGGGCCGCCTGTTCCACGAGTTCGCGGTCACGCTGGCGGTGGCCATCGCCATCTCGCTGGTGGTCTCGCTCACGCTCACGCCCATGATGGCCGCGCGCATGCTCAAGCAGGCGCCCGCGCACGGCGAAGGCCGGCGCGACTGGCTCAGCGGCACCATCGAGCGCTACGGGCGCGGGCTGGACTGGGTGCTGGCGCGCCAGCCGCTGGCGCTGCTGGCCATGGCCGCCACGCTGGTGCTCACGGCGCTGCTCTACTTGGCCGTGCCCAAGGGTTTCTTCCCGGTGCAGGACGCGGGCGCCATCCAGGTCGTGACCGAGGCGCCGCAGAGCGTGTCCTTCGGCGCCATGGCCGAGCGGCAGCAGGCATTGGCCCAAGCGCTGCTGGCCGAGGCGCCGGTGCGGAGCCTCTCGTCCTTCATCGGCGTGGACGGCAGCAACGCCACGCTCAACAGCGGGCGCATGCTGCTCACCCTGGCGCCGCACGCGCAGCGCTCGGTGTCGGCCAGCGAGCTGATCGAGCGGCTGCGTGAGCGCGCGCGCGACGTGGGTGGCATCGAGGCCTGGTTCCAGCCGGTGCAGGAACTCGGCATGGAAGACCGCATCAGCCGCACGCAGTACCAGTTCACGCTGAGCTCGCCCGACAGCGCGCTGCTGGGCGAGTGGACCGGGCGTTTGCTGGCCGCCTTGAAAGAGCGGTCCGAGCTGATCGACGTGGCCAGCAACCTGCAGCGCGAAGGCCTGCAGGCCTACCTGGAAATCGACCGCGACGCGGCGGCCCGCCTGGGCCTGCGCATGGGCGACATCGCCTCGGCGCTGCAGAGCGCGTTCGGCCAGCGGCAGGTGAGCACGCTGTTCACGCACGCCAGCCAGTACCGCGTGGTGCTGGAGAGCGACGACGCGAAACAGGGTGGCCTGCAGGCGCTGGAGGGGGTGTACGTGCAGCCCGCCGGGGGTGGGGCCGACGCGAAGCCGGTGCCGTTGTCGGCCGTGGCGCGCGCGGTGGAGCGGCGCGCGCCGCTGGCCATCGAGCACCAGGGCCAGTTCCCGGCGGTCACGCTGTCGTTCAACCTCGCGCCCGGGCATTCGCTGGGCGAGGCCGTGGCCGCCATCGAAGCCGTGAAGCGGCAGGTGGAGTTGCCCGTGGCCGTGGAACTGGCCTTCCAGGGCGCGGCCGAGGGTTTCCGCAATTCGCAGGCGAACACCCTGTGGCTGATCCTGGCCGCCGTGGTGGTGATGTACCTGGTGCTGGGCATGTTGTACGAGAGCGCGGTGCACCCGCTCACCATCCTGTCCACGCTGCCCTCGGCCACGGTGGGCGCGCTGGCCGCGCTGCTGTTGGCCGGCCGGCCGCTGGACCTGATCGCGGTCATCGGCATCGTGCTGCTGATCGGCCTGGTGAAGAAGAACGGGATCATGATGGTGGACTTCGCGCTGGACGCGCAGCGCCGCCTGGGCCTCTCACCGCGCGAGGCCATCCACCGCGCCGCGCTGCTGCGCTTCCGCCCCATTCTCATGACCACGCTGGCCGCGCTGTTCGGCGCCATCCCGCTCATGCTGGCCAGCGGTTCGGGCGCCGAACTGCGCCAGCCGCTGGGCATCGTGATGGTGGGCGGGCTGATCGTGAGCCAGGTGCTCACGCTGTTCACCACGCCCGTGGTCTACCTGGCGTTCGATCGGCTGGCGCGGCGGCGCACCGAGATGGCATGAACGCGCTGGCCCGCTTTTTCATCCGCCGCCCCATCGGCAGCGTGATGCTGGCCGTCGGCATCGTGCTGGTGGGCCTGCTGGCGTGGCGGCTGCTGCCGGTGTCGCCGCTGCCGCGCGTGGACTTTCCGGTGATCCAGGTGCGCGCCAGCCTGCCCGGCGCCAGCCCCGAGAGCATGGCCTCCACCGTGGCCGCGCCGCTGGAGCGCGCGCTGGGCAGCATCGCGGGCGTGGCGAGCATCCGGTCCAGCAGCAACCAGGGCAGCACCAGCGTCACGCTGCAGTTCAACTTGGACCGCGACATCGACGAGGCCGCGCGCGAGGTGCAGGCCGCCATCAACGCCTCGCGCGGGCAGCTGCCCTCGGGCATGACGGGCAACCCGAGCTACGTCAAGGTCAACCCCTCGCAGGCGCCCATCATGGCGCTGGCGCTCTCCTCGCCCCGGCTGCCGTCGTCGGCGCTGTACGACAACGCCTCCACCGTGCTGGCGCAGAAGCTCGCGCAGATCGTGGGCGTGGGCGAGGTCACGGTGGACGGTTCCTCGTTGCCCGCCGTGCGCGTGCAGGCGAAACCCGAGGCGCTGTCGCACCGCGGCATGTCGCTGGACGACGTGCGCCAGGCCATTGCCCAGGCCAACGCCTGGCGCCCGCTCGGCCAGACCGAGCAGGGCGGCCAGCGCTGGCAGATCGCGCTGCCCGAGCCGCTGCGCACGGCGGCGGATTTCTCTCAGCTGGTGGTGCGCAACGAGGGCGGGGCGCTGGTGCGCCTGGCCGACGTGGCCGAGGTGACGGACTCGGTGGAAAACCGCTACACCGCCGGCTACCACAACGACCGGCCCGCCGTGGTGCTGCTGGTGAGCCGGCGCGCGGGCGCCAACATCGTGCAGACCATCGACGCCATCCACGCCCAGATGCCGCAATTGCGCGCGCTGCTGCCCGCCGACACCGAGCTGCGCGTGGTCATGGACCGCTCGCCCGGCATCCGCGCCACGCTGCGCGAGGCGCAGTTCACGCTGGTGCTGTCGTGCGTGCTGGTGATGGCGGTGGTATGGGCCTTCCTGGGCAGCGTGCGCACCGCGCTGATTCCGGCGCTGGCCCTGCCGGTGTCGCTGATCGGTGCCTTCGCGGTGATGTGGTGGCAGGGCTTCTCGCTCAACAACCTCTCGCTCATGGCCTTGATCGTGGCCGCCGGCCTGGTGGTGGACGACGCCATCGTGGTGCTGGAGAACATCCAGCGCCACATCGAGCGGGCGCGTGCGGCGCAGGCCGCGAACGGCCAGCGCGAGGTGGGGCGGCGCACGGTCTGGCGCGCGGCCTTCACCGGCGCGGGCGAGGTGGGCTTCACCTTGCTGGCGATGAACCTGGCGCTGATCGTGGTGTTCATCTCCATCCTGTTCATGGGCGGTGTGGTCGAGCGGCTGTTCCGCGAGTTCTCCATCACGCTGGTGGCGGCCATGCTGATCTCGCTGGCGGTGTCGGTCACGCTCACGCCCGCGCTGTGCGCGCACGGCCTGCCGGCCGGCCCGCCCAAGCCGCCAGGCCCGTTGGCGCGCGGCATCGCCAGCCTGCTGGCCGACGTGCAAGCGGGTTACGCGCGCAGCCTGGGGTTCGCCCTGCGCCACCGCGTGCTCACCCTGTTGTTGCTGGCCGGCACCGTGGCCCTCAACGTGTGGCTCTACGTGGCGATTCCCAAGGGCATGCTGCCGCAGCAGGACACCGGCCAGCTCGGCGGCTTCGTGCGCGGCGACGACGGTTTTTCGTTCCAGGGCATGCAGCCCAAGGTGGAGGCTTTTCGCCGCCTGCTGGTGGCCGACCCCGCCGTGGCCGACGTGACGGGCGTGAGCGGCGGGCGCACCGGCACCAGCAATTCCTGGTTCCGCATCCGCCTCAAGCCCCTGGCGGAACGCGGCGAGCCCGCCTCGGCCGTGGTGGCGCGCCTGCGCGCCAATGCCCCGCAGATCGCTGGCGGCGTGCTGTTCGTGAACGTGGACCAGGACATCCGCCTCTCCAGCGGCGGCGGTGACAACGAGTACCTGTTCGTCATGCGCTCCGATTCGCTGCAGGACCTGCGCGGCTGGACCAAACCGGTGGGCGAAGCGCTGCGCGCGCTGCCCGAGTTGACCGACGTCGACTTCGGCGCCGGCGAGGACGCGCAGCAGGTGGTGCTGAACGTGGACCGCGAGGCCGCGCGCCGACTCGGTGTGCGCATGGACACCGTGACGACGGCCCTGAACAACGCGTTCTCGCAACGCCAGGTGGCCACGCTGTACGACCCGCTCAACCAGTACCGCGTGGTGATGGAGGCCGACCCGCGCGGCAACAGCGAACCTTCCGCGCTGAACCAGGTGCAGCTGCTCAACGACGCGGGAGAACGCGTGCCGCTCAGCGCCATCGCCACCTGGCGCTACGGCCTCACGCGCGACCGCGTGCAGCACGACGCCCAGTTCGCCTCCGCCGGCATCAGCTACGCGCTGGCGCCCGGCGTGAGCCTGCAGCAGGCGCAGCAGGCGATCGACCGCGCCGTCAACGGCCTGCTGCTGCCCACCAGCATTTCCACCGGCGAACGCGCGGGCGACCCCAACAGCCTGCAGGCCACGCTCAAGCGCCAGCCCTGGTTGATCCTGGCCGTGCTGGTCACGGTCTACCTGGTGCTGGGCATGTTGTACGAAAGCACGCTGCACCCCTTGACCATCCTGTCCACGTTGCCCTCGGCGGGCGTGGGCGCACTGCTCGCGCTGCGCATCTCGGACACCGAGTTCAGCCTGATCGCGCTGCTCGGGCTGTTCCTGCTGATCGGTGTGGTCATGAAGAACGCCATCCTGATGATCGACTTCGCACTCGCCGCGCAGCGCACGCGCGGCCTGGCGCCGCAGGACGCGATCCACGAAGCCGCGCTGCGCCGCCTGCGCCCCATCCTCATGACCAACCTGGCCGCGCTGCTGGGCGCGGTGCCGCTGGTGCTGGGCCTGGGCGAAGGCTCGGAACTGCGCCGCCCGCTGGGCATCGCCATCATCGGCGGCCTGACCGTGAGCCAGCTGCTCACGCTCTACACCACGCCCGTGGTCTACCTTGCGCTCGAGCGCCTGCGCCGCCGTGTGCAAGGCCCAAGCCCGGTGGCCCAGACCGTCTGAACCCATGTCCTTTTTCTTGCATCCATCCCGCTTCGCGCTCTCCGCCCTGCCGTTGCTGCTGGCGGCGTGCGCCACCAGCACCGACTACCGCGCCCCCGAGATGGCGCTGCCCGCCAGCTTTCAGCACGCCGGCACCGAGCCGACGGCTGCCGCGATCCAGCCCGATTGGTGGGCCGTGTACGCCGACGCCGAACTCGACCGGCTGCTGCGCCGCGTGGGCGAGGCCAACGCCGAGCTGGCCCAGGCCGAGGCGCGCTGGCGCCAGGCGCTGGCGCAGGTGGACGCCGCGCGCGCGCTGGCGCTGCCGCAGGTCGGCGCGGGCGCTTCCGTGACACGCAGCGGTGGCAACGCGGCCGCTGGCACCAACGCCGGCACGCGCCAGCTGTACGCGACCGGTCTGGACCTGTCCTGGTCGCCCGACCTCTGGGGTCGAGTCGCGCTTTCGCGGCAGGCCGCCACGGCCAGCGCCGAGGCACAGGCCGCGCTGGTGGACGCCGCGCGCCTGGCGCTGCAGCTGGCGGCCGCGCAAGGCTATGTGCGGCTGCGCGCGCTGGACGCGCAGCTGGCGCTGCAGGCCCAGGCGGACGTGGCCTATGCGCGTTCGCTGCAGGTCACGCAGCTGCAATACGAAGCCGGCCTGGTGGCGCGTGCCGACGTGATCCAGGCCGAGACGCAGCTGCAGTCGCTGCGCACACAGGTGTTCACCCTGCAGCGCCAGCGCGCGCTGGAAGCCAACGCGCTGGCGCTGCTGGCGGGTTCCACGCCCGGCGACTACCCGATGGCCGCGCGCGACGGAGGGCTGCCGGTGGTGCCCGCGATACCCGGGGCCTTGCCCGGTGAGCTGCTGCGCCGCCGCCCCGACTTGGCCGCCGCTGAGCGCGCGCTCGCCGCGGCGCACGCGCGCCTGGGCGTGGCGCAGCGCGCCTGGCTGCCCGACCTGACGCTCTCGGCCAGCGGCACCCTGCAGGCCAGCAGCTGGTCCCGTGTGCTGGACGCGCCAGCGCGCGTGTGGTCGCTCGGCCCGCAACTCGCGGCCACGCTGTTCGATGGCGGCACGCGCCGCGCCGATGAAGCCACCTTCCTCGCCGCCTACGACGAGCAGGCCGCGGCCTGGCGCGGTGGCGTGCTCTCGGCTGTGCGCGAAACCGAGGACGCGCTGGTGCAACTGGCCACGCTGGCCGAGCAGGACCGCCAGCAACAGCAGTTGGTGACGCTGGCCAGCGAGAACGAGCGTGTGGTCGGCTACCGCTACGAGGCCGGCGAGATCAGCTTCCTGGAGGTGGCGACCGCGCAGAACCTGGCGCTGTCGGCGCGCCGCGCGGCGCTCGACGTGCAGGCCGAACGGCTGGCGGCCAGCATGGCGCTGGTGGCCGCATTGGGCGGCGGCTGGCAGGCGACTGCGCGCTGAGTCGGTCAGATCGGGACGCCGGCCACCATGTGTCGGGCCGCGTCCGAAGCCTTGACGCTGCGCACCAGGGCGTTTTCGATCGCGCGCAATTGCGACTCGAGATCGGTCTCCACCAGGCCCATGGCGCTCCTCAGCACGAAGGTGCCAGGCTTGAGGCGCGAGTCCCGTTCCACCACCAGCGATTGCAGGCCGGGGGTGTCGCGCAGCAGCGCCGGGACGGCCGCGCACAGCGCATCGTGGTGGCTCGGGTGCACGTGCAGCGTGGCCTGTGTCTGCTGGCGAAGGGCCTTGAGCGCCTTGCCGACGGCCAGGACGGCGCGCTCGTGGTCGTTGTATTGGGAGAAGATCGATCGCACCGCGTTGATGACCACGCTCACCAGCTCCGATTCGACTTCCGTCATGTAGGCGTCCCGACTCGCGATGGCTTGCAGCATGAGGCGGGAGGTCTCCTGGGCGGCGGCTTCCACACTCTCCTGGCGGATGCGTTCGGCCTCCGAGGCGGCTTGATGGCGCGCGGTCTCCAGCAACGAAGCCGCTTCGGCTCGCGCGTCTGCCAGCACCTGGGCGGCCTGGCGGAAGTGGTTGGCATCCTCACGGCGAATGATCTTTCCCGATCTCATGGGTGGGCTCCGATGCCATCGAAGGCGCTGGCGAGCACGGGCTCCACTTCGCGCAGCACCCGTTGAAGGAGCGCGCCACTCGGTGGGGCGACGAAGATTCGGGTGGGGTCGCTCGGCGCGATCTCACGCAAACGGGCCGACAGGCGGGCGCGAAGGTGGAGATGTTCTTCGACATCGGGGCCATGGCAGAAGGCCTGCAAGGCAGCCATGCCGACTTCGCGCACGGCCGTGCTCACGCGACCGGGGTCGTCAAATGCCGGAGGGGCCACCGAGATCGCGCCGATCAACGGCGCTCTCAGCATGCCGAACTGGTAGAGCTCGTGGCCGAGCTGTTCGCGGAAGGCCGCGATGCGCCGGCCTTCCAGCACATGCCGCAGGGAGGCTCCGGCGCCCAGCATGCCCACATGGTCCGCGAATCGCCGCAGGCGCGACACGCGCATCACCAGCAAGGTCCAGAGCAGAACGTGCGCCTGTCCGGGGGCTGGCGCTGCCGGCTCCTGGGGGTCGTGGCCGCCACCCGCCATCAGCAGCGCACGGGACCGCTCGCTGAGCGTGGCGGCGTCGATACCCATGGTGGAGGGGAAGTCAATGAATGGCATGGACCGGTGGAAGGCGAAGTCCGAGAGCGGTTGGAAGGATGAGTGGGGATGGGGGCTTGAAGGTTCACACCCGTCAAAAATCCCCGAAGAGCCAGCGGCTTGCCCGAACTTTCTTTCAGACCTTGCGCACTCAGCCCTTCAACCACGTCCGCTCAGCCATGCGATCCCCCAACCCTGCCCCTTCCGTGCAACACGCGGTGGCCATCTCGATGCCGGACTTGCTCTCACCCGACTTGGCGAAGTCGTTGGCGGAGGTGGGTTTCCTGGCGATCGATCTGAAGGATTGGTCGCGTGCGCAGCAGATCTTCTCGGTGCTCATGGGGTTTCGGTTGCAGAGCGAGTGCCCGTATGTGGGCCTATCCCTGATCGAGTTGCTGCAGTGCCGATGGGAAGTTGCAGCGCACTGGGCGAGCCTGGGGCTGGCCCAGGTCCCTGGAAGTTGGGCGCTGGCCGAATTGCAGGACAGGGCTGTGCAAAGAGGAGTCATGCCGTGAGTTCATTGAACATCTCTGCCGCGAAGGGGCCCCCTGTCTCATCCCCAGAGCCTGGGTCGACCGGTCAGGGGACGCCCGAAGGTTCGGCGTCTGCCGCATCGTTCGCCGCCCTGCACGCCGAGCGCGTGGGTGTGACGCCTGCAGGGGCCGAAGCGCCGTTGCCCAAGCCCGCGGAGACCTCGGCCATGGGCCGTCCCCTCACCCTGGGTGACGCCATTCTCAACACCATGGACCGCATGGGGCAGAGCGCGCGCGAGCATTGGAAGCATGTGGCCGCGCCGCTGAATCCGGCGGTCGGGTTCAACAGCGCGGACCTCCTGAATCGGCAGATGCACCTGCAGCGTTTCATGCTGGAGGTGGAGTTCGCTTCTCTTCTGAGCAAGCAGGCGGCCAAGACCGTCGATCAGATCTCCCGCACGCAATGATCTTGACGGCGCTTCAGGTGGTGGGTCGCTGGTGGCGGGTGTTGTTGGTCACCAGCCTGTTGGTGGCATGTTCTGGCGCCGTCAATCTGGTGAGTGGGTTGACGGAAGCCGAAGCGAACGAAGTGCTTGGTCTGCTGCTCAGTGCCGACATCTCTGCCACCAAGACCACCAGCAAGACCGGTGTGGGCATCCAGGTGGAAGCTGGCTCGGTGTCCGCAGCGATCGACATCCTGCACAGAAATGGGCTGCCTCGCGAGCGGCGCTCCAAACTGGGCGATGTGTTCAAGAAGGAGAACCTCATCTCCTCGCCGTTGGAAGAGCGGACGCGTTACCTGTATGCGCTGTCGCAGGAGCTGGAGCAAACCTTGTCCTCCATCGACGGGGTGGTGACGGCCCGCGTTCATGTGGTGCTGCCCGAACGCGCTGGTCCTCTGGAGGCCTCCACCCCTTCATCGGCGTCCGTTTTCCTGAAGTTCCAGAAGGGTTATGGCGTAGAGAGCGTGGTCGTGCCCGTCCGGGCCTTGGTGGCCAATGGCATTCCCGGGTTGTCGCAAGACCGCGTGGCCGTGGTGCTGGTGCCGGCAGCCGGTGCCGAGGCTTCGGGCCAGAGTGCGGCCCTTTCCAAGGTGCTGTTCATGCGGGTGGGCCAGGAATCCGTTGCCGCACTGTGGACCTTGTTGGGTGTGCTGGGCGCGGCCATCCTGGGTGGCATTGCCTGGGGTGTGCGGTTCTTGATTCGCCTGCGCCAGGATGGCGTCGCCTTGTAGGGATGCACATGAATGCCATGCCGGATCTCAATGCGGTGGACGGTGTCCTTGGCATGACCCCTGCTCGCCTCAAGGAGCTTCGGATGGAGTTGGAACGGGCAAGCGAAGCCGTGATTTCGGCAATGCGGCGAGGGGGATCGCCTCAGTGGTACAGCGAGCTCTGCCTGTTGAAGACGGCGGTGGATACGGCACAGCAGGTGCTTGCGTCATGCGACGCTCACCGTTGCTGATGCCCGCATCATTTTCTTTGCGAGGAGATTCCCATGGCTTTGTTCAAAACCTCAGGTGTCGACGTCCTTGGCTCTGGCATCAACATCGGAGCCGTGTACGGCACGCTCACGCCGATGCTGCAGGCCAACAACCTGCGTTTCCGCGACCTCATCCAGCAATTGCAGCAGCAGGGTGACATGTCCAGCCAGGACCTGCTGGCGGTGCAGCGCGAGACGGGCGAAATGGCCGAAGCCACGCAGCTGACGTCGGAGCTCATGAAATCGCTGCGTGACATGGTCAGTTCGGTTCTCAAGAACGTTGCTTGAGTGTTCGAAGCCATCGGATCGCACCATGCAAGCTGTCAAGGACCTGTCTCACGCCCTGGAGAGATGGGGGGTCGCGGAGCTGAAGCCGCGCACCGATGGCCGCTTTTCGGTGGCTCATGACGGCGACCGAAGGCTGGACGTTCACCCTCTTGCGGACGGCCGGCTGATATTGGAAGTCCACTTGATCTCCCTGCCTGAGCCCGGTGCAGCCCGTTTGGCATTGCTGGAGAGGGCGTTGCGCTTCTCCACCGTCCGCATGCCGACGCGTCACGACATCTTATGCCTGTCACCGGACGCCGATGGTCTGCTGCTGCAATGCGAAATCCCCGCGCGGGCTGGCCCTGCAGCGGTCGAGCATGCGCTCGAACAGTTTCTCAACGCCGCGGATGCCTGGTGGACGGCGCTAGGTCTGGGTGTGGAGGTCGTGACCCACCGCCCCGCGGCACCGGCTCGGCTTGTGACGGTCCTCCCATGAGTGAAAGACGATCGTGCCGCCGCGTGCGATGGAAGGCGGCCATGGTGCTGTGCGCCGCTGTTGTCTTGCTGCCTCAGGCGCACGCCGCACCGCTGCCTTTCGACGGCAGCCCGTATTCCTACTACGCCAACGAAACGCCCGTCGCGAAGATGTTGGCCGAGTTCTGTGCCAACTTCGGTATTCAGCTTCACATCGACCCCAGCATTGCCACTCGGGTGAGCGGCCGTCTGAGCGCGCCATCGGCATCGGATTTCTTGAACACCGTCACCGCCTCCGCTGGCCTGGACTGGTTCCACTACGCTGGCACGATTCACGTCACCCGCGTGGCCGAGCGCGACACACAAGTTCATGCCATTGCGAGAGAGACCATTCCGGGCCTCAGGAACGCGCTGCTGGATTTGAAGATCCTGGACGAACGTTTCGGTTGGGCTGCGTTGGTCGACCAAGGCATGGTGGTGGTGTCCGGCCCACCGGCCTACCTGGAATTGATCGCCAAGACCATGCGCACCGTGCAGGCGGCGCCCAATGGCCAGCAGATGGTGGTGTGGAAGCTGAAGTACGCGAACGTCGAAGACCGCCAGGTCACCATCCGCGACAAGACCACCATCGTGCCTGGCGTCAAGACCTTGCTGCAGGCATTGGGCGGCGCACGCGCGCATCTGGCGGTGGGCGGCATTGCGTCTCAGGAAAGCGGGCCTCGAATCGAACCTTTGAAGCCAGCGCCGTCCATGGGTGGGAACGCAGGAGGGGCTTCCCCTGGTGCGGGGCAGGGTGCGGATGCCGGTGGCACCAGCGGAGCGAATTCCTCTTCCTCCACTTCGCTGGACCGCGCCACGCCAGCCAGGCCACAAGCGCTCACGGGTCGCGATGTTTCGATCGAGGCCGATGTGAGACTCAACGCGATCGTGATGAAAGGGCCGGCCGATCTGATTGCAGGCTACCAAGCCCTGATTTCCGCTCTCGACACGCCCGCCGGCCTGGTCGAAATCGAAGCCATCACCATCGATGTGAACAAGTCGCGTCTGGAGGAGCTGGGGATTGATTGGAGCGTCAACTCACGCAAACTCAACCTGGGGTTTGGTGATGCATCCCTCCCGGCAGCCGCTGGCGTGTTGTCCCTGGGCTACCGTGGCGCAGCCGCGGCGACCACGGTGGTGGCCGATCAGGCCAATGCCCTGCTGGCCCGCATTCGGTTGCTCGAGACCACGGGGGATGCGTACGTGGCGGGCAAGCCCTCCATCCTCACCTCGGACAACCTGAGCGCACTGATCGACCTCAGTCAGACCTTCTACACGAAGGTCACGGGCGAGCGCGTGGCGAACCTCACCCCGGTAACGGTGGGCGTCATGCTCAAGGTGTCGCCCCGCATTGTCACCACTGACGCCGGCGAGACGGAAATCCAGCTCGTCATCGACATCGAGGATGGTTCACTGGTGGATCGAACGGGCCTGGACCTCCCCGTGGTTCAGCGGACCACCATCAGCACGCAGGCCACGATCCGCGAGGGACAGAGCTTGTTGATCGGGGGCTACGACACCGAGACGCAGCAGAACAGCATGGAGAAGGTGCCCGTCCTGGGCGACATCCCCAAGCTGGGGGCGCTGTTTCGCAGCACGCGCGTGAACCAGCAACGCCGCAAGCGCATGTTCCTCATCACGCCGCGCGTCGTATCGATTGGTGCGCCCGTGGCGTCGCTGTCGCGCTCCTCGCCCATTCCTGCAGAGGCCACGGTCCTGCAGCCTCTGCTGCGCATCGATCGAAGGCTAGGGAAATTCCCTTAGCGGTGCATCTCGCCGAACCAACGCTGTCTTCATCGCCACTCAGTTTGTACAAATTGCTTTCAAGGATGTGAGCCATGAACCAGGCACCCTCTCATGCTGCAGAACCTTTCGAAGCCATGCCCTTTGCGAAGGAAATCCGAGCCTCAGCCAAGTACTCGGCGGAACTGCGTGCTCAAGCCGATCGACTGTTCGAGCTGATGCGTGAACCGCTCGTGTCCGAGGCGCAGACGAAAGCTCGACTGGAGGCCTTGCAGAGCCTGCGTCTCAAGTCCTTTTCCAACCTAAGCCCGACGGGTGCGGTCCACAAGCCCGTGGCCTCATCGGGTGGTATTCGGCGGCTACCGTCGTCAAGCCTGATCTGAAGTCGTTCTTGCATCGGCGGTTTGCCGACGGTGCCATTTTCTCCAACCTTGAATCTGGAGCCTTTTATGTCAAACACCGCTCTCATCACTGAAGCCCTTGGATCTCGCAATCTGGAACTTCAAAACAATATTTTTTATCACGAGGTGCTGTCTGCCTTCATCGGAAACGTGGAGTACATGCAGAACCAGTTGCTCATCAAAATGGATGGTGATCGCACGAGGACCGACGAGCTAAAGGAGCGGCTTTCGTTGCAACAGAATCTGGCGCGTTCCATCAAGCCAGAGGATGCTCAAAGTGATAGCAAGACATTCACCTATTTCATCAGCTATGGTGGGTCAACGGTGCCGCCTTTTGAGGGGTGGAAGGCCAATACAGGTACCGACGTCGCAACGATTTTTGGTGGCCTGCTCGCTGGCGTGGTGGTAGGTGGTGGTCTGACGGCAGCTGAAATTGTGGCGAAGGGTGGAACGCTTTGGACTTCGCCAGCTGGGGAGAAGTTGTCTGGCAAGCAGCTGTATGCCTACTACGACCAGCAGGCGGAGGCGACCAAATCGGCGATGTCCGCTCTGAATGCGGTGACCTCCCAGGACAACTTGTCCCTGCAGTCCCTTCGCTCCAAGGTCGACAGCAACACCCAGCTCCTGTCGACCATCATCAAGAACGAGAAGGACCGCAAGGAAGGTGTGATGCGCAACATGTAAGCGGTGCGCCGCCATGTCTCGCGCCCCTTCTTCTCGGCTTGGAACGGTGGGTGAGGTCGAGAGCCTCTATGCCGCCGCGATGGCCGACTATGCGCAGGGGCGGTACCTGCCGGCTGCAAGGACCTTGCTGGGGCTGATCCTGGTGGATTCATCGCAGGCTCGATTCTTCAAAGGAATGGCGGCCTGCATGCAACTCACTGGCAGGTACCAAGAGGCCGTCATGGGCTACGCCAGTGCCTACAGCCTGCAGCCCACCGACGCAACGCCGCTGTTCTATCTCGCCCAGTGTTTCGCGAAAGTGGGTGGCTGGTGCGAAGCGGGCGAGGCGGCGCAGACGTTTCTCGATGAAACGGCGGGTTCTGATGCTCATGGCGATATGCGAAACAAAGCGCTGGGGATCGTCAGAACGGCGGAAGCAAAGATGAATTTGAAGGAGAGCACACCATGAACTATGTCGGTTCTTATGTGGGTGACGGCGTTGTCGGCAGTGCCGATGGGCGGCCCATGGACTGGGCGTCCAGGGGTGTGGTGGTGGCAGGCTCGCTGGGATGGGTCGAGGATGCTGAACGCCAGTTGCCACCTGTTGTCGCGCCTATGGATTTTGATCCAACGGGGGGCATTCCCGTGCTGGAAGCCCCGGTGCTCGAGCGCATGCATTCTCGAACTCTTCTGAAGAAGGGTTCGGACGTGGAGGTGGATCGGGCGTTGGCCGACGTGATGAACTCCCTGGATTTCAAGCAGTCCATGGCCTTCCGAAGCGGTGCGATGACGCTGGAAGACGTCATTGAGGTCGCTCAGATGGGACTCCAATACACCCGTGACATGCAGAAGCGCCAGGGTGAGATCGTGCAGAAAACGCGCCTGGAAGCCATTCAGCAGGCCACCAAGGATGCGGACGCAGGCATCCTCGGCAAGATTTTTGGCTGGATCGGCCGGATCTTCGCACTCATCTTTCTGACCCTGACTTCCATCGCTCTTGTCAGCACAGGGCAGGTCGGGGTGGCGCTGCTGACGATCACCGCGCTGGTGTTGACCGTGCTGGATTTCTGCAGTGCCATTTCCAAGGAGTGTGGTGGGCCAGACATCAGTTACGCCGGTTTGATCGCACTCATCATGGAGGCTTCTGGATCGACCAAGGAGG
>Ga0247823_10001410_pt1 | contig 20005 bp, 18 predicted proteins | sample 13C_PalmiticAcid_2_FD_192426 | JGI IMG/M metagenome (GOLD analysis project Ga0247823, IMG submission 192426) | Soil microbial communities from agricultural site in Penn Yan, New York, United States - 13C_PalmiticAcid_Day30 | ecosystem: Environmental > Terrestrial > Soil > Agricultural land... | reverse complement strand
GAGCGCGCGCTGCGCGTCGCCGGCACGCTCCAGAACTCCGGCGAGCGACGCAAGCGCGTCGGCCTCGAAGACACGATCGCCCCGGCGACGCCCTTCGGCGATCGCATCGTCGAGCACCGCGATCGCGCGATCGAGATCGCCGCGCGCGGCGAGCGCCTCGCCGAGCTTTTGCAGAACGGGCCATCGCTCCTCTGCGCCGACGCTCGAGCTCTCCTGCCAGGCGGCCTCCAGCAGTTCGACCGCCTCGTCGATGCGCCCGCGCGCGAGCGCGATGCGTCCGCAGGCGGCACGGTTGAACGTGGCGAGCCCTGCGATGCCGAGCTCGCCGGCCTCGGCGAGCGATCGGCGGTGGTGCTCGTCGGCGCGCTCGAGCTCGCCGAGCTCCATCAGCATCGCGCCGATGCTCGACTCCGACATCGCGATGCCGACACGATCGCCGAGTCGCGTGAACTGGTCGCGCACGATCTCGAACTGCCCGAGCGCGCCCGCGAAGTCGCGCAACGTCAGATACACGTTGGCGATGTTCGCGCGCGCCCGTGCGCTCGTCGCGACCATGTCGCCGGCGGTCGCGGTCTCATCGTCTGCGTCGGCAATCTCCAGGGCGTGATGGTAGTGTTTCAGCGCGAACTCGAGATCGCTCGCCGCCGAGTACGCGACGCCGATCGAGTTGTGCAGCGACGCCTGCGAGACACGATCGTCCAGACGCTCGGCGATCACGAGCGACTCCCACAGCGCCTCGAGCGCCTCGCGGATTCGTCCGAGCTGGGTCAGTGCGACTCCGTGGCCGTGGAGTGCTGCCCGGAGCAACCCATCGTCATCGCACTCACGGGCGAGCTCGACGGCGCGGCCGAAGCGCGTGTGCGCCCGATCGCTGCGGGACATCGTCAACTCGGAGTTGGCCAGGGCGACGGTCGCGCGCGCGATCGACACCGGCGCATGCATCGCGCTCGCGGTGCGCAGTGCGCGCTGCGCGGCCAGGAGGGCTCCGGGCGGATCGCTTTTGAGGAGGCGCTTGTGGAGCCCGAGCAGCAGCTCGAGCCGCTTGTCGCGCGAGCGCTCGCGTCGAATGCGCTCGGCAATCTCTTCAATCGAATCGCTCATCGGCGTCACCGTGTCGAGGTGCGTGCGATGGGGGAAGGGTGGCCGGCCGGACGAAAGCTACGGGGTCAGAAGAAAGAATCCAGCGAAGGCGACCCACCACGCGATCCACAGCAGCGACGTCAGGTGCGGCGCACGACGCCGAAGCTCGGGCCACACCAGCGCCGCGGCACAGACGAGGAGCGTGACGCCGACCACCAGTCCGACTACGGCCGGCGGAGACACCGCGCGGTCGAGACGACCGTCGAGCCAGTAGCGCGATCCCATCGTCATCGGCGAGCCGTAGATGAGCATCAGGTGGAGCACGTACACGGCCAGCGAGCGCCGGCCGATGCGCTCGAGGAGCGTGACAGGCGAGCGCAGCAACGGAACGATGGCCATCGACCCCGCGAGCGCGACGAGCACGCCGCCGAGACGGAAGATCGTGTGCTGGATCGAGCCGTGCCAGAAGTCGTCGTGGTGCCGCAGCGCGCTCATCGGTCCGTCGAGCGCGAGACCGCCGAGCAGCAGCGCGACGCCGGAGAGCGCCAACGGGAGCACCGCGCCGCGGTCGCGCGCCACGACAAGCGGCGCCGCGGCGAAGCCCAGCATGCCGTAGGCGACGTACGGAAACAGCGGAAACGTCGCCGCCGGCTGAGGTCCGACGATCGAGCGCAGCGGAAGCCAGAGCGTCGCACCGAGCGACGAGGCCCACGCGTACGGCGTCGCGACGATCGCAGCCAGCGCCAGGACCGCGACGAGCGCGCGCAATCGCCCCGGTGCCGCGCCAACGATGCGAGACAGCCCGAGCACGAGGAGCCCCGCGATCGCGACGACGTGCAGGATGTTCATGTCGAACAGTCGCGCGAGCTCCTCGGGGCGTCTGTTCCAGATGAGCTGCCGCAGCGAGAGGACGGGAATCTGAAGCCAGTAGGCGAGTGCGAGGATCTGGAGGTGTCGCAGCGACAGCGAGGCGATGCGATCGTGCCGCTGCATTCCGAGCGACAGTGCCAGGCCGCTGAGGAACAGAAAGGCAGGCGCGACGAACCCGAAGGCGATGTCGAGCGCGTGCCACGCGGCGCCATCTCTGAAACGATCGGCGAGGAAGGCGTCGCAGGCGTGCGCGACGATCATCAGGAGCACTGCGACGCCGCGATAGAGATCGATGCTGCGAACGCGTGATGGTGACTCTGCGGAGACGGAGCGACGGCCTCCGGTGCCGCTCGCGGCGCTCACTCCGACGCGTGCTTCAGTGCGGACTTCAGCAGCGACTCGACGCTGGCCTCGACCGAGGGACCATCCTTGAGCGCATTGCGGATCGCCTTTTCGGCGGCGGGGCGGTTGTAGCCGAGCGCGAGCATCGCCGCGAGGGCCTCGCTGCGCACGTCGGCGGCGGTGCCGGCGGCCGACGAGGCGAAGCCGCCGCCGGTCGCGGCGATCTTGTCGCGCAGCTCGAGCACGATGCGCTCGGCGGTCTTCTTGCCGATGCCCGGCAGCGCCGTCAACGCCGCGGCGTTGCCGCGGGCGATGTTCTCCTTGAGCGTATCGACCCCGATCGAGCTGAGGACGCCGATCGCGATCTTCGGTCCGACGCCGCTGACGGTCGTCAGCAACTGGAACATCTCGCGCTCCTCGGTCTGCGCGAACCCGTAGAGCGTCAACGCGTCCTCGCGCACGACGAGGTGCGTGTGCAGCGCGCCGTCGCGGCCGACATCGGCGAGGCGCTCGAACGTCGCCAGCGAGATCATCACCGCGTAGCCGACACCACCGCAGACGATGAGCGCCTGGGTCGGGGTCTTTTCGCGGATGGTGCCTTCGAGGTACGCAATCATCGAGGGGAGACTCGCAGTTGAGGGGCGTGAAGACGGCACGGTCGCTCGAGCAGCGCAACATGGCCGCCTGACGACCGCGCATTACGCCGCGGCGTGCTGGGCGTGCTGCGGGGCGACCGCGCCGTCGTCGGGCGCGTTGGGTATGAGCATCATGATCGTCGTGCCGACTCCGGGCGTGCTGTCGAGCCGGATCGTGCCGCCGTGGGCCTCGACGATCGACTTGGTCAGAGGCAGGCCGAGACCGTAGCCGCCGGTCGTGCGCGTGCGCGATTCGTCGGTGCGGTAGAAGGGCTCGAAGACCTTCGCCTGATCCTCCGGCGGAATGCCGATCCCCTGATCGGCGACGACGATGCGCGCGCCTCCCTCATCGGGGAAGACCGAGACGCGCACGGTCGTGTCGGTCGAGTACTTCAGCGCGTTCGAGACGACGTTGCGGATGGCGACCTTCATGCGCTGCAAATCGGCGCGGATGACGAGCGAGTCGGTCAGCGGATCGAACTCGATGCGCCGCGCGTCGTGCCCGAACGTCTCGATCACCTCGTGCGCCAGCTCGACGATGTCGACGTTGTCGACGACGAGCGCGCCGCCGAGCACCGCCAGGCGCTCGTTCTCGAGCAGCTCGGTGATCATGATGTTGAGCTCGCGGATGTTGCGCTCGATCGAGATCGTCGCCTTCGTCTCCGGAAGCATCGCCAGCGCGACGTTCATGCGCGTCAGCGGCGTGCGCAGCTCGTGGCTGACGTCGAAGAGCAGCCGGCGCTTCGACGCGATGATCGCCGCGACCTGCTGCGACATCGCGTTGAACGAGCGCGTGAGCTCGCCGAGTTCGTCGTCGCTGGTGATCGGCACCGCGTGCTCGAACTCGCCGCTGGCGACCTGCTGCACGCCCTCCATCAGAAGCTGTACGGGATTGAGGAAGCGCTGCACCGCGTAGTAGGCGGCGGTGAACAGCAGGATCAGCACGACGCAGAAGAGGATCGTCGCCGGCCAGACGAGGGCTCCCTCGGAGGACGACTTCATCTCGATGACGAACCGCCAGGGACCGCGCGTCAGGATCGAGTAGCGCTTGCCGGCATACTTGCGCATGACGAGCGAGTCACCGCTATCGAAGCTCGACGACTGCGTCGCGTCGAGAATCGTCTTCGACGCGGGCAGACTGCGATCGGTCGACCACGCGTTGTCGGCGCGCTCGATGCGGATCTCGACCGGGTGCTTCTCGGCGATATGCAGCGCGGCCGCCGTATCCGGCGGCTGGCCGACATCGTTGGCGATCAGCTTGACGTAGCTCGCGCCCTGCTCGCGCAGCAGGTAGCTGTACGAGTCCTGCAGCAGGTACTTGAAATAGATCCCCATCGCGACGGTGCCGAGCACCGCCGTGACGAGGATCAGAACGAGAATCTTCCAGAACAGCGGCTTCCCCTGGGGCAGGGGCGGCGGACCAAGTGGAAGCGTCGATGTCTGGATCGCCATGCGGACCTACTGCTGGTTGTCCTCCTGCTCGACGGCAGGCTTGCCGATGAACATGTAGCCGGTGCCCCAGATGGTCTTCAGGAAGCGCGGATGACGCGGATCGTCGTTGAGCTTCTGACGCAGACGACTGACGACGACATCGACCGAGCGGTTGAACGACTCCCACGGGATGCCGCGCGTGCGCTCCATCATGAAGTCGCGGTCGAGCGGCTTCTGGGGATTCTCGACGAAGAGCTGCAGCATCTCGAACTCGGCGGTCGTCAGCTCGAGCGCCTTGCCGTCGAGCGTCGCCGACTGCGTCGTCGTGTCGACCTCGAGTCCGTCGAAGCGGAAGATCCCACCGGTGCCCGGCGTCGCCGAGCGGCGCAGGATCACCTGGATGCGCGTCCACAGCTCGCGCACGTCGAAGGGCTTCGGCAGGTAGTCGTCGGCGCCGAGCTCGAGCCCGGTGATCCGGTCGTTGACCTCGCCGCGCGCGGTGAGCATGATCACCGGCACTTCGGAGCCCTCGCGGATCTTCTTGAGAACTTCGAAACCGTCCATCTCCGGCAGCATCACGTCGAGCACGACGACGTCCGGATGCACCTCCTTCAGCTTCCTCAATCCCACCGAGGGTCGGTCGGCGGTCTCGGCGATCGAGCCCTGTGACTCGAAGAATTCGCTCAGCAGATCGCTGAGCTCGGTGTCGTCGTCGATGATGAGAATCCTGTTCTGGCTCATTGAGAACTCCGGTCGTGGGAATTCGGTCCGTAACAATTGGGCAAAAGTAGGGAAAATCCCGCGGAAACGGCCACCCAATCTCGATCCGCCACGCGATTGCGTTTATCGGCACATCCGGTGCCACCACGGGTCCCTCCGCCGCAATCAGCGTGGAAGCGACGGCTCAAATGCTGTACATTCCTCGCGTGGCCCCCCGCGCCGCGTCAACAACCACCAGGAAGGGATTCACTCGATGTCACGTGCGCTCCACATTCTCGCCATTGCCGTCATCGCTCTTGCGCCCAATGCTGCGTTGGCCGGCTGGGCGGAGATCCGCCAGATGGTGCACCAGGCCGACAAGCTGACCGACGCCGACAAGCGCGAGGCGCTACTGCGCAAGGCCTACGCCGACGCGCTCGAGTCGGTGCGGCGAGCTCCCCGCGTCTCCAACGAGTACCTGTGGCTGGCCAATGCCGCCGGACGGCTGGCGCAGGCGGTCGGACAGAAGGAGAAGATCTCGCTGGCGAAGGTCGTCAAGGAGAATGCCGAGCGCGCGATCGCGCTCGATCCGAACAACGGCGCGGCGCACATGACGCTCGGCGCCTGGCACTTCTATGTCGCCGACATCTCGTGGGTGGAGCGCAACCTGGCCAAGGCGCTCTTCGGGAAGGTGCCCGAGGCGAGCTTCGCGACGGCCGTGAGCCATCTGACGAAGGCGCTCACACAGGGCGTCGACAACCCGATCGAGGTCCTCTGGCTGCGCGGCCGCGCGCACGAAGCGCTCGGCAACGACGACAAGGCCACCGCCGACTATCGCGCCGCCGTCAACGGCGCCGCCCGCAGCGCGGCGGAGCAGCGATTCCAGGCGCGCGCCAAACGAAAGCTCTCCTGAACCGGTGCGCTACCGTTGCTCCGGCGGCAATCCCTTCGGCGTGTAGTAGCGTTTGAGCCAGCGGCTCAGCCCGTCGAGTCCGGGGAAGAGCACGCGCTCGGTGACGTTCGCCTGGTCGAGCTTGTCGCGCACCTCCCACTTGACCGATGCCGGGATGATGATGCGGCGTACGACCTCCGGGTGCGACGCGAGCCACTCGTCGAGCATCAGCCGCGCGCTCGAGGCGATCGAGAAGAGCGCGAACTGGTTGATGATGCGGTCGTCAAGCGACGGAGGCTCGAAGAAGAGCACGAACTCCTCCTCGCCGAGCTCGTCGAATTCCGCAAGCGTGCTGGCGGCGGCGGCGAGCATCTCGGCGGTGAACATGTCGGCGCTCTCGCGCTCGAGGATCGTCCGCAGCTTCTTCGGCAGCCGCTCGTTGGTCAGCGTGTAGTCGACGCACCAGATGACGCCGTCGCGGTCGAACTTCTCGTGATCCTCGGTCGCGAAGTGAATGGCGACGTAGGGCGAGTACGTCCAGTCGAGCAGGCGCGTGGGCAGTCCGTGGTGTTGCGCGACCGCGAGCCAGTTCCACACCGAATCGCCCGGCACCGAGTCGCGCTGCGCATACCGCCGGAACGCGCGCAGCAGGTGCGCCTCGAGCTGGTGATAGCCGTCACCGAGCCGCACGAGTCCCGTGCGCAGGTCGTGCGACGCGTTCTGCATGCCGCGATAGGCGTAGCTCGAGCGGTAGCGGCCGATCGACTCCTTCCATGAGCGCTCGTACAGCGCCTCGGTCAGCTCGCTCCAGGATGCGATGCGAATCTCGGACATCTCGTTGCGGATTTCGGATTTCGAATTGCGGATCGGAAGTGCGACGTTGCGCAGTCTCAATGACATCCTGACGAGGCGCGGGTGCCCGACCCGCAAGATATCCGCAATCCGCAATCCGTACTCCCACATGTCCCGCTTCCCGAAGGCCGATCTCTCCGGCATCTCGCTGATCTCCATCGTCGATCGCAGCAGCAAGGTCGCCGAGCAGGAATGGGCCACGCCCGTCGGCTCCGACGCGACGCTGCGGCAGTTCGTCGACTCCCTGCCGGACATCCTGATCGGTCGCGACCTGCGCGAGTTCGCACGCCTGGCCGCCGAGTCGGTGCGACGCGACCGTCCGTTCATCCTCATGATGGGAGCGCACGTGATCAAGGTGGGTCTGGCGCCGCTGATCTGCGACCTGCTCGAGCGACGCGTTCTCACCGGCGTGGCGATGAACTCCGCCTCGGCGATCCACGACACCGAGAGCTGCCTGTTCGGGGAGACCTCGGAGGACGTCGCCGCGACGATCACCGACGGGACGTTCGGGATGTCGCGCGAGACCGGGGAGTTCATCAACGGAACGCTGCGCGCGGCCTACGAGTCCGACGACAAGGAGCTCGGTTTCGGCGAGGCGCTCGGCGCGCGGCTGCTCGCGATGAACACGGGACGGCCCTCGATCATGGCGACATGCGTGCGCCTGGGCGTGCCGATCACGATCCACGCCGCGATCGGCACCGACATCGTCCACCAGCAGCCGTCGATGAGCGGTGAGGCGACCGGCGAGCTCTCGTTCCGCGACTTCCGGGCGCTGTGTCACGAGCTTGCCACGCTCGGCGACGGAGGCGTCGTCATGAACGTCGGCTCGGCGGTGCTGATGCCCGAGGTGTTCCTGAAGGCCCTGACGATCGCGCGCAATCTCGGCGCGCCGGCGTTCGATTTCACGACGGCCAACTTCGACATGATCCAGCACTACCGTCCGCGCGTCAACGTCGTGCAGCGACCGACGCAGGACGGCGGCCGCGGCTTCACCTTCACCGGGCATCACGAGATCATGTTCCCCCTGCTCGCGGCCATGATCAAGCTGCAGATGGCCGATCAGGGGATCGTCGGACGGGATGCCTCGGCTCAGTCTCCGGTCAGCGGGATCAGCACGCCGAGCATGTAGGTCCACTGGTCCGCCCGGCCGAGCAGCGACGACTCGCTCGGCTCGAACTCCGAGCCCGCCGGCAGCGCCGACTTCGCCGTGACCCGCGTCTCGGGATCGAGCCGGCGCGGATCGTACACGTTGGCGATGACGTTGAGGTACAGGTCGTCGCTGACCTGCACGCCGAGCCCAAGGCCGAACGAGATGCCGCCGTCGAACAGTCCAAGAATCCCCTCGCTCCCGCCGAAGGCCAGCTCCTTGACCGGCACGCTGAACAGCCCGTAGACCGGCAGCCAGACGTCGCTCAACGGCAGATCCTCCCACAACTGCACCATCACCGTCGCCGAGATCAGCCCTGTGATCTGCTCGCCCGTGCGTGTCTCCGAGAGCGTCGAGTCGACCGCGACGAGATACTCGTACAGACCGAGGTCGTTGTAGTTGACCCCCGTGGACATGCCGAGCCGGAAGCTGCTGCGCGAGCGGCCGGGGCTCACGGCTGCCGACGATGCGATGCTGCGACTGGCGACTCCCGCGATGACCTCGCGCTCCTTCGCCTGAATGCCGATGAAGCGATCGCGCTCGGCATCGAGCCGATCGGCGAGCTCGGTCCGCTCGCGTAGCAGACGCAGTCGCTCGCGCTCGAGCGCGTCGACCGCCTGGGAGCTTCGCTCGACGTGCGCGGCGAGATCGCCCTTGATCCGCTGGATGTTCTCCGGAACGACCGCGTCGAGCGACGAGCGCAGCTTCGACACGTCGCCGCGGAATCCCGCGAGGAGCGATTCGACATTCGGCAGACCCTTCACCAGCGCATCCGCCTCCCCCGTGAGCCCGGCGAGACCTCCCTCGACGATTCCCCCGAGCAGTCCCTTCATCGATCCGATCTCCTGACGCATCGCCTGCAGCTCCGCGGTGATCGACGGCAGGTCCGCGCGCGCCGTGAGACTGTCGACCGAGTAACCGGCAGTGAAGTCGCGCAGCGCCTGAACGTTGCCGTCGACGATCGCGCCGAAGGCTCCGCGCAGTGCACGCATCTCGGCACCCATGCCCGCGACGACCGAGTCGACCGCGGCGAGGCGCACGGCCAGATAGCGATCGTGGTCGGCCCGCGAGCGCTCGGCCAGGTCGAGCATGGTGCGGGCGGAGGCGCCGAGCTCGGCCTGCAGCGCGGCGATGCGTGCCGGATCGTTCGAGCTGCACGCGGCGTCGAGCAGCGCGGCGAGCGAGTCGATGCGGGTGATCGAGCGCTCGAGGTCGACCGCGATCCAGAGGACGGCGCGCGCCGTGTCGGGCTCGGACTGCGCATGCGCAGGGGGCGACGCCGAGGCGATGGCCATAGCGAGCGCGGCCAGAGTGCCGGCGGTGCGCGTGGAGAGTTGGATGTGCATCGGTGCCCTGTCGGTTAGTCAGCGTGAAGCGAGTGGCGACGGTACGGGACGCGCACGAAAAGCGCGCGGCGCCGCCGAAGTGGCGGCGCCGCGCGCCATTGCATCAATCGAAGAACGCAAGACGGCCACGCGCCGTGCCCGCGATCTCGGTGAACTCGCCGGCGACGATGAGCCGTCCGCTGTCGAGCCGAAGGACGGCCATGACGGCGCCGTTCGGATTCGGCGACCAGCCGGTCATCGCCCCCTTCGCGTCGAGCGCGACGAGATTGCGCCGCGAGACGGGTCCGGGCGTCGTGAACAGTCCGCCGACGACGGTCGGTCCGTCGGTGGTCGTCGCGATCGAGAGCACGCGGTCGTACGACCCGCTCACGATTCTCGGATCGTACGTGACGTCGACGAGGCCGCCCGCGGTGACACGGGCGATGCCCGCGCGCTGGATCGAGCCGATCGACGAGAAGCGGCCGGCCACGAGAAGGCCGTCACCCTGCGGCGCGAGTGCCTCGACGACGGCCTCCTGCTGCGCGGTGACGGTCGTCATGACCTGCGCGAGCGGATCGCTCGCGCCGAAGCGAAGCACCGACGCGCGGCATCCGGCGACGACGTCGCCGTTCCCGATGGTGCAGAGCGCGCCGACGGCGTCGAGCAGCGGGTTGTTCTTGGCGAACATCGTGTCGAGTGTGCCATTGGCATTGAGTCGTCCGATGAAGTTGCGCGAGGTGCCGTTGACGTGATCGAAGCGACCGCCGACGATGATCGCTCCGTCGGCCTGCACGAGGATTCGCGTCACCGTCGGATCCTCGCCCGTGCCGAGCGTGAGCACCGGCGCGAACGTCGCATCGACGGTGCCGTCGGAGGCGAGGCGCACGAGGCCGTGCCGATCGACCGATCCGGCGCCGGCGCGCGTGAACGAGCCGCCGACGAGTATCTTGCCGTCGGACTGCACGGCGAGCGCCAGGACGCTGCCGTTGACCGTGCCGCGGAAGGTCGTGTCGACGCCCGAGTCGTCGAGCCGGACGAGGTGACCGACTGGGCTGCCGTCGAGCTCGGTGAAGTCGCCGCCGACGAGGATCTTCTGATTGCCCGGCTGATACGCCAGCGACCAGACCGTCGCGTTGAACTCGGGTGTGTAGCGTTCGCCGAGCGTGCCCTGCGCACGCGATGGCGCCGGCACGACGAGCGTGATGATGATGGCGAGCAGGAGGGCGATGCGCGCCGCGCGCGCGGTCGACCGCGCGGTGTGCCCGGGCGGAGCGGAGATGATCGTCGGTTCCACGGTCGGAATCCTCTTCGGTTTCGGTCGGAGGTAAGGAAGGAAGGGCGTCGACGCACGCGCAGGCGATCGTTCCTCTATGAAAGGGAACGAGTGCCGGCGAATGCCACCGATGCCCGGGGTGCGGGAAGTGGAGTCGATGCGTGGGGAAGGAGCCGTCGGAGGCGAGCGGCTCGAGCGCACTCGACGCAGATGTGCGCGACGAAAGCGATCAGTGCTGCGCGAGCCCATTGCGCGCGTGCACGGAATGACGGACGAAGTGTACCGGAGATACCCGGTGCGTCGGAAACGAAGGGGGAAGGCGGCTGCAGTCGAAACGAGGGAAAACCCAGTCGCAGTGAGGGCGAAGGTACTTCCTTCGCGAGCCTCCTCCAACAGTCAATCGAGAATCACCCGCCCACTTCACCCCGACGGGTGAAGCAGCTCACCCGGACGTCCCGCTACGTTTGCATCATCGCGAGATCGCCGCCACCGCGCACGCCGGCGGGGTCGCGCGAGTACCCACGGCGCGATCCCCATCGCGCGGCCGGCACTGCTGCCGCCGCATGCACGCCGGTTCGACACAACACATCGAAGCACTCATGATCACCATGCTATCGGCACGGCACCCGCGCGCGCTGGCTGCCGGACTGCTGTTTCTCGCGGCGCTCGCCGGCGGCTGCTCGAGCGCGCAGCCCATCGTCAATCACTGGATCCACGCGCACGAGGAGGACTCGGCCGGCGTCCGGACATTCCGCCCGAGCACCTACGACTTCCCTCCATCGCGCGGTCGCGAGGGCTTCGACTTCCGCGGCGACGGAACCGCGATCGTCTACACGATCGGTCCGGCCGACGGGAACCTGGCCGACACCGGGCGCTGGGCGCTGGCCGATCGCATGCTGACGATCACGCTCGCTGCCGCACCGCGGCCGCAGCGCTTCGAGGTTGCCGCGGTCGACACCGGACTGTTGAAACTGCGTGTGATGCGATGATCCCCACCTGGTATGAATCACGAACCGAGAGAACGACCATGAAACGCCTGGTAGGACTTGCACTCCTCGCGCTGACGCTCGCGATCCCGGCGATGGCCCAGCCGTCGCAATGGGTTCTCGGGCGGCGCGGGGCCATGAGCTCGTTGAAGACGAAGGGAGAGAGCCGGCCGCAGCGGGCCGTGGGTGATGGGCTGCCGTCGCAGCGGACCTGTCACACGATGGAGATCGACAGCGCGCTGCGCGCGCGATACCCGAAGCTCGGCACGCTCGACGACTTCGAGCGCGACCTGCGCGGCGCGATCGAGAGCCGGCGTGCCAGCGGCCTGATGTCCGACGCGGTGTACCGCCTGCCGGTCATCGTCCACGTCGTGCACAACGGCGAGGGCATCGGGCAGGGATCGAACATCAGCCAGGCGCAGGTGGCCTCGCAGATCGCGATCCTCAACGAGGACTACCGGATGCTGCTCGGCACGCCGGGACACAACAACCACCCGAAGGGCGCCGACGTCGGCATCGAGTTCTACCTCGCGGCGATCGGTCCGGACGGGCGGCCGCTGCCGGAGCCAGGTATCGACCGCGTCAACGGCGGGCAGGCGTTCTGGGGACACGAGGATATCCAGGAGAGGCTCAAGCCGAGCACGCAGTGGGATCCGGAGAAGTACCTCAACATCTGGGTCGTGCGCTTCGACCAGCAGAGCGGACTGCTCGGCTACGCGCAGTTCCCGAGCCTCAGCGGTCTCGACGGCATGAAGCCGAACGAGGGAAGCGCGAACACCGACGGCGTGGTGATCAACTACCGCGCGTTCGGTCGCACCGGCGCGGCCCAGGCGCCGTTCGACGGCGGCCGCACCGCGACGCACGAGATCGGCCACTTCCTCGGCCTGCGCCACATCTGGGGTGACGGCGACTGTACCGTCGACGACTTCTGCGACGACACGCCCGAGGCCGGCAAGCCCAACTACTCGTGTGACGCGACGCTGAACTCCTGCGTGGGCGGCGATCGCGACATGATCGAGAACTACATGGACTACACGAACGACGGGTGCATGAACATCTTCACGTCCTGCCAGCGCGAGCGCATCAGGACCGTGCTCGAGCGCTCGCCGCGTCGCCGGGAGCTCGTGCGCTCGGAGGTCGAGACGCCGGGAACGAAGCCGATCGCGCGCTTCGCGGCGAGCCGTCAGTTCGCCTGCGAGGGATCGTCGATCGTCTTCCGCGACGAGTCGACAAACAACCCGACGAGCTGGGACTGGACGTTCTTCATCGACGGCGAGGCGATCGCGAGCTTCGACACGCAGAACCCGAGCCTGACGTTCAGCGGCGGCGGCGTCTGGGACGTGCAGTTGATCGCCGCCAACGCCAGCGGCCGCGACACGATGCGCGTCGACAACTACGTCGCGATCATCTCGAGCGCCCCGACTGCGCTGCCGTTCCTCGAGACGATGGAGGAGCAGGTCGTGCTTCCGAACTGGACCGTGCTCAATCCCGACGACGATCGCACCTGGTCGCTCAGCGAGGACGCGAGCTCCGAGATCGGCACCGTCAGCGCGAAGATGGACAACTACTCGCTCGACGACGATCCGTCGGGCACGATCGACGGGCTCATCAGCGCCTCGCTCGATCTCGATGCGACGCGCTTCGCCGAGCTCTCGTTCGATGTCGCCTACGCGCAGTACGAGGACGAGGCCGAGCTGCTGAGCGACACGCTCGCAGCGTTCTTCACCACCGACTGCGGCGAGACGTGGGTGCCGTTCTGGTACAAGGGAGGACACGAGCTCGCGACGTCGGAGCCGACCGAGGAATCGTTCGTGCCGGGCGATGGTGAGTGGCGGCGCGAGCGCATCTCGCTCGGCTTCCTCAACGGCCGAAGCGACGTGCACGTCGCGCTGATCAATTACTCGAGCTGGGGAAACAACCTCTACCTCGACAACATCCTGATCGCCGACGTCGACGACGGCGAGGCTCCGCTTGCGGACTTCTACGCGTCGAGCGAGCTGGTCTGCGAGGGCGAGGTCGTGGCGTTCACGGATGCGTCCGACGGCGGTCCGCGCACGTGGCGCTGGACGCTGCCGGGCGCGACGCCGTCGAGCTCGACCGAGCAGCATCCGCGCGTGATCTACGAGCAGCCCGGCAGCTATCGTGTCACGCTCGAGGTTACCAACGCCAACGGTTCCGACATGGACGTGCGCGAGGGATACATCGTCGTCGCCGAGCGTCCCGACGTGGTCGCCACCGCGTCATCGACGCGGATCCGCATGGGCGAGAGTGCGACGCTGAGCGCCGGCGGCGCGAGCGTCTACTTCTGGTCGAATGGCCGCGACGACGCATGGGTCGCCGGCAACTCCGTCACCGTCTCGCCGATCACGACGACGACCTACACCGTCGTCGGCTTCAGCGACGACGAGTGCCCCGGCATCGCGTCGGTGACGGTGGAGGTGACCGACGGACCGTCGTCGGTCGAGACTCCCTCGGTCGCATCGACGGCGCTGAGCATCGCGCCGAATCCCGCCATCGGCGAGATCACGCTCGAGATGACGCTCGCGCGTCGCTCGTCGCTCGAGATCAGCATCTGCGACATGAGCGGACGCGTCGTCACGACGCTCACTGACGAGGCCGATGCCGGGCGCTACTCGCGACGCCTCGACGTCTCCTCGCTTTCGGCGGGCGTCTACGCCGTGCGCGTCGCCGGCGACGGCATGACCGCGATGCGGCGGTTCGTCAAGCGCTGATGGATCGTGCGCTCGTCGACGACGGCGAGCCGACGTGATGCAGTGAAGTGCGAAGGGGCTCCCCGCGTTCGGGGAGCCCCTTCTTCGCGACCGGACCGGCCGCGCATGATAGTTCGCGATGACGTCCGGCGCGGCTAATGTCCGACGAACTCCGCCGGACGCTTCTCCAGGAACGCGCCGGTGCCTTCCTTGAAATCCTTCGTACCGCAGCACTCGCCGAACAGGCGCGCTTCGAGCGCGAGGCCGTGGTCGATCGTCAGGTCGACGCCCTCGACGACCGCGCGCAGCGTGCGCTCGACGGCAATCGGTCCCTTCGCGAGGATCTTCGTCATCATCTCCTCCGCCTTCGCCATGAGCTCGGCGGCGGGATGGACGTGATTGGCGAGGCCGATGCGCTCGGCGGTCGCGGCGTCGATCATGTCGCCGGTGAGGTTGTATTCGACCGATCGCGCGAGACCGACCAGCCGCGTCAGGCGCTGCGTTCCACCGAAGCCGGGGATGATGCCGAGGTTGACCTCGGGCTGCCCGAACTTCGCGCGCTCGCTCGCGAGGCGGATGTGGCAGGCCATCGCCAGCTCGCAGCCGCCGCCGAGCGCGAATCCGTTGACCGCGGCGATCACCGGCACCGCAAGGCGCTCGATCGCGAGGAAGACCGCCTGGCCGCGCTCAGAATACTCGGCGCCAGTCTCCGCGTCGAGCCGGTTGAGCTCGGCGATGTCCGCGCCCGCGGCGAAGGCCTTCTCGCCGCTGCCGGTGATGATCACGCCGCGGATCGCCGGCTCGGTCTCGATCGCGGCAATGGCCTCGTGTAGCTCGCCGAGCAACTGGATGTTCAGCGCGTTGAGCTTGTCGGGACGATTGAGGGTGATGACGACGTAGCCCTCGGGGCGTCGGTCGACGAGAATCGTTTCGAAGGTCATGGAGGCGGATCCGCTGGGATAACGTTGCTGAAGTGCCCGTGGGCAGAAGCGCAAAGATCAGCGCCCCGGGCGTAGCGTGCAAAGGGCATGGTCGCTCGTCAGTGTGCCTGCCCGTCGTTCGCCGGTGCGCTCTCGAGAAGAAGCTCGCGGCCGAGCTCGGCGATGACCTCGCTCCACGTCGGTCGCGCGGCCTGCGACAGCAGCGTCGCGAGCGACTGGGCCACCGCGGCCCACTCGAACGCCGGCATGATGAGCATGCCGCGGCCCCACGTGCCGTCGGGTCGCTTCGCCAGTCGCACGGGCGTGACGACCATGAACGAGAAGGTCTCGTGTCCGACGCCGCCGCGCGGACCGATCAGCGCCTGAAAGGTGATCGCGCAGTCATAGGGATCCTCCGGCAGCGCCGGCGGCTCCAGCGTCGCGGAGTGGATCTGCCGGATTTCGGGGTGCACGAGCGACGTCGTACCGTTGTTCATCGAAGTGATCGGGAGGTTCGTGGAAGCGGGCGCGAGCTACTCGTCTCGCGCCGTCGTGTTCTCGATTGCGCGCAGTCGCGCCATGAAGTGCGTGTCGACATAGCGGCCGTCGCGGAATGCGTGCTGTCGCATCGTGCCCTCGCGCTCGAAGCCGAAGCGCTCGTAGAGCCTGATCGCGCGCTCGTTGTCGGTGAAGACCTCGAGCTCGAGCCGCGTGATGTTGAGCCAGTTGTCGGCGAGGTCGACCGCCGCTGCCATCAGCGCGGTGCCGACGCCCTGCGACTGCCACTCGTCGTGCACGCCCATGCCGATGCCGCCGACGTGCCGCCGACGCGGTCGCGTGTACGTCGAGATCGAGAGCGAGCCGACCACGCGCTCGCCGACGACCGCGACGAGCACGTAGAGCGTGTCGCTCGGGTCGGCGAGCTTGCGGCGCCACATCGCGAGCGAAGGATGCGGTAGCTGCATCGTGTTGCCCTGCGCGCTCGGTCCGGAGTAGATGTCGTAGAACGCCTCGGCATCCTCGGGCTCGGCCCGGCGAATCCGTAATCCCTCGATCGCCATGAACGCTACCTCGTCGATTCGGCTGTTGAAGCCCGAATCTACCACTTCATCAGCAGCGCCAGCCCCATGCCGAGCACCATCAGTCCGACGCCGTCGAACGGAAGCGTGCGCCCGCCGCGGGCGAGGCTCATGATGAGATTGACGACGTAGATGATCGCGCCGATCGCAAAGACGATGACGCCGATCGAGCCGGCTCCCTGGTCGAACATGGCTGCGCTCCGAAAAGTGACGCCCGCGAGCGGTTCCGCACGCGGCTGCGCTCGTCGATGTGCACGCGTCGTGCCAGCGCACGATAATTGCGCGGCAGGGCTAGCATACCGCATCCGCACGTCACATCTTTCGCCATGGCACGAGACTATCGCGAGTATCTGAAGCCCGACGTCATCTCGAAGCTCTCCTCGCTCGAGCTGCGCGCGCGCCTGGTCGTCGAGGGCTTCATCACCGGCCTGCACAAATCGCCGTACCACGGATTCTCGGTCGAGTTCGCCGAGCACCGTCAGTACATGCCCGGCGACGAGATCCGCAGGATCGACTGGAAGGTCTACGGCCGCACCAACCGCTACTACATCAAGCAGTACGAGGAGGAGACGAACCTCAAGGCGTGGGTCATCATCGACCAGTCGGCGTCGATGGGATTTCGCTCCGGCGATCGAGTCACGAAGTTCGAGTACGCGGTCTCGCTCGGCGCCGCCCTCTCGCTGCTGATGCTGCGCCAGCAGGACGCGGTCGGCGCGGCGGTCTACGACACCGAGGTGCGGGGATACCTGCCGCCGCGATCGCGGCCGAGCTATGTGCAGGAGATCCTCAAGATGCTGACCGCGGCCTCTCCCGCCGAAGGCACCGGCACTGCCCGGTCGCTCAACCTGCTCGCCGAGCGCGTGCGACGGCGCGGACTGGTGATCGTGCTCAGCGATTTCTTCGACGATCCCGACGAGGTCATCGGCGCGCTGAAGCACTTCCGGCACAAGCAGAACGAGGTGCTCGCGATGCAGGTCCTCGATCCGCTCGAGCGCACGTTCAACTTCGGCGTCGACGCGACGTTCCGCGACATGGAGACCGGCGAGGAGATCGTCACGCAGCCGTTCCAGATCCGACAGGCGTATGCCGACGCGATGACCGCCTTCACCGACCGGCTCAAGCGCGAGTGCCGCGAGCACGGCATCGACTACGTGCTGCTCGACACCTCGGTGCCGTTCGACGTGGCGCTGATGGAGTATTTGAACAAGCGGCGGCGGATGGGCTGAGCGCGACCTCAGGTGCCCGTGAGAGACTCGTCGTCGCGGGGCAGCGCCTGGGCCACGTAGATCGCCCGGATCACGTCCTCCATCGGCGGCTCGGCGATCGTGATGTCCTCGACGACGAAGCGGTCGGTGAGATAGGAGATCGCGTCGCGCGTCGCGCCGGTGCGATCGCCTTCGATGTCGAGCACGATGCGGAAGTCGTCGGACTCGATGATGCGCCACGCGCGCTCGTGCTCGAGCGCGCCGATCGCGCCGGGCTGCATCGGCTCGGCAAGCTTCGCCTCCACACGCTTGGTCCGCAGGAACCGCCGCCTGAGCTCCGCCACCGGTCCGTCGAAGATCACCCGACCCTCCGCGATCACGATTACGCGCTCGGCCAGCGACTCGACGTCGCCCGCGTCGTGCGAGGTGATGAAGATCGTCGTGCCCTCGCGCTGGTTGACCTCGCGGATGTGCTCGCGCAGCCGGCTCTTGGCGATCACGTCGAGGCCAATCGAAGGCTCGTCGAGCAGCAGCAGCGACGGCCGGTGCAACAGGCTCGCGACGACTTCGCAGCGCATGCGCTCGCCGAGCGAGAGCTTGCGCACCGGCGTGTCGAGGTAGGCTCGGATGCCGAAGGACTCGACGAGCAGCTCGAGACGCTCGCGGTAGAACGCGTCGTCGAGCTCGAAGATCTTCGAGAGAAGGTAGAAGGTCTCCACCGGAGGCAGGTGAAACCAGAGCTGGGACTTCTGGCCGAAGACCGAGCCGAGGTGATAGGCGAGGTCGCGTCGCTGGCGCCACGGGTTGTAGCCGAGCACCGTGGCCTCGCCCGCGCTCGGGTGCAGGATGCCGGTGAGCATCTTGATGGTGGTCGACTTGCCGGAACCGTTGGGACCGATGAACGCGACGCGCTCGCCGCGCCGGATCTCGAGATCGAGCCCCTCGACGGCAACGGTGACGTCGACCGCGCCGCGGCGGACGATCGACGAGAGCATACCGATCAGGCCCGGCTTGCGCAGAGTGCGGCGGAACTCCTTGCGGAGACCGCGCGTGCGCAGGGCGATGGCGTCAGGGCTCTGGTCGACGGCGAGGTGGCGCATCCGGAGTGGAGGGTCTGCTGTTGGTTTGCTGGAACGACGGCGGAAAATCGGGGTTCGGAAGGGAAGTTGTTGCGACAGGAAACATTTGGGCGCGGGCACGGGTTCTCCGACAGCGCTCTCCCGTCGAATACCCGTTAAGCGGGCGGGCTAGATTGCTCACTGCCCCGATCTCTCACATCCTGTCGCTTTCATGAGCCGTTATCGCCACATGCTTACCCACCTGCACACACCGATGGGCAAGCTACGACTCCTCGGATTCGTAGCGCTGCTCGGGATCGTCCTCTTCACCGTCGAGGCGGTCTCACGAAAATTTGGCGGCACCGACATCGACGGGCTGACCTCGACGAGCTCCGCGGGATGCAGCTGCCACGGCGGCTCGAGCACCGCGACGTCGCTGTCGGCGTCGAGCGCGTCGGGATCGTTCACCGTCGAGACGGGATCGACCACCGGCTTCACCGTGAGCGTCGCGCACGCGACGCAGTCATCGGCCGGCGTCGGCATCGCGGTCAAGACGACGTCGACGGGAACGACCGACGGCGGCACGCTCTCGGTCGCGACCGGATCGGGGCTGCAGATGGTCGGCTCCGAGATCACGCACAATGCGCCGAAGTCGATGTCGAGCGGGTCGGCGGCGTTCAGCTTCAGCTGGACCGCGCCGGGCACGCACGGCAAGTACTACCTCCAGGCCGCCGGCAACGCCGTCAACGACAACAACGCGAATACCGGCGATGCATGGAATCACATGACCGCGCGCGAGATCCTCGTCGCGGGTGTGACGCTCACCGGTCCGAACGGCGGCTCGACGTACTGCGCCGGCAACAGCGTGTCGATCGGGTGGACGTCGACGGCGATCACGACGATCAAGATCGAGCTCTCCGCCGACGGCGGCGCCACCTGGCCGACGACGATCAACGCAGGCGTGGCCTCCGGCACCGATGGCACCGGATCGTTCAGTTGGACGATTCCGACGAACCAGACGGCGGGCACGAACTACCGCATCCGCGTCAGCGACGCGGGCAACTCCTCGCGCGCCGACGCGAGCGACGCGAGCTTCTCGATCGCGACGGCGCCGGCGATCACGACGCAGCCGACCGCGCAGACCGCGTGCGCCGGCGAGTCGGTGACGCTGACGAGCGCGGCCACCGGCAGCGGCCTGACCTACCAGTGGCGCCGCAACGGCACCGCGGTCACGGGCGCGACCTCGGCCACGTACACGATGAACCCGGTCACCGTCGGCGACGCCGGCACGTACGACGTGCAGATCGCCAACGCGTGCTCGACGGTGACGTCCAACGGCGTCGTGCTGACGGTCAACGCGCCTCCGGCGATCACGACGCAGCCGACGGCGCAGACCGCGTGCATCGGCCAGTCCGCGACGTTCTCGGTGCAGGCGACGGGCACGAACCTGACGTACCAGTGGCGCAAGGGCGGCGCGCCGATCGAGTAGGTCGCTGCGAC
>Ga0247823_10001409_pt1 | contig 20015 bp, 17 predicted proteins | sample 13C_PalmiticAcid_2_FD_192426 | JGI IMG/M metagenome (GOLD analysis project Ga0247823, IMG submission 192426) | Soil microbial communities from agricultural site in Penn Yan, New York, United States - 13C_PalmiticAcid_Day30 | ecosystem: Environmental > Terrestrial > Soil > Agricultural land... | reverse complement strand
CGTTTCATACGAATGTGACGCACTCTTTGCGCCAAGCAAAAACACGAGGGGTCGGGGTGATGCGGACATATCTGGTGGTGATCGACGACAGTCCCGAGTCGGCGCTGGCGCTGCGCTTTGCTGCGCGGCGCGCGGCGCGGACGGGCGGCGGAGTCATCGTGCTGGCAATCATCCCGCCGCAGGATTTCGTCGCGTTCGGCGGGGTCCAGGCGACGATCGAGGCCGAATGCCGCGAACATGCCGAGGAACTGGTCGCGGCGGCGTCCGACGCTGTATTGCAGGAAGGTGTCACGCCGCAAACGCTGATCAAGTCGGGCAAACCTGCCGAGGTCGTGCGCGAAGTGATCGGTGCGAGCGACGAGATTGCGGCGCTGGTGCTGGCGACCGCCGCAACAGGCGCGCCGGGGCCGCTCGTCGCGCATTTCACCGGACAGGATGCGGGGACGCTTCCCTGTCCGGTGATGCTGGTGCCGGGCGGGATCGATATCGCCCGGCTCGATGCGCTGAGTTAGTCAGACCACGAGCGAGCGCGGCACCGCCGCGTCTTTCCATTCGAGGATCGCGAAGCCAAGCACGCCAATCGCCTGCGCGACGACAACGGCGATGCCGAGGCCCGTCATTTGCGCAGCAAAGGTCGCCACCACCGCAAAGCTTGCCGCGACCCAGCCGAGGTTGCCGAGCGCAATGAGTTTGACCAGTGCCGGATTCGGCACCGCCTGCCGCGCGGCGACGATCATCAGGAGCGCCGCGGCGAGGCAAATCCAGCCGCCGACAGCGATCACATTTTCCGGCAGCCCGAGCAGTGCGCCGACCGGCGCGGCGCCGAACAAGCCAACGGCGAAGACACCTCCGCAGGTGATGGCATCGGCGACGAGGATATTCTTGAGATTGAGGATCGACATAGTGGTTCTCCTTTCGACCCCGTCAAACTGGACTCGAAAGTGAATGGCGTCGATTACGCCGGAGGTAATGGAAATGCGGAAGGCCGAGGTATAGCTCCCGGGACGAAGGAGACGATCATGAAAGTCGCGACGCTGGGCGAACAATTGCGCGAATGGCGCACGCGCCGCCGGATGAGCCAGATGGACCTCGCGCTCGATACCGAGATTTCGACGCGGCACCTGAGTTTCATCGAGACCGGGCGGTCGAAGCCGAGCGCGGCGATGCTCGGCCGTATCGCCGATTGCCTCGAGGTGCCGCATCGCGCACGCAATGCGCTATTGCTCGCGGCGGGCTATGCGCCCGACTATCAGGAGCGGGCGCTCGACAGCGACGAGATGGCGGGCATGCGCGCGATCGTCGATCATGTGCTGAAGGGGCACGAACCCTATCCGGCGCTGGCGGTCGACCGGCACTGGAACATGGTCGCGGCGAACGGGGCGATCGCGATCCTGATCGAACAAGTCTCCCCCGCCCTGCTGACGCCACCGGTCAATGTGTTGCGCCTTGCGTTGCACCCCGACGGGCTGGCGCCGCAGATCGTCAATTATGGCGAATGGCGCGCGCATATCCTGCACCGGATCGACCTGCAGATCGAGGCGAGCGGTGATGCCGGGCTGATCGCACTGCGCGAGGAACTCGCGGGCTATGCGGTCGAGGCGAACGACAATGTCGGTGGGCATGTGAGCGGAATTGCGGTGCCGCTGATCCTTGATACCGTTGCCGGGCAGATCCGCTTTGTGTCGACCGTGACGATTTTCGGGACGCCGGTGGATATCACCTTGTCGGAGCTGGCGATCGAGGCGTTCTTCCCGGCCGATGCGGAGAGTGCCGCGTTGTTGCAAAAGCTGGCTGGCAGACAATAAATGTCGTCATTCCCGCGAAGGCGGGAATCCCGCTTTGCGACGCGGAAGAAAAGCGGGACCCCCGCCTTCGCGGGGGTGACAAAAGAGGTTAGCGACGCTTGCCCTTGTGCTTGATATTCGCCGGGCGGCCGCGCTTGCCGACCATATGTTTGCCCGCCTTGTCCTTCCCGGGGCTCTTACCCTTCACTCCGTCGCGGCGCGGCGGGCGATTGCGGAAGCCGCCTTCGGGCGCATCGGGCAATTCGAAGCGCAGCGCGCCGCTGATCGGATTGGCGTCCATCAGCCGAAGGTCGAGGCGCTGGCCGGTCGTGAAGCTCACGCGGCCATGCTCGCTGTCGAGGCTGCGCGCCGCCTCGTCGTAGAAGAAGCGCTCGCTCCCCAATGTCGACACCGGGACCAGCCCGTCGCCGCCGAGGCCGTCGACGGTCGCGAAAAAGCCGAAGGGCTGCACCCCGGTGATCCGCGCCTGGACGATCTCGCCCTTCTTGGTCGACAGATAGGCGGCAACATAACGGTCGACGGTCTCGCGCTCGGCCTCCATCGCGCGGCGTTCGAGCGCGCTGATCGCTTCGCCGATGCGCGACAGCCCCTTGGCGTCGGCTTCGCCGAGCCCGGTGCGCGCCGGCAAGTCCTTGGGCTTGCCGGGCACTTCGAGTTTATAGCTGTCGACGAGTGCGCGGTGGACGATCAGGTCGGCGTAGCGGCGGATTGGCGAGGTGAAATGCGCATAGCTGCCAAGCGCGAGGCCGAAATGCCCCGCGTTGGCCGGGCCATAATAGGCTTGGGTCTGGCTGCGCAGGATCGCCTGCATGATTTCGGGCAAGCGGTCGTCTTCTGAAAAGCCGTCGATCAGGCGGTTGAACACCGCGGGCGTGATGACCTGCCCGAGTGCGAAGCTCTGTTCGAAGGTTTCGAGATAATCCTTGAGGCTGACGAGCTTTTCGCGGCTCGGCGGTTCGTGGATGCGGTACATGACCGGCGACTTCTTCGCCTCGAGCGCCTTGGCCGCGGCGACGTTCGCCGCGATCATATAATCCTCGATCAGCCGCATCGAATCGAGCCTGTCGCGAACGCGGATTTCGGCGATGGCGCCCTGTTCGTCGAGGATCACCTGGCGCTCGGGGAGATCTAGATCGAGCGGGGCGCGGGCTGAGCGAGCCTTGGCGAGCAGCGCCCAGCACGCCCACAGATTCTTGAGTGTCGGGAGCACATCGGCATCCCATTCGTCGCGCGGCGTATCGGCGTCATAGGCCGCCTGCGCATGTTCATAGGCAATGTTGGCGCGCAGGCGGACGAGCGCGCGGGTGAACCGCCATGACGTCACTTTTCCATGCTTGTCGATGACGAGGTGGCACGCCATCGCGGCGCGGTCCTGCCCGGCTTTCAGCGAGCACACGCCCGCCGACAGCGTTTCGGGAAGCATCGGCACGACCTGATCGGGGAAATAGACGCTGTTGCCGCGCCGCCGCGCCTCGCGGTCGAGATCACCGTCGGGGCGGACATAGTAGCTGACATCGGCGATCGCGACGATCGCGCGGAAGCCGCCCTTGTTGGAGCTGTCGTCGTCGGGGATCGCCCAGACGGCATCGTCATGGTCGCGCGCGTCGATCGGGTCGATCGCGACGATCGGCAGGTCGCGCAGATCTTCGCGGCCCTCGGGGGTGAGTGGCAGCTTCGCCGCCTTCTCGGCCTCGGCGAGCGTTTCGGCGCCGAAGACATGCGGGATTTCGTGCCGCGCGATTGCGATCATGCTGAGCGCGCGTGGTGCGAAGGGATCGCCGAGGCGCTCGATGACCTTTGCCTTTATCGCGGGGCCGCGCCCGGTCAGCTCGGCACGGACGAGGTCGCCGACATTGGCCTCGCCCTTGTCGGCGACCGCGAAGTCGTAACGCGCGCGCTTGTCGGCGGGGCGCAGCCACAGGATCGGCTTGCCGCCGGGCCCCATATCCTCGACGAGCACGCCGATCACCGCCCCGCCGCCGGCTTCGAGACGCTTCATCGGGTGCGCGACATGGCCGGTGCCGCGTTCTTCGGTGCGCGCGAGAATGCGGTCGCCGACGCCGAGCGCGCCCTTGCGTCCCTGTTCGATGACGCGCAGGCGCGGGGCCGGCGTTGCCGCTTCCCAGCGTTCGGGCACCGCCCAGACATTGCTGCCATCGATCGCCGCGACGCGCAGCACCGTGACGCGCGGCAGCCCGCCATGTTTGTGAAAGGCGCGTCCGGGCGCGAGATCGACGAGCCCCTCGTCGGTCATATCCTTGAGCAGCGCCTTCAGCGCGATCTTGTCATTGCCGTGGAGCGCGAAATGCTTCGCGATCTCGCGCTTGCCGACGGCCTCCTTGCTCTCTTCGATGAAGCGAAGGATCTGCTCGGGTGTCGGCAGTCCGTGATATTGTTTGCGGGCCATTATCCGCGGATAGGGGGTAACGGGCGGCCCGTCACCCCCATCCCGATCAATAGGGCGAAATGTTGATCACCTGTCCCGATGCCGTCGCGGTGCAGGTCGACCGATAATGTCCGGTCGCGATGGTGAAGACATAATTGCCCGATCCGTCGCCGCGCTGGCTGACCGCGACGCTGCTGCCGCCCGGCGCGTTCTGATACTGGTCGCCGCGCGCCTCGCAAGCTGCCTTTGCTGCATCGGGGCCGCCGCGCGCATAGGGGCGGTTGGCGGCGCGGCGGTTCGACGCCTCGGTCTCGCCCGCCATGAAGCCGTCGTGATAGGCCTCGCTGTCATTGCGATCATATTGGCCGCCATAGAGGCCGTCATTGTAGCCGCGGCCATATTCGCTGTCGTGATCGCCGCCGGGATCGTTGCCATGCTTCTTCTTGTGGCTGGCGAGCGCGGCGATCAGCCCGATCGCGGCAACGCCGGCAATCGCCGCGCCGGCAGAGGAGCCACCACCGTCACTATGGCCGCAATCGCTCGCGTCGGTCTTGTCGACGCTGGCGTAGCGGCCGTTGGCGACGACGATGCGCGCGCAGGTTCGCGTGCCGCTGTTCCACCAATATTGCCCGCCGCCCTTGGTCTTTTGCATCGCATAGCCGCGGCTCTGCATCTGTGTTTCGGCGCCGGCTGCCCGGGCGCCAACGAGGTCGGAGACGTCCGATGGCGGCTTGGCGAATGCGGGCGCGGCGGAGCCGAGCAGCAATGCACAAATTGTGGCCGAGCCGATAATTTTCCGTTTCATCACGATCATTCCCCTGCTGAATCGAAGGCGATATGCGACCTGCCGCGGCGACGGCCGGCGGGCGAGCTCCGACGAACGAGCGTCTGCACCGCCAGCGTATCAGAGATACGGCCGGCGATGAACGACTTTCAGGGTTGATCCGGCGCTAACCGGAAGCGCGTGACGCTAGTAAGTGCGCCCGATGAGCACGCGTTCAACCGCGGGTTCGCCGGTGAAGAAGCAAGTGCCATCCGCCGGGGCCGCGTCGAGCGGGGTGTTGCGCATCGTCAGCTTGAGCGCCTTGAGCTGCGCAACGATTCCCTCGAGCGCCGCGCCGGTGGGACGCGACCATTGAACTTCGACCCAGCCGACGAACTTGTCGTCGCCGGCAAAATGCGCCTTGAGGTCGGTGACGTCGCGGCGGATATTCGCGTGCAGGCGGTCCTTCGCCTCGGCGTGGAGGTTCGACTGGATCTCTTCGAGCATCGCCACCGCTTCGGCGACGAAATCGCCCTTTGCGACGAACGCCGAATTGAGCTTGCCGTCGTCCTTGTAGAGCCGGTCGCGGCGGATTACCGCGACATTGCCGCCGGCGACGTCGCGCGGGCCGATTTCGACGATGATCGGCGCGCCCTTCTTGACCCAGCCCCAGCGCTTGGTCTGGGCCTTGTTTGCGCTGGCATCGAGCAGCACGCGCACGGGTTCGCGGAAGGCGTCGAGCGCTTTCAGCTGGCTTTCGAGGTCGCGGCAATAATCGAGGATCGCAGCGTCCTCCTCATTGTCGCGCAGCATCGGCACGATGACGATCTGGTGCGGCGCGATGCGCGGCGGGCAGCGCAGGCCATCGTCGTCGCCATGCGTCATGATGACGCCGCCGATCATGCGCGTCGACGTGCCCCAGCTCGTCGTGTGGCAAAGGCTGTGGCCGCCGTCCTTGTCCTGGTAACGGATATTCGCCGCCTCGGCGAAGCCGGTGCCGAGATAATGCGAGGTGCCGGCCTGCAGCGCCTTGCCGTCCTGCATCATGGCTTCGATCGAATAGGTCGCAACCGCGCCCGGGAAGCGCTCATTTTCGGGCTTTTCGCCGGCGATCACGGGCATCGCGAGGACATCCTCGGCAAAGCTGCGGTACATTTCGAGCGCGCGCAGCGTCTCGGCCATCGCATCGGCCTTGTCGGCGTGCGCGGTATGGCCTTCCTGCCACAGGAATTCGCTGGTGCGCAGGAACATCCGCGTACGCATTTCCCAGCGCACGACATTGGCCCACTGATTGACCTTGAGCGGCAGGTCGCGCCAGCTCTGCACCCATCGGCTCATCGCGGCGCCGATGACGGTTTCCGACGTCGGGCGCACGATCAGCGGCTCTTCGAGCTTTGCTTCGGGATCGGGGATCAGCTTGCCCTTGCCGTCCTGGATCAGGCGGTGGTGTGTGACGACCGCCATTTCCTTTGCAAAACCATCGACATGGTCCGCTTCCTTCTCGAAGAAGCTCAAGGGGATGAAGAGCGGGAAATAGGCGTTCTGGACCCCGGCATCCTTGATCGCGGCGTCCATCACCGCCTGGATGCGTTCCCAGATGCCATAGCCCCACGGCTTGATGACCATGCAGCCGCGCACGCCCGATTCCTCGGCGAGATCGGCTTCGGCAATGACATCCTGATACCAGGCCGCGAAATCGGCCTGCCGGGTTACGCTGAGCGCATGTTTGACCATGATATTTTCGTATTTTCCATAGCTGGGGCGCCGTAGCGGCCCGTTCAATTTTTCTTGGCGAGCGCAGCCTTGAGTTCGGCGACTTCGGCCTTGAGCGCGGCGATCTCGGCATCCTTGGCCTTGCTGCCGCCGGCGCCTGGCATGAAAGCCCCCGCCGCCTGCTGGAACATCTCCATATTGCGGCGCGTCAGTTCGGCTAGCGGGTTCGATCCCAGAGCGCCTTCGAGCGCCGAGCGGACATCCTGCTGGTTCTTGCGGAACGCGGTCATCGAGGCCTCGAGATATTGCGGCACCATCGACTGCATCTTGTCGCCGTACATGCCGATCAGGTGGCGCAGGAAGTTGACCGGCAGCAATGTTTCGCCGCGCGTTTCCTCGTCCATGATGATTTGCGTCAGGACATTATGCGTGATGTCGTCGCCGCTCTTGGCATCGACGACGCGGAAATCGCGGCCGTCGCGGACCATGGTGCCCAGATCTTCCAGCGTAATGTAGCAGCTGCGCTCGGTGTCGTAGAGCCGCCGGTTGGCGTATTTCTTGATCGTGACGACGTCATCTTCCGTCGCCCCCGCCCTGGACTTCGCCATCTTGACCTGCGCTCCTTGTATTCCGGTATATGTTTCCGGACAGGGCGATCGTGCCGCCCCCGCATTCGAAGCGCGATCATTAGCATCAAATAATGATGCATCGCAACATGCGCGGATTCGCGAGGATCGAGCGGGCGAAACGCTTCCCGATCCGAAAGCGAGCGGCGCACATCGCCGGTTTGCAACTTTTCACTGGCCAGCCGAACCCACTGCCCCGGATGCCGCCAGCGCAATTTAGTTTCAACGGAAATCAGATTTCTAATATTATTTTTGTTTCTGGTGGCCGCTGGAGCCCATTCGTGTCAGGAAGTAGTACTTTGATTCCAACGGCCACGCCCCCGCCTTTTGACGTCCTGTTGCAAAAATAGCACAGCGCCGCATCGGAGTCTCCCGACTGTCAGAAAATTTACATCAAAAGCTTGTGCCGCCGAAAATTTGCGTCTTTCTAAGGCCCAATCCGTTCTTTCCAATTTTTTGAACGGCAACCGGGGAAATACATCATGAAAAAGACTAGCCTGCTAGTTCGGGGCTCTGCCCTGACTCTTGCTTTGTTCGGCGCTATGCCCGCGATGGCACAAGAAGCCGTCGCTGCGGATGACGCCGCCGAAACGGCTTCGGAAGGGACGATTGTCGTCACCGGCTCGCGCATCCGCCGCCCGAATCTCGAATCGACCGTGCCGATCACCTCGATCACCGGCGAAAGCTTTTTCCAGCAGGGTCAGACCAACATCGGTGACACCCTGAACGACCTGCCCCAGCTGCGCAGCACGTTCGCCCAGCAGAACCCGGGCCTCGGCATCGGTATCGCGGGCCTCAACCTGCTCGATCTTCGCGGCCTCGGTACGCAGCGTACGCTGGTCCTGGTCAACGGCCGCCGCCACGTCCCTGCCGACATTCTGTCGAACGCCGTGTCGCCCGACATCAACACCATCCCGAACGACCTGATCGAACGCGTCGACATCGTCACCGGCGGTAACTCGGCGATTTACGGCTCGGACGCGATCGCGGGCGTCGTCAACTTCATCCTGCGCCGCGACTATGACGGCCTTCAGCTCCGCGCCCAGGGCGGCGTCACCGAAGAAGGCTTCGGCGGCAACCAGTATTTCTCGGCCATGTACGGCAAGAATTTCGCCGAAGGCCGCGGCAACGTGACGCTGCACGGCGAATATTCGCGCCAGGATCGCGTCTTCGCATCCGACATTCCGGCTTTCCAGCGTCAGGATGCATTCGGCGTGATCGACGGCGACGCCGGCGCCGGCATCGTCAATGGCGGTGACAACTTCCCGGATCGCACGTTCATCCGCGACATCCGCAGCTCGACGATCCACTTCAACGGTCTCGTGCCGATCAACCAGCGCAATGCGCCGGGCGCTGCCTGCGGTAACGGCACGCTCGCCAACAATGGTGGTCCGAACAGCCTCGGCACGCCGTACAACTGCACCTATATCTTCACCGACCAAGGTCGTCTGGTTCCGCAGACGGGTTCGCGCTACGGTGCAGGCATTCTCGGCGGCATTGCCGGCGGCAACGGCCAGACGGGCCGCGAAGGCAAGCTGCTTTCGGTGCTGCCGTTCACCGAACGCTACAATTTCAACATGCTCGCGCGCTTCGAAGTTAACGAGCAGTCGGAACTGTTCCTCGAAGCAAAGTGGAACCGCGTCAATGCACTCGGCAACAACGCTGGCCCGGCCGGCATTCAGGGCACCCTGCAGCAGTTCGATTATCGTGAGCGCACGCGCCTCGATAACCCGTTCCTGAATCCTGCAGACCGCACGACCCTGGCCAATCTGATCTCGGCTTCGGGTTGCCGGACCGATCTTCTGGTCACCTGCCCCGCCGGCGGCAACCTCACCGCAGCCGATCGCGCCGCGATCGCCGATGGTTCGTACCGTTTCGTCGTCGCGCGCTCGCTGCTCGACGTCGGCATTCGTGACGAAAAGTTCCAGCGCGACACCTGGCGCGTTGTCGGCGGCCTTCGTGGCACGTTCAACGACGACTGGAACTATGAGCTGTCGATGAACTACGGCAAGTTCCGCGAAGACGTGACCACGACGGGCTTCATCGACCGCCAGCGCTTCATGCTCGCCATGGATGCGGGGCGCAACCCGGTCACCGGTGCGATCCAGTGCCGCTCGCAGTTCGACCCCGCTTCGGCGCTCAGCTTCCAGAATGGCAGCTTTGGTGACCCCGTCGTCAACCAGAACCGTCTTGCCGCCGATATTGCGGCTTGCGTCCCTTACAATCCCTTTGGCGGACTGGATAACAGCGGAGCGATCGACTATTTCAGCCGCACGTTTACGGCGTCGTCGGGGCTCTCGCAGTTCATTGCGTCGGGCTTTGTCGCGGGCGACACCAGCGGCTTCTTCAACCTGCCGGGCGGCCCGGTCCGCTTCGCGATCGGTGCCGAGTATCGCAACGAGAGAGCGTTCTACGAGCAGGATCCGTTCGTCACCGGTGGCTACACCAATGGCGTTTCGATCCCGTCGTTCCGTCCGAAGCCTTTCGAGGTGAAGGAGGCCTATGGCGAAATCCAGCTTCCGCTGCTGAAGGAAGTGCCGTTCGCCTATGAACTGACGCTTAGCGGCGCGGGTCGTGTCGCGAAGTATCAGGGCAATGTCGGCACGGTGTATTCGTACAATGCCGGTCTCGACTATGCACCGATCGAAGACGTCCGTTTCCGCGCCAATTACAGCCGCGCGGTTCGTGCCCCGAACGTTTCGGAAACGGCATTCCCGCTGGTTCCGAACTTCCAGACGATCACCGATCCTTGTAACCCGCAGCAGCGCGGTACGGGCATCCGTAACACCAATTGCACGGCCGCTCTGGGCGCGCAGCTGGGTCTGCTCACCGACGTCAACCAGTCGCTCGGCATCGTCAGCGGGAGCAACCCGAACCTGGTCGCGGAAACCTCGGATTCCTACACCTATGGCGTGGTCATCCAGCCGCGTTTCATTCCGGGCCTGAACCTGTCGGTCGATTATTACGATATCACGGTGGACGGGATCATCACGTCGCTGACGGCACAGCAGATCCTCAACAGCTGCTATGATTCGGCGACGCTCGACAACGTGTTCTGCCGCCAGTTCAGCCGCAACTTGACCAACGCTGCGGTCAATGGCGATCAGCCTGGTCGTATTGTGACCAACTCGCTGATCGTGGCGCCGCTGAACTTCGCCCGCCGCGTCCGCAAGGGCATCGACGTTAACCTGGCCTATCGTACGGCCCTGACCGACGATGTCAGCCTGAACACGAACCTGATCTACACGCACAATCTGAAGATCAGCAACTATCAGGACTCGGTCAACCCGAACTTCGAGAACCGCATTCTCGGCGAACTGGGCGATCCGAAGGACGAGTTCCGCTGGGACGTCGACCTGGGTGTCGGTGCGTTCACCTTCGGGTACCGGATGCGCTACATCGGGCCGATGTACCTCGATACCTATGAGAACCTGAACGAACTGAACGGCCTGCCGCCGGCGAACATCGACTATGCCGATGTCGATAAATATCCGCGGGTGTTCTACCACGATCTGCGTTTCGAGTGGGACGTCAACAAGTCGACGGGCGGTCCGAACATCAACTTCTATGCTGGTGTCGACAACGTTTTCGACAAGATGCCGCCGTACGGCTCGACGGCGACGGGTGCGGGTAGCGCAATCTACAGCTTCCGTGGCCGCAGCTTCTATGCAGGCGCGCGCGCCCGCTTCTGATCTGCGGAGCCTTCGCGAAATTGGGGGACGAGAGCTTGCTCTCGTCCCCTTTTTTCTGTGCGGGACCGAAACGGCGTGCCGCGCCAACGCTTGAGCGCGTGACGCAGCCCAGCCTTTTCAAATTATCGCTGTGCGGTGAAAAATGACCGCGCGGCCAGGGAGCTAGCTCCACACCCGCGCAAACCGCGCGCCGAGCCCCGTCAGCAACTCATATTGCGATAAACCGCTGCGCGCCGCGGTCGATGGCAGGTCATAGTCCGGCGCAAGCCAGTCGCCTTCGCCGACCGCGCCGGCATCGCTCGCATCGAAGGCGATGAGGTCCATCGAAACGCGTCCGATCAGCGGCAGCGCATGTCCTTGCCATGTCGCCCCGCCACCCGTTCCCGCATGGCACCGCAGATAGCCGTCGGCATAGCCCATATTGGCGACGGCGATCCGGCTATCGCGCTGCGCGGTCCACGTTGCCCCATAGCCCACCGTTTCCCCCTCGCGCACTGCGCGAAGCTGCAGAACGCGCGTTTCGGGAAAGGCGACCTGGCGAATATGACCCTGTGCCTCCGGTCGCGGCGTTCCGCCATAAAGCGCGATGCCGGGGCGGGTCAGATCGAACGCATAGTCGGGGCCGAGGCAGAGGCCCGCGCTGTTGGCGAGGCTGTATCGCTGAGCGGGGATCGTCTGTCGGATGGCCCGAAATGCGGTCAGCTGCCGCGCATTCTGGTCGCTGTCTTCGTCGGCCGACGCCAGATGGCTGAGCAGCGTTTCGATGGAAAGTCCGTCAAGTGCGCCGCCCGTCGCTTCCTCGACCCGCAGGCCGAGGCGGTTCATCCCGGTATCGATCATCACATCGCACGGGCGCCCTTCCCCGGCTTCGCGCCAACGCGCGACCTGTTCGATGCTGTTGAGCACCGGGCGCGCGGGAAGCGTGCGCGCGGCGATCATGTCGCTCGCGCCAACGCCGTGGAGAACCGACAGCGACACGTCTTCGGGAAGCGGCATCAGCGCCGCCGCCTCTGCCCAAGTCGCCACAAAGAAGTCACGACACCCTGCGGCGGCTAGGCGGCGGACGACCTCGCGCGCCCCCAGGCCATAGCCATCGGCCTTGATCGCGGCGCCGCATGCCGCCGCGCCGCTCTGCGCTGCCAGCCAGCGCCAGTTGGCGACAAGCGCATCGCTGTCGAGACGGAGGCGGAGCGGCGACGGAACTTCGATCATCGCCCTGCCCCTATACGGGTTCAACCGCCGCGCCAATGGGGTGTTCAGGCTGTCGGGGCTGGCTTGTCCCACTGTCCCTCGACCGGGTCCTTGAGCATGAAGGCGGTCACGAGGAAGGCAATGAGCACGACGCCCCAAGTGTACCAGAGCCCCGAATAGGCGTTGCCCGTCTTCGCGATGATGAAGCTCGCGATCAGCGGCAAAAAGCCGCCGAAATAACCCGTTCCCAGATGATAGGGGATCGAGAGCGACGAATAGCGGACGTGCGGCGGGAACATTTCCGAAAGCAGCGCGGCGACGGGGCCGTAGGTGAAGCCCGAGAGCGCGCTGAGGCCGAGCAGCGCGAGGAAGATGATGGCGATGCTGCCGATGCTCGGGATCTGCTTCGCGAAATCATAGCCCTTCGCCTCGAGCGCGGGTTGCAGCAAGGCGGGGTCCTCACTCGCGACTTCGCGGTCGCCGATCTGGATCTTCACCTTGTCAAAGGCGCTGTCGGTCGCGGTTACGGTGTAGGGGACGCCAAGTTTGGTGAGTTCGCCAAGCGTCCGGCCGCACGCGGTTTCCTGTTTCTGTGCGAACGGATCGAAGCTGCACTGCGATCCGGTGACGGTCACCGGCGCGCGCTCTGCGGCGGCGCTGAGCGCCGGGTTGCCGACGCTGCCCATCCACCAGAAGAGCGGGAACAGCAGCACCAATGTCGCGGCATAACCCCAGACGATCGGCTTCTTGCGCCCGATGCGGTCGGACAAATGGCCCGCCCAGATGAAGAAACCCATGCCGGTCGCCGCAGCAAAGCCGACGATGATTTCGGCGGCAGTGTCCTCGACCTTCATCGGTCCCTTCAGGAAAGAGAGGCCCGAGAACATTGCGGTGTACCAGATAACGGTGAGGCCCGCGGCGATACCGAACAGCGCGATGAAGATACGGCGCGGATTGCCGGGATAAGTGAAGCTTTCCTTGAGCGGGTTCTTCGCCAGCTCGCCTTGCTGCTTCATCGCCTGGAACACCGGGCTTTCGGAGAGTTTGAGGCGCATCCACAGCGAGATCGCGAGCAGGATCAGCGAGAGCAGGAACGGTACGCGCCAGCCCCAGCTTTCCCAGACCGCGTCGGACATCAACGCCTTGCAGCCGAGCACAACGATCAGGCTCAGCACGAAGCCGCCGACGACGCTTGCCTGGATGAAGCTGGTATAGAAGCCGCGCTTTCCGGGGGGCGAATGTTCGGCGACATAGACCGCCGCGCCGCCATATTCGCCGCCGAGCGCCAGCCCCTGCAGCACGCGAAGCAGGATGACGATGATCGGCGCCACAATACCGATCGTGGCCGCCGACGGGATCATCCCGACGCCCGCGGTGGCGATGCCCATCAAGGTAACGGTGACGAGGAAAGTATATTTGCGCCCGAGCCGGTCACCGAGAAAGCCGAAGAGCACGGCGCCCAGAGGACGGAAACCGAAACCGACCGCAAACCCGGCCCAGACGAGCAGGATTTCGAGCGTCGCATTGTCGCTGGGGAAAAAGGCCTTGCCGATGATCGCTGCGAGCGTGCCGTAGATGAAGAAATCATACCATTCGAACACGGTGCCCGCCGACGAGGCGGCGATGACCATGCGGATGTCCTTGGCGCTCGGTTCGTAAACGGCCGCGTTTCCGGCGGCGGCACTCTCGGTCATACACTCTCCCCCGCCCCATATTGCATGGGGCTTTTGCCCATCTCTACCGGGCAAGCGCCGCCGCGCAAGCCTTCTTGGCGTAACGTCATTCCGGTGGCAGGATGGCACGATGCAGTTCATCGACCTATCGATCCCGATCACCAACACCGTCGTGTCCGACCCGCCGGTGATGCGCCCGAACATTACCTATATGACCCACGAAAATACGTGGGAGCAGATCGCGATGTTCTTCCCCGGGCTGACGAAGGAAGATCTGCCCGACGGCGAAGGCTGGGCGGTCGAGATGCTGTCGCTGAGCACGCACAATGGCACGCATATGGACGCGCCGTGGCATTATCATTCGACGACCGACAGCGGCGCATCCCCTGCCCCGTCGATCGACGAAGCGCCACTCGACCTGTTCTTTCGTCCGGGGGTGAAGCTCGACTTTTCGGATCGTCCGCGCGGCCATGTCGTGAGCGGAGCCGAGGTCGAGGCCGAACTCTCGCGCATCGGGCACGATCTCCAGCCGCTCGACATCGTGCTTGTCCAGTCGGGCGCGGTTTACGGCACCGACAATTTTACCGATCAGGGCTGCGGTATGGGCGCCGAAGCGACGCTCTATCTGACGACACGTGGGGTGCAGGTCGTCGGCACGGATGCATGGAGCTGGGACGCGCCGTTCAGCCACACCGCGAAGCGCTGGGCCGAAACGCGCGATCCGGCGATCATCTGGGAAGGCCACAAGGCCGGGCGCATCCGACCCTATTACCAGATCGAAAAGCTGACCAATCTTGCGGCAATCCCCGCGACGGGCTTCACCTTCAGCTGCTTCCCGGTGAAGATCGAACGCGCGAGCGCGGGATGGATCCGTGCGGTGGCATTGGTCGACTAAAGATTCACAGTCGCGATGATCCATAGCGTCCAGCCGGCGAGCACCAGCAAGGCGCCGAAGGTCGCGAGGACGCCGACCTGCCGCCCGAGCGGAGCCTTGCCCGGCTCCGACGGCGTGTAGAGGCCGATGACATGCGCGACGCGGCCGATCAGGAAGGTCGCGCCGATGATCATCAGCCCCATATGGTTGGCGCGCGCGGTTTCGAGCAGCCCGAGCAGGATGATCGTGATCGGCGCATATTCAGCAAGGTTGCCGTGCGCGCGGCTGGCGCTGATGAGTTTGGCGTCGCCATGGTCGCCGAACGCGGCTTTGACGCGCAGGCGCTGACGCACCGTGTCGATCGCGGTGACAAGCAACAGCAGCGCACAAACGGCGGCCACGAACGCGGTTACCGGTAAAGTCATCGTCCCTCTCCCCTATTTCCCGCCGCGAGACTAGCCGCGATGGGGGACGCAGGAAAGGTCAGAACAGACGCGAGCCGTCGGGAACCTTGCGATCAGGCGCAAAGAGGATCACCGCGCCCTCTTCGTCGGCAAAGCCGAGCGTCAGCACCTCGGACATGAACTTGCCAATCTGGCGTGGCGGGAAGTTGATCACCGCGGCGACCTGCCGCCCGGCGAGTTCTTCAATCGCGTAGCGGTCGACGATCTGCGCGCTGCTCTTCTTCACCCCGATCGCGGGGCCGAAGTCGATCTTCAATTTGAACGCGGGTTTGCGTGCCTCGGGGAACGGCTCGACCTCGACGATCGTGCCGATGCGGATGTCGACGCGGAGGAAATCGTCGAAGGTGATCGGGTCGGCTGCCGGGGCATCCTGATCGTGGTTGACGTGCATGGCGTCATTCCATCTCGAGGATCACCGCATCGACCGCGAGGCTGTCGCCCTGCGCGGCGTTGACGGTCTTCACCGTCCCCGACTTTTCAGCGCGGAGGATATTCTCCATCTTCATCGCCTCGACCGTCGCGAGCGGCTGGCCAGCCTCGACCTTGTCGCCTGCGCCAACGTGCAGCGTGACGAGCAGGCCCGGCATCGGGCAGATCAGGAATTTCGACAGATCGGGCGGGATCTTTTCGATCATATGCTGGGTCAGCGATGCGATGTGCCAGGGCAGCACGCGCACGTCGTGGATATGCCCGCGCGTCGTCATCTTCCAGCCGGTGCGCGTCTTCGCGACCTTCACGGCCAATTCGGTATCGTCGATCTCGGCAACCACCAGCCGGTCGCCCGGCGTATATTCGAGCGCGATGTCGATCCGGTCGCCCTCGACCTTGATGTGCTTCTCGCCAATCTTGACCTTGTGCGACGTGCCGTCGATCGAGACCTGCCATTTCGCCGGCGGTTCGAGCCGGTCGCCGAGCTGGCCATCGGTGCGGCGCGCGCGATCGGCCTCGGCGCTCGCCATGAAGCCCGCGATCGCCGCGAGGGCGCGGGTTACATCGGCATCGGTCGGGGCGCCGTGGAAGCCCTCGGGATATTCCTCGGCGATGAAGCCCGTCGTCAGCTCGCCCGAACGGAAGCGCGGGTGCTGCATGATCGCCGAGACGAAATCGATATTGTGGCCGAGCCCTTCGATCTCGAAGCGGTCGAGCGCCGCGATCTGAAGGTCGGCGGCTTCGTCGCGCGTTTCGCCCCAGGTGACGAGCTTGGCGATCATCGGATCGTAGAAGATCGACACCTCGCCGCCCTCTTCCACACCGGCATCGACGCGCACGCCGTCGACGCCGCGCTCGTCGCCTTCCCACGCCGGAACCGGGGTGCGGTAGCGTACGAGCCGCCCGGTCGAGGGCAGGAAGCCGCGGTACGGATCTTCGGCATAGACGCGGTTCTCGATCGCCCAGCCGTCGATCTTAATGTCGTCCTGCGTCATCTCGAGCTTTTCGCCCGCGGCGACGCGGATCATCTGTTCGACGAGGTCGATACCCGTGATCGCTTCGGTCACCGGATGCTCGACCTGCAGGCGCGTGTTCATTTCGAGGAAATAGAAGCTCTCGCCCGTCGGATCGGCGCCCGACACGATCAACTCGACGGTACCCGCGCTATAATAGCCGACCGCCTTCGACAGCGCGACGCACTGCTCGCCCATCGCCTTGCGCATCTTCTCGGTGACGAAGGGCGACGGTGCCTCTTCGACGACTTTCTGGTGGCGACGCTGGATGCTGCATTCGCGCTCGTTGAGGTAGAGCACATTGCCGTGCTGGTCGCCGAGGATCTGGATCTCGATGTGGCGCGGGTTGAGGATGAATTTCTCGATGAAGACGCGGTCGTCGCCGAAGCTGTTGAGGCCTTCGCGCTTGGTCGCCTCAAAGCCTTCGCGGACGTCCTTTTCGTCATAGGCGAGGCGCATGCCCTTGCCGCCGCCGCCCGCGCTGGCTTTCATCATCACCGGATAGCCGATCTCGTTCGAGATGCGCACGGCATGTTCGGTATCGTCGATCTCGCCGACGAAGCCGGGAACGACGTTGACGCCCGCTTCCTTCGCAAGCTTCTTCGACTCGATCTTGTCGCCCATCGCGGCGATCGCGTTCACCGGCGGGCCGATGAAGGCGATATTTTCTTTCGCGAGCGCCTCGGCAAAGCTGGTGCGTTCGGACAGGAAGCCATAGCCCGGATGCACCGCCTCGGCGCCCGTTTGCTTGCACGCGGCGATGATCTTGTCGGCGATCAGGTAGGATTCGGATGCGGGCGAGGCGCCGATATGCACGGCCTCGTCGGCCATCTGGACGAAGGGCGCGCGCGCGTCAGCGTCCGAATAGACGGCGACGGTCGCGATGCCCATGCGGCGAGCGGTCTTGATGACGCGGCAGGCGATTTCGCCGCGGTTGGCGATCAGGATTTTTTTGAACATGGCCCTCAATATTCCTCGATCAAATCTTTAAGTTGCTTGGTGCGCGCATCGGTCAGCTGGGTCTGACATCCACTGATCACCATCGGTTCGGCCGAGCCGCCTCGCATCGTGTAGCCCTCACTCGCGCATTGCTTGTCGCGGTACGTCAACCATGCGCGCTGCGCCGCGAGAAGCGTGTCGAAATAGCCGGGGCGGTTGTCCTGCGTGCGGTCGAATTCGGCGTCGATGGCTTTCATACGTGCCGCCGTCACCTTCCACTGCGCGTTCATCGCGGCATCGGCGCGCTCGAACTCCTTATAGGCGCACGCGTTGAGCTCGAACTGCGCCATCGCATTGTCGCAATCGATCTCGGGATCCTGTGCCGCAGCGGCCAGCGCCAAGAGGGCGGAAAGGATCATTCGGCGGCTTCCATCTGCGCGCGCATCGGCTCTTCGCTCACCATCGGGACGATGCCCAGCTTCGCAAACAGCGCCGCGTCGGCATTGTCGCCGCGGTTGCCGGTGGTGAGCAGCTTGTCGCCCGTGAAGATGCTGTTCGCGCCCGCCATGAAGCAGAGCGCCTGCGTCGCCTCCGACATGCTCTCGCGGCCCGCCGACAGGCGGACCATCGATTTCGGCATCGTGATGCGCGCGACCGCGATCGTGCGGACGAACTCGATATCGTCGATCTTCGCGAGCGGGGTGTCGGCGAGCATGTCGCCGAGCACCGTGCCCTTCACCGGCACCAGCGCGTTGACTGGAACGCTTTCAGGGTGGCGTTCGAGCGTTGCGAGCGCGTGGATGAAGCCGACGCGATCCTGCCGGTTCTCACCCAGCCCGACGATGCCACCCGAACAGACGTTGATTCCGGCGTTGCGGACTTCCTCGAGCGTGTCGAGGCGGTCCTGGAACGTCCGTGTCGAGATGATGTTCTCGTAATTCTCGGGGCTCGTGTCGATATTATGGTTGTAATAATCGAGCCCGGCGACCGCGAGCGTCTGCGCCTGTTCCTTTGTCAGCATGCCCAGCGTCATGCAGGTTTCCATGCCCATCTGGCGTACGCCCTCGACCATCTCGACGATCGCGGGCATGTCGCGGTCCTTGGGGTTGCGCCACGCGGCGCCCATGCAGAAGCGTTTCGAACCCGAATCCTTCGCCTGCGCCGCCGCCTGCAACACCGCGCGCACGTCCATCAGCTTGGTCGCCTTGAGCCCGCTGTCGGCGCTCTTCGACTGCGAGCAATAGCCGCAATCCTCGACGCAGCCGCCGGTCTTGATGCTGAGCAAGGTGCAAAGCTGGACCTCGCCGCGCGCATGATGGCGGCGGTGGACGCCCTGCGCCTCCCACATCAGCTCGTCGAACGGCAGGTCAAACAGCTCGGCGATTTCTTCGCGCGTCCAGTCGGTGCGCGGCAGATCGTCTTGCGGGGCAGTTTGGGAGAGGTTCATGGAGTATCGACCTTCTTTGATGTTATTTGCAGAAGCGCTCGAGCGCGGCGCCGTAAAATTCGATTGTCGGCGTTTCGCCGAACATGTCCTGATAATTGCCGTCGGCCCATGGCCGGCGGTCGCCATAGCTGATCGTCACCTGCCGCCCGGTTTCGGCATCGCCATACTCGCCGACGCCGTATAGCGTGAAGTCGATATCGGCTTCGGGATCGTCGCAGTTGAGGCGGAGCAGCCCCTTGTTCACAAATTTGTCGCTCGTCTCGAAATAGACGTCGCGCCACGCGCCGTCGCTCTTTTCGACACGGCCGTACCAGTCGGTGAAATAGACGTCGTCGATCTGCTGCCGGTAGACCAGTTCGACCGCGACATCCTTGCGAAACTCGCTCGGACGGCTCGCGGGTTCGGCGTCTGCCGAAGCGACCGAAAAAGCAGCGAGCATCAGACCGAGCGAACCGATCACGCGGCGTCCTCCAGCGGCGGCATATTATGGCCGAGCAGGCGCAGCACATCGGCGGCGCATTCGACGACATTGCTGCCGGGGCCATAGATGCCCTGCACGCCCGCATCGCGGAGATATTGATAATCCTGCGGCGGGATGACGCCGCCCGCGATCACCTTTACATCTCCGCGCCCCGCCTCTTTCAGCTTGTGGATAAGTTCGGGGATAAGTGTCTTGTGACCCGCCGCGAGGCTCGACGCACCAACGACGTCAACACCGGCATCGAGCGCGAGCACGACGGTTTCGTCGGGGGTCTGGAACAGCGGGCCCGACACCACGTCGAAACCCATATCGCCGAACGCCGAGGCAATGACATTGGCACCGCGGTCGTGACCGTCCTGCCCCATCTTTGCGACGAGTAGTTTCGGCTTGCGCCCCATGCGGCGTTCGACTGCCTTCACGCCGTCGAGCACCTGCTGCCAACGACTGTCGCCTTCATAGGGCGCGGCGTAGACGCCCTTCACCGGGGTCGGCTGGGTGCCGTAGCGGTCGAAGCTTTCC
>Ga0247823_10001408_pt1 | contig 20033 bp, 13 predicted proteins | sample 13C_PalmiticAcid_2_FD_192426 | JGI IMG/M metagenome (GOLD analysis project Ga0247823, IMG submission 192426) | Soil microbial communities from agricultural site in Penn Yan, New York, United States - 13C_PalmiticAcid_Day30 | ecosystem: Environmental > Terrestrial > Soil > Agricultural land... | reverse complement strand
GCTGACATAGCGCTCGCTTGTCAGGACGATCTCCCCGTTGCCGGCCTTCAAGTTGAACATCCACTGCGAGCCGGAAGGCTTGAGATGAAAGTACGCGGACATGTTAGATCTCCCCAAGTTAGGTCCGTGTAGTTTCAGACACCTTCCGTCAAACCTGCACTAGGGGTTCAACCAAGGTTCGGGAAAGCGCGAATCCTCACGGCGTTGCGCCGGAGAAATGGCATATAACTTCCTGCCGTCGCGAGGTCGATCACCCCGGACTCCCTTGCCTTGTCGGCGGCCGACCATCTCCAGTTAGTTCGGCTATAGCGTCTATGCCTGTCTCCAAGTCCTCCGAAGAATTGGTCTCTTCCAGATTATTCTGCGGCATCCACTCTTGCTCATAACGCCGAATGACGATCTGGGCGAAGAGTGAACGTCAGCCTGTGTGAGGACGTGCCCTTCCCCCATCATTCAAGCCATCAGAGGTTTCATGCTCAATTGGGCCTATTTCCCTCGATCCGCAAAACCGACACCGCTGTCCCTGAAAGTCGTTGAAGCCTTCGAGTGTGCGCATTCGCAGATATCGTCTGATCAACATCAGCTTGCGAGTAATGGAGTTTTAGCACATGTTGCGCCGGGTTTGGGCGCTATCGGGTTCACGGTCGAAACAGGAAAGAAGAAGGCCGAAAAGGTCTGCGTGCCGGTTCTCTATGGAAACAATGGCAGGATATCGAAATCATTCGAAGCAGACGCGCACCACGTGGAAGGACGATTCGTAGTTGAGGTTGAAGCTGGTCGCGCGGTGGCAAACAATCAGTTCCTCAAGGATTTTTTTCAAGCCTGCATGATGGATGAAGTCGAGTACATGGCGGTGGCGGTCCGCAACGTCTATGCAGCTGCGGGCTCGCGTAATGCAGATTTCGACAGCGTAGTAAAGTTTTTTGACACGTTGTATGCCAGCCGCCGTCTCGAACTGCCATTAAAGGGAATACTAGTCATTGGTTACTAGTCACGTTCTTTGCTTGACAAAGCCTCCTACCGCCAAAGTAGGGCGCTCCAGTAGACGGCGGAGAGGCTTAACAATAGGTAGTACCCCCAAGAATCCTTCCCGTTCGGCGCCAGCACTTGAAACATCGACCGAATATGTCACGCGGCCCAACGCCGCGGTGGAGCGCAAGGTAAGCTGGGAAGAGTGACAACTAAGCATCGTTCAAGGGGTTAACGTGACCCGCACCATTGAGTGGACATCGCAGCAGCGCGCAGTAATCCAGACGGATCCACACGCCCGGCAAATGGTTGATGCCGGGCCCGGAACCGGGAAGACCGCGGTGCTTTGCGCCAGGATTGCATGGCTCCTAGACAGCGGCGGGCTGGAGCCTGGTGAAATATGGATCATTAGTTTCACCCGTACGGCGGTGGCTGAAATCCGCACCCGCATTGCGAACCATCTCGCCGACCCCGAAATCGCTCATGCTCTTCGGGTTGCGACTATCGATTCCCATGCGTGGGCAATGAACGTGGGGTTTTCGGGAGCGCCGGTGCTCTCGGGCAATTTTGATAATAACGTTCAAAATGCCGCAGAGGTTATTAAGGCAAACGACCATGCCTTCGAATACGTGAACTCGGTGAAGCACCTTCTCATCGACGAATCGCAGGACGTGGTCGGCCCACGTGTCGAATTTGTCCTTGAATTGATTCACGCGATGCCCAAAACGGCTGGCATCACAATGCTCTGCGACGAAGCCCAGGCGATATATGAGGCGGCCGAAGACTATTCTCAAGTTGCGCTTCACGGCACACTCGTGGAGAACATCAAACGGTACTTGCCGGACTTCCGAGAAACTAGTCTGGTCGAGGTTCATCGGACCGCGGATCCTGCGTTATGCACCCTGTTCGTGAAGGGGAGGGGCGCCGTTCGAGCCAACGGGGTAAGCGGCCGCACGAAATACCAGGAGGTGCGGCGTGCGATAGCGGAGTCGTGTCACGGCCGCGTTGGCGATGCGACGGAAGACCTCCGACGCTTCGGCGAAGCCGAAGAAGCAGGAGAAGGAACGTTCCTTCTCTTTAGACGTCGCGGCGAGGCACTGTCGGCGTCCCGGCAGCTTGGGACGGAGCCTCACAGACTTAGGCTGTCCGGGCTTCCCACGGTAATCGATGACTGGATTGCGCTGGTGTTCTGGGACTGGACCCAGGGCCGGATCGTCAAAGCGGACTTTGAGACACGCTGGGCTCGCAGGATCCCGATGGGAGGTATTACCAAGGACGTAGCTTGGCAGCGGCTCGTGAAGATTGCCGGTGTCAGCGATCACCTGGTGGATGTCCAGCGGTTGCGTGTTCGCCTAGCTTCCCTCGCGCCGCCACTCGATGTTTGCAGGCCCGACTTCGGGCACCGCGGCCCAGTGGTCGGAACTATTCATGCAGCGAAAGGGCGGGAGTCGCCCGAGGTGCGCCTCTATCTTCCGAGGTCGGAATCGATGAAGCTAGAGGACGAGGACGGATTCGAGAGTGAAGCTCGAATACTCTTTGTGGGCGCGACCCGAGCTCGCGAGCGCCTTCTAATCGGACACTCCTTTATGTCCTATGCATCTAGACTGCCGAACGGCGGTCGAGCCTACACACGATGCGCGAACCCGCCGTGGGCGGCAGAGGTCGAGATCGGCCGGGCGGGGGACATTGAGGCGTCCGGCCTCGTGGGAACGCATCTATTCGAATCTGACAGTGTTGCGCTTCGGGCGCAAACCAGAGTCGCAGGCATTCGCCGTGGCGTCCATTTGGCGGCGGCCCGGCGGTCGGGTCCGGAGACCAACTATGCCTACGGCGTTGCACTGACTTCGAAGCCCGATGAGCCCCTGCTGTTTCTGAGCGATGGCGTCAACAAAGATCTGTTCCAGATCGCAAAAAATCTGCGCAAGAGGTTGCCACCGCGGCAGTTCGCAGGCCTAAAGAGTCTCGGGGCAAGGACGATCGCGCTGTCCCCGGATGACCCTACCTGCGCCACACTGCATCATCCTTGGTCGGAGTCAGGTTTCGTGCTCGCGCCTCTTGTTGTCGGCTATGGCGTCGTCGCCTTCAAGTGACGATTCAATCGGATGCAAGTCGCCATCGACCGTGCATCACTCCGTGCCTAGGTCGCATCGGCCATCCAGAGCCTGACCGAGCTTTGTCCCATGGGTCGGCCCCACAACTACCAGCAAGGCCCGTCCCCTCGATACGCCCACGTAAGACAATTCCAGATTGTTTGCGCATAGCCGGTTGACGAGGATGATTACCGCCATCGCTTCAAGTCCCTTGAATCTGGCGATCGTTTCGACGACGACTGCCCCCGGACTTCGGGCCATGGCATCCGTCACCGGAAGTCCAAGCTCGCTGAGAGCGGATGACACCTTCTCAGTCAGCAAGTGGTCAGGCGCGAGAACGGCTACATCTGCTGCAGAAAGCCCCTGACCGTGCACGAGTTCTCGAACGGCCGCCGCTGTATGAGCGATGCTGTCCGCGGCGGAGCACTCGATCAGCACAGGCTGCTTGCCCTCTGCACCGCAGCAGGTGATCAGCGGGCCTCGGTACAGTGGTTCAGTGACCTCTGCAATCCGGAGCGAGTTCCGGAGATTCAGCCGTAGCGGAATACTCTTCGCCTGCAGCCTAGTCTCAAGATCGTCTCGCGCACGATAGACGGCCTGATTGCTGTCGAACAAGACTCTCAGCCACCCTCCAGCTACGAGACGCCGTTCCAGCAAGTCCCAGTCCGCCCACTCGACGTCCTGCCCTTCGTCCACAACTACCGCGTCGTACGTTGCTCCACCTCCTACCGCACGCAGATCCGAGAGCGTCATGACATCGAAGTTGGGGCTCTTGCCCAGACGCCGTCGCAACGATTCCGCGAGGGGCTCACTTAGGCAGCAAAGTAGCGTCCGTTTGCCGCTCTGAGCATATCTGGCAACCAGCTCAGTTGCGATGACCGTCTTACCCGTCCCAGCGCCACCCTCGACAACCGCCCGCTCCTGCATGTCAATGAAGACGATGGCCTGCATTTGCGCGCCGGTGAGCAGGACATCTTGCTGAGCGATGTCCGCTTCGAGCTCGCGATGAAGCGGCACTGCAAGATTCGCAGGCGTGGCTATCGTTCTATCGATCGCTAACATGCCCTCGATGCCAGGGCCGACCTCCGGATCAAACGTTCCCGCTGAATGTGATTGAAGACGGCCAGTCAGCCAGCCTACTAACCCGTCCCGCAGCATCATTGAGAAGCAGAAGAGTTGCTGCTCATACCCTCCTACTCGGGCACTGCCTGTCGGGCTGCAGTCAGGTAGCAAAACGCCGTGCCGCAGTCGCACACGCTGTGCCGGCCAGGAGAAATCGGCCTTGAACTTCTTGTGAAGTTCATGCTTCGACTTCATCGCTTGGGCGATGGGATCCTTGATGCTGTGCGAAACACCGTTGCGATCCTTTGATGTCCACTTCTCCGTCTTCGGATCGTGGGCAACAAGGCCCCCCTTTACCTCAAGGAAGAGCACCCCCATATCCGGATGGGCAACGACGAAGTCTGCCTCGCCATCAATCTCACCTCCCGTGGAGCTGATCCCCCACCACGGTCGCGAATAGTAGACGGACCACGAATCATCGAGCGACTGAGCCAACCGCGAATAGACCTTGCACTCGGCTGAGCGCCTCGGATCCTGCGTCACCCAGCGGGGAAGGGCACGCGGCCACATGATTGCCATCTGAAAGTCCTCAGTCGAGCAGGCGCTCGAAGAATCCAAGCTGCGCAGCGGTGTCATCCCCCGTCAGGAGCGCTCTATCAAGAAAGCGGTTGTGATGCTCACAGGACGTCTCGGGTACAAGCATGCAGGAATGGCAAGCAGCAATGGAATGTGAGTCCGGGGCACCCGTCTCGCCGACGATGCATAGCGGATCTGAAGAGCACCATTGGGCGGAACGCAGTGCTCCGACGACAGTAGGAAGCAACAGGTCGGGCGAAGCGCGTCGCTGAAGTCCCCCTAGCGTTCCATCGGAGTCCGAGGTTGCCGTGTAGACCAATACACCTGCCATTCCGTCTGCGCCTTCACTCACATAGAGCCGCTCGCGCAAGGAGGCTGTGGAGTAGCCGCATTCCAGTGTTAGCTGCCGAATGAGCGCATGCGAGAACGCATGAATCATGAGCAGACGCGGCGAGGCTTCGAACGGTTGTGGCTCATCGCCATTCCTGCGATGCCAGTCCATCCGCCAGCTTTCGCGAGCCGCGTGGATGCGCGCCAGTACCTCAGGCCGCTCCTCCCACGCACGCAATGCCTCCACATTCAGTTGAATGAAGATGCCCTCACCGCGAACTTCGATCGCCGGCAGCCACTCCAATGAGCCATTCGAGATGGGAGCGATCTCCGCTTCATCAGGATCCGAGGGGGGATTGATACGCGTGAACCCTTTGACGACACGTACCTCACGCAATCGCGCCACCCGCATAACCTGCGCGACAAACGGCAGCAGTTCGGGAGGCACGGTCTCTCTATGCACCTCGAACTCCTCGTCGACCTCATCAGCAGGCCCCGAGAAGACCTTGTACTCGTCGAGCCTCAGATCGTCCACGTTCAGAGTGTCGGTCTCTCCCAGCATGTGTTCGAAGGTCTTTGCCAATGCCTCTGCAGTGATGTTCTCACGCTGCAGTACGCGCTTCAGGTGCGCTGACGCCCCAATGTATGCCACGCGGTCGGTATAGGCTTCAATGTCCAGAAGAACATCCCAGTAGTCTCCGACGATGCGCTGAAGCTTCTTGGTCCAAGGCGGTATGTCGAGCGCCGACTCCATCACAGGGTAGTAGAGGTTCGATGCACCTCGTTGTACGGCTCTGAACGTTCCGGCCTCGCCGGAGCAGGCACAGGACAGATCAGGAGTCCGAAGCCAGGGCCGCCGCCCGCGGCACATCAATCCCGAGAGGGCCTTCTGCCCAAACGCACCATCCATAGGGCGCGACGCACTGCAATCTGGGCAACGAAGAATCAAGCCACCGAGGCCCGGCGCGACCGAGGATAGAGTAAGCCGGTCCTTGCCTTTGGTCGTGCATGCGGGCTTGTGGGGCAGCCACCAGTTCCATGGAAAGTCGTCCAGATGGCCGGACGTGCAGGCTGCGGCGAAACGCACCGGAATCGCAAATACCTTGTCTCCCCCTGGGCGCTTGCTGGTGCATGTTGGACAGAAGCGGTACGCCATCCCAGGATCGCGTCCCCACTTGTCCGCAGGCCGCAGCATCTCGCACTGCGGGCACTGCAGCCACTCGGGGAAACGCCGCAGCACGAGTGACGAGGTGTCAGGCGAACCGTCTAGTCGCCTCGCGTTCTCGTCCAGCACTGGAGGCAGTCGAAAGTACTTCTTTCCAAGCTTTTTGCACAACCGACGTTCGACGATCTTTTGGTACTGGAGGTTTCCAGCCAGGGGAGCGCTCGAATCCCATTCCTCCAGGCCGGCGCTGACGCCAGAGACGGGGCCCTTGCCCGATCGCATATCCATGATCGACCCAGGCGCATACGTCATCAGAACCGCGCTTCGACGCAGCTCCCCAACAAAGTTGTCTGCCATTTATCGTCTCCAAGGAGGCACGGGCCGAGTAGGAGCGGTCCCTCCGCTCGCACTCGCCGCGGGTGACGCTGAAGCGGCCGACCAGGGTGCGCCGCTGCGGTTGGCTAGGACCTCGGCCATCCGGAATGGCGTGGTGGCCTCGACGCTGCGCATGTTGTTCATGGTGGGCCAGGCGTCCGGCGGTAGTCGTCCAGTCGCTCTTCGCCTAGCGTTGACGTCGGCCGAAATGAGGAGGGATTGCTTCGGCTTGTGCGGGTCGCTGTACTGTTTCGGGGCTCGCGCAAACCAGTTGTCGAGCAGTTCATCCAGCTCCGCACTGCACGCCGCCTTCTCTCGAGGATCAACTGCATCGACCCGGCGCTCAATCTCTGCCACAACAGCTTGGAGCAGTTCGGCCGGCGCCTTGGTCAGGTCGGGATCGACCATCACGGGATTCCCGTGCCGAATCATCGCAACGAGCGCCGCGTGCAGGGCCCTGTCACGAGCGCGAGAAGCGAATGGCGTGACGCTTGTGGCCTCGACGTCGCGATAGAGCGTTGAATGCCAACCGGTGAACGTTTCGAAGTGAGATCTATCCCGCGGTTTCGCTGCATTGAGTACGGCCAATACCAACCCGGGAGCGGAACTTCGGCCCACCCGGCTCGTGGCCTGGATGTATTCCGAGCGGGTCTTCGGCTGACCGTTCACGAGCATTAGTCCCAATCTGGAAACGTCGACGCCGACGCTGACCATGTTCGTGGCAAGGACCACGTCGATGGATGCGGGACTGCCGGCAGGGATCTTCAACTCGGCCAGGATCTCAACAATCTCCTTCTGCGTCGCTCGCGACGTCAGCTCTCGCGGCGGCATGTTCGCTCGTTGAGGCTCCGAGCGCTGTTCGGCGTACAGCTTCATTGCATCTGGCACGTCATCCAGCATCTGCACGATCGCACCACCAAGCTCGCGGAGAGAGTTGAAGTAAGCGAGTAGCGTCGAGTAGGCGTCACGCTCGGCATCTGTCAGTCCGACAGTCGCCCCTGTCGACTGTATGAGTGAGGCCGCGGCGGCCTGCAAGGTGAACTTCGCCGATCGCCCCGCGGTGGACACCGCCACGTACTGCCTGGGTGGCTTGATGGGATCTCGCACTGCGAACCCGGAATCGTCGTGATCGATACCCGGCGGCGGGAACTGACATCCTTCCCGGTCGAACAAGGCTCTGACCTGATCGGCAGCGCGACGAATAGTCGCGGTGGAGCCGATTACCTTGCACCTGGCCTCCCGCTTACGCAGCAGCCAGTCGAAAGCAGTCTCGTAGAGTCCAGCTATGGTTCCCAGCGGCCCGGAGATCAGGTGGAGCTCATCCTGGATGATGAGATCCGGACTTTGCGGAGTGCCGAACGCGAACAAGGATGCGACATGTCGGTTCGTCGTCAGCAGCGCGAACTTGTCGATGGTGCCGATCAGCAATGTTGGCCGTTGGCGGTAGACGTCCTCGTCAACAGTAAAAACTGGCCACAGACCGAAGCTCGAGCCCAACGCGCAGTCCTTGGTCTCACAATAGGGCTGAACTGCCTGCTCCGCCTCGTCATAGTTCCAACGTACGCGTCCGTGGCAGCAAGGACATTCGTCGATCTGTTCTGCAGTCGATCCATCGCGGTTGCCTCGGTTGGCAAGAGCCGCCTTGAAGCTGTTCGGCGTTGCATCCCCTCCGACCCATAACCCAATGGAGAATGGTCTGCCGCCCTGGGGACCCTGCCAGTCGGCGTCGGGCACGAGGCCAAGGCGGATGAGTTCACATGCGAGGATGAGAGACGAGGCGCGTTCGAATTGCTGCGCCGTCAAGAGTCGCAGCGTGTATCGCATCAGCGCGGCACAGCCGGCACCTTCGTCGGGATCCGCGCAAGCGCCGCGACGATAGAAGGACAGCATTGCAACCAGGGCCAAGTAGGCCTCGGTCTTACCGCCGCCCGTCGGAAACCACAGCAGATCCAGGACCTCACGGTCCGGAGCCTTCGCATTGCACACAGAGTTCGCCGAAAGAAGGATGAAGCCCAGCTGGAAGGGGCGCCACTGTAGCGACTTGGTCAGCCCAGCTGGCTTCCATGAATGTTGAAGGGCCATCGCAGCGTTCGCTACCTTGAAAGATCTCAAGAGAAGCGGATCGCTGCGCATCGCTTCCACCCCTGCTCTTATGCGGTCACAAACTCGTCTGCAGACATCCAGGTTCTCCTGCGCGATCGGTTTGAGATCTTCTGGAAGTCCGGTTGCTCGCTCCACCTGAAGGACTCTCCACCGTTCATACGCTTCAGGAAGTTGTGAGAGTCGCTGCAGCACCGTCTCGTCGGAAAGAGTTGCGAGATGACGGGCGTCGAATGTGCCTTGATTGACCAGATCGGAAAACACGTCATGGCCGTCCTCTCGAAAGGCTATGACAGAGGCGGACGGGACCCACTCCGTTCTCACTGATGTGGCATGAGCTCCAACTGCATCCCAGGCTGCAGAGCATTGATGCCCTGCAGCAAACTCGGGCGAGTCCCTGTAGAGAAGCCGCCCGACCTCTTCATCCTCGTCATTGGCCGTCGGCCGGCTCGGGCGAGGTACGAACGTAGTGTCACCGGCCGGGAAAATCTTAAGACTTGCCTGGAACAGCAGCAGGCTTTCGGATGCGTTGCGATCGCCTTCCACGCTGGCACTGCGATTTATGAGCGTCATTGTCACGAGCCGCCCAGATTTCCCGGACCGAGCGCGCACATGAAGCTGGACATCCGCCTCGAGTCCCACTGACACGAGGGTCTCGACCCTTACCCCCGACTCCGGGAGCTCGAATCCTCGAAGGTCGATCGCATGAGGACGTCGCGTCCATTTTTGCTGCGGAACGCGTCCGCCGTCCGCTTCGATTCGCTGAAAGGCATAGGTCGCAAACCTGACGAACACGTCAACACAGTTGATCCCCTGGGTGTCTGCAGTGCTGAACGAGACGCCCATACTGCAAGGCCGCTGCTGTCCCACAGGCGTAGCCGAAGCGGTGGTCTCTCCTTCGTCCTCCCCCTCGCTCCCATCGTCATCTTCGGCTCCCATCCGTTCGCCGAGGGTCCACAGGATGCCCGTAAGGTAAACGTCCGATGGCCTGATCCGAGCGCCCTCAAAGATTTCGTCTTCCTTGTGCGGACCCACAAGGTCCTCTTTGAGACGGGCCACGATGCCACGCCTCACCTCGACTGGATTCATGTGCATCCTCCCCGCTATCGAAAGTAGACCATCGAATACCCCATCAACATGGGTGCTGCAATGACGCCTGAATCCCGCCAGGGCGCGTGCAGTTGCGCACGAAGCGGGTCGTCAGGCGCAACCGCGATCGTGCGTACTCCGAACAACCGCAGATGTCTCAATTGCCGCGGCGGCCTGGTGCGGCCCAGTTTTACGAGCTGATCGACAAACTTTGCAACCGAGAAAAGGTCGTAGCCGATCGTGACATTGAGGTAGCAGAGATGCGCCCCATCTCGCTGACTCAGTCTGTATCGCCACTGGTGGTCCTCGTCGGTCGCATCCGCATACGCGAGGGAACAGTCAGCACCAAGGGCCATCACCCTCCGCTGGCATTCCATGGCTTCCTCGGCGTCTGGGTACAAGGTGCGGCCTACCAAGCCCACAGGATCGATGTCCCGCCCGGACCCGACTTCAACGGCGGCCCTGGCTCCCTTCACGCTCTTCGCAAACGGATAGGGAGTAAAGGAACGACCTGAGGGCTCCAGCCTGCGAGCCACGGATACCGAGGAAGCCGATCCGATGCGGAGACTCTTCTGCGCTCGCGTTGCACCAACAAAGACGATGCGAGCCTCTTCGTCGAGTCCCTCCTGCTCGTCCTCCCTGGCCTTCGGCAAGTACAGCCTGACGTCAGCAGCTTCTCGACCCTTGGATCCATGGATAGTGCTGAAGATTGGACCTGCCGAACCAAAGTCGGGATGCAGCAGCTCGTACGTTGGAGATCCGCTTGCGAGTCGGACCACGAGCCGCTCCACGGAGATACGTCGTTCCGAGCGACCGAAAGCCTTGACAAGGATGGCCCAGGCACGCGGTGCGCCGGTCGTTGCTGGAGGACCGAGGCGCTCGGACCAGAGCCGCGCAAAATCGGACTCGTCAAGGTCGGGCGCCATCCAGTCCCATAAAAGGACCGCGATCCAGCCGTGGATGCAACGAGGCAGACCGGACATCCGCAACCGGTGCGGCACCTCGTTCATGTTCCCGGATGCCGCCAGGGCATCTCCACGGCGTCGAAAAAGCAGCAGCGTCCCAGCGTCGTCTCCGGAAAGCGTTTTGACATCTTCCCAGTAAGCAGCGAGTGTCCCGTGATTTGCTTCCTGGACGAGCTTTCGCACGCTTTGGAGGCGGCTCCTGCCATCCACCGCCTTGTCACGCATCAACTCGCGGCCGTTGCCGAACACCCGCGACAAGACCGCATCTTTCGTCCGATGCACCTTCTCCAGACTGTGCTCCGTGAACTCGTCGCCCAGGAACTCACGAATCTTGTCGGGCAAGTTGCCATCAAAGGCCGCCGAGCCTCCGCCTTCTTCGGCAAACCCATAAATCGCCTGTGCTTCATCGGCGAATACGCTAACTCCAGCTTCGGCTGGCAAGGCGTGTATCAGCTCAAGTACGAGTTCACATCGTGGCCCTACGATATCCTGGGCCTCGTCGATCAACAGGTGACGCACTGAATTGACATAGCCAAACACACCATCGTGGCGTCGCACAAGTTCGCTGGCACGCCGTACGTTGTCATCGAAGCTTCCAGAGATCGTCGCCGCTTCGTCAAAGCCGACGTGGATGGCCCAGGCATGAGCATCGATGGTGGTGATCCTGAGCGCTGCTGCAGTTGCCGCGTCGGGAAGAAGTGATGCGATCCGATTACGCAGCTCGTGGACTGCCGTGCGGGTGAAGCTCAGCAGCCAAATCTCTGTGGCATCGACATCACCACGCGCCAACATGGCGGCAATACGAGCGCATGCCGTCGCGGTCTTGCCGGTGCCCGGCCCCGCGTCGACCAAGAGCCGCTCATTGGCGTTGGCCTCAATGATTCGTCGCTGCTCGGGAGTCCACACAGGTGCGGACAAAGTCTTGTCATCGAGCGATGATGGCGAGCTCTCGCGACCTCCCATACAAGCGGTCCCTCCCAGGACAGCTGCTCAGTCGGCCTTCCCCCCCACTGGGCAAGGTCCCGGCAGCTCTAATTTGCGAACGAAGTCTTACGTTTATACCAAGGCTTCTCACTCTCGAACGAGAGCGGCACACCCGAGTCCACGCCATCGATCACTCTAGACCTTCTCTCTGATACCGACTCGCGCTAAGAATCTGTATATTTATACAGTCTGTCGAACGCAATCTGCACCGCTATGGTGTAATGTGGTGCAAATTTCAAGCGACCGGAGTTCGACCATGGCGGTGACTGCAAGGCAACAGCCCATAGCGAAGGAGGGCACTCGAGCCTCCGTAACGTTCCCTGCGGACCTTTATGCCGAGTTGGAGCGCATCGCCGAGGCCAAGAAGGTTTCTGTCGCATGGGTGGTGCGCGACGCCGTCGAGAAGTACGTCGAAGCGCAGTACCCCCTTTTCCGTCGTCAGTGAGAGCAGACCATGCGACACACAAACGAGATTTGCTCGACAGCGGTTCTGTACGCGTCGGGAGGTGGAAGTCTGTGACGAACAAGAACCGCGCCATTCGACAGAAAATTGCCCGTTTGCAGGCAGGTGAGAAGCCTCGGGTACTCGATCTGTTCGCCGGCTGTGGCGGGATCTCGCTGGGGTTTTCCGCCGCTGGATTTGCCATCGCAGGTGCGGTCGAGTTTGATCCCGCGGCCGCGGCCTCCCACGGACGCAACTTTCATAACGGCGATCTCGCGCATTCGCAGGCACGCGACATCACCAAAACCAGCCCGGACCAACTGGCTAAGGAGCTTCGGGTTGGCGCCACCGCGGAAGCCTTTGACGTGCTGGTTGGCGGTCCTCCCTGCCAAGCCTTCGCCCGTGTCGGTCGTCCCAAGCTACGCGAAGTCGACAACCACGCCGAGGCGTTCAAGCACGACCCACGTGCTCAGCTCTACATCGACTACCTCCGGTACGTCGAGGACTTTGCGCCGCTGGCAGTCGTCGTGGAAAACGTCCCAGACGTGCTGAACCACGGAGGTCAAAACATCGCGGAGGAAATCGCAGAGGTCCTGGAAGGGAAGGGGTACGTTTGCCGCTACACCCTGTTGAACGCGGCCTTCTACGGTGTACCGCAGATGCGTGAGCGGATGATTCTGATCGCGTACAGACGTGAGATCGCCAGCACGGTTACCTTCCCAGAACCGACGCACTTCATCGACTTGCCGCCCGGATACGAAGGAACGCGCTCCGTAGCACTCAAGTTTCTGGACAGTGAGGTTTCCGACACTGCTCACCGCTACATCCATGCACCGAAGGCCGCTCGCTCGCTTCCACCGGCGATAACGGCCGAAGATGCACTGGGGGATCTGCCACCGATCGATGCCCGCAAGTTGTTGAAGAGTGGCGAGCTCAAACGTGGTGCGCGACGCTTCGATGCGCCCATCGCATATGGCAAGCAGCCGCACACAGCCTATGCAAAGTTGATGCGCTCCTGGCCAGGGTTCTCTGCTCCAGAGGCACTAGCTGACCACGTCATTCGCTACCTGCCACGTGACTATCCGCTATTCGCACGCATGAACGCCGGTGATCAGTATCCTCAGGCCCACGAGCACGCCATGGAAATGTTTGGGCAGCACTTAGTCGCACTCGCGAGACAGGGTGTCAAGGTCAAGCCGGGCTCAACGCGGTATGAAGAGATCAAGGCCTCCATCGTGCCCCCGTACGATGTGAGCAAGTTTCCGAACAAGTGGCGAAAGATGTGGCGCGATCAACCGGCACGAACGTTGATGGCACACCTTGGGAAAGACAGCTACAGCCATATTCACTACGACAGCAAACAAGCCCGAACAATCTCAGTCCGCGAGGCTGCGCGTCTCCATTCATTTCCGGACGGATTCGCCTTCAGCGGTACGATGAATCCGGCCTTCCGGCAGATTGGCAACGCAGTTCCGCCGCTGCTAGCTAAGGCTGTCGCCATGCATCTGATGAAGACGCTAAAACAAGTAGAAAAGGAAACGGCCGATGAACCTCGTCGAGCGGCAGCGGCAGTTTCTTGAAGCCGCGCAAACACACTTCGGCACTTCGAGAGCAGTCCGCCCGCGTGAGCTGTTTGGGGTCTCGAACAGCGCCAAGATCGTCGAAGGTGGCATTCAGCTAGGTGTCGTCAACCTGGACAACGTCAAGGACGAAACAGAAGCGTTCGTCTTCGGCTGTGTCATGCGCTTCCCGCCTGAAGACGAAGTCTATTTCGCGGTTCTCGTTCGGAAGGATAAAGCCAGCTTTCTGACCCGCCTCGCTGAGATGAAGAAGCTCGGCGCAGCAGGCAAGGTTTCCACCGTCGAACCCGTGGATCTTCTCAGTGAAGCGTTCGATGACGAGGTACCTGAAGCTCTGGGAGCGACTATCAAGTACAGCGCGCGCAACAATCTCGTTCCCATCTACTTGGCGCGCGACGGGAAGTTGTGGCTGCGTAATGCGAAGTTCTGGGACAGTCTTGCATTCGACATGTCCCCCTTTGGGCCAGCAACCGAGCCGGACGAAATCGTCGTCGCTCTCTATCCGCCGACAGCATCAGCGCGACGCAGCTTGCTAGCCCGAGAATTCATCGGCTGGCTCGGAAGCCTGGTCGGCTCGCAAAAGATCCATGAGCTACCAGTATGGAGCGACAGCGCCACGCTCAGCCTGTCGATGCGCCGCATGCCCGCCGACATTCCAATCGCCGAGATCGAGGCCGCGGTCGATGCGTTGGGTGGCCACTACCCTAATGGCGAAGTGCGGCGATTTCACGCAGCACTCAATTTTCTGCCCCACAAGCATTTCGTGATCTTGTCGGGCCTATCCGGCACAGGCAAGACCCAGCTCGCGCTCAAGTACGCCAGGGCCGTTCACGGGCTAAGCTCAAACACAGGCGATGACCCTCTAATCTTCGAATGCCCGGTTCGACCCGAATGGACGGACCCGACAGGACTAACCGGCTACTTCGACGTGTTGACCAACCGGTACGTCGTACCCACATTCCTAGAAGCGGTGCTAGTAGCGACCGCACACCGGGAATCACCGGTATTCGTCGTGCTCGACGAGATGAACCTCGCTCGCGTCGAGTATTACCTTTCCGACGTGCTTTCCTGCATGGAGACCGGGGGGCAGCTGCAGCTGCATGCGAACGGCGTGCCGCTCGAAGGCACTACGGGCGGCAGCATTCGCGCTGAGATGCCCTTGCCGATAAACCTATTCATCATCGGCACGATTAACGTTGACGAGACGACGAATCCGGTCAGCGACAAGGTTCTCGACCGCGCATCAGTTATCGAAATGTCGCAGGTTGACGTCCAGGGCTTCCTGGCTTCCCTGAAGCGTCGTCATCCGGAGCTAACGAATGCGCTCAACGCATCCGAAGTCACGTTGACCGAGGTTCACGGGCTCATGCAGAAGTATGGTCTCGGCTTCGGCTACCGGTTGATTGAAGAGTTTGTGCGCTATCACGCGTTCGACGCAGCCCACCTCAAGAGCGCCACTTCTGAGGTAACCGACCAGCTGCTGGTGCAGAAGGTCCTAGTTAAGCTGCGCGGCTCGGAGCGACAACGCACGCTTCTGAACGGCCTGGATAAGGCATTTCAAGGCCTGCCGCGCGCGCAAGCCTTCATACGAGACCTGCTGGCGGATCTGGACGATTTCGGCTCGTTCCAGGCGATGCGGTGAAGCGTGGCGGCGCTCTACATCCAGGCAGAAGGAGGAGGAACAGTGTGGCGGGTCTGGCCGCTGCCGGAAACTGCTCCACCCGGCGCGGTTCGCGAAGCGGCAACCTACATCTTTGAGCTGCGCGACAGCGAAGATGCACTAGCCACTGACCTCCTGATTGACGACGCGCCAGTCGAAGCGCTTCGATCGCGCGAGCCACGGAAAGCCCGCTGGCGTTGGCAGCCAGGATTTCATGCCGGGACGGTCGAAGCCGTCCTACGAGGGCCGGGCATAGGCACTCATCGCTTCGAGATAACGACCGATCCTGATCTTCGAAAGCTCACGCGCGACGACTTTGACGCAATGGTGCGCGAAGTCCTCGAGGACACTTTTGCTCTCTTTTCGTTCAGCGCATTTCGCAAAGGCATTGCGCGTCAGCCTGGCAATCGAGCACCCCCAGTTGCCCGTCTCGAGTTCTTGCGCTCGCGCGCAGAAGCGATCGTTGAGGCGGTAGAAGCCATTGCACGTGCACCGCGTCATTTCCTGCGTTCCGAAAACGTGAAACTCCCGGCGCACCGCGCCACGCGTGCAACGGGACCGGAGATCATCCGTTCATTTCGATCGGGGGTGATTCGCAAGGAGGCCTCCGACCTATCACGGCTTCCCGCCGCGCTTAAGGGCCGTCTACCGACGCACATCACCCTGCGTCAGCGGCAAAACAGCATCGACATCCCAGAACACCGGCAGATCAAGGCCTGCTTGCGATCCTGGGCAGCATGGCTTTCGAATACCGCAGAACTTTTGGCGAAGGCGGGTTCTAAGACTGACCCCGATATGCTCACCAGAATGAGTGGCTGGGCTGCTCGTGCGCGCCGTATCGCCCGTCGACTGAACGACGCTGCGTCGACCGGTTTCCTGGCGGAAGTTGACGATGGTCAGGCCTTCTTGCGGATGTCTTCACTGTTTCGCAGTGACCCCGTCTACCAGCGCTTCTATCGGCTCTGGCAGGACATGAACCTCGGACTTGCAGCGCTGTTTGGTGATTTCCTGCAGATGCCGCTGGCCAGGACATATGAGTTGTACGAGTTGTGGTGCTTCTTGCGCCTTCTGCGGGCCGCCGTCGAAGAATACGGCCCGGCAGGCGCTGAGCTGAACAACTTGTTCCTTGCTGAGGATAGGGGGGCGGTGACTATTTCCGCGGGGGCTATCAGCGTTCCGATTGGAGGCGATCGAGTGCTGTGCTTTCAACGGCAGTATCGCGAATACTGGATTCAGGGTGACCGCGAAGGTAGTTTCAGTCGGACGATGGTGCCGGATGTAGTCCTGGCTGGCAGCAACCTGGGAGGACCGGAGCGGAGAGTGATCGTGCTCGATGCAAAGTACCGCATCAACGACGGACTCAATGACGCGCTGAATTCGATTCACACTTATCGGGATGCACTCGTCCACGAGGCAAGTGGTGGCGAGACGGAAGGGATAGTGACTGCCGCTTATCTGCTGACTCCACATCTGCCGGCCGGCCTGGGCGCCGATTTTCGAGACACTCCTGTCCCCGGCAGACTCTTCCATCCGAAATATCGCGAGAAGTTCCGCTTCGGCGCAGTCACGCTGCGACCTGGCATGTCGAGCAATGAGCTCCGCACCTGTCTTCGTAACATCATTGCCGATTCCGGACCGAGGCACGAATGACCGACGTTCTGACCGCGGCCCAGCGGCAACTGAACATGAGTCGCATCAAGGGCAAGGACACAAAGCCCGAGATGCTAGTCCGCAAAGGACTTCATTCCTGTGGCTTGCGCTTTCGCTTGCACGATCGGAAACTGCCCGGGCACCCGGACCTTGTTTTTCCACGCTACGGCGCCGTTGTGTTTGTCCACGGTTGCTTCTGGCACGCACACGGCTGCGCGCTGTCCAAGTTGCCGAGAACGCGCCAGGATTTTTGGGAAGCCAAGCTTGAAGCCAACGCACAACGCGACCGCAAAGCCACGGAAGCACTACTGGCCGCGGGATGGCGTGTCTTGATAGTCTGGGAATGTGCACTGCGCGGACCGTCGCGGATCGGCAGCCGCGCCATGGTCGAGCAAGCCGCTGCCTTTATCCGCATTGGATCCGCCCAGCATCAGCAGTTGGCCGGAAGAGAGACACCCGCGAAGCAGGGCAGGACGTGAACTGAGGGCCGCAAAAGCTGTGCGATTCGCGTTGCGTGATCGATTACCTCGCGCTCAGGAAGCTCATGCGTTGGAAATGCAGTTGAGCTTGTATGGCACCCTCGATCGCGAAGCGAACATGGCGAATACGGCGAACTTTGTTTCAGGGCAATGACTTGGCGCTAACGCGGGCACGTGCGAAATAGTACGCGCGGGAACATCGCAAGGTTCCAAGCCTGCGCTACGAGTAGTGATAGATGGTGGCAGGCCGGCCCGGGCCACCACGCGCCCTCGGCCTAACCTCGACACGAATCTTTGCGGGTGCTACGTCAATCAAGTGAGCCAGAGCAGCGTCAATTACCGCGGCGGGCTGATGACGGCAGAAGCAATCTACAACCAAATCGCGCCTCGATGCGCTGCCTCGGATGGCGAGATACTCAGAAATGCGCTCCGCCGCCCAAGCGACGCGCGGGCTGCCTGGGACGCTTCCTGGGTTCGTGAACACGAACAACGCCGACTCGGTCGCGTAGCGCACCCACGCCATCCCCGCCGTGACGTGCTTCTCGTCGATGAGCCATTGATGATCCGTCAGCGCCAGTAGCATTGCGATGCGCAAGACCATCGGAGCGCGCCGTTCCAACAGGCTGTCGACCAATTCGCCACCGAGAGTCCGGTTGAGTTCGTTCTGGTACAGGTTTGTGTAGCAACGACGGGCGGACGCCGTTAGATCGATGGGCAAGATGGCACCCCGCAGCTCAGCCTCGCTTCGCACGTGAACGAGAAGACCAACGACCTTGCGCGCCAGCGCATCGACTCGAGCCTGCGGCGTCCGCTTGGGGAAGGGCTCGATCTGAGGTCGCTCCCCCCAGATCATCAGGAACCGATTGATGAAGCCATTCAGCAGCTCTCGATGCTGAACGAGCGCCAGCAGCTCAGCCGGCGAGATCGCACCGCTAAGGCAAACATGGGGCGCGGTTGCCTGCACACGGTTGCTCTTTGTCGCGGGCTTTAGATCAACACCATCCCAACAGTCGCGCAACCCGGCGGAGAGCGTGTTGCCACCACGCCTGCTTTGCTGCAAGACATTTGCAAACTCAGACTCCACCACCCACAGACGCTTGTCCTGCATCGCCGGAATTTCCTGTTGTCCAAGGCGATAGCCATCATGGATCAGCGCAGCCAGACCCTCCCTACTAGAAAGTCCTCCACGGTGGATCTGAGGCGCCAGACCTTCCCCATGTGCGCGAACGGCCTCGTCAATTCGCATCACCAACGAAATCGCATCACCCTTTCTGCCGCGTCCTGATCGACCAACGTGCAGGAAGAACAGCCGCGGGTGATGGCATGTGTTGCCGACGGAAAGGAATGGCGTGCGTCCAATGGCACAGGAGAGATAGGCCATGAAGTTTCCGGCGATCGCATACGGGTTTGTCTCCGCCCCGTCACTCCCCTCCAACGCAACCTCGCCAACCAATCCATACAGGCATTGCGGATCAGGAATCGGAGTACGGCCTCCCCCCGCCGCGCAGTCCTCCTCAGCATCGAACCATCGCCTTGGTGCTGTCGCCTGGGCTGAAATCATGGGCCGCCTCATGGGCCATTCGTTACTTGTCCAGCGATTCGATACTGACGAGGCCTGAGAACTCGCGAAGCACGTCGGGCTGGCGCATGGACAGGAAGCGGAACACCGCTTGGTTGTCCAGCAGACTCTTGAGATACCCCTTTGCCAGGACCAGGTTGAGCACGTCCTGTCCGTAGGAGTGCTCGATGGACTTGTACTGGCCCTGCAGATTTCCCATCTCCTTCTCCATCTTCGCCATCTGCTCTGCGCTGACACCAGCGACCTTCTTGGGCTTGCGCTCGCTGACCAGCATGTTCGCCGGCGTCGCGGCCAGCAGTGCGTTCGCATAGGCAGAAGTAACGTTGTTCGCCGCGACCATCAGCTCCACGCACTCGATCTGCCGTGTCGGCTTCATCTTGCGAATGAGGGAGCCAAGGTTGGGCGAGAACCGCTGGTCCTTGAGCAGGCCAGCAGCCTCCGCGCAGATGCCGTCGAGAAGGTTGAGCTTCTTCTGAATATGGCTGATGTCCACCTTCAAGTCCCTCGCGATCCGCTCCGGAGTGACTCCGCGATCAACAGCTCGACGGATCATCATGTGCTCTTGGATCGTCGAGAGCCGGTTGACGCGATTGTTGTACGTGTAGCTCTCGTCGTCGAGGGCGACTAAGCAGAGGGCGTCGTGGAAGCCCAGCTCTTTCATCGCCTGCGTGCGGATGTGCCCATCTCTGAGGACGTGCGTGCCGGTCGCTTTGTCGAGCGCGCCAATCGTTAGGGGCTCGATCAAACCGATCGCTTCAATCGAACCCTTGATCTGAAGGTACTTCTTGGAACCTTCCAGGCCCAACGGCAGCTTTCGGGAAGGCAGGAGCTTCGTAAGCGGTCAGTGATCCCCGTCCTTGAGCTCGGCGTCGCGGCCTGACACCCTACGCTCCCACGTAGATGAACGTGGGAACGTGATGTCAGACCTGATGGAAGAG
>Ga0247823_10001407_pt1 | contig 20037 bp, 11 predicted proteins | sample 13C_PalmiticAcid_2_FD_192426 | JGI IMG/M metagenome (GOLD analysis project Ga0247823, IMG submission 192426) | Soil microbial communities from agricultural site in Penn Yan, New York, United States - 13C_PalmiticAcid_Day30 | ecosystem: Environmental > Terrestrial > Soil > Agricultural land... | reverse complement strand
ATCGTGACCGGCTCCTGAAAGCGCACCGTGAGCCGGTCACGATCGGTCGACGTCACGCGCGGTGCCTCCTCGGGCGGGTCCGTGTCGGGCACGGGCTTGGGGCCGAACTCGGCCGCCTGGTCCCCGCCGACGACCCGGGCGTAGGCGTCGCGGTCCTCGGCCTCCATGTCAAGGATCTCCGTGTCGGAATAGCCCAGGGCGCGACGAGAAGCCCTACGCGGCAACAGTTTGTCCGCCCCGTACAACTTGGTGACGGCGTCGGCCTGCGCGGCGAACGTCGGCGTCGCGGCGTCCATCCACATGGCCTCCATCCGCAGCGCCTCCGCTGGGATGCGGCCGTCGCGCACGAGCAGGACCAGGCGCATGACCTGCTCCCACCCGTCCCCGAAGGAACGCTGTCGGCGTTCGGCGCGCTTGATGTGCCGCCCCTCCGACGACCGGATACCGTCCGCACTGGCCGGGTTTTCCGTTGCGTAGCCCAGGAAGTGCGGCGGCAGACCGGACAAGGACGCGGTGAGCCGGGCCAGGGCGTTGAGCGTGTTGTGGAAGTTGCTCAGGTCCGCTTCCGGGAACTGCCCGACGCTGACGCCGTCGTCCTTCGGTGACTTGGGTGAGGCCCACAACACCCCGGCCACGGCCTGCCACGGGGTGAGCGGATTGCCTTGCTGGTCAAAGAAATCGTCCTGATCGAACCCCAACGCGTAACGGCGGGCATCGCGTGGAACTCCCCGCTGACCATCATGTCGGTGGCGATCTTGCACGCGGCATCCGAGAGCGGGATGACGCTCGACAGCTCCGAGCGACCCAGGGTGACCGGCTTCGAGCGGCGGCGACGGGTGCGCGGCCGGTTGACCAGCGGCACGACCGGGACCACGCCCATGCCGTGCGTATCGCGGTCGGTCTCGGTCCAGGCAGCGCCGCCGTCCTGTGAGGTGAACCAGATCGTCTCGTTGGGCAGGTACAACGTCGCGTGCGTCGCGACCTGACTCGACGTTCCCAGGGCTGCTTCGTCGTCGTACCAGCGCTTCACCGCTGCCCGCACGCGGCGTGTGCGCGGGTCGAGTTCGGCGTGGACCTCCAGGGGCGACTCGACCGTCACCAACGGCGTGGTCTCGTCGTCTTCGTTGGTGGTCGCGAGAACTGGTTCAGGTCAACACCTACCTGACCACTGCCGACGCGGCCGGATTCGATCTGCACTGGGATGACCACGACGTGCTGATCGTGCAACTCGGCGGCGAGAAGTCATGGGAAGTACGCGGAGCATCCCGGGCGGTCCCGATGTACCGAGATGCCGAGGCAAACTCCGTGCCCAGCGAGGAAGTCGTCTGGTTCGTCATCGGCACCAGCAGCCAGATGTACGCACTCAGCGGCTGATCCCCGAGGCACCAGCGCGCCACTGACGCGTGCGCCACGCCGGGCTCGGTGTGGCGCACGCGTGTTCGCGGCGGACCGCCAGGGAATCCGCCAGACGTTCTCGAACGCGAGAGTTCATCAATCCGGCTAGCTTTGGCCACAGGCTATGAATCGACGGCGACTGTGTCGTCGACCGAGGGGCACTGGAACGCGGATGACACCGATGATGAAAGCCGGTCCGGACGGAGGACTCGCCGGTCGGGCGATTCTGGTCACCGGGGCCACCGGATACGGTGTGGGTGCGGGCGTGTGCGACGCGGTGCACGCCGCGGGTGGGCGTTTGATCCTCAATGGACTGACCAGGGAGTCGCTCGGCCCTGCGCTCGACCGCTACCCGGGATCCGTCGGGGTCGTCGCCGACGTGAGCGTTCCCGACGACGCGCGCAGGCTCGTCGCCGAGGCGACCGACCTGTGCGGACCGGTCACCGGCCTGGTCAACAACGCGGGCATCGGGCTGAGTCTGCCCTTCTACGAGGCGACCCCCGAGGACTTCGATCGGGTCTACGGCGTCGATGTCCGCGGGGTGTGGCTGGTGACGAGCGCGTTCACGAACGCGTTGCTGGGCTCCGGTCTGGCCGGGTCGATCGTGCACGTGTCCTCTGTGCACGCCTACGGCACGATGCCGCGCTACGCGATCTACGCCTCGGCCAAGGCGGCGGTGGACGGGATGACCCGGGGCATGGCCGTGGAGCTGGGGGAGCACGGGATCCGCTGCAACGCGATCGCGCCGGGCTACGTCCACGCCGAGCAGAACATCGAGCTGCTCAGCACGCTCACCGCCGACCCCGAGGGCTGGGTGCGCGACCACACCGAACTGGAACAGGTCCTGCCCCGGCTGATCGAGCCGGTCGACTGCGGGTGGGCGGTGGTGTTCCTGCTGTCGGAACTGAGCCGGTGCGTCACCGGCCAGACCCTGGTCGTCGATTCGGGCCTGACCACCAGCCTCTACACCAAGCAGCGCACCAAGGAGATGTCATGACGGTGTCCACTTCGGACGCGGAGCGGATGTCGCTCATCCGGGAACGGCTCTACACCCCTGTGATCGGTGACGTGCTCGACGCACTCGGCCACTATCACCGCTTCCTTCCGGCGGGCGTGCAGCCCGCGCTGCCCGACATGGTGGTCGTGGGGCGGGCGATGCCGGTGCTCATGGCCGACGTGCACGGCCGGGCGATCTTGCATTTCTGTCCTGTGTGGACCGTGTACGCGGAAGTGGAGCAAACATCGGCAGCGATGCGTTCCGCAACTTCACCGCGATCGGCCACACCACCGACCTGGCCACCCGCCTGCAGTCCGCCGCGCCGCCGGCGGCGTGCTGATCAGCGCAACCGCCTACGCGCGAATCGCCGACGCGGCGGTCGTTCGCCCGCTCGGCGAGCTGTCGGTCGAGGGCAAGGCCGACCCGGTCGCCGCCTACCTCCTCACCAAGCTGACGACTGAGGCTGCCGCCCAGGCAGGCGTATCGACGCTGTGATCATCTACTCGAGCACCCGTCCTCGCGGGCCGAACAGGAGGCCGTCGCAACCCGACCGTTCGTATGCTTCAACCACACCTGACGTGGCCCAGATCGTCTTGGGCAGCTCCGGAATGGTGAACAGCGAGGGATCAACGAGGCGGTCTGCGCGCCAGGCGGGCTCGTTGAGCAGTTTGACGCCGCCGTCGACCGATGGCTCGTATTCGCTGAGCGCGAGATCGAGCGCATCGACGACATGCCGCACCACCATGATCCAGAAGGGTCGGTCGTTGACTCGGATCGGCCGGAACTCGACCGGCCCGCCTGCCACCCGCTCCAAAACCTGCCGAAGCCGATCCGAGACCGAGTACCGCCCTAAGAACCAGGCCGTGTCAAAACTACGATCAGCCTTCACCACGACGTTGAAGTCGTCTGCGCCGCCAGGGCCGCCCTCCACATACGCATCGAGCGCAAGCCCATCGACACCGCGGTTCCGCGGATGCGAAAGGAATACCTGGGGGTACCCGTCGCGACCGTCCGGGTATATCTGGTAGACGCCCACTGGTTTCATCGTTCCTACATTCACCCGCTCAAGTGTGGCGGCGGCGGGGGGAGCCCGCGCGGGGTTCGTGTGGGGCGCGGAGTAGGTGGATCTCGACTTAGGGTGCGACGTGGCGGGCGGTGCGGCCGGCCCCGCGAGCTCCGTCCCGACGTGTGCAGGCACAGCCGATGCACGGGGAAGGTGGTGGTCATTGCTGACGCCTCCAGATCCAGGTCCAGACACCCCGGTAGATGGGGCGTGGGAACGCCGTCGACCTGCCAGTTCCCCTTGCCGTCTGCCTCGATCGCCGTGACGAGGGTAGAGCCGCCGCTACGGCCGGTGATTCGCGCGGACCTGGTCAGCCATTACTCGTCCAGGTGGATCACGTAGTTCACGATCCAGGACTTGCCGTCCTCGGTAGCCGTGGTGGCGCCCTCGATCCAGTCGACCGTGGTCATCGTCGGCGAAGAACGCGACTTCGAACCCCTCGCACGAGTTCGCGGCGGGTGGATGCCGATCAGGTTTCTTGATTTACCGCGGCGAGGGCTGTCTCTGCCTTTACGCGGAGGAAGACGTTGCCGATTCCCGCGGCGGCGGCCAGGGCTACCTCTGCGTGCGCGCGGGCCGTGACACGGTCGCCGAGGGCGAGGTGGGCGCAGGCGAGCACGCGGTTCGCCGCGCTCGACAGGGATGGGCGGGCGCCGTCGCGGATCAGGTTGGTCGCGTCGGTGGCCACGGTCAGCGCGGATTTCGGGTCGCCGAGGAGCAGGTGGCACTCCGCCTGCACGACCAGGGCCTCCGCGGTGTGCAGCGGGTCGTCGATCCGCGCGCCGATCTCGAGAGCCTCGGCGAAGATCGCCCACGGGTCGCCGCCGAGACGGGCGGTCGCGTTCGCGACCCGGATCAGGCCCGACATCCCCCACATCCACTCGCCGACGCGGTTGGCGATCTCAACCACGCGCTCGCCGCTGGCCAGCGCCTCGGCGTGTCTGCCCTGCTCGCAGTACAGGTCGCTGAGGATCCACTCGGCGAAGATCTCCTCGCGCGCGTTGCCGCCGTCCGCGGCGGCGAGCAATCCGGCGCGGGCCAGGTCAATGGCCTGCTCCGGTTCGCCGAGACTGTGCCGCAGGGCGGCGAGCCGGTTGAGGGCGATCGCCTCATGGAAGCGGTCGCCGTCGGCTCGGGTGAGCGTCAACGCCCTGGTCAGCGGCTCCTCCGCGAGCGCGTAGCGGTCCGACACCCAGCACCCGGTGGCCAGGTTGATCAGTGAGATCGTCTCCGCGGCCGCGTCGCCCGCCAGCCGCGCCTGCTCGACGGCCACGGCGTGCGTGGCGAGGTGGGCGTCGATGTGCCCGCCGATCATCAGATAGGAGGCCATGTTGCGGGTGATCGCCCAGGCGTGCGGGCCGCGCCCGAGCGTGGCGGCGGTCAGCACCGTCCCGACGAGATTGGCCCGCTCGGCGCAGAACCAGTTGATGGCCGAGGTGTGCCCGTCGAAGGTCGGGTGGTCGGCGGGCGGGTTGCCCAGCGGCGTCGAACCGCGCTCGCGGCTGGGCATGAGCACCAGGTTGGCCAGGTCTGAGGTGAACAGGTAGTAGTCGAACAGCCGCCCGGACGCCTGGTCCAGTGCCGCGGACAACTCCTCGGCCTCGGCGATCCCGGCGGCGTACTCGCGCAGCAGGTCGTGCCAGACATACCGCTCCGGGGTGTGTTGGCCGAGCAGGTGAACGTCGAGCAGGCTCTCCAGCAGCAGTTCTGTCTTCTCCACCGGCAGGTCGACCAGCGCGGCGGCCGCGTAGGCGTCGATGTCCGGGCCGACATGGGTGCCCAGCAGCCGGAACATCCGCCGCTGGTCGGTGTCGAGCTGCCGGTAGGACAGGGCGAACGCGGCGGCGACGCCCCGATCCTCAACGGCGAGTTCGGCGAGCCGGTCACGTTCGCCGTGCAGCCTGCGGACGAGGTGCTCGACTGTCCATGATGGACGATGCAGCAGTCGGGCCGACGCGATCCGGATCGCCAGTGGCAGGTGCCCGCACAGCGCGACCAGCTCGGCCACGGCCGCGGGTTCGGCGGCCGCACGGTCCACCACGCGGCGGACCAGCGCGCCCGCGTCGTCGGCTGGCAGTGGTTCCAGCGACAGCGGGGTCGCGCCCGCCAGTCCGGTGAGCCTGCGCCTGCTGGTGATCAGGACCAGGCAGCCCGCGGTGCCGGGCAGCAGCGGGCGGACGTGCTCGGCGCTCGCCGCGTTGTCCAGTACGACGACCATCCGCCTGCCCGACAGGCGCGAGCGCCACAGCGCCGCCCGGTCCTCCAGCCGCGCGGGCACCGCGTCGGCGGGTACACCGATCGTGTGCAGCAGCCGCTCCAGCGCGGCGCCTGGCTCGACCGGGCTGCGCGGTCCCGTGTGCGCGTGCAGGTCAATGAACAGCTGTCCGTCGGGGAACTCGGGGGCCAGCCGGTGCGCGACGTGCAGCGCGAGGGCGGACTTGCCGACTCCGGCCATGCCGTCGATGGTCGAGATGGTCGCGGTGCCGCCGTCGAGCCTGCCGAGCAACTCGGCGATCTCGCTGTCGCGGCCGGTGAAGTCGGCGACCGCGTAGGGCAGCGTGTTGGGAGCGTCGGATTCGTCCGGCGCGGCTCGCATGAGCGCCGGATCGTCGCGGAGGATCTGTGCGTGCCTGTCCCGCAGCGATGGGCTGGGGTCGAGACCGAAGTCGGTCGCCAGGGCCTCCCGGAAGGCGGTGTAGACGGCCAGCGCTTCAGTCCGTTGGCCGTCGCGGTGCAGGGCCAGCATCAGATGCGCGGTGAACCTCTCCCGCTCGGGAGCCTCGGCGACCAACGCGCGCAACTCGGGGATCCGCTCACGATGCCTGCCCAGCCGCAGGTCGGCCTCGGCGCGCAGGTCCATGGCGTCGAACCGGGCCTCCACCAGGCCCCCGCCCAGCCGATCGGTCAGGTCCGGGCCGAGGTCGCCGAGCACGGGCCCACGCCACAGGCGCAGCGCCGAGCCGAGCAGATCGGAGCGGACCACCGGGTCCGAGCTGGCGCGCGCGGCGGCGAGAAGTCCGCGGAACCGGTGTGCGTCCACCCGGTCGGGGTCCACCACCAGCGCGTATCCAGGTCCCTGTCGCTCGATGACGGCCAACTCGGCGGGCACGGCGGTGCGCAGTCTGCTGACGTGGGTCCGCAGCGCGGCGGTGCTGCCCGTCGGCGGGTCGGCGTCCCAGAGCAGGTCGGCGAGCCGGTCGGTGGACACCGCCTTGCCAGGGTCGAGCGCGAGCACCGCCAGCAGAGCGCGCTCACGCCGCCGGGGGATGTGCACCTTCCGCGCCCCGACGTGCACTTCGAACGGCCCGAGCAGTCGAAACTCCACAGCCGCAGACGTTAGTGGCAACGGGCCGGGTCGCGTGGCAACAAAGTGTCAATCGGGCTCATCCATGCTCCTGCCGACCATCACTGGGGAAGCGGAGAGCGACATGATCGAGGGCGATCGGAGCACTGGCCGGAGACACCCGGCGCGGCGCAGGCAAGGAATGGCCGGACGGTTGGCCGCGGTGCTGCTCGCCGTGGTCGTGCCCGCCGTGGCACTGCCGGTGCCGCCCGCGGTGGCCGCGGGGGAGGAGCTCGCCCCGTTCCAGGCCGCGCGCGAGCGGTCGGTGCCGGTGCGGACCGTTGGCAGCAGGCACTCCTGGCCGACGACGGTTTCGGTCCGCTCGGCCAAGGCCGCCGACCTGCGCGCGGACTGGCCCGCGGGCTCCGCCGAGGTCGACCCGGAACCCGCCGGTCGCGCCCCCAAGCAGGTCGGTGCGCTGCCGGTGAAGGTCGCGGGCTCCGGAAAGGTCCGCGTCGACGTGCTGGACCGGGCCGCGAGCGACCGGGCCGCGGTGCGCGGTGTCCTGGTCAAGATCAGCGGCCAGGGCGGCCCGCTCGATCTGGAGATCGACACCGCGCCGTTCCGCGACGCGTTCGGCGGGGACTGGGCGAACCGGCTGCGGGTCGTCGCGCTGCCCGACTGTGCGCTGAGCACCCCGGAGAAGACCGAGTGCCGCGGCACGCCGCTGCCGAGTCGCACCTCGGGCGGCAAGGTCAGTGCCCAGGTCGACACCGCGATGGCCACGACTTTCGGGCTCGCCGCCGCTGGCGACGGCCCGACCGGGAACTTCGGCGCGTCGAGCCTGGCCCCGTCCGCGTCGTGGAGTTCGGGAAGCTCCTCTGGCGACTTCTCGTGGTCCTACCCGTTCTCGATGCCCGCGGTGGCCGCCGACCTGGCGCCCACGGTGGCCCTGAACTACTCCTCGCAGAGCGTCGACGGCCGCACCGCGACCACCAACAACCAGCCCTCCGCCATCGGTGAGGGTTTCGACTACCAGCCAGGGCACATCGAGCGCCGGTACAAGCCGTGCGGCGACGACCTCGGTGGCAACAACGGCCAGACCAAGACCGGCGACCTCTGCTGGGCCTCCGACAACGCGACCATGACCCTTGGTGGCCGCGGCGGCGAACTCGTCCCGACCGACGCGACCGGCACGCACTGGCGGCTGCGCAACGACGACGGCACCCGGGTCGAGCGGACCACCGGCTCCGGCAACGGCGACGACGACGGCGAGACCTGGGTCGTCACCTCCCCCGAAGGCACGCGCTACCACTTCGGCTCGCGTCCGGCGAACCAGTCGATCTTCACCGTCCCGGTGTTCGGCAACAACGCGGGCGAGCCGTGCAACAAGCCCGCCTTCGCCGACTCCTCGTGTGTCCAGGCGTATCGCTGGAACCTGGACTATGTGGTTGATCCGCATGACAACGCGATGTCCTACCACTACGCGCAGGAGACCAACCACTACGCGCGCAACCAGAACACCGCGGCGGGCACCCAGTATGTCCGTGGCGGCCAGCTCGCCCGTATCGACTACGGCCTGCGCCACGGCGTCGCCGCTACCGCGCCCGCCCGGGTCGTGTTCGAGACGGTCGACCGCTGCCTGCCTGGCACCACCTGCGGACCCACCGCGCCCGCGAACGCGCCGGACACACCGTGGGACCAGCACTGCGCCGCGGGCGCGTGCCCGCTGACCGCGCCGAGCTTCTGGACCCAGAAGCGACTGTCCAAAGTGGTCACCGAGACGTGGAACGGCACGGCGTACGAGCCGGTCGACTCCTGGTCGCTGCGCCAGTCCTACCCGAGCAACGGCGACGGCACCCGCGCCGGGCTCTGGCTCGACGGCATCACCCGCACCGGGCACGTCGGCGGCACGCAGAGCCTGCCCGAGGTCGTCTTCGACGGCGTCCAGCTCGCCAACCGGGTCGACGAGGCCAACGGTCCGCTGATGAACTGGTGGCGGATCCGTTCGATCCGCTCGGAGTTCGGCGGCACCCTCACGGTGACGTACGCCGACAAGGAGTGCTCGACGGCGAACCTGCCCACCTCCCCCGACGCCAACACCAAGCGGTGCCAGCCGTCACTGCGGCCCGAAGGCGCTGGGCAGAAGCTGGAGTACTTCCACAAGTACGTCGTGACCAAGGTCGTGCAGAACGCCAATATCACCGGCGACCTGTCCACCCCGGTGGAGACCGAGTACCAGTACCTGGGCACCCCGGCCTGGCGCTACGACGAGGAGGACGGGCTCGTCCCGGCCGAGCGCAAGACCTGGTCGCAGTGGCGCGGGTACGAGAAGGTCCGGGTCAAGCAAGGCAGCACGACCGAGGGCAACCAGACCTACGCGCAGACGCAGTACTTCCGCGGCATGGACGGCGACAAGCTGGCCGCGGGCGGACGCAAGACGGTGACGGTCACCGACTCGGAGAGCGTGGCGGTCGCCGACCAGAACCGGCTCGCGGGCATGGTCCGCGAGAGCGTCACCTACGACGGGGTCAAGGCCACCCCGGTCACGGTGTCGGGTTCCATCACCGACTACTGGGTCTCCGACCCGACCGCGACCGTGGTCCGGCCCTGGGCCACCATCGAAGCCCGGCACAGCGGCGCGTCGCGTGTGCGCGGCCGCACCCTGCTCTCCTCCGGGCAGTGGCGGCGCACCGAGACCGCGACCACTTTCGGCGAGTACGGCATCGCGTCCCGGGTCGACGAGCTGGGCGATGTGTCCACACCGGACGACGACCGCTGCACCCGCTACACCCACACCCGCAACCTCGACAAGTGGCTGCTGGCCTTCCCCAGCCGGGTCGAGACGGTGTCGGTTTCGTGCGCGGCGACCCCGGCCCGGCCCGCGGATGTCCTGTCGGACAACCGGATGTACTACGACGACGCCACGGACCCGACGACGCCGCCGCTGCGCGGCAAGGTGACCCGGACCGAGGAGATGTCCGGCTGGGCGGGTGCTGCGCCGACCTATGTCACCATGTCGACCACCTCGTTCGACCCGTTCGGCAGGCCCGCCGTCGCCGTCGACCAGGGCGGCGCGGCGACCACGATGGGATATGTGGCCAACGCCGCCGGGCTGGTCACGAAGGTGACCGCCACCAACGCGCTCGGCCACGTCACGACCACTGAACTGGACCGCCGCGGCGAGGTGAGCGCCCAGAGCGACGCGAATGGCAAGCGCACGGAGCTGGAGTCCGACCCACTGGGCCGCACCCGCAAGGTTTGGGCGCCGGGCAGGCGCAAGGGGATCGACAGCCCGAACGCCGAGTTCGGCTACGAGCTGCGTGTCGGCAAGGCGAACGTGGTCACCACCAAGCGACTGCAGCACGACGGCGGCTACGCGGAGACCATCGAGCTGTTCGACGGCCTGACCCGGCTGCGCCAGACCCAGCTCGGCTCACCCGCGGGCGGCCGCACCATCGCCGACATCATCTACAACTCGCAGGGCAAGGTGGTCAAGCGCAGCAACGGCTACTGGAACTCGTCGCCCGCGGGCACCGAGCTGACCATCGCCGACGACGCCGTCGTCCCCGCGCAGACCCGGACGACCTACAACGGCGAAGGCCAGGTCACCGCCGAGGCGTTCCACAAGCTCGGCGTCAAGCAGTGGGAGACACTCACCGTCGACGGCGGCGACCGGATCACCGTCGACCCGCCTGAGGGCGGCACCGCGACCATGACGGTCAACGACGCCCGCGGGAACACCGTCGAGCTGCACCAGTTCCACGGGGGCGCGCCGACCGGCGCCGCCGACGTGACCAGGTACGGCTACGACAAAGCAGGGCGACTGACCTCGGTCACCGATCCGTCGGGCAACGTCTGGGGTTACCACTTCGACGTGCGTGGCCGTCAGTACCGCACTGAGGACCCCGACCGTGGGGTCACAACCAGCACTTACAACGACCGCAACGAGCTGGTGTCCACTGAGGACGAAGAAGGGCGCAAGCTCTTCCACTCCTATGACGTCTTGGGTCGGCACACCGAGGTGCGGCAGGACTCGGCTACCGGTCCGCTGCGGACCAGTTGGACCTACGACTCGGTGGCCAAGGGACAGCTCACCTCGTCGACCAGGCACGTCGGCACCGCCCAGTACACCTCGACGGTGACGGGGTACAGCGACCTCTACCGGCCGACCGGCGCCAAGGTGAGCATCCCGTCGACCGAGGGTGCCCTGGCGGGTGAGTACGCGGTGTCGAGCACCTACGCCCTCAACGGCTTGGTGAGCTCGACCACGCTGCCCGCCGCGGGCGGCTTGCCTTCCGAACGGCTGGAGACAGGCTTCGACGCCTTGAGTCAGCCGACCAGTCTGGTGGCCAAAGACGCCGCGGGCGCCGTGTCCTACACGTATGTGCGCGAAACCAAGTACACCGAGTTCGGTGAGATCAGCCAGCTCTCTCTTGGTGTGCAGGGGAAGTCTGTCTGGCTGACCAAGTCCTACGAGGAGGGAACGCGCAGGCTGGCCCGCCTGGTCACCGACCGAGAGACATCGGGCAAGACCCAGGGCGACATGAGTTTCGCCTACGACCACGCGGGCAACGTCAAGCGGATCGCCGACCAGCCGAGCAGCTTCACCGGTGTCCCATCGGACTACCAGTGCTTCCGCACGGACCACCTCCGGCGCACCACCGACGCCTGGACGCCCGCCGACGGCGACTGCGCGCCCGCTCCGACCGCGGCGAAGCTCGGCGGGCCCGCAAAGTACTGGAGCGCGTTCGGCTTCGACAAGACCGGGAACCGAACCGCGGAGACCACCTTCACCGCCGCGGGGAAGACGACCAAGGAATACAAGTACCCGGCCACGGGCCAGACGCACACGCTCACCTCGGTGAATGTGACGAACCCGAACGGCACCACCCGGACCGACTCGTTCGCCTATGACAAGACCGGCAACACCACGGCGCGCCCCGGCCAGACCCTGGAGTGGGACCCGGAAGGCAAACTGGCCCAGGTAAAGGTGGGCACGCAGACCACATCATTCCTCTACGACGCCGACGGCACCCGCCTGCTGCGTCGCGACCCGACCGGCACCACGCTCTATGTGGCGGGCATGGAGCTGCGGCTGGCCGGGAGCACGGTCACCGGCAAGCGCTTCTATGGCCACGCGGGCGAAGCGGTGGCCATGCGGACCGGCTCGACCGTGCACTGGCTCTCGGGCGACCAGCACGGCACCGTGTCGCTGGCGATCAAGGCCGACGACCTCTCGGTGACCAGGCGGCGCTTCCAGCCCTTCGGTGAGGAACGCGGGCCGGTCGTGAGCTGGCCGAGCGACCACGGGTTCCTCGACGCGCCAAAGGATCAGTCCACCGGCCTGACCCACATCGGGGCCCGGGACTACGACACGGTCAACGGCCGGTTCGTCTCCGCCGACCCGATCGTCGACAACGGCGACCCGCAGCAGATGAACGGGTACGCCTACTCGAACAACAACCCGACCACCTTCACCGACCCCACCGGCCTGCGGGCCACCTGCGACAACGGCGATGGCGTCAGCGACAAGGGCTGCGGCGTCCCGGTACTCACCCCGGCGCAGCAAGCCGAGAACAACCAGACGGTGACGCTCAACCGGGCTCAGTCCGATCTTCAGAAGAAGAAGGACGAGCTCGCCAAGGCCCAGGCGACATCGAAGAAGAACGCGCTGATCGAGGCGCTGAAGAAGGTCGACCTGCTCGAACTGCTGCTGGACCTGACCGGTGTCTCGGACTTCCGGGACTGTTTCAGCAAGGGTGACGTCGGGGCGTGCATCGGGGTGATCACCAACTTCATCCCGGTCGCCAAGCTAGGCAGGCTCGTGATGAAGCTCGGCACCGTGCTGACCAAGGCGTTCAAGGTCTTCCGCGGTGTGCAGAAGGCGATCGAGCACGCGGGCAAGGCGATCGGCAGGCTCGCCGACGATGTTCTCGCGGCGGAGGGCCATGTCAGTGCCCTGTCGATCCGGAGCAAGAGATCCACTCCCGCGGTGTTCGATCCCAAGGGCGGCACAGACGACTACGTCGGCAAGCACCGCGGCAAGGGTGGGGCGCACGCCGCGAACGGCGAGATGCCCAAGCACATCCGCAGTGAGGCGACGCCGTCCAAGCACGGCAGGAACAGCCCGGTCACCGCGCACACCTGGAAGTACCACGAGGGAATCCAGATGGGCATCGACTTCGTCGATGGCTACAACAAGTCGCATCCGATCGTGAAGATCCTTCCCAAGGACTGGCAGCCCTACGGCGACGCGGTCGTCGGACTCGTCGACATGATCAACAAAAAGCGTTCGCGTAGCAAATAAGGGGAAGTTGTGAGAAATCAGAACAAACGTCCAAGATGGATAGTCGGGCTGCTGGTGACCGCGGGTCTGCTCGCCGCGTCCGTCGCCGCTCCGACCGCGCCCGTCGCCGAGGCGGCAGCCGGGACGTCCGGGTCGACGTGGATCGAGCGGCCCATGTGGGACTGGAACCTCTACGAGGACAAGAATCGCGACAAAAACTATTGGGGTGTCCAGGGCACGTCGGCCAAGGTCGGCTATGACCCCAACGGCAGCGGCCAGTGGCGCAGCGTGGCGCGCTTCGGGCTCGACGCCGCGATGGGGTCGACCGTGGTCAGCGTCAAGCTGCGGGTGAAGATCCAGTCCTACTACCCTGGCTGCGACAACACCGCGATGAACGTGCACGTGACCACCGTGCTCCCGCAGAACGCGACCTGGAACAACTCCGGCATCGCCCCTGGTTCGTGGCAGCAGAGCGCCTATGGGTGCACGAGCGCGGGGCAGGAGCACCTGTACTTCGAGTCGAACGACGCCCTGCGCTCGACCGTGCAGGCGGCGGCGTCCGGCAGCGGTCAGGTGACCTTCAGCATCACCTCGGCCACCACCGGCGCCTACAAGCTCCTGGTGCCGGGCGAGACAAGGCTCCTCATCGAGTACAACCACGCGCCGAACGCGCCCACCGACCTGAACCTGGCGCCCGCCAAGCCATGCGGGTTCGGTCCGGACCGCGCGTTCATCACGACGAACCAGCCGCAGTTCAGCACCCGGCTCTCGGACCCGAACTCCGGTGACTCCCTCGGTGCCCGCCTGGAGATCCGGCGCAAGAGCGACGGCGCCGTGGTCTACCAGGATCCGCCGGGGAACCCGACGCCGACCGTGCCCGCGACCGGCGGGAACCTGACGTTCGCGCCGGTTCCGGACGGAAAGCTCGCCGCCGGGGTGACCTACACCTATCACGCGGTGGCCTGGGACGGCCGCGCGTGGGGTCCGTGGACCAACGGCTGCGAGTTCGAGGTCGACCTCGGCCCCGCGGGCACCCCGCTGGTCAGCTCGCCGTGCGAGGCGCCCGCCTGTGACCCGGAATTCGGGATGCCGATGGGAACCCCGCGCGCGGTGACCGTCACCCCGGCGCCGGGTGACACTGACGTCGTGCGCTACATCTACGGAACCGGTACCAGCGCGGGCGCGCTGGGCGGCACGGTCGCGGCCGGTCCGGACGGGACCGCCACGATCCCGGTCACCCAGTGGACCAGCGACCCGACCTGGCTGTTCGTCAAGTCCGTCGACCAGGCGGGCAACATCAGTGTCGGGACCGCGTCGTTCGACATCATCGCCGCGTACAACACGAACCAGCCATCCCATGTGGACGGTGACGCCAACGGTGACGGCAAGGCCGACGTGTCGGCCGACTTCTCCGCCAGCGGCACGCAGACCTCGGTGAACACCTGGATCACCACCCCGTCCGGCAGCTACGCGCCGGTCGGCACGGAGGTCAACAACGGCTACCCGACGGGCGACGTCCGCACCGTGCGCGGCGACTTCGACGGTGACGGCCTGACCGACGCCGCCACGCTGCGCCAAGAGCCCAACGGTCGCATCACCGTGTGGACCTACCGGTTCGACGGCGCCAAGTACGTCGGATCGCCCACCGCGGCGCTGGACTCGGCCGCCAACCCCGGCTGGTACCTGAGCGGCCTCAAGGCGGTCGCCGCCGACTTCGACGGCGACGGCACGTCCGACCTCGGCTGGTTCTTCAACTACGGCACCTGCCAGACCAAGCTGTGGATCTTCTACGGCTCGGCGGGCAAGTTCACCGGTTCCTTCGGCACACCCGCGTGGGACAGCGGGGTCAACCAGTTCTGCTGGGACCGGATCAAGATCGTCGCAGGCGACTTCGACAACAACGGCCGCGAGGACGTGGGCGCGTTCTACAACTGGGCCAACGGCTGCGACTGGAGTGTCGACCACTTCCGGCAGGCGGGCGCCAGGGGCACGGCCACCAAGACGGCCACCGGCGTCATGGACGCGGGCTGCTCGGACTGGAACCGGCTCAAGCCGCTCGCCGGGGACTTCGACGGTGACGGCAAAGACGACCTCGGCCACCTCTACAACTACGACAACGGCCAGACCAAGCTCTGGACGCTGACCAGCAACGGCAACATGTCCGGCGCCACGTTCGGCGCGGAGACGCAGCGCTGGGACAGCGGGACCGGGATGTGGAACTGGAACACCCTTGAGGTGTCCACCGCCAACCTCGACAACGCCGGGCCGGACGAGGTCGCCGTGGTCGAGCGGGTCTCGTCGACGCTGACGAACCTGTGGTCACTGCACCGCGGCGCCGATGGCACCTCGTACAGCCGAAACCTGCGCTGGGACGGGCGGGTGCTCACGGGCACCGGCGTGGCCGGTTCGGGCGCGTCGCTCACCGGCGACCGCCGGGCCGAGCTGGTCAGGATCGAGTCCGACGGCAAGCTGTGGGGCTCGCCCAACGTCGACGGCATGCACGGGGCGTGGGGAACGGCCAGGGTCAGCGCGACCATGGCCACCGAGCCGATCCGCGGCCAGTTCGCCGACCTCGACGGTGACGGCAAGAAGGAGTACGTCTTCGTCAAGACCGACGGTGTGCTGCGCGGCTACCCGAACATCGACGGCGTCAACGACGTCTATGGCACCGGCCGCAAGGTCGGGGAGGGCTTCACCGACCCGGCGCGGCTGCGCTTCGCCGACCTCAACGGCGACCGCAAGGACGACCTGATCCGGCTCGACGCCGACGGCACGGTGCAGGCCTGGCCGAACGTCGACGGCCTGAACAACAGCTGGGGCACCCAGCGCAAGATCGCCGATGGCTTCACCGAGCCCGACCGGATCCGGTTCGCCGACCTCAACGGTGACGGCAAGGACGAGTTCATCGTGATCGAGGCGGCCGGGACGATCCGCGCGTGGCCCAACACCGACGGCATCAACTACGTGTGGGGCACGTCGAGGGTGATGGGTTCGGGGTTCCCCGAGCCCGCCAGGGGCCACTTCGGCGACATCGACGGCGACGGCAAGGCGGAGATCATCCGCGTCCAGGCCAACGGTGACCTGTTGACCTGGTGGAACGTCGATGCCATCAACGGCACGTGGGGCACGGCCAGGGTGATCAGCACCGGCTGGTCGGACCCGGCACGGCTGCGCGTGGCGTGATTCGGAGAACCCCTGGCGCCGGTGGTCTCATCGGCGCCAGGGGTCACCTATCCCGTCGCGGGGTCTCCGCCGATTCCGATGGTGTGCTGGTCGCTGAGCTCGGCCCACTCCCGGGTGCCGTGCTCGGCGAAGATCCGCAGGGCCTCCTGCCGCAGGCCGATGGCGGACTCCGGTCGCGCGGTGGCGGCGTGGGCCGCGGCCAGGTCGCGCATCGCCCTGGCGCGGAAGACCGGCAGATCGACCGAGTCCCAGACGGCGATCGCCTCCCACAGCAGGGTTTCGGCTTCGGCGGGTCGGCCCGCGGCGAGTTCCAGTTCGCCCATGGTGCGCAGGACGAGTCCTTCACCCAGGCGGTCGTGGTGGGAGCGGCACGTGGCCAGGGCATCGTGCAGCGGGCCCATCGTGGCGACGCCCAGCCGGATCTGGGTCTTGACCAGCGCCTGCGACGCGTAGGCGATCATCAGCTGGTCGCCGAGGCCGGTGAGCATGTCCAGTGCCTCCGCGCAGAGGGCGTGGGCCGCGGGGTAGTTGCCCATGGCGCGCTGGATCAGGCCGGAGGTGCGCAGCGCGAGGGCTTCGCCGCGGCGGCTGCCGAGTCGCCGGTACGCCGCGAGGGACTGCTCGACGGCGGAGACCGCGCGGATGTAGTCACCCAGTTCGAGGTCGACGGACGCGGCGAGCCTGCTGGAGTAACCGAGGCCCGCCGTGTCGTCGACGATCGTGAACGCCACGCAGGCGTCGGTCAGGACCTCCCGCGCGTTGAGGAGCCTGCCCTGTTCGCGGAACGCGCTGCCGATGCCCGCGAGGACGACCCCGCGGCCGCGGACGTCGCCCGACGCGGCGTAGTGGTCCATCGCCTGGTCGTAATACTCGATCGCGTCATCGAACTCGTCCTGGGCGTAGCGCAGCTGGCCGAGGCCGACCAGCGTCATGGCCGCCCCGACGTGGTCGTCCGCGCGCATCGCCGCGCCGACGGCGGCGGCGTGGGTGCGCCACCACTGGTCGAACCGGTTGCCGACGGCGAGCGACGAGCAGCACAGCGCGGCGGCGACCTCGCAGGCGGCCACGTGCAGGTCCATGGCCGACGCCCGCTCGACGGCCACGACGAGCGATGGCAGTTCCGTCTGGAACCACGCGTGGGCGTCAGCGGGGGCCATGGTCAGCGGATACGCGGTCGTGTAGGTCGCGCACGGCTCGATCTCCCCGGACGGCGTGCGGTCCGACAGGGTCTGGACCAGCCACAGCCACGCCCCCATGGCCCGGCTGACCGCGTCCGCCCGGTCCGAGTCGAGTTCCTCGACGCCTGCGCGCTCGGCGGCGTAGATCCGGTGCAGGTCGTGCAGGCGGTACCGGATCTCGCGGTCCGGCCCCGGCGTGGCGATGTCGACGACCCTGGCCTCGACCAGCCGCTCGACGATCTCCTCCGCGGCCTCCTCAGGCACGTCGAGCAGCGCGGCGGCCACCCACGCGGCGAAGTCAGGGACGCCGAGGAGACCGAGGAGGCGGAACGTCCGGCGGGCCACCGGGTCCAGCGCGTGGTAGCTCAGGCCGACGCTCGCGCGGACCGCCACATCGCCCATGTCGAGTTCATCGAGCCTGCGGTGCTCGTCGGCCAGCCTGCGCACCATCGACTCGAGCGGCCAATGGCCCCGTGACCGTGTCCGCGCGCCGGTGTTGCGCACGGCGAGGGGCAGCCCACCGCACAGCTCGACGAGTGCGCGGGCGGCCCGTGGCTCGGCGTCCACCCGGTCCGCGCCGATGATCCGCCCGAGCAGTTCGATGGCGACCTCGGGATCGAACGTGCCCAGCTCCAGGTAGGCGGCCCCGCGCAGGGCGGGCAGCAGGCGCCGCGAGGTGACCAGGACACCGCAGGTCGACGTCCCGGGCAGCAGCGGGTGCACCTGGTGCTCGCCCGCCGCGTCGTCCAACACGATGAGCATGCGCTTGGCCGACAGCGCGCTGCGGAGCAGATCCTCGCGTTCGCTCGGCAACTCCGGGGTCGGCAGGCCCATCGCACGCAGGAACCGGGCCATGACCTCGCTCGGCGCTGCGGGTGTGTCCGTCGCGCCACGCAGATCGACGTAGAGGTGCCCGTCCGGGTAGGCGTCCGCCACGGCGTGCGCGACGTGGATGGCCAGCGTGGACTTCCCGACGCCGCCCTGCCCGGAGATCACCCACACCGGGGGACCGGACTGGGGACCGGTCAGCGCCGCGGTCAGCCTGGCCACCTCGCCGCCGCGGGCGGTGAAGTCGGCGGTGTCCGGCGGCAGCTGCGCGGGCGTCGACCTGGGGCTGACGGTGAGCAGGCCGGGATCCTCGGCCAGCAGCCGGTTCGCCAACTCGACGAACTCGGGGCTCGGATCGAGTCCGTGCTCATCGGCGAGCGTCTCGCGGAACTCGCGGGCGACGGCAAGCGCCTCGGGCAGGCGACCACACCGGTGCAGGGCGAGCATGCGCAGGCACACCACCCGCTCCCGCAGCGGGTGCGCGGCCATCAGCGTGGTGAGCTCGGCGACGACCTCGGCGTGTCGTCCGAGCGTCAGATCGGCGTGGATTCGCAGTTCGGTCGCGCCGAGGACCTCTTCGTCGAACCCCGGTCGGACCCAGTCGGCGATGGCGTTCCCGCCGACGTCGCTCAGCAGCGGGCCACGGACGAGCGCGAGAGCGTCGCCGATCATGGTCTGCTGCTCGACCGGGTCCACCGCCCGCCGCGCCCGGTCGACCTGGATCCGGAACCGGTGCAGATCGACCCGTTCCGGGTCGCCTTCCAGGGTGTACGCGTCACCCAGGGTGATCAACTTGAAGCCGTGCCGCTCCGCGTCGGCGGCGGCCAGCACCCGGCGCAGCCGCGACACCGCGACCTGGATCGCGCGCCGCGGATTGTCTGGTGCGCGGTCCTCCCACAAGAGCTCGACCAGGCGAGCGACCCGTACTGGCCTGCCCAGATCGACCAGCAGCAGCCCCAGCAGCCCCCGTTCGACACGTCTGCGCCCGATGTCGACGGACACGCCGTCGGTGGAGCACTCGACCGTCCCCAATACGCGGAACTCCACCGGCCTCCCTTCCATGTCGACAGGCAAGTATCACGTTCGGTGCCTGGCTTCGGGAAACCGGTTGCCGTTGCCCCAGGTCAGGGCTGCGTGGTCCCACTGACGGCGTTGTGCGGGTCAAGGCCCGTGCTCACTTGAAGCGGGTGAAGTCCCGCTCCGCGAGCCCGCCGAGTTTGTCCCTGGCGTGCTGCAGGTGGTTGCGGACCGTGCCTTGGCCGATGCCCAGGCGCGCGGCTATGTCTCGGCCGGTGAGTCCCTCCGCGGCCAGCTCGGCGACCTCTCGCTCCCCGCCGCGTGGGGCCCGCGTTGACGGCGTGCCGTTGGCTCTCCGGGATCGTCGGCGTCCCGGGCGCGCGCCGGATTCGCCGATCACGGAGCAGGGTGGCCAGGCTGCGGTCAACGTCACTTTCAGCGAGGCCGCGGACACCCGTTGTCTTCCGTGTCCTCACTGCCGCCATAGAGTTCGCCCCGCATCATTTTGCATTTGGGTGTGCCCGCGGCGCCCGTGACGTCATTGACATTGTCGATGGTGAGCACGGAGAGATTCCGGTTGTTGGCGATCCGGGAACCGTGGAAGTCGATCGCCCCCGTCGCCCCGACGAAGGTCATCTCACGGAACATCGGCGCGATCGCGGCCCGGTGCGGCAGGGTCCCGGCGGCGGGCCATGACTGGCGCACGGCGTCGACGAACAGGCCGGACGCGTCGTAGAGGCCGCCGACCCGCTCGCCAGGCCATGGCATGACGGGCCGGTCTTCTTCGCGGAGCACGGCGGCCTC
>Ga0247823_10001406_pt1 | contig 20038 bp, 22 predicted proteins | sample 13C_PalmiticAcid_2_FD_192426 | JGI IMG/M metagenome (GOLD analysis project Ga0247823, IMG submission 192426) | Soil microbial communities from agricultural site in Penn Yan, New York, United States - 13C_PalmiticAcid_Day30 | ecosystem: Environmental > Terrestrial > Soil > Agricultural land... | reverse complement strand
GCCAAGCTTGATGAAGCTGTCGTGCTGGACTGGCATCGTAAGGGCTGGCTGGCGCTGGTTCACTTCCATCTGGCCTCGCTGGAGCGTTTCGGCGCGCTGCTGACCCTGCACGGGCAGGCGGCGGCGACCGCCGCGCCCGCGACCAAGCCGACCAAGTCCAAGAAAGCCTGACCCATGAGCACCCGTAACTTCCTCGCCGCCCTGACCCTCGTCGCCGTCGCGGGCGTCGCCCTGCCGGCCGCCGCGCAACAGGCCCAACCGCTGGACGGTCCGGTCATACCGGGCGTCTGCCTGCTGTCGCGCGAGGCGGTCTTCGCCAACGCCGCCGCCGGCAAGGCCGCCAGCGCCCGTCTGCAGGCGTTGGCGGCTGCCGCCCAGGCCGAGATCGAGACCGAGCGTCAGCCGCTGGAGGCGCAACTGCGGGCGCTCGAAGGCCAGGCCGACAACGCCGCCCGGCGTCAACGCGCCGAGGAGCTTGCGGCTCAGTGGCAAGCTCTGCAGCAAAAGGCCGCCCACGCCAGCCAGGAGGTCGAAGCCACCAGGATCAAGGCTATGGAGCGCATCGCCAACGAAGCCCAGCCCATGATCGCCCAGGTCTATGCGGCGAAGGCCTGCGGCCTGCTGCTGGATCGCAACACCGCGCTGGGAGGGAATTTCGCCAATGATCTGACAGCCGATGTGGTCCAGGCTCTGGATGCTCGCCTGTCATCAATCACCTTCGAACGCGAGCGCCTGCTCCAGGCGCCGGGGCGCTGAGATCATGAACGGCGCCGGTCGCTCCAAGTTTTCGGGTTGGAAGTCCCTGGTCACGGGGGTGGCCGCCGCCTTCGGACTTGTCGCGCCGGCGGCGGCGCAGGAACCGTCGCCACGTCTGGCCCCCGAAGCCGCGCCGGCGGCCTGGGTCGCCTATGCCGAGACGGCGAACCGGGCTGTCGCCACATGGCTTCAGGATGAAGCAGCGGCGGGCGTACGTCTTTATCTGGACCGGACTCGCCTGGCGGCCGATCAACCTGCGCCTCCTCTGGAGCTGCGGCTCTGGATCGACGATGAAGGCGTGGTTCATCGGGTCGAGGCGGCGTCCTCGAATCCGCCGGAGGTCAATGCTGAGCTCAAGGTTGCGGTCGAGGGACGTCGCCTCGCATCGCCGCCGCCAGATATGCTGCAACCGTTGCGTCTGGCGATACAGTTGGAGCCCGCCTCGACCGAGGCGGTTGAAGGCGATCAGGGGGCGGGTGTCTGATCCGCTCCCGTTGGTCAGAAGACTTCGCGAACCTTATAACAGATTGCCAACCGCCGAGGACCTGCCTAGGTCGGCCGTATGGCGCGGCTATGCATGAAACTGCATGGACTTTTGGCGGTGATGACCCTGGTCTTCACCGTGTTCGTGGCTACGCCTATGGTTGATGCGGCGACATGTGCGCCGGAACCTCCATCGGCGCACGGTTACGTGGCGCATGAGGCGGGTCAGGGCGATCACTCCGACAAGGGGGGGCAGCACGGCGTCTGCGCCCACGGTCATTGCCACCATGGCGGCGGCGCGATGAAGCTGAACGACGTTGAAATTCAGGCGCCGTCCCTGTCGGCGCGTCTGCGACCGCAGTCGGATCATCTGGTCCTGACGCCTGTTCCCGGCGGCCTGGAACGTCCTCCCCGAGCCTGACGTGATGCGCCTCGCGGCGCGCCGATCCACGTCAGTCATCAGGGATATCAAATATGCCTCCCGTCTATTCCCGGCCGCTGCGTCATGCGGTCGGTTGCGTGCTGATCCTCGCGACGGCCGCAACAGTCAGCCCTGCATGGGCTGATCCCGCGCCTTCCTACTCAAGCTTGCTGGCCCAGATCAGCCGGTCGCCCGTCACGCAAGAGGCGGCGGCGTTGCTGGACGCTGCTGAAGCGCGTGTGCGCCAGGCCGGCGTGAGGCCTAATCCAACCCTGGATCTGAGCGTGGACAGCGCCTTCGGGACGGGGCCTTTCTCGGGGTGGGGCAATGCTGAAACCACCTTGTCAGTGACCCAGGACCTCGAGCTGTGGGGGCGTCGTGGCGCGCGCGTGGACACGGCCCGCGCCGAGGCCGGGACGGCCGCCTTGCGACGCGACCTCGCCACGCTGGACGCCGCCGGCCGATTGGCGCTGGCCTACGCCGAGGCCGAGGCGGCGCAACGTCGTTTCATGTTGGCGGAAGAGGCGCTGACCCTGGTGCTGGCCGACGCTCACGCCATGATGCGACTGGTGGAGGAGGGGCGAGAGCCTCTGATGCGGGGGTTGCAGGCCGAGAGCGAGGCGGCGTCCGCCAGGGCCTCTCGAGATGAAGCGCTGGCCGAACGCGACGCAGGTTTCGCCCGACTGACGGCGGTGGCCATGCTTGAGGTTCCAGCGACCTCTGTTCCGGACAGTCTTCTGGATCGTCGTCTGCCGCTCGACGAAACGGCGGCGGTTCTGACGGTTCGCATCGCCGAAGCGGAGAAGGCGACCGCGGAGCGTCGCGTCGCCGCTGAACGCATTCGATCGCGCCCAGATATCAGCGCAACGGTCGGCATACGCCGTTATGAAGCCGAGGACGCCTCCGCCCTGATGTTCGGGCTCAGCCTGCCTCTGCCTTTGTTTGATCCGAACCGGGGGAACATCGAGGCGGCGGAGGCGGAGTTTCGCGCCGCCGATGCACGATTGGGGCAGGTGCGTCTGGAAACCCGGGCGGATCAGGAATCCGCGGCCGCCCGCCGGCTGGCTTCGAGCAGTCGAGTGACGGCCGCAGACGCCGGGGTGGTCGCGGCGGAAGAAGCTTACCGCCTGACGCGGATCGGCTTTGAGGCTGGACGTTTGTCGCAACTGGAATTGAGCGCGACGCGCGCGGCCCTGGTCAATGCCCGGAACGCCGCCGTGGACGCCCGTCTGGCGCGAGTGCGCGCCGAAATCGACCTGGCGCGCCTGCAAGGCCGCGCCCCATTCGAAGGGATCCTGTGATGCTGAAAGCTCGATCGAAAAAGGCTCTGTTGCTCGGCGGCGTCGCCGTCCTGATCGTCATGGGCGGCTTGGCGTGGCGGACGCTTGATATGCGATCGTCGTCAGAGGAACCGGCTGCTGAAGAGGTCGCAGAAAGGGGGGAGGGCGACACGGTCGAGGGCTTCATCCCGTTGTCCGAGGAGCAGGCGCGTGCGGCGGGCATACAGGTTGTCAGCATTATGCGCGGCGGGGGTGCGGAGGCCCGGCTTTCCGGGCGGGTCGTGCCGATGGTCGATGCGCGCGCGATGGTTTCGAGCGCCGTGAACGGACGTGTGGAGCGTATTCTGGTCGCGCCCGGTCAGGTCGTCCGTATCGGTCAGCCGCTGGCGGTTCTGGTGAGTGGCGAAGCCGCCGGTCTGCGCGCCGAGGCAGACGCGGCTCGGGCCGCCGCGATCGCCGCCGAGCAGTCTCATGAGCGGGATGAAGATCTGGCCGACATCGGCGTCGTGGCGCGACGTGAAGCTGAAATCTCGCATGCGCAGGCGGCTAGCGCCCAGGCCATGGCCCGAGCCGCCCAGGCGCGCGTGGCCGCGGCTGGCGCGCCCAGCGCTTCCGGCCGTTTCAATGTAAGCAGTCCTATCGCGGGCGTGGTGACGTCGGTTCAGGTCGGACCCGGCGGTTTTGTCGCCCAGGGCGGAGTGGTGGCCGAAGTGGCTGATCCGGCCAGGGTTGAGATGGTCTTCAATGCGCCGCCGGCTGTGGCCGCCAGGGTGCGGGTGAGCTCGAGGCTGCGGGTTGATACGCCGGAGGGCCAGATTGACGCCGTGGTGACCGGCGTCGCGGTCGGGGCGGGCCAGGAGACGGGCGCCGCCGTAATTCGCGCGCGCGCCGTCGGCGTCGCCCAGCCGCCGGTTGGATCGGCGGTCACCGGCTCCGTTCTTGCCGACGGCGCCTCGAACGGCGCCCTGACCGTGCCGTCCGAGGCGGTGCAGATGGTCGACGGCGCCACGGTGGTCTTCGTCCAGACCGGCGAAGGCTTCCGCGCCCAGCCCGTGCTGGCCGGTCGTCAGGCCGGGGGCGCCACCGAGATCCTGCGCGGCCTGACCGGGACCGAAAAGGTCGCGGCGGCCAACGCCTTCCTGCTCAAGGCCGAAATGGCCAAGGGCGAAGCCGAGCACGGCCACTAAGGGAGGGCGATCATGTTCAAAGCGATCATCGAAGCGTCCGTCCGCTTCCGCTGGTTCATCGTCCTGGCCACGACGCTGGTCGCGGCGTGGGGCCTGTTTCAGCTGACCAAGCTGCCGATCGACGCCGTGCCGGACATCACCAACCGACAGGTGCAGATCAACACCGTGGCTCCGGCGCTGGCCCCTGAACAGATGGAGCGTCAGGTCACCTACCCGCTGGAAACGGCGATGGCGGGCATTCCGGGGATTCAGAGTACGCGCTCTTTGACCCGCAACGGCTTCAGCCAGGTGACAGTCATCTTCACCGACGCCACCGACATCTACTTCGCCCGCCAGCAGGTGGCCGAGCGGATGGCGCAAGCGCGCGAGAACCTGCCCGAGGGCGTCGAACCGGCCCTGTCGCCGATCACCACCGGCCTCGGCGAAGTGCTGATGTGGACGGTCGACCTCAAGCCCTTCGACGCCAGGACCGCGCGGCCCGGCCGCCCCGGCTGGCAACCCGACGGCGCCTATCTGACGCCCGACGGCGAGCGGCTGGACACGCCGCAGGCGCGGGCCACCTATCTGCGCACCGTTCAGGACTGGATCATCGCGCCCCGGATGCGGACCGCGCCCGGTCTGGCCGGCGTCGATGTCAACGGCGGCTATGTGAAGGAATACGCCGTCCGCCCCGACCCGGCGCGGCTGGCCGGCTATGGCCTCAGCCTGAACGATCTTGTTCAGGCGCTGGACCGCGCCAACACGCAAGCCGGCGCGGGCTATATCCAGCGCGCGGGCGAGGCCCTGACCGTGCGCACCGACGCCCTGGCCCAGACCGTCGAGGATCTGGCTCAGGCGCCCGTGGTCAACCGCAACGGTCTGGTCGTGCGGGTCGCCGATGTGGCGACGGTCGAGATCGGCCAGGCCCCACGTCTGGGCGGCGCTAGCCGCGACGGCCATGAGGCGGTGATCGGCACGGCCCTGATGCTGGCGGGCGAGAACAGCCGCACCGTGGCCCAGGCCTCCGCCGAACGGCTGGAGCAGATCAGCGCCAGCCTGCCGCCCGACATCGTGGCCGAGCCGGTGCTGAACCGCAGCGCCCTGGTCAACTCGACCATCAAGACGGTGGCCAAGAACCTGACCGAAGGCGCCCTGCTGGTCATCGTCGTGCTGTTCCTGCTGTTGGGGAACATCCGCGCGGCGACGATTACGGCCCTGATGATCCCGATCAGCTTCCTGTTCGCAGTCATCGGCATGAACCGCTTCGGCATCAGCGGAAACCTGATGAGTCTGGGGGCGCTGGACTTCGGCCTGCTGGTCGACGGCGCCGTGGTGGTGGTCGAGAACACTCTGCTGCGCCTGGGCCAGAAGCGCGCCGACCTGGGCCGCGCCCTGACCCGCAACGAGCGGCTGGGCGTCGCCGCCGGCGCCGCGCGTCAGATGGTCAAGCCCGCCGCCTTCGGCCAGTTGATCATCCTGCTGGTCTTCACCCCCCTGCTGATGCTGGAAGGGGTCGAGGGCAAGACCTTCGTCCCCATGGGCGCCACGGTCATGCTGGCCCTGGTCGGCGCCTTCATCTTCTCCTTCACCTTCGTCCCGGCCATGGCCGCCCTGCTGGTCAAGGAACCCAAGACCGTCCACGTCGATGAAAACGGCGAGGCCGAGGAGCATGAGACCTTCCTTCTGCGCCACGCGCGCCGCTGGATCGAACCGGCCATCCGCGCCGCCGTCTCGCATCCGAAGACGGTGCTGGCGTCGGCCTTCGGCGCCCTGCTGATCGGCGCCCTGGCCTTCACCCTGCTGGGACGCGAGTTCATCCCGACCCTGGACGAAGGCGACATCGCCATGCAGGCGCTGCGCGTGCCCTCGGCCTCGCTGGAGCAGTCCCTCGCCATGCAGATGGCGCTGGAGCGGGCCATCAAGGCCCAGCCCGAGGTGAAGACCGTCTTCTCGCGCACCGGCACGGCCGAGGCGGCGGTGGACCCCATGCCGCCCAACATCTCCGACGCCGTCATTGTGCTGAAGAAACGCAAGGAATGGCCCGATCCGCGCCTGTCCAAGGAAGAGTTGATCGCCCGCATCGAGAAGGCCGCCTCGACCCAGCTGGGCAACGTCTTCGAGTTCAGCCAGCCGATCGAGCTGCGGTTCAACGAGCTGATCTCGGGGGTCCGCACCGATCTGGCGGTCATGGTCTATGGCGACGACTTCGCCCAGCTTCAGAAGACGGCGGATCAGGTCGCCAACGCCCTGCGCGACACGCCCGGTTCGGCTGACGTGCGGGTGGAGCAGGCGTCGGGTCTGCCGACCCTGACGGTCAGCGTCGACCGCTTCGCCGCCGCCAACTACGGCCTGTTGGCGGCGGACGTGTCCGAAGCCGTCTCGGCGGCCATCGGCGGGGCCGAGGCCGGTCAGATCTTCGAGGGCGACCGCCGCTTCGACGTGGTGGTCCGCCTGTCGGACGCCGAGCGTAACGACCCGGCCGCCCTGAACGCCCTGCCCGTCACCACGACGAGCGGCGCAGCCATCCCCCTGTCCTCGGTCGCCCGCATTCAGGTGAAGGAGGGCCAGAACCAGATCAGCCGCAACGACGGCAGCCGCCGCATGGTGGTTCAGGCCAATGTGCGCGGCCGCGATCTGGGCGGCTTCGTCGCCGACGCCCAGAAGCAGGTCGATCAGCAGGTCAGCCTGCCCGCAGGCTATTCGCTCAAATGGGGCGGCCAGTTCGAAAACCTGAAACGGGCCGAGCAGCGCCTGGGTCTGGTCATCCCCGTGGTCTTCGTCCTGATCGGCATCCTGCTGTTCATGGCGCTGGGATCCTTCGCGGAGGCGGGGCTGGTGTTCGCCTGCGTGCCGCTGGCCCTGGTCGGCGGAGCGCTGTCGCTGTTGCTGAGGGGGATGCCCTTCTCGGTCTCGGCGGCGGTCGGCTTCATCGCCGTGTCCGGGGTCGCGACCCTGAACGGACTGGTGCTGATGCAGGCCATCCGCGAGCGGTTGCAGGCGGGTCAGACGCCGCGCGACGCCGCCCTGTTCGGCGCCTTCAGTCGTCTGAGGGCGGTGTTGACCACGGCCCTGGTCGCCATCGTCGGCTTCATCCCCATGGCCATCGCCACCGGGGCGGGCGCCGAGGTGCAGAAGCCCTTGGCCACCGTGGTCATCGGCGGCCTGCTGACCGCCACCGCCCTGACGCTGCTGGTGCTGCCGACCTTTGCGGCCAAGGCGGTTCGGCATCGCAAGGCGGAAGGAGTCGAGGGGTAGCCGGCGGAAACCAAGGGGACCATGAGTCGCCGTGATGGTGTTCATGGTCCTGCCGCCCTTGACGTGAGCGGGCAGGGGGCTAGGAACCCCGGCCCCTCTCCGCGCAGGTTCCTTCCCATGACGTCCGCGACGCCCGCCACCATCGGCATCGACTTCGGCACGACCAATACGGTGGTGTCGCTGACCCACGGCGACGGCCCGGCGACCCTGGTGCGGTTCCAGGCGGAGGAGAAGGACCTGTTCGCCTTCCGCTCGGCGCTGAGCTTCCAGTTGCACGAGGCGCGGGACGGCGGCTCTCCCGAGCGGGTCATCGAGGCCGGGCCCTGGGCCATTGAGTCCTATGTCGAGGACCCGCTGGAGACGCGCTTCATCCAGTCGTTCAAGACCTTCGCCGCCAGCGCCGCCTTTACCGAGACGCGGATCGACAACCGCCGCTACCGGTTCGAGGACCTGCTGTCGGCCTTCCTGCTGCGGCTGAAGCACCATGCCGATGGAGCGATGGACGACCTGCCGCCGCGCATCATCGTGGGGCGGCCCGTGACCTTCGCCGGGGGCAATCCTGACGAGGCCCTGGCGCTGGAGCGCTACGAGGCCGCCTTCGCCCGTCTGGGCTTTACGGACATCCGCTACGCCTATGAACCCGTCGGCGCGGCCTTCTTCTTCGCCCGCGAGCTGAAACAGGACGCCAATGTCCTGGTCGCGGACTTCGGCGGCGGCACCAGCGACTTCTCCATCGTGCGGTTCGAGCGGAAAGACGGCGCGCTGAAGTCCACGCCGCTGGCCCGGTCGGGCGTGGGCGTGGCGGGCGACGCCTTCGACTACCGGATCATCGACCAACTGGTCTCGCCGGAACTGGGCAAGGGCAGCCTGTATCGCGCCTTCGACAACCGCCTGCCGATCCCACAGCGCTATTACAGCGCCTTCGCCCGCTGGGACCAGCTGGCCCTGCTGCGCGCGTCGAAGGACATGCGCGACATTCGCGGCCTGGCCTCGACGGCGCTGGAGCCGGAGAAGATCGAACGCCTGATCGAGGTGCTGGACGACAACCACGGCTACGCCCTCTATCGCGCGGTGTCCGGTCTGAAGGAGGCCCTGTCGAGGGACGAGGAGGCGGTCTTTTCCTTCCTTGCCGGATCGGTGCGGATCGAGAAGCCGGTCAAGCGCGCGGACTTCGAGGGCTGGATCGCCCCGGAACTGCAGGCCATGGAGGCCGCTGTCGATGAGGCCATGGTCCAGTCGGGTCTGGACGGCACGCAGATCGACCGCGTCTTCCTGACCGGCGGCACCTCCTTCGTGCCGGCGGTGCGGGACATCTTCATCCGCCGCTTCGGCGCTGACCGTATCGAGACCGGCGGCGAGTTCGAATCCATCGCCTCGGGCCTGGCCCTGATCGGGCGTGAGGCTGATCTGGACCTGTGGAGCCAGAAGGCCGCCTAGTCCCGGTCGGGCGCGCCCAGCGGGAAATAGGCGCGGTAGGGCCGGGCCTCATCCACCGCCCGCGCCATCGACGGCCGGGCCAGCAGCCGGGCGCGGTAGGCTTTCAGCGTCTTGAAGCTATCATCAATCGGGTGCGACCAGTCGGCGTAAAACAGCGCAGGTGCGGCGGCGCAGTCGGCCAGGGTGAAGCCGTGCTCGGTCGCCCATTCCCGCCCCGCCAGCCGTTCGTCCAGCCAGGCGTAGGATGTATCCAGCATCCGCCTGGCCTCGGCCACGCCGTAGGGATCGCGGTCGCCCTCGGGTCTCAGGGAGTCGGCCACCAGCTTCTGCTGCGGCGTCGAGACATAGTGGTCGAACACCCGGTCCATCATCCGAACCTCGACGGCGGCAGCGGGATCGGCGGGGATCAGGCGCACCGGGCCGGGATGATGCACGGCCAGATGCTCGATGATGGCCGTCGCCTCGACCACGGTCCGGTCGCCGTCCTGCAAGACCGGGACCTTCCTCACCGGCCACAGCGTCGCCAGTTCGGCGAAGGCGGCCTCGCCCTCCAGCAGTCGGAACGCGAACGGCGCGTCGTTCTCATACAGCGCGATCAGCGCCTTCTGGCAGTAGGACGAGAAGGGATGAGCGTAGAGCTTCATGGGCGGCTCCTTCGCAACGTTGCTGGATGTTTGCGGCCAGATCTTCACCAGAGAACATTAAGCTGCCACTCCTGAAGGTATGAAGATGCGGTCGTACAACATGGAACTACGGGAGACGGTCAGGAAGCCATCGCCGGGCCGCTGCATCTATTGTGGCGATGATCAAGGGGAACTGACCGACGAGCACGTCATCCCTTATGCGTTAGGCGCTAACACAACAATCTTTGAAAAGGCGAGCTGCGTCGCCTGCGCTAGGACTATCCAGAAATACGAACAACGCATCCTTCGCGGCCAGCTCGGTGTGTTTAGAGCTCGCATTGAAGCGCCAACCCGCAACCGGAAGGATCGCCCTACGCATCAACAACTCCATTTCGTTGAGGTCGATAGTCTTGGCCAGAAAATCCGAGATTTGGGTAGTAGGGCCTTTGCGATTGACGATGCGCCGCTCAGCTTCAGTGTTTGGCAACTGGCACCCCCGCGCATCCTTGGAGAGCAGGTAGCGGAACAGGAGCATACGGGGCGACCATGGGTTTCTGTTTCTCAGAGCGAAAGTCAGAAGGCGCTCGCAATGGGTCTTGCGCGCGGAGTCGCAGAGGAAACCGGCGCAGAGCACGTCGCGGTTAAGGTCGATTCGATCAACCGCGAGGATTTCCTGCGTTTCTTGGTCAAAACCGCTCATGCCTATGCCGTGTTCGAGAAAGGGCTAGAAGCTTTTCGGCCAATCACTACAGATCTGATACTCGGTCGTGGCGATGATCTTGCTCATTATATCGGTGGTAGTCCGATTAATCCTGAGTACGAGAGTAATCTCGCAAATATGACCGAACTTGCTCTCGGCGTCGTGAAGGACGGACCAGCGGCAGGCTACACCGCTGTATATATACGCCTTTACCCCATGCTAGGCACGCCGCCGCACATTGTAATCGTTGGTGAGCCGCTGTAGCCGCATTGGTGGTGCCAATTTGACCCCTTCGCCTCCCGATGCCAGATCGCGGCCCTGAGCAAAGCGAGGGAGCGCGCCATGACCATCACCCTGTACGGCATCAAGGCCTGCGACACGATGAAGAAGGCGCGAGTCTGGCTGGACGGGCAGGGCGTCGACTACGCCTTCCATGACTACAAGGTGGCGGGCGCCAACAAGGCCGATCTGGAGCGCTGGATCGCCGAGCATGGTTGGGAGACGGTGCTGAACCGCGCCGGGACCACCTTCCGCAAGCTGTCGGACGCCGACAAGGCCGACCTGAACGCCGACAAGGCCATCGCCCTGATGCTGGCCCAGCCGTCGATGATCAAGCGGCCGGTGCTGGACCTGGGCGACGGGCGGACCCTGGTGGGCTTCAAGCCCGAGCGTTACGCCGAGGTCTTTGGCGTCTAATCCTCGACGGTGGTTTCCGGGCGGTCGTGGCCGTCCGCGCGCTCGGTGATCCACTGGCCCGAGGCGTCCTCGAACTCGATCCAGGACGTGCGGTCCGGCACCTGCTGTTCGCGCGAGACCGCGACGGCGGCGTCGCGCGCGGCGTCGTGGGTGGCGAAGGTCTCGGAGAAGCTGTCGCCCAGCTTGTAGGCCCAGCCGCCGTCATGCGGGACGATGCGATAGACGATACGGGTCACGCGGTTTCCTTCAGGCAAGGGCCGCCGCCGACAGGCGACGACGGCGGGACAGAAGCTGCAGCGTCACGCCCAGGATCAGCAGGACCAGCAGGGTCAGCTGGAAGCCGACCACCAGCGGATCCTCGACGCCGGAGGCGATCGGATCGCTCGCCGGGAGCCGGGTCAGGGTCTCGGTGACGCTGGGCAGCAGCAGGGTGAAGTAGGAAATGCTCAGCGCGACGGTCTCGATCGACCAGCGATAGCGGGCCAAGGGCTTGATGAAGCCCACGGTCGCGCCGACCGTCAGGGAGATCAGGCTGAGCGCCGCCACCGCCGCGCCCGGCGGGGTCTTGATGACGAAAATGGCCGAGATCGCGCCGATGAACATGAAGGCCAGATAGGCCTTGCCCCATCGTGTGGCGGGGTCGATCCGGCCGTGCATCAGCAGCAGGATCAGGCCGATGGGCACGGCGGGCAGGCTGCCGAGCGTATGAAACCAGCCCAGCGCAGACAGTTGGGGCAGCATGGCGACACCTCAGGTTCAGGAGGAAGGATCAAGGCCACTGCACGCGCGAACGACGCCGCACCGCCACCGTTGATCGGCCTTGAGCCGCTGTCGAGTCACGCTGTGGTGACAAAAAAGAGTCGGGCGTGCATCCAGAGCGCGGTTCGGCGACGACTATCCTGTGAAGACGCAGGGCGATAGGCGCCCGGCTTATGGGGAATGGTCGAATGGAAAACCTGTTTCGTGACTTCTGGTGGCTGATGTTCCCGCTGGCGTGGATCATCGGCAGCGCCTTTTCGAGTTTCTTCCGCTATCGCAGCCAGAAGAATGCGCTGGACCTGGTTCGAACCTATGTCGAGCGAGGCCAGGAGCCGCCGGAAGCCTTGCTGCGCATGGTTGAAAAGCCTCACGATTCCGACGCGGCCATGTGGGAGATGGCGTCCGAGCCGTCCAAGCCGCGCGCGCCGCGCGTGGCGGCGGATTACTGGTCCTTGTTCGGTCTGTTTGCGGCCCTGGCGGCCGGCTTTGGTTTCGCCGGCGCCTTTACCGGGATTGATCGCGGCAGCGGCGCCTTTCTGATTGTGGCGGTCACCATGGGCGCGGTGGCGGTCTGGGCCCTGATCAACGCTGTGGTGCGCCGTGGCGAGAAGCCCTGATTCCTGACGGCCGGGGGGCTGGCGAGCATGACGGACGCCGAACTGGTCGCCGAGGCGCGGAAGGGGTCGGACGCGGCCTTCACGCGACTGGTCGAGCGACATCAGGCTGCTGTGCGCGGATTCCTGCGGCGCCTGCTGGGCGGCGGCTGGGCCGAGGCGGACGACGTGGCCCAGGAGGTGGTCCTGACCGCCTGGAGCAGCCTGCACCGCTTGAAGCAGGGGGCCGGATTTCGCAGCTGGCTGCTGGGCATCGCCTGGCGCAAGGCTCAGGATCGAATACGTTCAGCCCGACGGGGGGCGGCGCGCGACGCGGAATGGCTGGAGACGGTCGGCGTTGCGTCGAATCTTTCTCTCGCCGACCGGCTGGCCCTGGCGCAGGCGATGGCGGAGTTGACGCCGGATGTGCGGGCATGCGTGGCGCTGTGCCTGGCCGACGGCTGGTCGCATGCCGAGGCCGCCGAGGCTCTGTCCTTGCCCTTGGGCACGGTGAAGTCGCATATTGCGCGGGGGCGAACGCGTCTGTTTCAGGCGCTGGGAGGCACCAATGACGCCTGATCAGAAGCTCGAAGCCTTCTTCTCCGCCGCGACGCCGCCGCATCGCGACCTGGTGTTCATGGCGGCGGCCGCACAGAAGATCGCGCGCCGGCGCGCCGTTCTGGCGGTGATGGCCTGTCTGCCCTGGGCCCTGGTGGCGACGATCGTTCTGTGGGGCTTGCGGCCAATGGTGGAGATCGTCGGAGCGACGCTGGGCGAGTTGGAGCCCTCGCTTGAGCTGGTGGGCTTCGGCGCCGTCGCTCTGGGGCTGGCGTTCTGGCTGGTGCGTCGTTTTTCGCCAGCCTGAGCCGCCTTACAAAGAGTTCATGCAGTTTTCTGCATCCGTTCGAGCTGATCGCCGCCTCTTGTGATCAGAAGGCCGCAGCGTCACGCTCGGCTCAACCATTTCAAGAAGGGGCGAAACCCATGGACGGACTCGAAGTTCTCATTCCTCTGGCGCCATTCATCATGATCATCGCGATCGTGGTCGTGCCAGCCTGGCTGAAGAGCAAGGAACGCAAGGAGATGCAGGCGACCCTGCGCTCGGCCATCGAAAAGGGCCAGCCTCTGCCGCCGGAAGTCATCGACTCGCTGAGCAAGGACAACATCAAGCCGCCGGCGACGGCGGCGCGCGATCTGCGGGTCGGTGTCATTCTGTTGGCCGTGAGCCTGGGCATCGCCATCTTCGGCTATGCGGTCAGCTTCGCGGAGATGGACGCCTTCTATCCGATCAGCGGAATCGCGGCGATCCCCGGCATGATCGGTCTGGCCTTCATCGTTCTCAGCTTCTTCAACAAGAACAAGGGCTGAGGGCGACGGGAAGGGGAGACCGTCATGGCCAAGCCTTTACGCGATCTGCACGATGTCGAGCTCGCCGCCCTGTCGGCGGCGGGCGGGCGGCGCGAGTTCGGGGAGCTGGTGCGTCGTCACAGCGCGGCTGTGCGCGGATTGCTGCGTCGGATGGGGGCGCAGCCCGCCCTGGCCGATGACGTGGCTCAGGACGCCTTTCTGCTGGCGTTCGAGAAATGCGCCGAGTTTCGGGGCGAGGGGACGTTCGGCGCCTGGATCAAGCGCATCGCCGCCCGCCTGTATCTGAAGCGCCGTTCCAAGGACGCCCGTTATGTGGCCGAGGTCGAGAACGAGGACGTCGCGCCCCATGTCGACAGCGCCGGGCGCATGGATCTGGATGAGGCGATGAAGGGGCTGACTGAACCGGAGCGCCTGTGCGTCTCCTTGTGCCACGGGGCGGGTCTGTCTCACCCCGAAATCGCGGCCGCCATTAATTTGCCGCTTGGAACGGTGAAATCTCATGTCAAGCGTGGTCTGGATAAACTTCGGGCCCGGCTCCAGTCGGAACCGGTTGCTCACGGGAGCGCGTCCCATGTCGGTTGATGAGTTCGACCCAGCTATCGAACGCCTGTTCGCGCGGGCCCCGAGCTTCGCCGATTCGGCCCAGTTCGAGGCCGCCGTCTCGGCGAAACTGAACAAGTCTTCGAGGTTCAGGACGGCGGCCCTGTCGGTGGCGGGGCTGGTCGGCGGCGTCATCGCCGTGCGCGAGGTTCTGAGCATCGATTTCAACTTCGCGTCTTCTTCCGTGTCTGCTTCTGCGGGCGCGCCTCCGGTCGCACAGGGGCTGGCCATGGCGGGCGTGGACGGAGGCATGGCCGTGCAGTCTCTGCTGGATCGCGTCGGCGTGTCCGGGCTGGATATCGGCTCCATGGGCGGGATGCAGTTGTTCTGGGCCACCGCCGGCGTCCTGGTGGCCCTGCTGGCGGCCGGCGTCGTGAAACTCTCCCAGCAGATCTGAGCGCCGTTTTCCTGACGAAGTCGCGACCTACTGCTGAAATTTCGGGTCGTGACCCAATGCCTGCGTTGCGGGCGGGGCGCCGACCCTCTAGGGTCGCGCCGGTTTAGCGACCAGTCTTGGCAGCGGTTTTTGGGGCGACGTTTCGTGGTTGATGTCTTCGAACAGGTCGAGGAGGAGCTTCGCTCCGATCGATACAAGCGTTTGGCCCGCACCTGGCTGCCGATCGGCGCGGGTCTGCTGGTCGTCGCCCTGGTCGCCGCCCTGGCCTGGTGGGGCTGGCAGAGCTATCAGACCAATCAGGCCGACAAGGCGTCGGCGGCCTATGATCGCGGCATGACCGCGCTTGAGGCCAACAATCCCGCAGGCGCCGACACGGCCTTCGCGGAAGCCGCAAAGTCGGGCAATGGCGCCTACAAGGCCCTGGCCCTGATGCAGCAGGCCGGCATCGCCGTTTCGGCGGCCAAGACCGAGGATGCGGTCAGGCTGTTCGATGAGGCGGCCAAGGCCGCCGGGGATCCGATCATCGCCGACGCGGCGGCTCTGAAAGCCGTTTTCCTGATCATGGACACCGCCCCGCTGGCCGATATCCAGAAGCGCCTGGAGCCGCTGGCTGACGACAAGCGTCCGCTGCACGCCTTCGCCCAGGAAGCCCAGGCCATGGCCCTGCTGCAGCATGGCAAGGCTGCTGACGCCCGCCAGATCTTCGTTCAACTGCAACTGGGCCAGGATGTGCCTGATTCGATTCGCCAGCGCGCCCAGATCGGCGTTCAGGCTGTCGATTCCGGCACCGCCGCCGGGTTGGCCGCCATCGTGAAGGCCGCCGCTGCGACGCCGGCGCCGGTCGCCCAGAATCAAACCGCGGCCCCCGCGCAAGCGGCTCCCGCCGCTGCTCGCCCGTAATCGACGCTTTCAGGACGCCCCGTATGAATCGAACGCTGAAAGTCGCCCTTCTGTGCGGTCTGGCCATGACCGTCGCGTCATGCGGCACCGTGCGCAACGCCCTGCCGTTCGGCCTGGGAACGCCCAAGGAAGACGTCGCAAAGGCGAGCGAAGGTCAGCGCATCTCGATCCTGGAGTTCGAGCAGCAACTGGCGCCTTCGGCGGCCCTGTCGGGCCGGGATTTCTTCCTGCCGGGACCGCAAGCGGCGACAGCCTGGACCCAGCCGGGCGGCAATGCGGAGAACGCGGTCGAGCACGTCATCGCCGCCGCTGATTTCGCGGTCGCCTGGAAGCGCGACATCGGCGTGGGGTCCAGCCGCACCCGTCAGGTGATGGCCCCGGTCGTGGCTGACAACGGCAAGATCTTCGTTCTGGACGGCGAGGCCGGCGTGACCGCCGTCGACGCCGGCACCGGCGGCGTTCTGTGGAAGGCTGACGTCAAGGTCGACGAGCAGGACAAGGGTTCGCGCTTCCTCGGCATCGGTTTCGGCGGCGGCGGCGACAGCGGCGGCGGTTTCGGCGGCGGCGTCGCCGTTGGGGGCGGCAAGGTTTTCGTGTCGTCCGGCTATCGCACGATGACCGCGCTGGACGCGGCGACCGGAACCGTGCTCTGGCGTTCGACGGTCGATCTTCCGATCCACGGCGCACCGACAGTCTCTGGGCAGCGCGTCTTCGTCATTGACGTCGACAACCAGTTGATCGCGTTCAACGTCAACACCGGTCAGCAAGACTGGTCCTATCGCGGCATCACTGAGCCGGCCCGTATCATGCGGGCCTCCAGCCCGGCGGTCAGCGGGGATACGATCCTGGCGCCCTTCTCTTCGGGTGAGCTGGTCGCTCTGCGGGCCTCGAACGGCCAACCGGTCTGGCAGGAGGTCCTGTCGCGAACCAGCCGCACCAGCGCCCTGTCCGAACTGCGTGATATCGCCGGCCGTCCTGTCATCAGCCGCGGCTTCGTCTATGCCGTTAGCCACTCGGGCGTGCTTCAGGCCATGGACCTGCGTTCGGGGCAACCCAAGTGGTCGCTGCCGGTCGCGGGCGTGAACGCGCCCCTGCCGGTTGGAGACGTCGTTTATGTGGTGTCCAAGTCGGGCGAACTGACCGTGGTCAACCGTGAAAACGGTCAGGTCTACTGGACCCGCAATCTGAATGAGGGGCGTGTTCGTCAGGAAGGCGGCATCCTGGGCTTCGGCAAGCGGACGGTTCGTCCCACCTGGTCCGGTCCGATTCTGGCGTCCAACCGGCTGATCCTCGTCAATTCGGACGGCGAAGCGGTGGCGTTCGACCCGAAAACGGGCCTGCAACAGTCCAGCCTGAAGCTGGGGGCTGCGGCCTTCATCGCTCCCGCCGCCTACAACGGCGCCCTCTATGTCCTGACGGACAAGGGCGAGCTGGTCAGCATTCGCTGATCTTTTTCCTGATTCTGAGTTAGAAAGCCGACATGGCTCTTAAGGTCGCCATCGTCGGCCGCCCCAATGTGGGCAAGTCGACACTGTTCAATCGCCTCGTCGGCAAGCGCTTGGCGCTGGTCGATGATCGCCCGGGCGTGACCCGTGACCGTCGCTATGCCGACGGCAATATCGGCGACATGGATCTGACGCTGATCGATACGGCCGGCTACGAAGACGTCACCGACGACAGCCTTGAGGCACGGATGCGCGAGCAGACCGAGGCCGCGCTGGACGACGCCGAGGTCGTCATGTTCATGATGGACGCCCGCGAGGGCGTGACGTCGCTGGACCGCATCTTCGCCGATCGTCTGCGCAAGGTGCAGAAGCCGATCATCCTGCTGGCCAACAAGTCCGAAAGCCGTGAGAGCGGCGGCGGCGTGGGCGAGGCTCACGCCCTGGGCTTTGGCGAGCCGGTCGCCATCTCGGCCGAGCACGGCGAGGGCATGGCCGATCTGTATCAGGCCCTGCTGGCGGCCTCGGCCGACATCTTCATCGAAGAGGTCGACGAGCCGGACAAGCCGATCCGCATCGCCATCATCGGCCGCCCCAATGCGGGCAAGTCGACGCTGATCAACCGGATGCTGGGCGAAGACCGGCTGCTGACCGGCCCCGAGGCCGGCATTACCCGCGACTCCATCTCGGTCGACTGGGAATACGAAGGTCGGGCGATCCGTTTCGTCGACACCGCCGGGATGCGCCGCAAGGCTCGCGTTCAGGAAAAGCTGGAAAAGCTGTCGGTCGCCGACACCATCCGCGCGATCACCTTCGCTGAGGTGGTCGTGCTGGTGATGGACAAGGACGACGCCTTCGACACCCAGGACCTGCAACTGGCCGACCTGGTCGAGCGCGAAGGCCGCGCTCTGGTCTATGTCGCGTCCAAGTGGGATCTGGAAGAAGAACCCCAGTCCAAGATGGCCGAGCTGAAGCGCCTGGCCGAGGACAAGCTGCCGCAGCTGAAGGGCTCGCCCTTCGTCGCCCTGTCGTCTCACAGCGGTCGTGGCGTTGAGCGGCTGATGCCGGCCATCATCAAGGCCTATGAAACCTGGTCGGTGAAGGTCAAGACCAAGGACCTGAACACCTGGCTGTCCATGGCCACCCAGAGGCACCCGCCGCCCGCCGTCAACGGCAAGCGCGTGAAGCCGAAGTACATGGCCCAGACAAAGGCCCGTCCGCCGACCTTCGTGTTGATGGCCAGCCGCGCCTCGGACATGCCTGAGCACTATCAGCGCTACCTGGTGAACAGCCTGCGCGAAAGTTTCGACCTGCCTGGCACGCCGATCCGGCTGACGGTCAAGTCAGGCTCGGCCAACCCCTATGCCGATGGCGGGGCCAAGTCCGGTCCCGAACGCTACAAGGGCGACGCCAAGACCGCGCCGCGCAAGGTGCTGAAGGCCGAGAAGGCCGCCGAGGCCCTGTCCAATCTGCCCGGCAAGGCGCTGGAGCAGAAGAAGTCGGGCATCAAGCCCAAGGTCAAGGCTCTGGGCGGGCTGAAAGCCGGCGCCAGCAAGAAGGCTGGACAAAGCGTGGCGATCCAGAAGGGCGCTCGCGGAGGGGCGAGACAGGTCTCGCGCTCGGGCCGGATCCGCACCGGCCAAAAACACGCGCCGAAGAAATAGGTCGCAGAGAGTCGGCGGTTCGGTGTTTTCGAGCCGCCGACCTGTCTGATGAGGCCGAGGCTCAGAGGCGGCGTGGGCGTCGCGTTTTCGACAATGCCGGGACCACGCGTGAAGGCGTCTCCTGATCGCCCATGACGGCCTTCAAGGCGAGGGTCACGAACAGCACCCAGCGAAGGCTGTGCCAGTTCATGGTGATGCTCTCTGTCAGCATGGTCAGGGTGTAGGCGGTCATCATCGGCGTCAGAAGCCAGCCGGAAGGACGCGTGTAGGCGGCCCAAAGCGACCTGGCCCACATTTCGATCATCCAGGCCCCAAGCAGGATCACGCCCGGGATGCCCAGCGCCAGATAGACCTCAAGCCAGCCGCTGTGGGCGTGAGCGGCGGTGAACTTGGCCTGGTAGGCGATCCAGGCCTGGGGGCCGCTCGGCGAGGTGTCGTTCCAGGCGGCGCCGTAGCCGAATCCCGTCCATGGACGTTCTGCGACCTGACGAATGATGCCGGACCAGATTTCGGTCCGCCCGGTCAGGGTCGCGTCCTTCCCCAGAAGTTCGAACAGCAGCTCGCTGCGGGTCACGACGATCAGAAGCGCCGTGCAGACGATGACCACGGTGATCCAGGTCCCGATGATGGCCCGGATGCGCCCTGCCTTCACAAGACCGACGAAGATCATGCTGGCCAGAGCCAGGATCAGCACGACCAGTCCGGTCTTGGATGTGGACAGCAGCACCAGCCCCGCCGCCATGGCGGCGAGCGCAAGCCATATCCGCCGTCGTTTCGGCGTCAGGATGGCGGCGGCGATCATGAAGATCGTCGCCAAGCCCATGTACTCGCCGAGCGAGTTCTTCTCGAGCCAAAGACCGCGCCAGGCGCCGGGGAATATCTCCTGCATCCGGCCCATCTCCGGTGCGAAGGCCCCAAGCAGGAAGGATCCCACCATCATGATCGCCATGGCGACGGCGAAGATTTCGGTCAGGCTGCTCCAGCGCCAGCGAGCCGCCAGGGCGACGCCGCCGAGTGTCGTGAAGATCAGCGCCATGACGCGCCGAGCAGTCACGTCCGGCGAAATGGACCACATTATGGACGCCGCAGCCAGCGCCACCATGAGGATGAGGATGGGGGATCGCGCCAGAGCTTTCGCCGCCGTGCCGGGGCGAGTCATCACCAGGGCGACGGCGATGAGATAGGCGGGGTAATAGCCGTTACGCAGGAAATCAGCCGACCGGGCGCCATAGCCCGTCAGGGGCGCCGCCCAGGACTGGGAATAGATCAGGATCAAGGCCAGAGAGCCGACGAAGGCCAGAATGTCCGCGTAGGGCAGGGCGCGGGGCAAGGGGCTCTGGCCCTGGGGCTTGGCGCCGCTGGATGGAGCGGCTGACGCGGTCGCAGCTGAACTTCGGTTGCCCTGCGCCTGCAGCGTCATATGCGATCTAGACGAGCGGGCGCATCGAAAGACCGGATTTCCAGTCCTTGAAGCTGACGGTCAGGGGCGGGGTGAGGT
>Ga0247823_10001405_pt1 | contig 20042 bp, 10 predicted proteins | sample 13C_PalmiticAcid_2_FD_192426 | JGI IMG/M metagenome (GOLD analysis project Ga0247823, IMG submission 192426) | Soil microbial communities from agricultural site in Penn Yan, New York, United States - 13C_PalmiticAcid_Day30 | ecosystem: Environmental > Terrestrial > Soil > Agricultural land... | reverse complement strand
CCCTTTTCGCTAACGCGCACCCACACCCACACAGGATGTCCGACGCCTACCACTCCTGCTACGTGCTCTCGGGCCTCAGCTCGGCCCAGCACCAGTGGGAGCTCGACGACGACGTCGACGGCGATGACAAACAGCGGGGTGACCTCTCAGACGAGGACTCGTCCGCGTGGGCCGTGCTGCCGTGCCTGGACGGGCTGCAGGTGTTTGACAACAAGGACCGCGTGCGGCCGATCCACCCGGTCTACGCGATCCCGCAGCAGTGCGTCAAGGCGATGAAGGAGTACTTTGGGGAGAAGCAGGGGTTTTGAGACCAGGCCATGAGAAAGTTGGGAAGTCGTGTCGGGGTTTAGGGACACATGTCTCGATTTGAGCCTGCTTGGTGATCATATCGTGTGAAGGAGGACGTCATGGCCCTCAGCCTCGCCGAAAAGTGCAGATTCTGTGTGAGGTTTCCTTATCCACGTGTCTGGGTTGGGATTTGCGGGCGTTTGTTGATATTGCATACATCACGGGCACAGCATTTATCATGGAACGTGAAGATGGGGAGACGAAGAGGCCTCTGCCGGAGACAGCTGACGCAATGCCATCCCAAGATGGGTTTTCACCTCGTCAACGGTGCAACTAAGCCTTTCTGGCAGTGGACTGCAGCAAGCGTCATGTATTGCCATGCAGGAGAGGTGCGAGATAGTGGTCCCCGATAATGCAAGCGGAGGGAGAAAAAATAAAGGAGTTTCTATTCACCCGAGATGCAGTCTCCCTGACCCGTGGTGGCGTCGACGTTCAGAGAGTACCTCCTGTATGTTTACATAAGTGCATGCAGCAAGGCGGCCAGGACCAACAGCCAAGGTGCAGCAACGCATCTGATCTGCAATCTAAGTTTTGTTGAGACTCACCGTACTCGGGTTCCTCTCACTTGTTGCTTTGGAGGTTGGCGGATGTGAGGGTTTCTGGCCTGATGCCTGCAGACACGGAGGCCTCCGCGGCGACCCGCTGCCGTTGATGCAGTCCATCATATGGCAGTCATGAGCATGGTGTGCATGCGCAGCATGCGCTGAGAAAATGCCCGACGCGGCATGACCGATCCTCCCTTCCCACCCATCCTCGCCCGGCGGAGGAGACGAGGAACGAGCCCGCCAATCCGGGCCATGGTTCAACCACCGGGCTGAAACGCATCTGCCGGCGAGATCTTCGTTGGGCTCACTTCACGTCCCAAGCTCCAAGTGTGGTGTTTGTTTGGTCTGGAGCTTGGGCAAAGTCTGCCGCGGAAGCCGACCAAGTCGATGCAGACTGACGTAGAAAACAGGTTGGGAGGCACTTGCTGTGCTGCTAATCTTTGGCCAGCCATGGTAACTGGCTTCTCTGCCGCTTCTGCTGTCTTCTGTCTCATCCCTCGGACCCATCTGTTTCCGTGTTTCTGCAACACATGGCCGCGGGAACGGGCCTCGGAATGGGCCCCAGAGCCGGACTCGGGGAACACGGCCACTAGGCCTTCAGATCTGGAGAGAAGGGTTGCATGGCAGGAGGCGTGTTGCATGCACTCGGGCGGTACAACGCCTGCGGTGTAATCAGCTCGAGTCTTGTGTGCGCGAGGCAAATAGATACACCTCAGACCGGAGGGACTTCGATGGCGAGGTTTAACGGGACTACCTGGCCATCGCCACGGCTGGCCGCAGGAACAAGGGCAGGGTCCAACGCTGCTGCGTCCCGCGCGGTTGATGCCGTTGTCCTTTCTTCCTTCCCCTTGAGCCGTTTCGGTTGTGTTGCTGTTAATATCCAGCTGCGGGATCAGAGATGTTTGTGGTGGTGTGGTGGTCCTGTCTTTGCGACTGGGTCAGTTGATCGCTGGTATGTGCACACCTATGACGTTGGCGGGGGCGGGAAGCGCTGAGCTGAGGGGTCTCTTGGCCCCGCCCCCTCAGTGATCATCATCCCCTGTCGTGGTTCTGTTTGTGGGGTGGAGCTGACCCCTCCGGCTCTGTCTCCACAATCATCCCGTCTGAACTTAATTTGGCCCCCCCGCGCCGGCCGAAGCGTGGCAGATGCCGGAGCCGTACCTAGGCACGGCCCTGAGTCCCCCGGGTGGGCGGGGCCTGCCTGAGGCTGTTGGCAATCAGACCTTGAACGGACGGAGCAACGGTTGTGATAACGCAACATGACGACAATCACCTGAACGAATGTCAGCATCTGGTTGTGTCATAGCGATGATGTGAGCTGATGAACAACCGCGAATCGCACCGTTGTCCCAGGGTTTGCCCTGTGTGATGTCTCCGCGTGGCTCCCTGTTAGTGGTGAGCGACGCCGCGGCCGCTGGGCGAGGAAGGCTCAGGTCCAACCGTCGGACGTTGTCCGTGGTTCCGGGATGTCGAGCTGGAAGTTTGGAACTTGAAGAGTGGACGGGATTGGGCAGTTGGAGGTTCCAGAATCCTTCCTAGTGCTCAGAGGCCCTCTGTTTCCCAACCAGTCAGAGCGCAACATTGGGAATCGCATCACGGCACCTGAGAGTTCTCATGGATCCGGGTTGAAACCGCGGGACTTTCAGATGCCAGTGTCTCTTTCCCAAACGTGCTCCCATGCCCAGCTGCGCCTGCCATGTTGTTGCAACGCGCTTGCTGTTTATTACTGCCCATGTGCACGTCCGTGTCTGCACCTTCCGTAACGGCAGAAGCCCTTGTCCATGTGGAGTTACCCCACGGTAATTTCCTGCCTCCGCCCAACTGAACTGTGTTCCTTGCTCCGTCTTCCGCTCACCGCAACCACCATCGCCACGGCATCCCAACAGCATCGCAACTCCATCCCACCTCGTCTCCCCGCTCTCGCTTGGGCGGATGAGGATTGTGGGGTCCGACGCCGGCCGCGGGTGGTACTGTCGGTGCACCCATCGCACATTAGGCTCGTCCGAGTCTATTCGCCATCGCTTTGCCCCCCTCACGCCCCCCGACCCAAACTTGGGTTCTTGTTTTAATATCAAGAAGCACTGCCAGCTCATCATTGCATGAGCGTTAAGGTTGGCCTGTGCCTAGTTGCCTTGCGACCCATTGGACCACTCAGAGGCGCCGCTCGTCGTTAGGGTCAGATGCAGGGCATGCAAGGGTTTACCGGGCCCAGCCACTGTTCATGCATCTCATGGCTCTCACCGACTTCGTGGTGCGGCCTCAAGCCAGTCATTTCTCCTGCGGCCAGCGAGTCCCCGCTGGCTGCTTGGTTCGCCGACAGGGAGGGGCGCAGACAGAATTCGCCATCTGGACGATCGCGGTGCCAAAAGTCGTCCAATGCCTCGCTCGTGGGTCTGAGCGATCCCGACAAGCGCCGGTCGCTCTGCCTGCTGTTGTTCGCTGTTTGTTCCGGACAGCCAATTGCCTGCCTCTGATTCGCCCAGCTCGCCGGGCTTGCAAGTCGCATGTCAGCGGGATGGTTTCCAGAACCGCCTTCCGGACCCGATGCGCTCTCGAACATCGCTTGCCGACGGTGACGGAGATGCAGGACTGGCGAATCGCCCATGGTCCCGGCCTGCATGGCCCACCTAGGCAGAATGCCTTCGAAGAACCCCTCTCTCCAGCGTCGACAGATTGGTGAACCGGACACCTGCATCGACCTAGTTCTTTTGGGGATGGGGCCGTCAACATGCTTCCCGTTCCCCGCCGGCCCATGCAATGTACGTACTCCTGGAGGAGAGGGCACTTCCAACCCGAAACGTGGACTGCGCTTGTACTGCACATACATCTCACCCAAGGTGCGTCCCGGTGGCACAGTCTGTACCGGGCGTATGTACGTACATGGGCGATTCGCTGCAGTTCATCAGTGGCCCCGCGATTGGGACTTTGAAGATTCTCCCTCGGCCACATCCCAGACTTGACTGCGAGATGCGAACAAGGCAATCCCTTCCTTGCGTTCCCACAAAGTCAGCAAAGAGTGGGGTGCTGGCCAAGAAGCAGCACAAAACAGCAAGACGATTGTCAGAACAACCAAGGCGTTCGGTCTCTCTCGAGCTTCCCCCTGACCCCTTCGGGTCACGCATGATCTGAAAGCATCGTCCTCCGTGGGCCCCCGGTTTGCCACCCTTCAAAAGCTACCTCTCAACGCGGACCCGCCCAAACATCGGACAAAAACAAACGCGAGGGGGTATGAATGGGGCATGGTGGAGGCTGGAGCAGTTGGTGGGACACCAACAAGCTTGAAGAGGTGCAGCATCGTGCTAGGGTCCTCGTCTTTCCCCGATCCAGACTGGCTGGACTTATCAAACGAGATCTCCTCCAGGACAGTGCATCCACCCCATGCTGTTGGTGTGGAGTTGGCCCGGCCTCTGCGGTTGTATCAACTGGCAACGACACACGCCAACACATCAAGATGGGTCACACTTTGAGCCGCATCTTCCAGTGGACATGCGTCTGACGACCCTTTCCCTCCTCTCCGTTCTAGCTTCCCGTCATTTCCTTGTTGCATTTGTTCGCTCTGGGCATTTTTGCCTTCCCCTGCCCCGCATTATGCTTCCCGGCACCGCAATAAAGCACTCATGTCTCTCCGGGTGTGCTGGCCCACGGCATCCCCCTTCCTGCGTCGCCTTGGATACACGTAGCATATCAGCCTTAACATCCTCAATCTCCCAGCTCACACCACCCTCCCTTCCGTGAGACAAGCTTTCACCTTCGGCACCGCCTTACTTCTTCCCCGTGCTCCTAAACTGCATTGCTTCTAGGTTGGGCTCGACTGCAGCACATCACACCGAGTCTCGGTCCCCGGCCCGCGGTTTGTTTACTTCTCCCCGCACACCTTTTTTTTTCTTGCCTCGCCGTCGCAGGCGGTATCAGGACTCCAACACCTCCGACTACACAACCCATACCAAGCCCACGGGAAGCAATTCGCACAATGGGTGGCTTCTACATGCAATACCTGGAGAGTAAGTCGTCAATTGACTCGAAGCAAGGGTTATGTTGCTTCCGGGCGTCGTTGTCCATCCCGATCACACACCGTTTCCGTTGTGGTGGGGTGCCTTGGGGACGGAGGGCATCCCCACGTGCTTGACTACCCCCCACAAACCTCTACACTGTGCCTGACTCTGACCTCAACCCCTGGCCACCACATCACATCCAAGCCACCCCTCGTTCCGCTGATCCCTGCCGCCCTGTTGCATAGGGTAGGGCTGAGGGCGTCAATGTTGGGCTGTCATGCAGATTGATTCACGTCATCCAAGTCTTGAACACCCCTCTCACTCTTCCACCTCCCTCGAGTTTTATGCAGAGAAGGGTGCCCAATGGGCAGTGTTCGTGGACGCAGGGCTGACCAAGGATGACATACAGGCCTCTGCCGGCGGCGTGGATGGCATGACCCCACGTACGAGTGCTACCGCGACTCCCATGGCTACACCTGCCTGGTACTGGTCAATGGGCGCGAGTACCAAACGGATCTTGCATACGAATCTGGCACGCTAGCGCAGGAGAACGCAGCTATGCGTGCCTTCATGGTCTGCCGGAACTTCTCCGTCAATGGGGGCATGCTCGCCCGCAACGGGATCGTCCAGGGCTTGCCTGCCGATGATGCCGGCCGCAAGATCCGCAAGAGCAGCCGTCACGCGTCGTCCTCCAATCACGGACATAGGAGCAGATCCGGCCACCATTCCAGCAGCAGCTCGACCACCTCGCTGGAGTGAGGTTGGCCGAGAGCCGCATTTCTTGTGTGACAGGGGGCCGTTCCAGGATCAGGATTCGCTGAATTCTGAGGCCTACCTCTCCCCCCGGAAGGACTTCAGCCCAATCAACCGAGAGCAAGCTGCTCGAACCAGCATTCAAAACCGGATTGTTTTTTCTGCCATAAAATTTTGGAGAAGGCTTCACAGCACCACGGCCAGAGAGAGAGAGAGATACCAGCCGTGGATTATACCCCGTTGGTGGTGGCATCCGGCTCCATTCCGCGTCCGAGGAGCATGGACGGAGCTCAGAGCGGCATCAGGACCGTATTGGTTTTTCGAGTTTCAGAGGCAATGGCTTCCATTTTTAGCATTCTCACGACACGATTGAACGACAGTAACGACGCGACCTAGACAAAGTCCGGCATTTTGACGACCATTTTCAGCGGCCGATTTCTATCTACACTTCAGTTTCCGACGATCATCATCTCTGGCGGCCTGAAGAGGCTTGGTTGACCTTGGGCTTCTTTTTTTTCTGTCCTCACACCGTTTCTCTTCGTCCACATACAAAAAGACTTGATGGCCCGGGCTTTCTTTTCATCATCTGCCATTCCCTTTCCCAGCTGGGTATCACAGAACCAGCCGGACTGGAGAACAACAGCAACAACAGATAACTCGTTTGGAGCAATGAGCACCTGGAGGCGGCACTCGTCTGGCTAGCTCCTGGGCTCAGGAGCTCATTGCCGCGGACCCATCGACGGGGCTGTGCTCTCCCTTGCAAACCTATGGTTCCAGAGAGAAGGGACAACGCGAAGCCTTTCTGACGTCTTGTCTTTGCGACCTCCAGAAGATACCCAAGATGGCCGTTTACAAACTTCTTGTTTCTTTCTCGCATTTTGCTTGGCGCTCTTGATGCCGCATTTCAGCTGGCCCAAGTGAAGGAGTTTTCCAGGGATTCCTGTTGTGAACTGGGCGTCTACTCATAGCGGGAGGATTCCACCTCTTACATTTTCTTCTTCTCATCGGACTCGCTGGAGGGGAGGAGAAGCGTGGAAAGAGTGCTGAAAATGGGAGGACTAGCAGCAGGTTTCGTTTTCTTGTTCTACCCATCTGCCCACCCTTTCGGACGGATGGATCTTTTTTTCTCCCACACTCTTATGACTGATGATTGACGACCACGATGAATGAGTTTATGATGGTGGAAGACGAAGAAGATTTTGTGGATGAGATGGGATGGGATGGTGGGCTGAAAAAGAAGAAGATGTGTTGTCGGGGAAGATTCTGATGACGACTGAGATGACTTGCTTATGAATTGACTTCTTTGGGGTCTCTCTCTCATAACATGAGAAGAGCTGTCGCAACGTTTTCCGAGACTTGGCTCCACCGTGGGGATTATGAAGTGGTGTACACAGTGGGTGGGTTACTGGGGACGGGGGTTGCCTCGTGGCACCGGCCCGAGCTGTTGGCACTCACTGCACGGCATGTCGGCAGTCACTGCACGGTGTGTCGTTGGGCTGCGACGGGTGGTCGGCCAGCAACGTGCCTGGGGCGGAAGATGCCGGATGTTGTGTAACGTCAGCTCTTGTGGTGAAGTTGACCTCCCCGAGTCACTCGGGCCGGGAATGACATCCCGGATCGCACTCTGCAAACCCGGGACAAAAGTTTTTCCTGTTTCATGTTTCGGAGTGAGACCCGGGCTCCCTTGCAGTTGTACGAGACGACCACCGAGTCTGCTTCGTGCGACGACGTCCACGTCATTGGGGGTTCTCGAGAGGGTCCGGATTCGTCACCTGGGTCACACGGGTCTTTGGGGAGAGACAGGTAAATGGGTTTGGGGTATTCTAGATTCTGCAACGTGGTTTATCCATTCTGCATTCTGCGTCTGTCTGGCCATTTTTGTGTGTGGTCTGTCCGAGTCAGACGCCAGAGCTCTTCTTCTCGTGTTCGAGAGTTCCAAGTTGGGGACGGGTCCCAATACGGAAGACACCAACACCAAGCGGTTGGACCCCCACCCGCAGTGCCGGGTAGACCATGGGTAGAGCGTGGGGAAAATGGAGCAGCAGGTGACCATCGCGAGACCTCGTGCTCGGCTTCCCTTCATGCCTTCTATTTTGAGATTGTTGAGGCTGTGTGAATGGTGATGCCCTCGGACAGAAATGTCGGTTTTGGGCCAGCAATTGGGCAGCCCCTGAATTAGAGCCCCTGATTTTCTGATTTGGCGCACCCGTCCAGAATTAAAGTGAGAGTCTCCACTGCAGGAACTGGTTCTGGGTCGCTGCGGTGCGATCCAATCTCGCCATGGGGAAATGATGGCTGCTGATTGGCCCGCGCGTTGTGCATGTGGCCCGGGGAATGGCTCCCCTCTTCCCCTCCTGACCCAAGACCCAAGCAAGACCCAAGCCAGCCCTGTGAAGCCCAAAGCCATCGTTAGCTCCCGCGACAGGCCAGGAAAAGGTGTCCTTCTCCTGCTTTCCCATCTCCGTCCGGTGCTCAGCTCTCCTGTGCTTCTTTGCCACCTCCTCCCTCGACGTCGACGTCTCGTGATCGCGTATCCCCCGCCGAGTGTCCCTTCTCCATTGTTTCCTGGTTCTTGTCTGTTGCAGGTTGCGACTGCCACGTCTCGAAACACAACCATCACCACCAAAACTGAAAGAACTAGGTGGCGGCTGATCAGCTGCTGCTTTTATTTCCCCGCGCCAGAGCCCGCTCTTCAGCTTCCGGGTTTTCTACCTTCTTACGCTCGTTGATTCCACCGTTCCCATTCGCTCGTTCACCACCAGCAAACATGAAGGGTAAGCAGAGCCCACGCGCATTCCTGTGCATTGGAGGGGGAGACAGAGGCTGACTCTTGTTGCGCGGATGCAGCGTTAATTCTTGTCGGCGGCTTTGGCACGCGCCTGCGCCCTCTCGTACGTTTGCCTACCCGAATGATACTCGGCTTCCCAGCAGAACAGACCCCTTTTCCTGCCGACATTTGCATGCACCGTCGCCGGCATGGCTAACGCCCGCTTCCTACCAGACCCTGACCCTGCCGAAACCCCTGGTCGAGTTCGGCAACAAGCGCATGATCCTGCACCAGATCGAGGCCCTGGCTGCTGCTGGCGTCACCGACATCGTCTTGGCCGTGAACTACCGCCCTGAGATTATGGAGAAGTACCTGGTCGAGGTTGGTGGCCTTCTTCCCCTTTGCAGATTTCGTATACAAGGAGCCGAGGACGCTGAGACGAGACCCCGCCCGAACAGTACGAGAAGCAATTCGGCATCAACATCACCATCTCGATCGAGAGCGAGCCTCTGGGGACAGCCGGACCCCTGAAGCTTGCCGAAGAGGTCCTGAAGAAGGACAACACACCATTTTTTGTGCTCAACTCGGACGTGACGTGCGAATACCCCTTCAAGGAGCTCGCCGCGTTCCACAAGTCGCACGGCGACGAAGGCACCATCGTCGTCACTAAGGTCGAGGAGCCGTCCAAGTACGGTGTCATCGTTCACAAGCCGAATCATGCGTCGCGCATCGACCGCTTCGTGGAGAAGCCCGTGCAGTTTGTCGGCAACCGCATCAATGCCGGCATCTATATCCTCAACACCTCGGTCCTTGACCGCATCGAGCTGCGCCCCACATCCATCGAGCAGGAGACCTTCCCCGCCATGGTCAAGGACGGCCAACTACACTCCTTTGACCTCGAAGGGTTCTGGATGGACGTTGGTCAGCCCAAGGACTTCCTGACGGGCACCTGCCTCTACCTCTCGTCGCTCACAAAGAAGGGCTCCAAGCTGCTCACGCCCGCCACCGAGCCGTACGTGCACGGCGGCAACGTCCTGATCGACCCCTCTGCCAAGATCGGCAAGAACTGCAGGATAGGGCCGAACGTGACCATCGGCCCGGATGTCGTGGTGGGCGACGGCGTCCGGCTGCAGCGCTGCGTGCTGATGGCCGGGTCCAAGGTCAAGGACCACGCGTGGGTCAAGAGCACCATCGTGGGCTGGAACAGCATTGTCGGCAAGTGGGCGCGCCTCGAGAACGTGACGGTCCTAGGCGACGACGTCACCATCGGCGACGAGATTTACGTCAATGGCGGCAGCATCCTGCCGCACAAGACCATCAAGGCCAACGTCGACGTGCCCGCCATCATCATGTAAACGCGGGTATCAGAAATGGGATTTCCGCGCTATCTGGCCACGGCCGACTTCTATCTCACCCTGTTTTTCTTCTTTAATTTGAGATACACTACGCCTTTTTAAAACCCTTTTCCGCGAAACCAAACAAACCTCGTTTTTCTAATACCGCGCACGGAGACGGACCGCGGCGATCAACACACCACTCTCCCCTCTTCCAGCGGAATTCTTGCTTCTTCTTTTCAAGTTTTTGCCAACACTTCCGCGCACCAACCATTCACCACCCAGCTTCCCAACACATATGACCCAGCATGTCTCTCAGTCTGCAGGATGCCGTCGTCCAATCCTCCCGATGACGAAGAAGAGAAGAATAAAAAGGGGAAGGGGATAAGAGAAAAAGGAAAGATAGGGTTGGCAGGGGATACATTTTTCTTTCTTCTCGGGCTCGCAGGCAGGGTGGATTTGGGATTTTGGGGGGTGCTTGGGGGAGCGGAGGCTGCCATATGGATACCTACCTTTGTCTGCACTGCACTGCACAATCATGGAATGGAAGAGACGACGCGGGATGGGGAAAAATGATCTCTCTTGTTGTTCTCTGGCGTGGGGTTGTTGGGTCTTTGTTTTGCAATTCCGGATCTTTGCATGCACTGAATGCATTCTGATGGTGTGGGAGGTGGGGGAGGGGGTTTGAAAAATTATCATATTATAGTGCAATACATGTCACTGGCTGAGCTGAATTGTGTTTGTCTTTGTCTTGGTCGGAGTGTTGAGGTTGGGGTGCTGGGGAACATGGGAAGTTGTTTGTTTTGTTTTCCAAGGAGAGGGGGGCGGAGAGGGTTATGAAGAAGATTGGCAGGCTGAAACGCAACAACTCCACTAGCTACCTGAGAACTGGGCTGGGTGGGTTTGTTGACCAGACTTGCCCTGAATCAGAAATGCTATGCCTGCTTGAGTCAGGTCTGTGTCCAAAATGTCGTGCATGACTATTTCTTGTTCATACCACATGAGTACTTCCTCTGGGTGATCAGCGGGGTGACGCCTTGGTCATGGTGTGTGGCTGAGATCCACGTTGAGGGACCTCGTGGGATATGAAGAAAGGGGTTGTTATGTCATGGAGTGGCGTGTCTGAGCTTGTTTTTTTTTCTGTTCAGTTGGAGCAAGTCGGCTCAGGTAGGGTAGAAACAGAAGAACTGGGATTGGAGCTGGAACTGGGGTTTTTGCGTGATCGGCGGTATTCTAGAGCAGTCTTGTGGTGTCGTGCCGTGTCATGTCGTGGAGTAAATAAACTGGACCCTTGGGGACTATCCGGACAGGTACGTCCTGTGGTGCAGTGGCGTTCCGGGCGGCTGTCGTTCTGGAAATATGCGCCCTTGGGCTGGGCTTGTTTAATGTTGGGACCTTTAATGTTGTTATTACTTCAAAGTTGGGAGTTGGTGATGGGGGAGGGGGAGTCTTCGTTGCCATGGTGGAAGAACCTTAAGAGCAGGTTGGTCATCTGTGGTACATTCTTGTGAGCTCAGTTCCTCTGAAATAGATTCCATTCATCGAGTAGGCTGATGGAGCCCGGACATACGGGATACGGGACTTCCCTCCCGGTCGGTGCCACAGGGGTCAAGGGGCAGACATGTCCCCGGAATAAGGTTCGGGAACAATAGCATCATGATAAGCTGTCGTGTTCAGGCACCGAATAGGGGACAAAACGCTCCGAGGTTGTTTTTACACCTGATCGATACTGTGCTATACGGACAGGAAGAGACCGACCGATCTCGCAAGTCTTTTTGCGTGCCATGAGACTAAGGCGTCATCACACTGGAGCCTCAGGGCAGCTGTTGTTTCAAAACTATCCCCAGGACTATAACCTCCGAGGGGTGCTGATCCGGAGCCGAAAGTGGCTCTCCAAGTCAGCATGGTAAGCATGAGACGGGGACGCGTGCGACAGCTTGGAGAGGAGGAGGCGGTTATCCTAGCTAGGCAGCTAGGTTGATGTCATCCCGCGAAAAGCACGGGAGCTCCCGATCACTTGCCTGCAAGGGGTTTACCCCTGATTCATACACTGGAGACGCAGCGTCATCGGGTGGCGATGCGGACTGGTGACCATCGATCGTGCATGGCAGCTCCCATAGCTATGCCGCGAGGCTGTCTGTCCTTGGATACGAGATAGGTTCAGATAAGAGGTTTCCAGCAAATCGTTTGCGAGTATGGTTGGAGATAGTGTGCAAATTGAGGATGTTTGTCAAAGTACTTTACATGCTTGACTAACTCAACTGTCGGTCTTGCAACTTAGAATCAAGTCAGGAAACGCAGCCTTCCTAAGATAGACACACAGGTTGAAGTCTTCCTACAGTTGCAGAGAGACACCGGAGGCCAAAGATTAAGGCAAAGCCCATTATACTATTATGACTATCAGATACTGTACAAGTCCCAACCCCTCCCGCTAAGTATCACAGTGTAAATCCATAATGTTCTTCAGGCATCAGATAGTCAGCCGAACACCATGCGCCAAGGACAAACAACCAACCCCAAAACAAAATGCAAACCGAAGCAACCTGTGCCCAACCCGCTAAATCCCTTCATGATCATAACCAAGCCATAGAACGTCAAAAGCTGCCACCGTTGTCAGGCAAGGCTGCGCTCAGTGGTCGTTGACCCACCCCCTGCTCATCTCGACGGCCTGTTCCCACTTCTTGAACATCTTGTCGGCCTGTGCCCTCTCGATCTGCGGCTTGAAGATCTTGCGGCCATTTTGGTTGACCTCCTTGAGGTCTTCCAGCTCCCTCCACACACCGGTGGCAAGGCCCGCGGCGATGGCGGCGCCCAGAGCGGTCGTTTCGCGCATGCGGGGACGGTCGACTTGAATGCCGCTGATGTCGGCCTGGGTCTGCATGCACAAGTCCGAGTTGGAGAGGCCACCGTCGACCGCGAGCGACTCGAGCTTGTGATTCGAGTCCTTCTCCATGGCTTCGAGAATGGCGCGGGTCTGAAAGCAGGTTGCTTCGAGAGTGGCGCGGGCGATGTGGGCTTTGGTAGTAAACTGGGTAATGCCGACTAGGAAGAGTTAGAAGAGAGGTTAAGGAGTGAGCGAGGAAAGGAAGGGCTTACAGAGTGTTCCTTTGGCGTCGTCAATCCAATACGGCGCGAACAGCCCGCTGAAGGCTGTGACAAAGACAACGCCGCCGTTGTCGGGGACAGATTCTGCCAGCGAGGTGATCTCGCTCGACTCGTTGACGAAGCCGAGATTGTTCATAAGGTACTTGACACCAGAGCCGGCGACGGCGATGCTCCCCTCGAGGGCATACACCGGTTTCCTGCCACCGCCAAAGTCGTAGGCCACCGTAGCGAGAAGGCCGTATTTGGAAATCACGGGCTCGTTGCCGACGTTGTACAGGAGGAAGCAGCCGGTGCCGTATGTGTTCTTGGCCTGTCCCGCATTGAAGCCACATTGGCCGACCAGAGCGCTAGACTGGTCGCCCAGACACCCAGCGATGGGCACGTTGACTAGCGGGCCTTTCACGACCTTGCCAAAACACTCCGGGTCTGACGACGGAACGATCTTGGGGAGCTTGACCTTGGACTTGTCGATGCCGAAAAAGCCCAGGAGCTTGTCGTCGTACTGCATGGTGCGCAGATTCATGAACATGGTTCTGCTGGCGTTGGTGCTGTCTGTGACATGGACCGGGTTCTGAGCCTGTGCGCCGCCGTTGAGCTTGTAGATGAGCCATGAGTCGACGGTGCCGAAGGCAAGACGGCCCTCTTCGTAGGCCTGCTTGACGGCATCGACGTTCTGGATGAGCCAGAGGAGCTTGACGCTGCTGGGGTATGTCGACAGAGGCAGGCCGCAGAGTTCCATCAGGCTGTCCGAGTCCTCGCGCGCCTTAAGCTCGCGCACGAGCCCTTTCGTCCGGGTGTCGGGCCATACGACGGCATTGCAGAGCGGCTCGCCGGTGTTGCTGTCCCAGACGACCGTTGTCTCGCGCTGGTTGGTGATGCCAATGGAACGAATGTCGGATTTGTCGTAGCCGAGATCCACAAACTTGCGAACCGCTTCCTCGATGCATTCCTCGACCGAGCTGAGCAGTTCTAGTGGGTCATGTTCGTGCCATCTGCATTGACAGGTGTGTGAGTTCAGGGCTATGATGCAGTAGCTCCGCATCCAGGGTGGGGATGGTGTGCGGGGCGGTGTGCGGGAGCGGGGACTGGACATAAGCGGGAGGAGTGCATGGGACATACCCTGATTGGGGGTACAGGTTCTCAAACTCTATTTGGTGGCTCGCAACGGGATCGCCCTCGCCATTGAAGATGAGGAAGCGCGATGATGTGGTGCCCTGGTCGATGCTGCCGACGAACCAGTGGTGCCTCTTTTCGTCCTCCGTCTCGAGGATCCCCCGCGGCAGGTGGTCCTCGTGGTCGGGGTGGAAGGTGTCGGTGCCGTCGGGAAGCCTCCTCGGCGTCGCCGTGGTGGGCTTCATAAAGAGGCCGTCCAGGCTGAGGCTGGGGCCGCCGTTTATGAGCGTGTCCTCGAAGCGTGCTGGGTTGAGTTCGGCGACGTGGACCATCATGTGCGGTTGTGGTTGTGGCTGTGGTTGCTGGTGTCCCTTGGGGGTTGGTGGGTGGTGGCTGCTGGACTGGAAAGGGCGATGGGATGGTTGTTTCTGGTTCTGGGACGGGACAATGACTGGTTGCGGCCGCGGACGTGATAGCACTGATAAAGGCCGCCGGCGTGGGGCTTTGGAGGGGTCAGAATCGGGGAGGACGGAGAAGAGAGGGGTACGTCATCCAAGGCCAGGCCTTAGCTATTCGTACAGCGCTTGTGATGGGTCAGCCGGGAGAAGACGGCCGGCGATGCGGTGCAGCAGCTGCTCCCGGTCGGCGTGCTGCTCCGCTGTGCGTCCACCGCTGATGCTGGGAGTGGCGTTGTTGCTGCGTTCCACAGCGCTGGGGCTCCAGTTGAAGTCGCGGTGGTTGTGACGGCGCGGCGGACGAATGCCCGCCCGAGAGCTTGTGCGCACATTGGAGGGGGCTGCGTCGGGCTTTTAAGTGCCGGCAGGGCGAATCGTTAGGGGTGCTCAAAGCAACGTGCCGTCCGGCTTAATTTTTTTCTGGCTGAAAGAGGCCGTCGCGCTTGCATTCTCCGGACCGGGAAGCTTGGGCCTCGGCCCTGTCCATTGGTGGAACATCTTGCGGGGGCTCGGGGTGCACCAAGAGCAGTGGGGGATTTCTTGTGATCACGGGAAGCGAAAGCCACCAAATCCCACCTCCCTGGAACCCCGCAGGAACCCCGCCAGCAACCCCGCCAGTAACCCCGCTGAAAGGGCCTCGAACTTCAGCACCTGAGAACATGGCATTTGTGATCGTCGCTGCTGCACCCACAGCAGAATCGCGTCCACGTCATAAAGTGTCAGTCCTGTCAGAATACCGACTGACGTCTTCCTCTCTGACAAGACAGTTGTTGGCTCCGCAAAGATGTCGTTATCAACGGAGTTCTCCTTGTGATCGGCTGGATGATCTGGGGTCATATGCAACCGAAGCCAGTGGCACGCACGGAATCCCAGGCCTCGGGATGCTACTGCACTGTAAAAGCACCTAAAAGCCGCCTCCTGTCTAGACCCTGCCGATCCCCCGTGCACAGCCTGCGCCCGCTCCTCAGGTCATTTCGCGCAAAAGCACGAGCGGTGCTCTCGCTTCTGGACAAGAAGTGCAATCCACAACTAGGGCGGCCAGAACTAGTGCTGTCCGGGTTGATCCAAGGACACAAGGGTCTTGATAATCGGTAGTAGATTTCCCGGCGGGCCCTTATCAGGGATAGCACTTCAGCGACCAAGGGGCCGAGTCAGGGGGAAATGCACAAGACTTTATGTCTAAGCCTGTCTCAGCGCATTAATAAACCGAGACTGAGACCTGATTCAGAAGAACGTCACATGTAAAGCTGCTAGAGGAGAAGAGTCTGTCTGCATACCTAGCTGAGCTAATATGATTGGTTGTCACAAGCCAAAATCGTGCGATGTGGGCGTGGCCGTATCTCCAGTAGTCGAAGCCTTGACAGATCTCCACAGAGGAGCCCCCAAGACATGGAGGGGAGGAGACGCCAAGGGGGACAGGAGTCTGGATGTCTGGAGGACCGGAAGAACTAAAAATATCACGCTCTAGCCATATGAGACATGAGAGAGGGAAAGGGGTCAAGATGGAGCACTACCTAGAATAATACCCAACAAAAAAAAACATACCCAAAGGAACCAAGATGACCAAGTCTCAGAACACAAATAAAAAAAAGTCAAAAAGAAGCAGGCAATCGCTGCCGGGAATTGAGCCCGACGTGGGGGTCGAACCCACAACCTTGAGATGGAGAACTGAATAAGAGTCTCACGCTCTACCGATTGAGCTAGCCGGGCAGGCTAGTAATTGTTGTGAAGCGGAGTCGTGGCTCCGGTCTATCTGGGCAGCGCAGGCTGACCCCCACGGAGGGCAGCGACACTCACCTCAAGTCTTGAACCAAGCATGTCGTCGAGTTTTGGGACCGTATTGTGAAACAGAGACCTTTTATTTATCCCTTTTTATCAGGCCGCCGTCTACATGACCCTGTATCGAGATGCTCCGGTCTCCCAACCGCTCCTAACCATGAACTCGACCACCTTTCTCGGTGGCCATCTGAACTCCCCCGAAACACACGTACCGCAGCAATGGTATAACCGCCATACATCCCAAAGGACTATCCCATCCATAAATCGCGGGTGCCCACCCGTCTCCAGCCAAACCCAAACCCAGCCGACCGTCCTCTGTCATCCGTCATCACTCATGATCATAACTGTATGCTCGCCCGCCTCCGCGCAGTGGTATATAAACCCGAACAATGCTCGCTCCACACAGGAAGGAGAGGAGAGAATAAGAACAGACGAAAAGCAAAGATAACTCCTGAAAATGGCCCCCAAACGCCGTTCCCTCAAAACATAATACTCATCATCCACTCCGCCAACCACAACAACAACAAGTCCACTCCACCAGCGCCTAATCCGAATCCAACTCCCCGTCCACCAGCAACGCCCCCACCTGCGCAGCCATGAAATTCGTCACGGACGACGCCGCCGTGCCCCGCCGGACCAACCCCTGCGACGACCCGCCGACGATGGTCCCGCCCCGATTAAGGGTCGGGCTGCGGCTGCCGCTCCGGCTGGGGATCGCCCGCCCGGACCGCCGCTCCTCCTCGCAGTTCGGACACGGCCCGGGGGTGTCGTGGACGTCGTACAGGTGCCGGAACCACGGGTACAGCTGGTGGGCGTCGGGCCGGTGCGTCGACACCGCGTCCATCATGCGGCGGATGTCGGGCAGGATGGCGAGCACGGCCTTGACGGACGGTTCGCGGGACGGGTCGGCGGCGGCGAGGTCGCGGGCGAGGAGAGCCAGGGTCAAGAGGTAGCCGTCGAGATTGTGCAGGGACTCGGAGTACTTGAACTCGGACCCCGTGCCGGACGAGGACATGGAGTGCGCGTCGCCGGCGAGCTGCTCCTCGGCGAACCTGGGGGGCTTGCCGAGGAGGACGGTGGCGATCTCGAGGAAGACGCAGCCGAGCGAGAAGATGTCCGAGTGCGCGTCCCGACGCCCTTCTTGCATCGCGTCCGGGTCGGCGTACTTGAGCGTCTTGGGTGTGGGGCCCTCGGAGTACTGGCCCGTCTCGAAGTGCTTGGACAACCCAAAATCGGTGAGCACGGGCAAACCAAAATCGTCGATGACAATGTTCTCGGGCTTGATGTCCTTGTGCCGGATCTGCACGTTCCGCCGGTGGAGGTATGCGACCGCCTGGGAAAGACACCCAAAGTAGGTGTGCAGATGGGGGAGTATCCAGTCGGCCTCCCTGGGGCTCTGGAAGACTTCGTCCATGAACGTGTGCAGGTTGCACTGGGCGGGCGGGTACATGGCGATGGCGAGGACGTGCTTCTTGATCCTTTGATTGACGACTCCAGAAACCATGGCATGCGCCTTGCCATGTGGGCGCCGCTTGATCTCTCGGGTCTGTATGCAGTAGTCCTCGAAGGATGCCACGTAGGCCACGATGTGCGGGTGCCTGAGCGAAGACATCGTCTTGACTTCCTTCAGCGCATCGCTGCGCGCCTTGCTGTCTGGTCCCGGTGGCCGTGAGTTCTCCTTGCACACGATAACTTTGAGGGCGAGCGGTCGGCGGTACGCATACCCCTCGGGAGGCGTCACCTTGTAGACTATCGTGGACCCCGAGTCGCCAAGTTCCGGGCCGTGTTGGACGAACGGGCTCGGCATTTTTAGGTACTCTTTGCTGCAGTGGTGAAAGACCTTGTGCTTGTTTGATTCGAGGAGCGCTTCTTCGACGGGAGCCAGCCAAGCCTCAGACATCTCGCGGTTGGCATCGTCCCAGATGAAGTGGCTGTCATCTTGTGTGCTGAGGAAGTCGCTCAAGGGGATGGTCTGTGTCTGCGACGACTGGCTGCCGTTCGACTCGAACGACATGGCGTCCGACGTTGGGAGGAGAAGTTGTGTGGAACAAGGGTGTGGCGTGGCCAAGCAGCCAAGCAAGGTGGAGAGGGGGAGGGTGTGGTGGAGCGGTGCCGGGCCGAGTCCGTGGTTGGAATCAGCGGCAGCGCTTCAGCTCAGACGAAAGTGGAAGTGGAGGTGACACAAGAGCCAGAAGAAGTTTGGGATCGTCGAGGATGTGACGAGGGAGGGAGAATGCGCGAGAGGGAGAAAAGAGGCCAGGTAAAGAGAGAGCCTGGAGACGACAAGGCTGAGCGCGTCCTTGCGGTGTGCCAAACGGACCTCTCATCACTTTGGGGTAGTGCCCTGCTGCGGCGACAGGGCAGCTCTGATCGCCCCGGTTCTGAACGGTGATTCGGTACCTATTCCGGCCAGACAGCTTGCGGCGCCTGTCAACGCAGATGCCAATTTGGCGCCGCCCTGTTCTCACCGTGGCAGAGTCGGCAATCGGACGGGCAAGAGTGCGTTCCGGGAATGCGGTGTCGGTGAGACGGTCGAGGCCGGGCAAGAGCCGTCTTCTCAAGGCTGACCCAATATTGGGGCATGAGAGAGTTACCGAACCTCGCTGAACTGATTCTCTGAGTTGAGTTTCAGGTCCCTTTTTCCAATCAACGCGGGGGCCGTGTGAGCCGACGTGAAGCAGCCCTGTCTGTGGCACCCTGTCCAAGGTGTCTGGGATCGGCCCCGCAACCCGGCAGCATGGCCGCGGCGCAGTGGTGCCTGATGGTGGGTCGGGGCAGTCACCCGAATTCCAGCTGGCGGCAGGAACGAATCGAAGATCGGGTTGCACAGATATCAAGGAATTTTAAGGTCAGGTTGAGATGCCCTGCAAAAACCGTGGACAATCTTATGTTGACCCTTCGAAAAAGCATGAATCTGAAAACGGAATTCTTGAACCCAAGTGCAGTTACTAGAATAGATTCTTCAAACTTGCCCATCAGCCTCCACCAACATCAAGTATCACATACCCTAACCCTAGCCCCTGGAACATCAACACTCCCAAGGGAAGGAACGAGACTGCTCCGGCAACGGTGCTGACCGAGCATCGGACGAGAAACAATGTGTCAACTCAGAGTGTGACTCAGGATTGCTCATGTGGTGCAATGCCGGGGCCAGAGAGATAAGCTTTGCGCTTTGCCAGCTGCAACCATGGAAGAAGAGCATACAACCCTGCAGTCTGCTCTTTCCACCTCTACAAACCCATTCCATCTGATATCGAACTTTAGGTAGACATTCCAAATGGTGTGCTCCCGGTTTCTTCCGATATCAGACTTCAGTTGTTTTCAACTGGAAACAACGTACCTTCCAGCATTTGAGCAGGAGGAACCGGAAATGAACGGGAGTTCCCGAGGAAATGCTCATGGAGCGATGTATTCAAGTCATACACAAGGAACAATACGTAACCAGCAGCCCACAACAACACGGCCCTTACAAAACTTGAGCCATGTAAGTAATCCAACACCCTCGTCTATCCATGCCCGGCCCTGAACCAAGCCAAATGCCAGCCGATGTCCAACCACAAACATCAAAGGAACCATCCGTTTCTAGAACCAGACTCTCGCGGCTCTCCCCGAGTATTGCCCGTCTGCAAAAACGCCTTCTTACAGTCCACCCAATGCTAAAAATCTCGGTTAGCAGCTGACTCTCAACCTACCACCCCTCAAGCATGAAAGAGAAGAAAAACTCACCAGCAGAATAGCACAAATACCACGTCAAGCTCGCCCCGCCATCCAACCACCCACTCTCAAACCCCGCCTGGCTAAAAAACGCATACGCCCCCCTCGGATCCACCGTCGCATAATTCCCATACAAG
>Ga0247823_10001404_pt1 | contig 20051 bp, 19 predicted proteins | sample 13C_PalmiticAcid_2_FD_192426 | JGI IMG/M metagenome (GOLD analysis project Ga0247823, IMG submission 192426) | Soil microbial communities from agricultural site in Penn Yan, New York, United States - 13C_PalmiticAcid_Day30 | ecosystem: Environmental > Terrestrial > Soil > Agricultural land... | reverse complement strand
GAACTGAAAAGCGATGCAGTCTTTGGCGAAACGCAGGTGTTTCACAAACCTTTTTCCGCGACAGTAAATCTCAAGCGGGAAGCGAATTCGCCCGACCGATTGACGCTCAAAGCAACCTATCAAGGCTGCAGCGAGAAAGGAATTTGCTACCCACCGATCAACAAGACTTTTGATTTGACGCTCGCCGCCGCGTCCGCCGCACCAGGGGCCTCAGTCACGCCGCCCCCCAAGACCGCCGCGTCGCCCCCACCTTCCGATGCCAGCATTGCAAAAGCGCTAGCCAAGAGCTCCTCGTGGCTAGCCATTGGCGTTTTCTTTCTTGCGGGTTTGGGCTTGGCTTTTACGCCCTGTGTATTGCCAATGATTCCGATTCTTTCCGGAATCATCGCCGGTCATGGTCACACCGTTACGCGCACCCGTGGTTTCATCCTCTCGCTTTCGTACGTGCTGGGAATGGCTGTCGCCTATGCTATTGGGGGAATCATAGCCGGGCTTACGGGATCGCTACTGTCAACGATGATGCAAAACCCGTGGGTATTGAGTGGTTTTGCCCTCATCTTCGTGATGTTGGCGTTATCGATGTTTGGGCTCTATGAGCTTCGTATGCCTACGCTTATTCAAAGTGGCGCCGATTCACTAGCCCATAAGCTGTCAGGCGGTAAAATCGCAGCGGTATTTGGCATGGGAGCCCTTTCCGCCCTTATCGTGAGTCCTTGTGTGGCGGCCCCTTTGGCCGGCGCCTTGCTTTACATCAGTCAGACCCGCGACGTCGTACTCGGTGGAACAGCGCTTTTTGCGCTCGCGCTTGGAATGGGAATGCCTTTACTAGCCATTGGCTTGTCCGCCGGCGCGTTGCTGCCAAAGGCAGGGGCATGGATGGACACCATCAAGCGCTTCTTTGGAATGCTCCTGCTGGCGGTCGCCGTCTGGATCATTTCGCCCCTAATCCCGGCTGTGGCTCAAATGCTTTTATGGGCCACACTCTTGATCATTATGGCCAGCTTTCTGCGTGCTATTGATCCGCTACCTATAGAAGCTGGCGGGTTACCGCGTTTCGCCAAAGGCCTCGGTCTAATCGCGCTCGTTTCTGGCATAGCCATGTTAGTGGGAGTGTTCTCAGGCAGTCGCGATCCGCTCCAACCGCTGGGAGCATTCCGTAGCGGCGCCCCTCCCTTATCCGATGAAGTTAGCAGCGAAGTAGGCTTTGAGCCGGTACTTACGGTTGACGAACTCGACGATCGATTGGAGCAGACAGATCGGCCGGTAATGCTGGTGTTTTATGCGGACTGGTGCGTGGATTGCAAGAAGATGGAGCAACTTACCTTTCGCGATATGCGAGTATCCGAGCGACTACAAGACATGCTGTTATTGCATGTCGATGTCACGAAAAATACGCCCGAAGATCAGGCTCTGCTAAAACGCTTCGGCTTATTTGGCCCCCCTGGAGTCATCTTCTTTAGCGCCGAGGGCCGAGAAATCGATGGCCTAAGAGTTATCGGTTACCAAGCCGCGGAGACTTTCCTTCAAACCGTTGAACAAGTTTTAGATCCCATAGCGCCGTCCATCAAATCGACGGTTACTTCCCTACAGAGACCGATCAAAATTGCAACAACCAAACAATAAAAAAGAAATACGCTCTGGCCCTTGGCGGCGGCGAGTAGGGCTCCTTGTTGGTCTGGGGTTAGCTCTGGGTGTTTGCGCCTTCCTGTGGACCACCATCGCGCCTCGCGACACCGCACCTACCATTTCGCCAACCGCTCTATACACCACACAACTCCGAAGCCTGGATGGCAAATTGATTGCATTGGGGCAATGGGAAGGCAAGGTATTACTTATTAATTTTTGGGCGACGTGGTGTTCGCCTTGTCGAGAAGAGATTCCTCATTTAATCGAAGCGCAAAAGCGGTATAGCGCAAAAGGCGTGGAGATTATCGGGATCGCCATCGACACATCGGAAAAGGTTGAGCCATTTTCGCGAAAAATGGGAATCAACTACTCGATTTTTCTGGAAGAAGAGAGAGGAGTCGCCTTGTCCAAGCGGCTAGGCAACCGGGCTGGCGTCTTACCGTTTACAGTAATTATTGATAGGGAAGGGCGAGTAGCATTTGTAACCACCGGGACGATAACCAGTGAGCAGATTGATGAGCAAATCCAGAAAGTAATCTAAAGAAGGTTACAAGATGAAATGCCATTTATGTTTCGCAGAACACCCTACGCCACGTCAAAGACTTGACCCAATCAACCTTATAAAAATCAGGAGCTTTTAAATACGTATAGCAAGCGGCCGATAACCAAAATCGGCGCACGCAGTAACTTATTCAGAGACGCACTAAGGCTGGGGAGGCTGAGTGGCTATTGTGGGAGGAGCGCTAGGTAACTCCGACAAAACGTTTCTTCCCTTTGAATGCCGGCGCTCTGTACGTCTGCCAAATCTCTTGCCCACCTTGACCATTTGGACAAGCAGGAGAAAAAACAATACGAGGAGCGTCCCCGGATAGGTAAGGATCTTATAAGCAAAAACTAAAATTCGTGGTAACTGCGGCTTCCCCATTTGCGCTTGCGCCGATTTAGCCTCTTCTTGCTGACCATCGACCTCGGCGCCCTCACCTCCTCTGCCCTCTGAGGCCCCGCCATTCGACGCACCAGTTGCTGAACCAGCTCGATACTCACTTAGATTAGTTGGCAAGCCACCCAATTCAATCACCATCGAATCCGCCGCAGAACTGCCGCCAACAAAGGCGCCTGAAAGTGCGGAATTGGAATTAGCGCCCAAGACAGAAAAAGACACCACATCGCCCAACGACAACGTAACGCCACTCCCTCCACCTATGAGAGTAAATTCCCCCAATCCGAGAATGGAGAAAGTCATTAACCCACGCTCACTTACACCAGGTTGAATGACCATACTTACCGCTTTAGCCAATATTTCATCGACAGTATCTCGGCCAGCAACCGTTAAACCCAGTTGAGCGCCGTTGAGGTCAGAGCCTTGAACAGCTGGCGAACGATGAGCAGTTCTCATCACAGCTTGATTCACAACAGCGCCGACCACCTTGCTGGTATTTAAGTAAGAGCGCAATAACTCCCGCAAAGCTTCCGCTTGTTCAAAATTGCCATCGGTTTCAGCTGGAGTATTGCGTCGGACGCCGTATGCAGGCCCTCGCTGAGTAACAACATGGGTAACCGAGCGCTTACCAGGTATTTCAGGCTGAGCCATTGCCTCGCCAACATTGAAATCCTCGATAGCGCTTTTGTTCACTTCGATGGCAACGGGAACATCATAGAACCAGGGATCTTTTGGCAAATCCCCATTATTCGGAGTTTCATCCACCAAGACTGGAGCTGCAATAACCGAATATGCCAATAGAGATACGCCTACTGAGAACAGTCTCGCAGATTGGGACGGAATACTCTTGAAACGACGTGGGAAGAGGCCCATAAATTTTGAGAATAAACGCCAAAAATCGCGTAAATGACTATATTTATTTATACGAAGGACATAGAGCACGAATTATACCTATACCTTCACTATTGAATATTTGAAGTTTTTTCCCTAAGGAATTTCGCAAAAGAAAAAAGTGTAAATTTACCCGACAAGCCTGAGCGCACCTACGTTCAAGCGACGGCCCAGCCCGAAACGTTGTACAGATAGTTGGGACTCTGGAAAATTTTCGTTAATGAGGCGTACGTCCCATATCACCGCCCGGACAAACAAGGCTTCTGTGACAAACTACAGGCAAATACTAGACATCTTTGTTGATCTTGCGGCAAACTGCGGCCCATGAAAAAGATCTTAACGCTGCACGGTCCGAATTTGAACCTTTTAGGAAGCCGTGAACCTTCGGTGTATGGCACGCTCACGTTGGCGGAAATCGATGCAAGTTTACAGAAGTTAGCGGCAGAACTTGGCGTAAAGCTGGAAACTTTCCAAAGTAACGCTGAAGGCGAACTGATCGATCGAATTCACCGGGCGGCGAAAGACAAAGTTGCGTTTATTATTATCAATCCGGGCGGGCTTACTCATACAAGCATTGCCTTACGTGATGCGCTGGCTGGAGTGGCGATTCCTTTTATCGAGGTTCACCTGTCCAACATCTACGCTCGGGAGTCGTTCCGGCATCATTCTTATATCTCGGGCATTGCAGTCGGAGTAATCAGCGGCTTGGGCGCGCGCGGCTACGAATACGCGCTGTCCGAGGCCCTGCACCGTATCAACCCATAATCCTATAAATGTGGTGGCGCGCTTTCCCCCTGAATGGGGCAAGGCTATTCAAGGAGGTCCAATGGATTTGCGTAAACTAAAGACGCTTATAGAGCTGGTGGAAGCGTCTGGCATTGCCGAACTGGAAATCACAGAAGGAGAGGAAAAAGTACGAATTAGCCGCGCGGGCAATCCCGCGCATGTAATGTATCCCGCGCCTCAGCAGTTGCAATACAACCTTCCAAGCCCAGCAGCGGCGCCAGTGGTGGAAGCGCCACCCGCGCCAGCAGCGCCAGAAGGGCATGTCATCAAATCCCCCATGGTAGGCACTTTCTATCGAGCATCCTCCCCAGGGTCTACCCCCTTCGTGGAGATTGGACAAGACGTCAAGGAAGGACAAACGCTCTGCATCATTGAAGCCATGAAACTGCTCAACGAGATCGAGTCGGACAAGGGCGGCGTGGTCAAGCAGGTATTAGTCGAGAACGGCCAACCGGTCGAGTATGGTCAACCACTATTTATCATCGGCTAATGTTTGAAAAAATACTGATCGCTAATCGAGGGGAGATCGCCCTCCGTATTCAACGCGCCTGTCGCGAATTAGGCATCAAAACCGTAGCGGTGCATTCCGAGGCGGATGCCGATGCGAAGTACGTTTTACTGGCGGATGAATCCGTATGCATCGGCCCCGCGCCATCAAGTCAGAGCTACCTCAATATTCCCGCGATTATCAGCGCTGCGGAAGTGACCGACGCGGAAGCCATTCATCCAGGTTATGGGTTTCTTTCGGAAAATGCCGATTTCGCTGAGCGAGTGGAAAACTCCGGCTTTGTATTCATTGGACCACGCGCCGAATCCATACGCCTGATGGGCGATAAAGTCAGCGCCAAAGTTGCGATGAAGAAAGCCAGCGTGCCTTGTGTACCCGGCTCGGAGGGGTCCCTACCGGATGATCCCAAAGAGATCCGACGAATCGCGGCGGCAGTCGGCTACCCGGTGATTATCAAGGCGGCTGGTGGCGGTGGCGGGCGGGGTATGCGAGTGGTCCATACGGAAGCTGCGCTAATTAATGCAGTCACCATGACCAAGCAGGAAGCTCAAGCCGCATTCGGCAACCCCATGGTGTACATGGAAAAGTTTCTCGAAAACCCGCGCCATATCGAGATTCAAATATTAGCTGACGAACATGGCAACGCCGTGTATCTCGGCGAACGGGACTGCTCCATGCAGCGCCGTCATCAAAAAATTATCGAAGAAGCGCCTGCTCCTGGTTTGAAAACCAAGCTTCGAGATCGCATTGGCGAACGTTGCGCGGAAGCGTGCCGCAAGATGGGCTATCGCGGCGCCGGCACTTTCGAGTTTCTGTACGAAAACGAGGAGTTCTTCTTTATTGAGATGAACACCCGCGTTCAAGTCGAACACCCGGTAACTGAAATGATTACCGGAATCGATATTGTGCAAGAACAAATTCGCATCGCCGCCGGACAAAAGCTTCCATTTCGGCAAAAGGACATTGTGTTCCGCGGTCATGCGATTGAATGTCGGATTAACGCAGAAGACCCATACACATTTGTCCCCTCCCCCGGCCGGATAACGCAATACCATACGCCAGGCGGACCGGGCATTCGGGTGGACTCCCATGTATTCCACAACTACTTCGTGCCGCCGTATTACGATTCCATGATTGGCAAGGTCATTGCTCATGGCGACACCCGGGAGCAAGCCATTGCGCGCATGCGCACTGCACTTTCGGAAATGGTAGTGGACGGCATTAAGACCAACCTGCCGCTGCATCAAGATCTATTGCAGGACGCCGCGTTTCTCGCTGGCGGCACAAGCATCCACTATCTTGAGGAAAAGCTTGCCGCGCTTAAAAAAGCGTCATAGCGTTCACTAGCAAGAAAGAGCGATGGAACATGGAGCGAACTGGCTCGCGATTATTCGTTGATCGCGAGCCAGTTCGCTCTTACACTTTCCCACGCTATCGCAGCCCGCCAATTTACCCGCTTTCGTGTTAGCAACGAGGCCAAAGGCGGACGCAAACCATACAAGTTAGTTTACGGCGAGTGAGAGCCGACAAAGTATCGTTTCTAACGCGAAATAGAACTGTAGGAAGAATGTGAGCTGGATAACCCTTCGATTTACCACCGCTTCGGCAACCGCCGAGGCGCTTAGCGAGGCCTTAAGCGAACTTGGCGCATTGTCGGTTTCAATCGATGATGCGGCAGCTGGCACGCCGGATGAACAGCCAATTTTCGGTGAGCCAGGGATGCCCGAGGAATCGTTATGGGCATCTTGCGCGGTCTCCGCGCTATTTCCCGCCGACACCGACCCCAACATTACGGCCGATGCCGCAAGTAAGGCCGCGGGACTTAAAGTGGCGCCCGCTTTTACAGTGGAAATCGTTCCCGAGTCTGACTGGGTCCGCGTAACCCAAGCGCAGTTCGATCCCATTTGTATTTCTCCCCGACTATGGATCGTTCCCACTTGGCATGAGCCGCCGACGTCTGACGCAATCAACATCCGACTGGATCCTGGCGTAGCCTTCGGCACCGGCAGCCATCCCACCACCAAACTGTGCTTGCAATGGTTGGAAGACCATATTCGCGGTGACGAAACCGTGCTCGACTATGGATGCGGTTCAGGCATTTTAGCTATTGTCGCCAAGAAACTCGGCGCGGCGCATGTCATAGGCATCGACATTGATTCGCAGGCCGTTGAAGCCGCGCGTCAGAATGCGCTGGCGAATAACGCCGAATGCGAATTTCGGCTTCCGGATGAGGGAGCGGCTGTAACCGCCGAAATTACCGTAGCCAATATTCTTTCCAACCCGCTTAAAGTCCTCGCGCCATTGTTGGCTGAGCGCACGGCTGTCGAAGGACGGATCGTTCTTTCCGGCATTCTTGCGCCGCAGGCGACAGAAGTAATGGCCTACTATGAACCCTGGTTCACGATGGCAGTTTATAAAGAGGACAATGGCTGGGTATGCCTTGAAGGTCGCAAGCGACTCTTGTGATTACCGAATGCCCTAACTGCCAAACTCGTTTTCGAGTTACGCCTGAGGAACTCGCCATTCGGCACGGGTTGGTCCGCTGCGGCCGCTGCGCTACCGTGTTCAATGGATTCGCCACGCTGGAGCGCAGCGAGACAACAGAATCGTTGAACTCCATTCAACCATCGGCAAGTACTGGCTTGGCGTCTCTTTACGGGTTATCAGGTCATATTGAAGGCGCCCTCCCCGAGCCTAGGTGGACCCCCGTAGACGATAGCGCCGGCGGCGCCGTAACTTCAGGCGATGATGTGTCGCACGTTACACCTGACGGGATGAATGCCCCCTCCCTCGCACCACACACTGAGCAAGAGCAGGCAGACCTGGACGCAGGAGAAACGCCAATCGCGGCAACCTCACCAGAGACAACGGCCACCTCAGCAACTGAGCGCGCGGTCAATGAAGAATCCAATGCGCAGTTTGCCACCGATACAGAAGAGCTCCCCCAGCCATCCCATGCAGAGTCACCCTCTGAAAGCGTGGAGCAACCAGAGGCCACGCTTTTTCATCCCGATCCACATCAACGCCCTCATCCAAGGCGCGCGGCCTGGATTGTCGCATCGCTTCTACTGCTGACGTCGCTCATAGGCCAAACGACTTACTTGCTGCGCACGGAAATCGCAACCCGCTGGCCAGAGACAAAACCTTATCTCGCGGGCTTATGCGCGTCGTTTGGGTGCGATGTGCCGCTGCCTAAACGGATCGAAGAAATCACCATTGAATCATCAAGCATGGAAGCTGATCCCGTTCGTCAGAATGTTGTTTTAGTCACAGCCATTCTACGTAACCGAGGAGTCACATCCCTGGAGTACCCCATGCTGGAAGTAACGTTTTTGGATTCGTTGGAACATCCCATCGCGCGACGCTCGCTTACAGCGGAGCAGTACCTGAGCGCGACTATAAAAAAAGATGAGGGCTTTGCGCCCAATAGCGAAGCGATCGGCCGTATGGCTATTGAAGTCACCGATGTAAAACCAGCGGGATATCGCCTGCAGTTGTACTACCGTTAAGGAAGGTGTTCGGTTGTTTCCATCTAATCGGTGGGGTATAGTTCGCGAGCTTTCATCGAGACAAATTGCGTCCCACGCTCACCGCTTGATTCCAATAATCCTCATTTAACTTACAAGATTATCCGGCCGCGCGTTCACTGCAATGGTTCGTTTTGAATACCTCAATAAATCGTCGCAAGCAGTTTGGCGAAAGACCGCTTGCGAGGATCTATCGAAGCGTCATTTTCTATTCGGAGAAATTCATGTCCATTCCAGCCGACCTTAAATACACCAAATCCCATGAGTGGGTGCGCCTCGAAGCCGATGGCGTGATCACCGTGGGGATTACCGATCACGCGCAAGAATTGTTGGGCGACATGGTGTTTGTGGAGACTCCCGAGATCGGCCGCGAACTCAACGCCAACGAAGAATGCGCGGTCGTTGAATCGGTAAAAGCAGCCTCCGATGTCTATGCGCCAGTGGCAGGCACTGTAGTCGCCGCGAATGATCAGGTCACCAATTCACCAGAGAAGATTAATGCTGACGCCTATGCGAATTGGATGTTCAAGATAAAGCCCAAGAATGCGGGGGACTTGAATTCGCTTCTGGATGCGGCTGGTTACCAAGCCATCGTCGACGCAGAATAATGCTGGGAACCTCTACATAAGTTACTGCGCCAGCCGAGGTCGAGCCGCCGGCGCTCACTACACTTTTAGAGGCTCCACAGATCGCTCTACCGATTTATTTAAGCGCCCTTACCCAACCTAACAATTAACTTAGGATACATCGCCATGACCACGGTAACTTTCAAAGGCAACCCAATTGCTGTAGCAGGCAATTTCCCCAAAACTGGCGACCGCGCCCCCGAATTCACGCTGACCAATAAGGACCTGCAAGACATCGGGCTCGGCGACTACGCCGGCAAACGAAAAGTCCTCAATATCGTACCTAGCCTCGATACGCCCGTATGCGCCACATCAACACGAGTGTTCAACAGCAAGGCGAGCGAATTGCCAAACACTGTAGTTCTGGTCATTTCCGCCGATCTGCCGTTCGCCATGAGCCGGTTCTGTGTAGCCGAGGGACTCAACAACGTAGCGACCTTATCCACCTTCCGCGGCCCTGACTTCCATATTAAGTATGGTGTAAACATTGCCGACAGCGCATTAAAAGGCCTCACCGCTCGCGCAGTGGTCGTGCTGGATGAAAAGAATCAAGTGATTCACTCCGAGCTCGTCTCCGAGATCGCGAATGAACCAAACTACGACGCAGCGCTTCGTGTGTTGAAGTAAACGGAACAAGCATAAAGAGCATGCGAGCTTTCACTCGATTGATTGGCGTCGTGGCGGTATTTTCAACCATCGCCAGCGCCACTGCCACCGACATGCCTCCTGTGTCGGGCATGCTCAATCCTGAGTCCGTGGTCGTCGGAGCCGACGGTAGAATTTATGTCTCGGAAATTGGCGAATTCGGCAAAAACGGCGACGGCAAGATCAGCGTTATCGACAAATCTGGTCGTCGCATGACGTTTACGGCAGGGCTTGATGATCCCAAAGGCTTGATCCGTTGGAAGCAAGGTTTTTTCGTCACAGACAAAAATCGCATCTGGAAAATAGACGGCGAAGGGCACGCAAAGCCCTTCGTAAATGCAGCTGATTTTCCTCAACCGCCTTTATTCCTCAATGACCTTACGATGGACAGCCGGGGCAACCTCTATGTGTCCGACAGCGGCGATATTCTTGGAGCAGGCAACAAGGGGGCGATCTTCAAGATAACGCACAGCGGCAAGGTATCTCTGGTGATCAACGAAGCGAAAGAACCACGTATCAAAAGCCCGAATGGACTTCTGTTCGAGCGGCCAGGCAAGTTGCTGGTTGTTGATTTCACCACGGGCGAACTCAATCGTCTCGATGTCGCCAAACTAAAGCTGGACAAAATCGCCGATGGATTTGGCGGCGGGGACGGCTTGGCGCGTAGTCCATCCGGAATGCTCTATGTGTCGGACTGGAAAGGCGGGCGAGTATGGAAGCTGGATTTAAAGAGAAGCAACTCAAAGCCCCAAGCTTACGCACAAGCTTTCCAGTCAGCAGGGGACATCAGCCTTTCACGAGATCGTAAGCACGTTCTCGTACCCGATATGAAAGCCGGCACACTGACATGGCTACCCAACTAATTAGTTCACCCCAGATTGATTGATAAGTACGATGACGGAAGACTGCCCCGATAAAAGCAAACAAGGGCTCGCGCGAGTCTGGAAAGCTTTCGGCTATTCCTCCTCAGGCCTGCGCGCAGCCTTCACGCATGAAGCCGCCTTCCGCCAGGAAGTGTTGCTCGCCGCCATCCTCGCTCCCATAGCCTTTTTCACACCTACAACCGGCATTGGCAAAGCGCTAATGATCGGGTCGATATTTTTAGTATTGATTGCTGAGCTACTGAATTCCGCGCTTGAAGCCGCCGTCGATCGCATCTCGCTGGATCGCCATCCACTCGCTAAACAAGCTAAGGACATCGGCAGCGCTGCAGTCCTTATTAGTTTGTTGAATGTTGCTGTCGTATGGGGTCTCGTTTTATTCGGATAGCTGCGCCCGCATCATTCTCCTGTCGAAAAATTTAACACCCGCCCGCTCGGCTTCCCGTATCGCCAAACCAATTAATTGAATCGTCGTTATTTTTTGTAGCTGGCCTGATTTGTGCTCTAAAGCCGCAGGATTGTCGTTGCGAAACTCTTCGCGTAAAACTTTTAACGGCAGAGGTTGGGTCCACCAGCTCGCGCTGAGGGCCTAATAATAAAAAATAGGTAAGAGAAAAATGAAAACCAATAAAAGCCAGCACACGCTGATCACCAGCGATTTTCTTTGGGCGCTTGGCAGCCTCTGTCAAATCAACCGCCTTCCATTCGATCCCGGCCTGTTGCTCCAACAGTTCCCAGCTCCTCACAACGTCGCAACGCTCCACCGTGCGGCGCAAGCACTTGGCCTTACGGTTTCCTCCAGGAGCGCAACAGCGCAAGCGTTGCATCAGTTCCCCTTGCCCATCTTGGCGTTCGTAAAGCCCCCCTCGGAAGACTCCACACAACATCTGGTATTAGTTATGCGCGCCGACCAGGAGCGCATTCTCTACTTCGAAGCTAATAGCCAAACCCCGACGATGTTATCGGTGGCTGAATTCAGCCAGAGATTCGAAGGCCAAATCATCCTCGCAAAACCCGAGGCAAAAGACGCAGTCAATCCCGACGCGCCTTCGACTCAACGCGAATTTGGTTTTAAATGGTTTGTTCCGGAATTACTCAAGCACAAATCGATCTGGCGCGATGTACTGCTCGCCTCCCTCGCGATCCAATTGATCGCGCTGGCGACGCCGCTCTTCACGCAAGTGATTATCGATAAGGTTGTCGTACACCACACGATGAATACGCTGATCGTCATCGGCATCGCGTTGGGTGTCTTCATGCTATTCGGCTCAGCGATGACGTGGGTTCGGCAATATCTGTTGCTACACACCGGCAATCGCGTGGACGCCGTTCTGGGCACACAAGTCTTCGAACATTTATTCAAGCTACCCACTCGCTATTACGAACATCGCCCGACCGGCGTCATCGTCGCTCGCTTGCATGGCGTCGAGACAATCCGCGAGTTTGTTTCCAGCGCAGCCGTCACGTTGATTCTGGATCTGCCGTTCCTGTTGATCTTCCTTGGAATCATGTTCTATTACAGCGTAACGCTCACGCTCATCGCCGTTGCATTACTTGGCGTCATCGTCGGGTTAAGCCTAGCGATTGCGCCAATGCTACGGGACAAATTGAATCAACAATTCTTGTTAGGCGCTCGCAATCAAGCCTTCCTTACCGAATACGTATCCGGCATGGAAACCGTCAAATCGCTGCAAATGGAGCCACAGTTAACGCGCCGGTTTGGCGACTACATGGCGCAGTACCTCAAGGCCGGATTCAATACCAAGCAGCTTTCCAATACCTACAGCGTCGCCGCAAATGGTCTGGAGCAACTGATGACGCTCGCCATTCTTTGCATTGGCGCATGGACCGTAATGACAAGCACGGACTTCACGATCGGCATGCTGGTCGCGTTCCAAATGTTCGCCGGTAAACTGTCGCAGCCGCTGCTTCGACTGGTTGGTCTATGGCAACAATTCCAACAAGCCGACATTGCCGTGAAACGACTAGCCGATGTAATGAACGTCGACGCGGAACCGTATTCGGTAACGCCCGCGCGCGAGGCGACTGGGAATGGGCGGATCGACATCAAGCGCCTTGCCTTCCGTTACAACGAACAGTTGCCGTATCTGTATGAAGACCTCAACCTCACCATCAAGCCAGGACAGGCAATCGCATTGATGGGACCAAGCGGTTGCGGCAAAAGCACGTTAGCAAAACTACTGCAAGGCTTTTATCAGCCTAGCGACGGGCAGATCGCCATCGATGGAAGAGACATTCAACATCTCGCCGCGAATGAACTGCGCCGCCATTTTGGCGTCGTGCCACAAGAGACGGTGCTGTTCTCTGGAACCATCTACGAAAATCTCACCCTCGCCAATCCTCAGGCGACCTTTGAACAAGTTATCGAAGCATGCAAGATGGCCGAAGTGCACAACGTCATTGAAGCGTTGCCGAATGGCTATCAAACCGAGATAGGCGAGCGCGGCGTTGGACTATCAGGCGGACAAAAACAAAGACTCGCCATCGCGCGCGCGCTAATCAAGCAGCCAAAAATATTGATCTTTGATGAAGCCACATCAAATCTCGATCAACAGACTGCGGAACACTTCGCTAAAACCGTGAATGCCCTGAAAAACAAAGTAACGATGTTGTTTATTACGCATCAGCTGCCGAGAGGACTGCATGTGGATGGCATCGTTCATTTAGGCCAACAAACGCGAACGGAGAGCCGATTAAAAGCGACATCGGACAACGAGACCGGCGCTTAAATATTCGCAGCAAATAATTCAAATAATCGTTAACAAGGAGCAAAAAATGCAACAAAGATTTCGGGTCGAGCTATTGGTTAATACGGAACTCCATCCCACCGAAAGCATCCTGGTCAAAGAAGTTATAGCAACTGGCGCCGACGACGCAATGGACATTGCAATCCGTCTTTTGCAAAAAGAATATCCAACCGCAAGTTGGGTAAAAATCGATCCGTGGCACGTGGAAACCATCCGCTAATACGGCAAACAAAGCACACATAACAGAGTCAATCACGGAGAAAAACATGAGCGAAAAAAAATCATCGTTGCAAGATCAAGTCTTAAACGCACTGCGCAAAGAACGTATGCCTGTCGCGATTTATCTGGTTAACGGCATCAAACTAGTCGGTGTCGTTGACGCCTTTGACGCCTACGTCGTTTCATTGAAGAGCGATGTCAGCCAAGTGGTATACAAACATGCGATCGCGACAATCGTGCCAGCGCGCCCCGTGAAACTCTCCTATGCGCAAACGGCGGAAGCGGAAGCGATTAATTAACAATCAAATTAAACATGCTCATACATGACCCTCGTCTCGTTAAATTGGAAGACGAGGGCCATGTGGCGAATTTAAGAGCAAACGAGACGGCGCCATTGTTAAATAGCGCAACTTGCAGCAGCAACCGTTCCAAATAGTGACGCATCTCACTGATTCTCCTTCCTTATATCGAAATATCCGAAAATTTCGATTTGCAAAATCGTCAGATTGAGCACTGTTCCGTCTTTCACGTCCGCCAGATATTCCCGTTTAATCCTCTCCGAAAATCAATGGCGTTGCACGTAAGCGCCTGATTGATAACGACTCGCCGTCAACGGCACGCTTCCTGCTATCGAACGAGGACTTACCGCTATGCGGCTCGAATCGATAACCAACAAAAAGCGAACAATGACAACCAACCAACCGCATCGCCCGCTGTCCGCCGACGACTTCATCTGGGCCCTCGGCAGTTTGTGTCGCGTCAACCGCCTGCCCTTCGACCCCGTCTTGCTGCGCCAACAGTTTCCCGGTCCGCACGACCTCGCCGCCTTGCAACGCGCCGCGAAAGCGTTGGGCTTGCGCATCGCCTTCCAAGCCGCGACCGCCGAGGAGCTCCACGCCTTCCCGCTGCCGGTGCTCGCATTCGTTCATCCAATGGAGTCGTCCGAACCGACAGACGAACCCGGCGCCTGCTCGCCAGCGGCCAACGATGACGGCGTCCCGGCCAGCCAGCTTGGCCTCGTCGTACGCGCCGACAACGAACGCATCCTTTACTTCGAATCCGACAGCCAAACGCCGGTCATGCTCTCGGTCGCCGAATTCAGCCGCCGCTTCACCGGCCAAATAATCCTCGCCAAGGCGGCTGCCCAGGAAGTCGCCGATCCCGACCAGCCCGCCGAGCAAAAGGCGTTCGGCTTCCGTTGGTTCGTTCCCGAATTGCTGAAACACAAAGCCATTTGGCGCGACGTCCTGCTCGCGTCGCTGGCGATTCAACTGATCGCGCTCGCCACGCCGCTGTTCACCCAAGTCATCATCGACAAGGTCGTCGTCCATCACACCATGAACACGCTGATCGTCATTGGCGTCGCCCTCGCCGTCTTCATGCTGTTCGGCGCGGCGATGACCTGGGTGCGTCAGTACCTCGTCCTGCACACCGGCAATCGCGTCGACGCCGTGCTGGGAACGCAAGTCTTCGAACATTTAATCCAGCTGCCAGCCCGCTATTACGAAAGCCGGCCCACCGGCGTTGTCGTCGCCCGGCTGCACGGCGTCGAGACCATTCGCGAATTCGTCTCCAGCGCCGCCGTCACGCTGATCCTCGACCTGCCGTTCCTGCTGATCTTCCTCGGCGTGATGTTTTATTACAGCGTCACGCTGACGCTGATTTCGCTAGCGCTGCTTGGCGTCATCGTCGTCCTGAGCCTGCTGATCGCACCGTTGTTTCGCGACAAGCTGAACCAGCAGTTCCTACTCGGCGCGAGAAACCAAGCCTTCTTGACTGAATACGTCGCTGGCATGGAGACCGTCAAATCGTTGCAAATGGAGCCGCAACTGCGCGGTCGTTTCGGCGACTACATGGCGCAATACCTGAAGGCTGGCTTCGCCGCCAAACAATTGGGCAACAGCTACAACGTCGCCGCCAACGGCCTGGAGCAGTTGATGACGCTAGCCATCCTCTGCGTCGGCGCATGGACGGTGATGAACAACACCGACTTCACCATCGGCATGCTGGTCGCTTTCCAGATGTTCGCCGGCAAGCTGTCGCAGCCGCTGTTGCGGCTGGTTGGCCTGTGGCAACAATTTCAGCAAGCCGACATTGCCGTGGCGCGGCTCGCCGACGTCATGAACGCGCCGACGGAGCCGTATTCGGTCGTTCCGGCGCGCGAGAACGGCGGGCGCGGCGAAATCCGCATTCAGAACGTAGCCTTCCGCTACGACGAGCAGTTGCCGTATCTGTACGAGAACCTCAACCTGACGATCCAGCCGGGCGAGGCGATCGCCGTCATGGGGCCGAGCGGCTGCGGCAAGTCGACGTTGGCGAAGCTGCTGCAAGGCTTCCGCCAACCGAGCGACGGCCAGATCACGCTCGACGGCCGCGACATCCGCCACCTCGCCGCCAACGAACTCAGAAGCTGCTTCGGCGTCGTGCCGCAGGAGACGGTGCTGTTCGCAGGCACGATCCACGACAACCTGCTGCTCGCCAATCCGGATGCGCCGTTCGAGCACGTCATCGACGCGTGCAAAATGGCGGAAGTGCATGCGGTCATTGAGCAGCTGCCGAACGGTTACCAAACGGAAATCGGTGAGCGCGGCGTCGGCTTGTCGGGCGGGCAAAAGCAACGACTGGCGATCGCGCGGGCACTGCTGAAGCGGCCGAAGATTTTGATCTTCGACGAAGCGACGTCGAACCTCGACGGCGAGACGGCGGCGCAGTTCGCCAAGACGGTCAACGCGCTGAAGGGCAAGGCGACGATGCTGTTCATCACGCATCAAATGCCGAAGGGGTTGTCGATCGATCGCGTCGTCAACCTGGGACAATCGGCGACCACACCGAGCCGTTCGCAAACGACGGCCGACGCCGAAATCGGCGCGTAAGCGGCACAACGAATAATTCCAACAACGCCAATAAGGAGAAATCAATGCAACCGCAATTTCGCGTCAAACTGCTGGAACGCGTCCAACCGCAATCGATCGACAGCGTCCTGATCAAGGAGATCATCGCCCACGGCGCGGACGAAGCGATGGACGTCGCCGTCCGTCTGCTGGCGGAGGAATATTCGACGACGAACTGGGTCGCAATAGAGCCGTGGGAAGGCGAGACAATACAAGATGATGGGAAGCACAATACGCAAGCACGTCGGGTTTCAAGCCTCATGCAAAGAAACAGTGCAAAAGGAACTCACAGCGGCGCCTTTGACGCGGATAACATGACGACGATTCACACAAGAAACATTCAATGATTGAACTGACGTGGGTTGGCGAAGCGTTGCGATGGGCCGGGTGGATTTACTGGTTGCTCGCCATCGGCGCGTTGGCGCTGGCGGCGACGAAGATCAAGCCAATTGCCGGAAAAATAATCGGCGCTACGGTTGTCTTGGCGATATTTGGCTATCTTCCGGTGACCGCCGCCTTGAAGAACAAGAAGATCGCCGATGTGCACAAAGCGGCTTGGGCGCGTTTTGACATGCGGTGCAAAAGCGCGGGGGAGAAAATTTATCGGACTACGGAGGGTGTCGAGGGAATCTTATTGTTAAAGGTAAGACCAATACGCGAAGAACGTAATTTATCTGATCCCATGTGGCCGGGCGCTGCATTTGCTTCAGAGATGACGGGGGACCAATACATCAAGTCGTTCATGATGTACGAAAATCGCGACCCGAAAATTCCAGATAAACGGGGCTATGTTTCTAACATCCTTTCGCCTCGCCCTGGGTATAGATATGTGGATGTCGTGGATGATAGCGACGGCGTCCGTTATCGCTACACATTACCCTTTAAGCGTCGTCCCGATAGTACAAATTGGGGTGATTACGAATTTCGCCGCACCCCCACGAATATGCCGCCTCCTCGCTATGGCGTCACGTTTGAAGATATCGTTGATCCAGAAGACAGGAAGCTTTGGGTTGCAGGCAGCATCGTAAAAGTAATCGATTTAGAAGCTAACGAGGTAATGGGGGAATTGACGCGGTACGCAGTGGACTTAGGTTTAGGTAATACCAATCAACGCTCGCCGTGGCTTCTGAGTCGTGTGTGCCCCCGAACCGAGGGTCTGTCTGGCGCTAAAACTCGCTTTTTTGTCGATCAAATCTTAAAACCAATAACGGAAAATAAATAATGACTACGCTTTCAATTAACGATTATCTCAAATTCGCTAACCTGCAAATGGCGGCAGAAGCTGCTATGCAGGTTTGATCCGCACAAACACATTCATTCAATGGAACCGACGTTGGAACGTTTGTTAACACAGACAAGCACTGTTGGTTACATTTATATTCAATCAAGATTAACTATCAACGATTCACTCACACCAGGAGCATTCGATGATTGAGATGACTTGGGTTGGCGATGCATTACGATGGGTAGGAGGACTTTACTGGTTACTTGCCATCGGCGCTCTCGCATTAGCCATAACAAAGATCAAACCGATGGCTGGAAAAGTAATTAGCGTTGCGGCAATCGTCGCATTGTTCGGCTATCTGCCGATAACTGCCGCGCTGGAAAACAAGAAAGCCACCGATGCGCGTAAAGCCGCTTGGGTGCATTTTGAGATGCGATGTAAAAGTGCCGGGGAAAAGATTTATAAGACTATCGATGAGGTGGAAGGAATATATCTGATGAAACTAAGACCACCTAAAAAGCAAGGTTGGTCTGAAGATCAGTTTTATCCTGATGATCTTTTCTCAACAGATGGGAACGGTGTTGGGGAGCCTGGAATTTTCCGTGAAAACTTAGCGCAAAAAAGACCCCACCCCGACACGTATATTTCATCGTTCCTATGGCCTCAAAATTCTGAGGGAGCACTAGAAAGATACTTAGCAGGTGCGGGTCCATATAGATATGTCGATACATTAGACGAGCGTGATGGTATTAATTACCGCTACACACGCAATCTATTCAATCTACGTAAACGTTATGGAGATAAATTCATTGAAGATGCATTTGAATCCGAACTGCTTCGGTCGCCGGTTTCGCAAAAAGATAATCCAAGATATGGCGTCACATGGGCAGACATTTCAACTCAGGAGGATCGTACATTTTGGATAGCAGGTGGATCGATAAAAATCGTCGACCTTGAAACCAACGAAGTCATTGCAGAGCGAATCGGTTTTCTTATTGATCCCGGGCAAGGCAATAGAGGCGGCGCTAGATCACCATGGTCCTGGGCGCAGCACTATGGACAGCGGTGCCCTGTAACTCATCCAACAACACTTGCATTTGTAGAAAAAGTACTCAAACCTAAACGGATATAACAATAATGACGACTTATACAATTACAGATCTTTTTAAATACGCAAACCTCCAAATGGCAGCTGAATCGCTGTTTGGGATAAACCCCATTACTGATAATCCTGGAACTGTTAAGAATAGTGATAGCTTAACCAACGACAGCCTTACACTCGGAAATACCCGGGCGAGCAAATTTCCAGATGTTCTTGCCGCTGATTTCGCAGACACCTGGGAAGTCCTCCAACACAAATCCAACACCGCTACCGGCTTCAGCGGAACCCTTTTCAAAGCCAAGGTCAGTCGTCCAGAATTGGGCATCACTGAAGGCGAGTTCGTCCTATCCTTCCGTTCAACCGAATTCATCGACGACGCCGCTCGCGACAACCAAGCCACGAACGCCTTGGAGCTCTCCGAATTCGGTTGGGCGTTCGGACAAATCGCGGACATGGAAAAATGGTACGACGAGCTGAACTCCGATGAGAACCTGCTAAAAGGCAAAGAGTTCAGCGTCACCGGCTATTCGCTTGGCGCCCATCTTGCGACAGCGTTCAACCTGCTACGCAAGGAAGAAGACGACCTGGATCGAGTGCTTGGGACGTACACGTTCAACGGCGCTGGCGTTGGCAAGGTCACAACGGGAGGAAATCAGCCCTTGACCACGCTGATAGAAAACTTCGATCGTCAGCGTAAAAACCTTGATGGGCAGCAAATCATATTTAATAGCTCTATCGCGAACAAGCTCTATGCAGAGCTTCGCGTGAAGTTTGCGGGTGGAATTGCGCCGAGCATATTAGATCTTGAGAACGCCAAACTGCTGCTCGTTGGCAACGAAAGCGAGCAAGCGTTATTCGTCAACGCGCTAAACCGCATCAAGACGGTGATGAACGAAATCGCCCGCCTGGAGCCGATGCAAAACAACGGAGCAACGCCCGCAGACATTCCCGCCAATGACGTTGAAGCCACAAAGCTCGACTACCAAATGGCCGTACTACTCGCGCAACGCGACACGGAGGCCCTGTCGCTTCTCTCGCCGTTCGACAGCACATCAGGCCTTCGCAACACCCTGGCTAATACCCGTAACGTCGCGGCGGAGCTCCTTCCGAGATTTTATGATATCTACGGCCAAATCCCCCCCAGTGCGGTCGCCAACTCCCAACTGCATTACGGCGCCCCCACGCCAGTCTACATAGAGGACCAGCCGCTCAAGCGAGGGAACGTCATTCTAAAAAGTCTTGGCGCGTCGCTTAGGGTGTTGCCCCCATTTTGGGAAACGAAGATGCTGGTCGAAAATTTCAACGACAACGACTTCGGCGATACGCACAGTCTTGTCTTGCTTGTCGATTCCTTATCCGTCATGAGCGCGTTCGAACGCCTGGCCCCCAACGTCACGCTCAATACAATGCTCAAGA